>OHUN01000051.1_pt1 | contig 97113 bp, 79 predicted proteins | sample 1579211 | NCBI WGS metagenome assembly OHUN01 (sample SAMEA3879560, study PRJEB24766) | human gut metagenome | biome: human-associated habitat; feature: feces | place: USA | collected 1985/1987
AATCTATAATTTCATCACAGTACGAAGGCTGAATAGGACAGTATTTTATATTTACTATTTCATGGCTTCCGGTCTTAAAATATCCTGCGAGAATACGTTTTGACTCTTTTGTTTCAGCTACAGGGTACTGAATTTTATGCCTGTATTCCCTGTTTTGCGGGCTTGGAATAACATCTCTGACCTCAACTTCCTTACCATAGATTGAATGCATAGCATCTTCAACAATTTGTTTTTTAAGTTCAAGCTGGTAATTATAATCAATAAACTGCAGCTGGCATGCCCCGCAAACCTTTTGCATAGGACAAAACGGCTCTACTCTGTGCGGAGATGGTTCAATTATTTCAATAACCTTAGCATTTGCAAAGTTTTTATTTTTTTTTCCGACTCTTACTTTTACAATATCCCCGGGGCATGCAGTTTCTACAAAAATTACATAGCCGTCAAGCTTAGCAATCCCCAGCCCTAGATTAGAAAGTTTTTCTATCTTTAAAGTAATGGTTTCAGGAATATTTTTTTTGTTTATTGTTTGCATGGTTTTATTACTTGTATATTTCTTGTTTCCGAGAGTTCCTGACGTGCATCGCGGATAATCTCTTTGTACTCTTCTGATAAGCTAAGCCCGTTGCAAAGCCTGTCGATAAAGCCGTTGTTAACCTTTACAGCTTTTTCAAGTGCCCCTACATTTTCAAGAACATCCTTAATATCAGCTAAATCATATCCAAAAGATTGTTTTGACTGATAAACCATCATCTCGCCGGTTTCTGCAACAAGCGGCTCGCCGCCAAGTTCAAAATGCAGTTTAAATACAGATTTCAAATCCTGTAACTCTGCCTGCATTGTCGCAATACTCTGCTGTATTCTCAAATACCTGTCAAAAAGATAATCAACATTTCCAAGCTGTTTTTTCTGCCAGTCAAGTCTTTGCAGATACAGTTTTTTTAATTTCGGGTAAGCAAGCGCAAGCCCCATTGTATCAGCCATTGCTCTATGATGATTGGTCAAATCTACATTAAACCTTTTAGTTAAGGCTTCCAGCCCGTGCGATTCCAAATCAGGTGCAATTTCTTTAAACATTGCCTGTGAATCAATTCTCGGGTTTTCAAGTTTTTCTCCTAAAACTCTTAGCTTTGCTTCATTCAAGAATGAATAATCAAATATTACATTATGAGCAACAATCGGATAATCACCGATAAATTCAAGTATTTTTGGAAGAGCTTCTTCTTCTGACGGAGCATCTTCCACCATTTCCTGAGTAATACCATGAACAGCCTGACTAGATTTCCTTATATGCTGGTGGGGATTTATCAAAGTCTGAAACTCGTCTTTAATTTTCCCGTTTTCCAAACGAACAGCAGCAAACTCAATAATTCGCTCTCTGGTATAATCTAACCCCGTTGTTTCAGTATCTAAAACTATTTCAATTTCTTTTTTTCTCGGCATCCCTGTTTCTCCCTATTTGTATAATAGCATAAATATCTTGCATATGGTAATATAGGTTTATAAAATTTAAATAAGGAGTTTATTTATATGGTAAAAGAAATAACTGTAGACAGCTTCAACACAGAAGTAATTAATTCAGACAAATTAACAGTTGTAGATTTTTATGCAACCTGGTGCGGTCCTTGCAGAAAACTCTCCCCTATCCTTGAGGAAGTTGAAACCGAACTTAGCGACAGAGTTAACTTTGCTAAAATTGATACTGATGATAATATAGACGCGGCAAAAGAATATCAGGTCAGTGGCCTTCCTACCCTTCTGGTATTTAAAAATGGGGAAGTTGTTGAACGAATGGTAGGCCTAATGCCTAAATCATCTATTATTACCAACATTGAAAAACATATATAATTAATAAGCCCTCATATAAAAGAGGGCCTTTATGTAAAGAAATTTTATAAATGACTTTACTAAATCAAACGTTTGTTTTATTATAAAAGAATGAGCGATATTAATTCAAAAGAAAAAATCTTAAAATCTGCAATAAAACTATTTGCACAAAAAGGATATGATGCGGTAAGTATAAGAGAAATCTGTAAGGACGCCGGCTGCAATATCTGTATGATTTCATATTACTGGGGCGGAAAGCAGGAACTATACAACGGAATAATTGAAAACTTGCTTGAGGCTCAAATGCATTTTGCCAGCAGCTTTATTGACTTCAATAAAAAACCGGAAGATTTAAGCAGAGAAGAAAAAATTAAACTGCTTGAACTTATTCTGGATAAGTGCGTAGATTTTTTTTATGCAAATATCACAAATGACTTAATATTAATACTTCTAAGAGAACAGCAAAAAAATAATATTACGTCACCTAAACTTCTTAAATATTTAAGAAAACTTTTAGCTTGTATTCTTGGAAAAAAAGAAACTGATAGAGAAGTTATATTAAAAACCGTTTTCATACTTTCACAGATAAACTCTCCTAAAATTTTGCCGGCATTTTCACTCAGTCTTCTCGGGCAGGAAGATTTTACGCAGGAAGATATAAAGATTATAAAAGAAAACGTAAAATTATACGTTCAGACTCTTATAAAGGAGGCTGAAAATGCTTAAAAGATTTATTTTCATAGCAGTATTTATGATGTCAGCCGGATATGCCGGTGCCGTTAATGTTAATGAACTTAATCCTGAATTTTTCACAAGATTTAATGATGACTGTCTTGTTTATTATATAAATCAGGCAATAGAGAACAATCATAATGCTAAACAGGCAACATATCAGGTTGAGCAATACAGACAGCAGGCAAAATATTCGCTGGGGAAAGAGCTTCCGTCATTCAGCGTCAGTGCAGATTATCTTGGGATTAATACTCCAAAAGTCGATTATTTCAAATTAAGTAAAAGCGCTTTTGTGTTACCGTTTCAGGTAAATTATGAAGCAGATTTCCTGCTAAAAAACAGAGATAAAACAAGAAGTTATAAAAAGGCATTTGAGGCAAGCCGGTTTGAAGAAAAAGCTGTTTATATATCTCTATTGTGTGATGTTGCGACGGTTTATACAAACATTCTTGAGTACGATGCGCTTATCAGCAATCAGGAAAAAATCGCTGAAAACAATAAACAAATACTCGATTACAACAATAAAAAATTTGCAAGAGGCGTAATTAGCACAAATGAATTAAATAAATTCAAGCAAAAATATGAAGACTCCGAGAATAATTTGTTTCAGTACAGGAAAGAGCGTGAAATTCTTGCAATGCAGCTTGCAGTTCTAAGCGGAATATCAGCTCAAAATGCAGGGACACTGAACACAGGTGAATTCATAAATTTTGAGTACAATGGACAGATCCCCCAAACTGTTTCTTCTGATGTTATTTTTGCCAGACCAGATGTTCAATCAGCAGAAAAACAGCTTGAAAAAGCAAAAATTGATGTTCGTGTCGCAAGAAAAGAATTTCTTCCGTCATTCAATATTACAGGTATCTGGGCATTTAATACAATAGCTCCCGGCAGTTTCTTTTCCTGGAATAGTTCACTTGCTCTGCTGCTTGCAGGTGCTACACAGGATATTTTTACCGGCGGAAGAAAAATTGCAAATTTAAAATTCCAGAAAGCTAAATATGAAGAGCTTTTTGAATATTACAGACAGACTGATTTAGAAGCAGTAAAAGAAGTGAACACTGCACTCTGCATAAATAAATATGACAAGGATATTGAAATAAGTACAAAATCAAAACTTAATTATGAAGCCGTTAACTTTAACAATAATACTAAGAAATTTTCAAGGGGCGTAATATCATCCCCAAATCTTTTACAGGAACAAAATAACTATCTAGCATCTGAAAACGAATACATAAAAGCTAAGACTCAAAGGCTGGTAAATTATTTTACGCTTTACAAAGCTGTAGGAGGTAAATTATGAAGAAACGACTTATTGCATTAATTGTAATAATTTTGGTTATTGGTTTAGGATGCGGATTATATTTTACGCTGAGAAAACAAGCTAATCCTAATGAGCTTACCTTATACGGCAATATAGAAATTCGTCAGGTTGATTTAAGTTTTCAGGTTTCCGGACAAATACTCAAGATGCTTAAAGAAGAAGGCGACAGTGTTAGATCTGGAGAGCTTATAGCTGTATTAGATGATAAGGATTATAAATCAAACTTTGAAAAATCTTCTGCAGAAGTAAAGCGCACGCAGGCCTTAAAAAATGACGCGGCTTCAAAATACGAAAGAAATATTCCGCTATGTTATGACAATATAATTTCAAAAGAAGAATGCGACACACTTACATACAATAAAGATAAGACCGCTGCTGATTACGAAGCAAGTGTTGCATCAGAAAAATTTGCAAGAAACCAGCTTGCATATACAAAAATTTATGCACCTGAGCCAGGTATTGTCACTGTTAGAGTTCAGGAACCCGGCGCAATTGTCAATAAAGGGCAGCTTGTTTATACAATGTCAAAAAATAAACCGGTCTGGATTAGAGCATATGTTAACGAAAAAGATCTGGGTAACATTAAATACGGAATGGGAGTAAATGTTTACACTGACACTACCAATCCAAATACTGGCAAAAAGCGTGAGTACAAAGGTTATGTAGGATATATCTCGCCAGTTGCAGAATTTACGCCAAAAACTGTTCAGTCTACTGATTTAAGAACAGATTTAGTGTATAGAATAAGAGTCTATATAGATGATATTGATGAGTACTTACGTCAGGGAATGCCTGTAACGATAAAAATTAACATAGGTAATAATGCAGACAGTTAAGATATTAAATTTAACAAAGTCTTTTGGGAAAATCAGAGCAGTTGACAGCCTTTCACTTGATATTGAAAAAGGGAAAATTACAGGATTAATCGGGGCTGACGGTTCAGGAAAAACTACACTCATAAGACTCATCACCGGACTTTTGATTCCTGATAGCGGAGAAATAACTGTACTCGGGCTAAATCCGGCTGCACAAAAAGAAGAATTATCAACAAAAATCGGATATATGCCGCAAAAATTCGGACTATATGAAGATTTAAGCATTGAAGAAAATTTACAGCTATATGCTGACTTAAAAAAATTACCTTACGAGTTTGATGAACTTTTAGAGTTTACAAAACTCATGCCTTTTAAAACACGCCTTGCTGGCGCATTGTCAGGAGGAATGAAACAAAAATTGGGTCTTGCCTGCGCTTTAATGGGATCACCTGATTTCTTAGTGCTTGATGAACCTTCTGTTGGAGTTGACCCTATTTCCAGACATGATTTGATGGAAATGGTAAGAAAACTAATAACTCCAGATACTACTGTTTTATGGTCAACTGCATATTTAGATGAAGCTCATAGTTTTGATACCGCTGTTGTTTTAGATAAAGGCAAGGTTATTTATAATGGGAAACCTGATGATTTAGCACGTGATACAAAAGAGTTTGAGGAAAAAGTTATTGATTTGATGGGCGGCTATAAAAAAGAACCGTCAAAAGTTGCGCAAAACTATTTGGTACCGGATTCAGAACTCTCTTGTACAGTCGAAGCTGATAATTTAGAGAAAAAATATGGTAATTTTTACGCTGTAAAAAATAATTCTTTCTGCATACAGCGAGGAGAAATCTTCGGACTTCTGGGGCCTAACGGCGCAGGGAAATCAACTTCATTCAAAATGATGTGCGGTCTTGCTAAACCAACCGGAGGCACCGCAAGAATTATGGGAATAGATATACTTGAAAACCCGAGTAAAGCACGTTCTAACCTGGGTTACATGGCGCAGAAGTTCTCTTTGTACGGTAATCTTACCCTCAGACAAAATCTGGAATTCTTTGCTTCTGTATACGGTATAAACTTTTTGAACAAAGATAAAAGGGTTGACGAAATTATTGATATTTTTAACTTCCACGATATACAGGATATGAAATCTCAGGATTTGCCTTTAGGTTTTAAACAGCGTCTTTCACTGGCATGCGCTGTTATTCATAACCCGCCGATACTTTTTTTGGATGAACCTACATCCGGAGTTGACGTTATTGCACGGCGTGAATTCTGGAATCACATCACATCGCTTGCTAAACTCGGTGTTACAATTCTTGTCACAACACACTTTATGAATGAGGCCGAATACTGTAATAGAATAAGCCTGTTCTATAAAGGAGAAACTATTGCACTGGGTACACCGTATGAATTAAAGACAAAAGCTAAGGCCGACAATATGGAACAAGCTTTTGTAAATCTAATTAAGGAGAGCGGAAAATGAGCACTCTCAAGGCTTTAATAAAAAAAGAATTTTTGCAGATTATACGAGATCCAAGCAGCATAATTATAGCTTTTGTTCTGCCCTTAATCTCTATTTTAATTTATATGTACGGGATTAATCTGGATACGGTTAAAGTTACAATAGGAATAAAAAACGATGACGCAAATCCTGAAATAGCAACACTCGTCAAATCTTTCGGACATAGTAAATATGTAAACTCTATTGTGTACGATAATGAAAAAGAACTTGAAGAGGGAATAGTCCGTTCAAGGTTAAAGGGAGCTGTTATTATTCCAAATGACTTTTCCACAAATCTTTCACGCTCAAAAACAGCTGAAGTTTTGATTATAACAGACGGAAGCGAGGTTAACACTGCTAACTATGTTCAGAACTATTCAATGCAGATAATTAATCAATGGCTTGCAAGCAGCAGATATAACAACAGTTCTCAAAAACCGCGTGTTAATTCCACTATACGAACCTGGTACAATCAAGATTTGAACAGTCATTATTTTATCCTTCCGGGCTCAGTCGCCATCACTATGACGCTTATAGGCATACTGCTTACTGCACTTGTGGTTGCAAGAGAATGGGAGCGGGGAACAATGGAAGCACTCTTAACAACGCCGGTAAGAAAAATAGATCTTGTTCTAGGAAAATATATCCCGTATTTTTGCCTTGGAATGTTATCCGTAAGTTTTAATGTTGCTCTCTGTATTGCAGTATTCAAAATACCGTTCAGGGGTAACTTACTAATCTTAATGTTTGTAAGCGGTCTTTTCCTGTTTACTTCATCCGGCATAGGGCTCTTAATATCAAGCAAATTAAAAAATCAGTTTCTGGCAAGTCAGGTATCGCTCGGAATTGGTTTTCTCCCTGCTTTAATGCTGTCAGGGCTGATGTTTCCTATAAATTCTATGCCGGCATTCTTCCAGCAATTAACAAGGATTTTACCGCCCAGATACTATATTACTTTTATCGAAAGTGAATTTATGGCAGGTACTGTCTGGGAAATAGTTATTATTAACTCGTTATTTTTAACAATTCTCGGCTCAATTCTTTTTGCTGCTGTGTACAAAAATACTGATATGAGGCTGGACAAATGATTAGAGAGTCTTTACGCAGAATTATTGCTCTTATAAAAAAAGAATTTATTACAATATGGAAAGATCCTAAAAGCAGAGGAATTATTATTGCACTGCCTCTAATGCAGCTGTTTGTATTCGCAAATGCAATTACAATGGAAGTTAAAAATATTGATGTAGCATTAATTGACAGTGCAAATACTGTTGAATCAAGAGAATTATTATCACGTTTTGAGCACTCTCCGAGGTTTAGAAAGTTCTATTATGCAGAGAATGAGGCTGATTTAAAAGAAAAAATTGATAACCAAAAAGTCCAGATAGGAATTTATATTAATAATGATTTTTCAACAAACATTAAACGTGGTAATCCGGCAGAAGTTCTTATTATAGCAGACGGACGTCAGACAAATTCAGCCTCAATAGCATCAGGCTACGCAAATCAGATAGTCAATGAGTATAATAACTATATCACAGGCATAGCACCTCAAATTGCACCGAGTATACGTAATTGGTATAATCCTAATCTTGAATATAAATGGTACATCTTAACCGTAATTGTTGCAATGCTGGCTCTTGTAATTACTTTGCTGCTTACAGCTCTTTCAATTGCAAGAGAAAGAGAAATGGGAACTTTTGACCAGCTTATAGTAAGTCCGCTTACCTCCTTTGAAATCCTGCTGGGAAAAACTATCCCGCCGCTAGTAATTGCAATGTGCCTTACCTGCATAATGACAGTGATAGTTATAACTGCATTTAAAATTCCTTTTATGGGGTCATTTCTGCTATTTTTTGTTTCAATTTTTATTTCATTATTATCAATAGTAGGGGTAGGACTTTTTATATCATCTATCTGTAAAACCCAGCAGCAGGCAATTTTGGGTGTAATAACATTTCAAATGCCTGCCATACTTCTCTCTGGATTTATATCTCCAATAGAAGATATGCCAAAATTTTTGCAATATTTAACCCTAATTAATCCAATAAGATTTTTCATGCTTCTTACAAGAGGCATATTCCTCAAAGGAATGAGTTTTCATGATGTTTTTATAAACTGGATTCCTTTAATCTTAATTGCAACAATTACACTTTCACTTGCAATGCTTACATTTAAAAGGAAATTGGATTAATCCCTCCTCTTGACTTAGAGCAGCTATCAAGGTGTAAAATTCTAATGAAAAGGAGATTATACAATGAGCAAAAAAGTATTAATTATTGGAACAAGCCCAAGAAAAAATGGAAATTCTAACAGATTGGCACAAGAATTTGAAAAAGGCGCCAGGGAAGCTGGAAATGATGTAGATGTTGTATATTTATATGACAAAAACATTAATTTTTGTAAAGGCTGTCTTGCCTGTCAAAAACTTAATCATTGTGTAATTGATGATGATGCGAATTCAATTACAGAAAAAATCCATAATGCAGAAGTTATCGTATGGGCAACGCCGGTATATTATTATGAAATGTGCGGTCAGATGAAAACAATGATAGACCGCTCTAATCCATTATATACAATGGATAATAAATTTGAAGATATCTATCTTCTTGCAGCGGCTGCAGAACCAGAAACCTCTGCTTTTGATGGTGCAATTAAAGGGCTGCAAGGATGGATTGACTGTCACGAAAAAGCCCATCTAAAGGGGGTAATTCGCGGCCTGGGAGCAGATGTTATTGGCGCAATAGAAGGAAATCCAGCGTTAAACGAAGCTTACGAAATGGGTAAAACTATATCTTAATAAATAAAAAGGACAATGATTTTTTCATTGTCCTTTTTATATGGGCCGCAGTGGACTCGAACCACCGACCTCACCCTTATCAGGGGTGCGCTCTAACCACCTGAGCTAGCAGCCCTCGTATGCTATACCAGCTAATGTGAGAAGGGATTTTGTTTGATAACTCATCCCGACATTTTTTAATTTATCATAGACATTTTTTTAAATCAAGTCTTTTTTATCTATTTGAGAAAATGTTTTTTTTAGAGTAAACTTTTCTTGAGGATAATTTTATGACTATATTATACATATATATTACAATTTTTACGCTATATTACATAGTACTTGCCTGCTCAAACTTAAAGCCTGCAAAAAAAATCAGAGATAAATACACTAATAAAGATGCAAATATTTGTGTAGTTGTCTATGCTACAGGCCCCGCAAGAACACTGGATAATTTATTAAAACAATTAAAAACTCAAAATTATCCCAAACAGCGCTACACTATATATGCAATCCTTGATAGATGCGAAAAATCTTCTGATGTTACATTACAAAGTGATCTAGATATTAATGTTATCAGTATTAATAATCTGGAACCAATAGGAAAAAGTCAGGCTTATTCTATCCTTGCAGAGAAACTTTCCGAAGCACATAACCTTGATGCATATGTTTTTCTTGATGCTAAAAATTATGTTGATTCCGACTTTTTAACTAATGTAAATTATTATTTAACTAAGCATTCTGTATTCATGCCAATGATTAATTACATACAGGAAGAAAAACCTTTGACGCTGCTTGAAAATATTAAAGCTACATATTCAAGATATTGCGCAAAGTTTCTATACGCATCAAGAACAAGGTTAAAACTTGCCAACTTAATCAATACTGATGCATTTGTTATAAAAAAAGACATACTTAATAAAATAGAATCGTTTGAATTTCAGGACAAAGCAGCTGAAATTAAATATACAATTAAGCTTACAAATGAAGGTATAAATCCAGCTTTTATTGATGATTTAAAAGTTTATACAGGTATATCAAACTATGACTCCAGAATTCCATCACTTTCTAAAAGAATTAATATTTTCTGGAATAATGTAACTCACTGTCCGAATTTTCTAACACAGGAATATGTTTGCTCATTAATCCAGCCTAACTGGCTTGTTTGTATTCTTGCATATGCCATGCTATTAAAACATTCATATTCATTCCCGTTCTGGGTAAGTTATACAACAATACTAATTACATTCATTACACTTGCACTGGCGTTCTGCATCAGCCTTATGAATGTAAAATTGTATGCTAAAGAACATTTATATCTGTTTGCATATCCGATTTATTCAATAGGACACATAATTAAAAACTTCCCGCCAATAAGAGGTACACGCAGATTAATAAATAAACGACACCATAAACATAATGTTGAAAAAATGGTTACAAATATTATCGTAACTGATGGCAAAAAAGATTTTCAATGCCAGCTGGAATTAATCTCTGATGATGGACTTGCAAGAGTCAAATTTATTAATAAAGGAAAAACATATATAACTAAAAACAATCATCTGAGAATGGTTGATGCGATAAGAGAACTTACAGAAAAATTAGATGACTACGGGCTTTCTCTCAAAATTTGCCAGTGCTGCAAATACTTCCAGCCAATAGTTGACGGCTCCACCAACATGATAAAAGGCTGCTGCAATTGCAAATTCCCGGGCAGAGTAGAAGGAGATATAATTCCTACACTCGTTTGGAATACATGTCCACGCTTTGAAGAACAAAATATTGTAGAATTATTCTAATCAATATAAGCATCATCCATTAGTTTTATACGAAATGCACTGCCCGCCGGAATAGAAACATGCCCTCCTTTTGAAAAGAATGCTGTTATTGGTGAAACCAAAGTATTAAGTCCTAAACATATAGTTCCATATGCAAAAGGAAATGGAGATAAAAGAATTGTTGAACCTTCCCCGCCGAGGCTTACTGTCAGATTAAACATTCTGCCAAATAAAGTTCTGCCCCAATTTCCCTTTTTCCACAAAGTACTAAGATAAGTTCTTTTACCTTTTATGTTGTTTAGAAAAATCATTTTATCATCAGCTCTTGTTATATATGCATTTATTGGTATAGTCTGACCGTTATACCTCATACTTTTTACTCTTATAACAACAAGTCCTCCGTTACAGGTAATTTGAGGCTGATGTGTTTCAACAATTTCACCTGTAAAAACAGTATTAGCCGGAATTGTATATTTCCTTTTTATAATAGGCGACTTAGTGTAAAATTTAACAGTATTACCCTTTGCCAGCCAATCGTTTATTTTTGTAGAACTTACTACATTAAAAGAAGTTCCGCTGGAAATTTTTATACTTCTTGTTTTTATAGGCTGAACCGGCGGATTTACCTCTTTTGAAATATTTTCTTCTATGGGCTCAGGCTTATTATATTTTGAGATTTCAGGCAGAGCAGGAAGGCTTTCATCCGCATCTTCTGTATTAGTATCTTTTATTAACTTGGATGAATTATAATTTTTTCTTATATCATCATCGACTGTCATGTCTAAATCAAAAGCCTGTGAACAATTTATAGAAATTAATAGTAAAAAAATTATAATAAAACTATTCCTATCCATTATCAAACCCAATAAAATTCTAACTCTTTAACAATTGTAACAAAATTGTTATAAACTAGCAAAAAAATTTTTTCTTTGTTTTACTATAAATGTGTAGACAGTTAATTTAGATTGGAAACTATGATGAAGATTCATACAACGCAAAATCTAAGCTCCTCTGGGAGAACGCAATCAACCAACAATGTTACTATCCCTAATGAAGAGATTAGATTAAATTATTCGGAACGCATGCGAATGCAGAAGACACATGCTCTCGCAGATACTTATGAGGGTAAAGTGTCATTTAAAGGTAAAAAAGAGATTATAAAAAAAGTTATAGATAAAGCAAATAAAGCGGTGGATAAAGAGACGAGAATGGATAAGTTTCTTAAAGGCCGCTTTTTTGATAGAATATTAGACTTGATGAGTCATGAAGTACTTGTTCAGGCTTGTATTTCTGCTGTTATCTGCATGCTTTTAAGACCTTTAACTATTATGACAATTCCTACCAAGAAAAATAAGCAGGATAATATGTACGCTTCTGCACACTCTATATCATCCGGTGCAGTAGGCATTATTAGTTCATTATTAATTGCAACTCCATTCTCTAAAGGTATAAAATATGCTCAGAAATATTTATTAAAAGGAATGAAAGAGTCCATCTTAAAACGTAAATATCCTAATCTTAATATTGAATCTATCTGGGCAGATGCAAGCAAAACAGTAAGAAAACCTGTAGCTGAATGGAAAGATAAATTAGGAAACCAATTCTCTACAGAGTTTAAAAATACATTAACAGTTGCAAGACCTAAACCTTTAACAGAAGTTTCTGAAGAAACACTAAAATCTTTTGGAGCAAACATTGACTTAAATGCAATGAAGAATAGACCTGTTAGTGAATGGGTAGATAGAAACGGCAAGAAATTACATCTTGAACTTAAAGATATGTTCATAGCTGTCAAAGAAGAAGGTATGGGTGGTTCTATAAAAGACTATAAAGATACAAACTTCTTCTCATTACAGCATATTGATGAAAATTTCTTAAAAGAAGTTATGCCAGATTTGGATGTTAAATCTATAACGAAAAACGGCGAAAGAGTTCATACAGATTTCTGGAAGAAAACAGACGGCACTCCGTTTAATATAGATATGGATATAATTCATGTATCATCCTATAGAGAAACAGCAAATGCAACACCGCTATATACCGGTCTAAAACGTACAAATGATACAAAATATCTCTCATATCAGTCAAATAATGGTTTGGAAGCAGGCGGTGTACCAATAAAATTAGGAACTCCGGTTAATGATGAAATGCTTGCGGCAGACAAGGCTAACGAAATAAGTAATAAGTGGTTAGGCTGGCTGCCTGATATTGCAACAAGAATACCATTTGCAGCCGGTACAATTCTATTAATACCTTGGGTTTTAAAACACGTATTCCATCTTGAAAAAAGCAAGAAACATGAAGAACCGCAGCCAAAGGAAATAAATATGAATAATAAAACACTTGAACAGCCTCAAAGAAAGGAGGTGGCATAGTGAATATATCAGGACTTCATAATAATTATAAATTTTCCCAAAATTATAATTTAAATAAAAAATCATACACCAAGCCTCAGGACGAAACAGTTACGCCATCTTCAAGCAAAGTATCTTTTAAAGGCGGAAAAGAAAGTAAAATAGGGAAATGGATAAGCGAATTTTATGGCAAATATTATGGTAAGCCTATGTATGACAAAGAATGGATACAAACAGCTTCCGAAAAAATGACAAAATTTCCTGGCCGTATGACAGAACACATGTCAGTGCTCGGTTCAATTCTAACAAGCAGTGTATATATGTGGAAAACTCTAACTAATCCAGATTTAGAGCCTGACAGCAAAAAAACATTGGCGATAAATCAAGGTTTCTGTTGCATAATTCCTACTGGTCTAGGTTATACTGTAGCAAATAAACTTGGAGATTTTAATAAAAAAATAGAATATAGGTATAGAGGTCTAAAAGAACAACAAGTAGCGCTAGACCAGATTTCCAAGGAGGAAGCAAAAGTTTTACAAGCTAAACTTGGCCAAAATTTGAAATCTTTAAGTGCCTTAATGGGCTTATTAACTTTTACATTAATTTACAGATACATAACTCCAGTTGTAGTTACTCCGGTATCAAACTGGATTGGTAATAAGCTGAATGCTAAAGGTGATAATCAAAAACCAAAAGAAATTATTATGAAACCTGAAGCAAATAAAGTTAAAACTGCAGCATAAAAATTTGTGTACATACTTGACAACTCTGAATTAAATTCAGAGTTGTTTTTTTTATATTAAAATAAGAATATGAACTTACATTATTTAGAAGAGATTGACTCAACAAATAAATATGCAAAAGAGCATATTAAAGAATTATCTGATAAAACAGTCGTCTATACATACAACCAAACTAACGGCCGGGGAAGGTTAAACAGAAAATGGAGTAATCTTGGAGAGGATAATATTTATGCATCAATTGTCCTCAAACCTTCCGGACAAATGCAGGAAGTCTATTCAAATTTAACCCAGTATCTTTGCGTAATTCTTGCCCAAACATTTGAAGAATATGGAGTTATCCCTAATATAAAATGGCCAAATGATATACAGATAAATTCAAAAAAAATTTCCGGAATTTTAGCAGAAGGAGTAAATGAAGGCACTAAACTTTCTGGATTAGTTTTAGGATTCGGCATAAATTTAAACACAAAGATAGAAAAAATTTCTCAAATCAATCAGCCTGCAACCTCTCTGAATATTGAAACCGGTAAAAATATAGATAAAGAAATTTTCTTAAAAAAACTTTTAGACAAGTTTTGTTTGATGTATGATAAGTTCATTAAGGAAGGTTTTTTATTAATAAAAAATGATTATATAAGAAGAGCCAACTTCCTTAATAACGAAATTACCGTTAAAGTGTTTGACAAAGAAATTTGCGGAATAGCAGCAGGGATTACCGATAATGGAGCCTTGAGATTAATAGATAGAAATAACAATGAACACGTACTTTTAATAGGAGATATATTATGAATGATTTAGTAACACTATTGGAGCAGGGAGTTGCTGTAATGTGCATTGGCATGGGAACAGTTCTTACATTTTTATGTGTAATGATTGTTTCTATGTTTGTTATGGGCAAAGTTGTAAGAAAATTAAATGAACTTTTCCCTGTAGCTGCACCGCAAACTGCCGGAGCTCCTAAAACAGCCGCATCAAATGATGACGAAAATATTGCAGTTGCTATTTTAACTGCAATGCTAAAGGGCAGAAAATAATTGTCCAAATTTATTAATATTAATTAAAATTGTCAAAATAAAGAGAGGAAAAAACAATGACAAAAAAACTTATTAAAGTTATGGATACATCTTTTAGAGATGGTTTCCAGTCTGTATACGGAGCTAGAGTTTTCGTTGACGACTTTTTACCTGCGTTAAAATCTGCTGTTGCAGCAGGACTTAAGCATTTTGAAGTTGCCGGCGGTGCAAGATTCCAATCTCCAATTTTCTACTGCAATGAAAATGCATTTGAAACTATGGACAAAATCAGAGATGCTGTAGGCCCTGATATTAACTTACAATCATTAGCACGTGGTGTTAACGTAGTAGGGCTTGATTCTCAGCCTAGAGATATGATTAACTTACACGCAAAAATGTTTAAAAAACACGGCGTTACAACAGTAAGAAACTTTGACGCTTTAAACGATGTTAATAACTTAATCTATTCTGGTCAATGTATTAAAGACAACGGTCTTAAACACGAAGTTACTATTACAATGATGGAACTTCCTATTGGCTGCACAGGTGCTCACGATGTAGCTTTCTATGAAAGAGTTTTGAGAAGTATTCTTGATGCAGGAATTCCTTTTGACAGTCTGGCATTCAAAGATGCTTCCGGTACATCTGCTCCTAGAAAAGTTTATGAAACTATTAAAAGAACACGTGAAATTCTTGGTGCTGATGCTCACATCAGATTCCACTCTCACGAAACAGCTGGTACTGGCCTAGCAGCATACTTAGCTGCACTTGAAGGCGGCGCTGATGGTATTGACCTTGCTATGAAACCTGTTTCAGGCGGTACTGCACAACCAGACTTAGTTTCTATGTGGCACGCACTTAAAGGTACTGAATACGACTTAGGTATCGATATTAATAAAATTCTTGAAACAGAAGAAATCTTCAAAGAATGCATGAAAGATTACTTCTTACCACCTGAAGCGTTAGCAGTTAACCCTATGATTATTTCTTCACCATTACCGGGCGGAGCATTAACAGCCAATACCCAGATGATGAGAGATAACGGCGTTATGGATAAATTCCCTGAAGTCGTTGCTGCTATGAAAGAAGTTGTTGAAAAAGGCGGTTTTGCTACATCTGTAACTCCTGTTTCACAATTCTACTTCCAACAGGCATTCAACAATGTAATGTTTGGAAGCTGGAAGAAAATGGCTGAAGGATACGGAAAAATGGTTCTTGGATATTTTGGAAAAACTCCTTGTGAACCTGATCCTGAAATTGTTAAAATTGCGGAAGAACAACTCGGCTTGCAGCCTACAACTGAGTTGGTAGTTGACTTGAATGATAAAGACCCTAACAAAGGTATTGCAGCAGCTACAAAAATGCTTCAAGATGCAGGTCTTGATGTTAATGATGAAAACATCTTCATTGCAGGTGCTTGTAAGGAAAAAGGCATTATGTTCTTACAGGGTAAAGGACAAATCGGGGTTCGTAAAAACTGCCCACAACAGACTTGTGCTCCTATTTCTGCTAACGGCAGCGAATATACTGTTAAAGTTAACGGAAAATCTTACGCAATTAAGCTTGAAGGTGATAAGGCTTCTGTTAATGGAAAATCTTATGATGTTTCTGTTAAAGAAGGCATTGAAAAATCAGCTGCAGCTTCTACTGGTTCCGGTGCAGGTGAAGAAGTTAAAGCCGGCGTTCCTGGTAACGTATTAAGAATTGAAGCTTCTATTGGCGACTCAATTGCAGAAGGCGATGTAATTATGGTTCTTGAAGCTATGAAAATGGAAATTGAAGTTAAGGCTCCTAAGGCCGGCACTATTCAATCGATAGCAGTTGCTCAAGGCGATAAAGTTGTAACAGGTCAAGCTTTGGCTGTTATAGGTTAGGAAGAGGGAGGTAAAAAATTATGGATATAATGGAAGGTTTACACACCCTCTGGGATTCAACCGGTATCATGGGCTTCGTTCATGCGGCTCAAAATGCTGTTGCGGATCCAAACTTGCACGGTTTTGAACAAATCTTACATATGCACGGACAATGGATTATGATACTAATCTGCTTGTTCCTGCTTTGGCTTGGCATCAAGAAACAATTTGAGCCTCTTCTTTTGGTTCCAATTGCATTTGGTGGATTACTTTCAAATATTCCTATGCCTTTAGGTGAAGAAATTGCAGGGCCAAATGGTTTCTTAGGTATCATTTTTGAAGCTGGTATACACAAAGGATTGTTCCCGCTTATTATCTTTATGGGTGTTGGTGCAATGACAGACTTTGGACCGTTAATAGCCAACCCTAAGACAGCTCTTTTAGGCGGTGCTGCTCAATTTGGTATATTTGGAGCATTGCTTATGGCTTATTGCCTGTTTGGTTTTACAATGCCTGAAGCAGCTTCTATTGGTATCATTGGCGGTGCTGATGGTCCAACATCTATTTATGTAACGACAAAACTTGCTGAACATTTACTTGGACCAATTGCTGTAGCAGCATATTCTTATATGGCTCTGGTTCCTGTAATTCAACCGCCAATTATGAAATTACTCACTTCAGAAGCTGAACGTAAAATTAAAATGACACAGTTAAGAGATGTATCTAAAAGAGAAAAAATTGTATTTCCTCTTTTAATTCTCCTTCTTTGTGTAATTCTATTACCTAGTGCTTGTCCTTTATTGGGTGCATTATGCTTTGGTAATTTATGTAAAGAATGCGGAGTTGTAGAAAGACTTTCTGATACTATGCAAAATGCCTTAATAAATATTGTAACAATATTCCTGGGCTTATCTGTAGGTTCAAAACTTTCTGCAAGCCAGTTCTTAACTGTTCAAACTTTATTCATTCTTTTACTTGGTATCATAGCATTCTCACTTGCAACAGCAGGTGGTGTGCTTATGGCAAAATTGATGAATTTATGTTCAAAGACAAAAGTAAACCCACTTATTGGTTCAGCTGGTGTTTCTGCTGTACCAATGGCAGCTCGTGTTTCTAACAAAGTTGGTTTAGAGGCTGACCCTCAAAACTTCTTGTTAATGCACGCAATGGGACCAAATGTTGCTGGTGTTATCGGTTCTGCAGTTGCTGCTGGTGTATTATTGGCACTCTGCCATTAATAATATCTAATATAGATAAAAAGGTGTTAAGCTTAAACTTAACACCTTTTTTGTTTTTATATTTTCTTTCTACTATAGAAGAATATTGCTTCTGCTGCTTCTTCACCGTATCTGGCAACAATATCTTTATAGCTTTCTGAATTTCTTATGCGATTTTGATGTTCTGTATCTGCAGCTTCTCCATTGAAAAATTTAGTTTCTTCTACTATTTTTTTAGGAGTGATTACAGCTTTTTCCTGTTTAATATCCTGAATAGGCTGCTCAAACTTATTGTCTGTTGTATAGTCCATATAGTTTAATTTTGACTTCACATTTGAAACTTTAGCCTTTTGTTTACCTACTTGCTTATAATCACGAGCATCTAAACAGCTTTTTATATAATCATCAAGAGATTTTCTGGAAATATTTTCACCTTCAAAAACTTGAAAAACTTTGTAGCCAATGCTTTTTAATTTTCTGAGGAAAGATTCATCTTTTTCATTTGGAATAGAAACTCTTGCATATCCTGTATTACCAGTACCTACAAGTCCTCCATATGAATCTACCAGACCTTTCAATTTTACTTTTTTTGCTTTATTTACGCCCGGTTGAGTCACAGGTATTCTAAATGTTGAACTAAAATTTACTTCTGTCATATTAACGCCTCCTTATTTAAATAAACCCCGTAAATATAAATTTTGCTATTTGTGATAAAATTTTCATATGGAGTTTTTGGAAGTAAAGAAGGATGAAATAAAAGAACTTGCCCAATTGGCCGGTGAAATATGGCATGAATACTGGCCTTGCATTCTTACAGAGGCACAAATTAACTATATGGTTGAAAAGTTTCAATCTGAAAAAGCGATTATTGAGCAGATTTTGCATCAAAACTACTCATACTATTTTATTGTCGAAAACGGTGTAAAATGCGGGTATTTCGGGATTTCACGCTGTAAAGATTACCTGTTTTTATCCAAACTATACTTAAAAAAAGAATTTAGGCATAGAGGTATCGGCAGGGCTGCATTTGATAAAATCAAAGAACTTGCCAAAAACTTTGGATATTCGTCAATAAGGCTCACTGTTAACAAAAATAATAAGAAAACTATAAACGCTTATTTAAAATACAGATTTGCAATCATTGACAAAGCCGTTACGGATATTGGCAACGGCTTTGTAATGGATGATTATATAATGTCCTACACTATTTAGAAGGTGTTACATTTATAAACGGCATTGACCCGCCAAGCATATATTGAGGCATCTTACCGTCCCATTTCTGTACAGCTTCGTACTGGACAAGAGATTTATTCTGACTTAAAGCTTTTGCTCGTATTGCCATGGATTTAGCTTCAGCTTCAGCAGCGATAACTTTTTGTTTAGCTTCTTCCTGAACCTGTACTGTTTTATTCTTCGCTTTCAAAGCTTCTTGTTCAGCTGTAACTTTACTTTCAATAGCTCTTTCAAACACATCTGAATAATTAATTTCCGTCATCTGGAAGTCAGTAACATTAATATAATTATCTGAAAGCTGGTTTTGGAGTCTAAATAAAATATCTCCGGTAGCCTTTTCTCTATTTGCAATTAAATCCTGAGCGTTCCATTTTCCGATAATGTCTTTAATAGTACCTTCTACAACTGGTGTCAGGATTGTTGAAACATAGTCCATTCCGACTTCCTGAAACAATTTATTTACTTTATCCGGCTGCACATTGTAATTTATGACATAAGTAATTCTTGCCTGCTGGATATCTTTTGTATAAACGGCGGTGGTTAATGTATTTCTTTGAGTCTTTACGTCCATAGTTCTAAACTTTTGAATAAATGGGAAAATTAAATGCAGCCCTTCTCCGTAACATTCAGGTTCTACTTCACCTAATCTAATTTTAATACCTCTTTCGCCGGGACCGACCATCACAAACGGGTTGCACATTACAAGGAAACATACCAGAAGGCACAAAACCAGCACGGGCATACCGAAAAACTTTTTGTCCATTACAATCCTTTCTTTTTCTAACTAAAACTTTAATGCCAGCAAGGCTAATACGACATACAGGGCTGCCACTACAAAAACAAATGCACCAAAAATTATAAGCATTTGTTTGCCATATTTTTGGTACAGATTTTGTCCTGTTATATAGCATAAAGTTATAATACAGAGATTTACCAAAACTATAAGCGATACAAATAAAAATAAAACTCTTATGACCATTACAACCCTCTTTCAAAATTTATTATAAATTATAAAATAAAATCTGTTATCATTTAATAGGTTGATTTAGTTTTTCATTTATAAAAGAGAGCATTTCTTCACAGCATTTTTCCCAGGTAAATTCTCGTGCTCTTATAATTCCGCGTTCTGCACAAAGTTCTCTATAGAAATTATCATAGTAGAACTTTTCATATGCATTAATTAGTTCTTCATCTGATTTCGGGTCAATTTTTATACCAGCATTTCCTATTACTTCTGGAAGCGATGATGTATTAGATGTAATAACCGGACAGCCGCATTTCATTGCCTCAAGTACGGGAAGTCCGAAACCTTCATACAAAGAGGGGTAAATGAACATCAAGGCATCTGAATACAATTTTGGCAGTTCTTCGTCCTTCACGTACCCTGTTAAAATAATTTTTGATTTGTCGTACTGTTTAAGAGTTCTATCCAATTCAGCCTCAAAAACTTTCCAATTGCTTCCGCCAAGTACAAGATACAAATCATCAATTTTATTTTTTTCTATAAAAGTTATAAAGTTTTTGATAGCAAAAATAATATTTTTTCTTTTACCAAGAGTGCAGAGCGAAAATACATATTTCTTCTTCTCGTCAGATTTACAGGGTTTAAAGTTTTCATTTACACCAAGAAGCGTTGTTTTTATATTTTCAGTTTTAACAAATGGAAAATATTTTAGGACATCCAATCTTGTACATTCCGAATTTGCAAAATAGAAATCCCTGTCATTGATAGTATTATAAACCTTGTAATACCACGCCTTAGCATTTTTAGCCATTCCTATTTCAAGAACGGGGATAACATCATGCAGCATTCTGAATTTTGGGATTTGTGCATCCTGAATATCTTTCGAAGGAGGCGTAAACGGTGAAAAATACAAATCAAATTCTTCAATTTCCGCAATGCTTTTTTTATTTTTTCTATAAAAGTGAGCATCATAAATCCGGAATAATATTGTAAGTGCCGTTTTTATAATATAAGGAAAATCTTTTGTCTTATACAATATACGGGCTATTAATCTATTAATATGGGAATTAGAGGTTATCAGGGGAATATCTCTAAACTCAGATATATTTTTCATGAAATAATAGCGCCTAAAATCGCAATAAAATGTTATATCAATACCTCTGCGTTTGAGTTCGTTGAAAAGGTTTAATGCAACGTAAAATACACCGGCTCTATGCCCGTTATTTTCATCATAGTAGGAAAGCTCTGTACAATCAAAAAGCAGTTTCATCATTTATTACCTTTTGCAATTATTTTATTCAAACGATTTTTTATTTTTATGCATATTAGATAAATTTCATACATTTTATTTAGAGGAAATACTCTAAACTGCTTAGCCATACGTTGAAGCTGATATTTTTCACTGCCGGAAATAGATAGATACTCTGCAAACGGATATTTCGAATAATAATATTTGCGGTTTGCTTCCAAATTTTGATTAAGCGTTTTTGAAGTTACAGAACCAAAGTGAAAAAAGCAGGCTTCATTTGTTACAAAAACCCCGTATCCGGCTTCTATTGCTCTATATTTAAAGTCATTATCCTCAAAAAATGCCTGTGTGTAATTTTCATCAAACAAGCCAAGGTTATTAAGAACCGTTCTTTTGGTGATTACGCAGGAAAAGACGCATTCATCAAAGCTTTTTTCATATTTTTGTGCATACTTGAAATTATTTTTAAAATAGTTGATATAAGATTTTTCATCTGTAGTATCATAATGCGGATTAATATGTCTTGGCGAGATAAAGGCAGCTTTTTCAATCTTAAATACATCTTCACAAGCTTCAAACCACTCCGGATAAAGCAGAATATCATTATTTAAAAAGCCTATATATTCCCCCTCTGCCAGCTCAATTCCCTGATTGTTACCGGCAGAAAAACCTTTATTTTCATTATTTAAGATAAGTTTTACATCTTTTAGTGATTTTAGATATTCAACTGTTCCGTCAGTTGAACCATTATCAACAATAATCAGCTCAAAATCTTTTGTATACTTATACAAACTCTCTATAAACTTTTTTGTATACTCCAGCTTATTATAAGTTAATGTTATTACACTCAATTTCATAAAACAATTTTACCTTAAATACACATTTTATGATATATTATACCTATGATGCCGCTTATAAGTGTAATTATACCAGTATACAACGTTGAAAAATATTTAAGAGAGTGTCTTGATTCAGTAATTAATCAAACATATAAGAATCTTGAAATCATTTGTGTAAACGACTGTTCAACTGATTCATCCCCTGAAATTCTTGAAGAATATGCTAAAAAAGACAGAAGAATTATCATCAAAAAAAATCCGAAAAATATAGGATTAGGCCTCACCAGAAATGAAGGAATTAAGATTGCTTCCGGAGAATACATACACTGTCTTGATTCTGACGACTGGCTGGAACTTGACGCTTATGAAATTCTTGTTAAATATCTTGATAACGATGTTGATGCTGTTAGATTTACATACACTTCTCATGATGAAATTACAGAAAAAAAAGAATATATAGGATACTGCATTACTGATTTTCTTTACAAAAAAGTTAATATTTATAACGCCCCTGAATGTTTCAATATGTGGAAATCCAGTGCCTGGATAAAAATTTACAAAAAAGATTTTATTCTAAAAAACAACCTCTGGTACAATGACTACAGGTGCCTAGAGGACATTGAATATGCAATGCGCTCGGCATTAGCTGCCAAAAATATTATCTTTATCAAAGAAAACCTCCTAAATTACCGTGCAAACAGAAAAGGCTCCTTATTAACTAAGAGAGCAAATTATATTGATAATGTCATAAAGGATACTAAATGGGCAAATTCTCTAGAGATTGATAAAGAAGTAAAAGCTGAAATCTTAGATTATATATACGAACTGCTTGTTATGAACTGTTTGGATGCATACTACGTAAATGTACTTAAATACAAGCAAATGCGTAAAATCTTTAAAGAAAATATAGATATGGATGTTTTTTCTGTACCTCTTGCTCGAAAATTAACTGAAAAAGTTCTATCATACAGCAGTTTCAAATTCTTTTTATCATATTGTGCAAGACGATTTATCAGGGAACATTTTCCAGAGCTTACAAAAAAATATTTTGCCATTAAGAAAAAGCTGCTTCAAACGAACTAATTTCCCCCTTTAAAACTTTATAGATTTATTATAATATACAAAAATGGATGAGAAAATTAGTATTTTAATGCCAAGCTATAACTATGCCTCTTATATACGAGAAGCTATTGAAAGCGTCATTAAACAAACTTATACTAACTGGGAGCTTATCATAATTGATGATGCCTCAACAGACAGCTCTCTGGGAATTATAAAAGAATATCTGCGAAAAGACCCCAGAATAAAGCTTGTTATTAACGAAAAAAATCTAGGCCTTGCTAAAACTTTAAAAAAAGGAATAAGCTTTGCAGAAAGTAGCTGGATTGCTTTTCTGGAGTGTGATGATATCTTCCAGCCAACTTCGCTTGAAAAAAAAATGGAAGCAGCACAAAGTGGAGCTGAACTTATTTTCTCGGCTGCAGAAGGGTTTGATAATAAAAATAAAATACAAAAATTTGAGAAGCACATTGATGACATTAATAAATATATTATTAAACTTGATAAATCAATGTTCATTGAAGGTTTTCCAAATTTTGTATACAAAACTAATATTATACCGACCTTTTCTGTTGTAATGGTAAAAAAAGAAATTTTGGCCGGATGTAATTTTAATCCGCTGTGCGAAACTGCACTCGACTATTACCTATGGGCACAGCTGTGTTTTCACAAAATTTATTATATACATGAAAAGTTAACTCTCTGGCGCCTGCATAATGATAGCTACTTAAATCGAAAGCAGTATAGCTGGTTAAGGAAGTTTTTATTTAGTATTTCTATATTTGCTCAAACTGTACAAAATAAAAATAGGATACAACAATTTTTTATTATTGCTAATTCTATTCGAAAACGGCTTATTTATTTCAACATCAGCAAAAATCGTATAAAACTTAGCCTTTTCAATAATAGATATATTTTTGAGAAATTTCTACCCTAGCCTGTTCATTATATTTTGTCCGTAGTATTTCATAAGATTTTGAAGCTGTCTGTCATTGGCTCCTTTTGAATTATGGGCATACAGAGTTCGTTTGTGCCGGAAAATCTGCCTGAATATATCAGTACAAGCAAGTGTTCTTATGTGATTTTGTACAACTCTTATTTTTCTGTTATGAACAAGAGCCATAACCCATAACCATATATCATCAGCATAAGGAGCATATTTCAAGAAGATATCTTCTCTCAAAACTTCATTTGAAAAACACGCAGGCGGATACAGAACACCTCCAACACCTGTCAGGAAATTATCATATCGTGCACTTTCCTCTTCAACATGCTTTCTCCAGCTTTCATAAGGTTGAATTTGCCCGTTTTTTAGTATTACACGATGTGCACGATGCAGTTGAATATCTTCCGGATGGGCAATATATGAGTAATAAAGTTTTTCTAACCAATCTTTTGGATAATAAATATCATCATCAGCAGTTATTATTACCGAATCTTTAAATTCTCTAAAAGCATAAATTACTTTTGTATAAGAACGAATATCTTTTACAAAGCAAATTTCAAGCCCGTTTTTTAGAAAACGAGTTATTTCATATGGTAAATCATTAAGACTCTTAAACTCGTCAGACAGCCATAAAATTATACGATCCGGCTTTAAAGTTTGTCTAAAAATTGAATAAAGAGATATAACTAAGTCGTCAAAACGTTCTTCATATGAGGTAAGTGAAACAATGACCGGATGTTTACGCGGTTTTTTATTAATACAGCATTCTGCTCCCAGGTTATCTGCCATAAGTCTTATTAAAGGATTGAAAACAAACCTTAGATGCAGTTTTGTGTTTAATATTTTTTTCAACTCACTGCCTCTTTATAAATTTCATTTATTATAATACTTTCAATCGGCGTATTATTAGTCTGCTTCTCTGTTTTAAGCCTCTCAGCCCACTCTATAATTCTTTTTTCCGCTCTCGTTAATTCAAGATTTTCTAAATTAAAGAACGATAAATAGATTAACCAAATGTGTCTGCCGGAATAATTTAAGTTCCTAAAATCCGGATGGCACTCAGGCAAAAGAACAGACTTACCCAGTAATTTATAAATCCCTTCTGATGTAAATCTATCATAAGCTTCCTGACTGTTGAGATTAAAAGTTTCTACAAGTTCTTTTTTCAGCCTGTGATAACTCATATCATAATTTATATTTTTAAGATATTCTTTCTGAACTCTTGCAGTACTTTCATCAAGCGTAAATCCAAAGCGGAGTGAAAATTTCAACGCACGCAAAATTCGTGTCGGATCATCTTCAAAACTTTTGTCATGCAAAACTCTCAGTTTTTTCGATTTTATATCATCTATTCCACCCCAAATATCAATAACTTCACCGTCAGTAGTTCGTTTTGCCATTGCATTGATTGTAAAATCACGTCTTTTTAAATCATCTTCTAGTGCACAGCCAATATTTGAAACAACAGGCAAATGACCTTTTTGGGGATAAAATTCTTCCCGTGTTGATGCAATATCAATTTCTTTATCCTCAAACAAAACCCGTACTGTGCCAAAAGCAGGATTTTCCCTTAAAATATTCAACCCTTTTTGTTTAGCAAATTCTATTGCATCACCTTCATAGCAATAATCCGTGTCAAGGCTCGGAATACCGAGCATCTCGTCACGGACAACACCGCCTATAAAGTACAGATTCTCATCTTTAAGACTCACCTTTTTTAACCTTATTATTATGAATTACAGAAGATATTAACGCACCTACAATGAACGCAAGCCCCATAACACCGGTAACAACTTCCGGTACTTCATGGAAAGTTGATACAAACATTAATATAGCAAGTGTTCCTATTGCCCAGTGTGCCCCGTGTTCTAAATATAAATACTGGTCTAATGTTTTCTTTTCTACAAGCATTATAGTAAGTGATCTTACAAACATCGCACCAATACACAGACCAATTGTAATAATTAAAATATCTTTACTAAGAGCAAATGCGCCCAGAACACCATCCAGAGAAAAAGATGCATCAATAAGTTCCAGGTACATAAAACCTACAATACCAGAGCATTTAACAGTATCAGCACATAACTTAGCTCTTGCTTCCTGACGTCTTTCAAGCCATTCAGCAAGCCCGTCAATAATAAGATATGTAATAATACCGGACAATCCTGACATAAATACAGAACTACGAACATCCGGACTTAATTTCAGCATCAATAATCCAAGTACAGCTAAAGTTACAAAAGAGCAAATGCCTTGAAATTTATGTAAACGTTGTAATCTATTTTCAATAAAGCTAATCCAATGAACTTTTTTACCTTCTTCGGTGAAGTAATCCATAAACAGCATAAGCAGGAATGAACCGCCAAATGCTACTATTGGCGCATGTGTCAAATGAAGATAATGCGCATATTCGTGAACATCATTTAGTGCCATATTTAATACTTTTAAGATACTTAATTTAGCAAAAATTGCAACGACTAATAGAGGAAATAAAAATCTCATACCAAATACGGCGATGAGAATACCCCATGTTATAAAACGATGACGCCATTTTTCTGACATATGCTCAAGCTTCATTGCGTTTACGACAGCATTATCAAATGAAAGACTTATTTCAAGAACGGCAAGAACAAATGCTATAAAAACACAGGTCAAGCCGGTGCCGTTGTGCACATGTTCCCCCCATAAATATGCACATATTAGTCCAAATATTGTTACCAGATATGAACCCAAAAAGTATTTTAACATAAAACTCTCCTTTTAATATTTTGATTATATTATAATTACAAGGTTAAGTAAAATATTATTTAATTTTGTGCTACTATTATATAAAAATTAAGAGAGCAGGTGAAAATGATAAGCCATATAGAAGAAGAATTTGAAAAACTATCCTTAAATTTTAAACAGCTTAAAGCACAGGCACCTGTTATTAATGAGGCCGCAAATATTTGTATTCAGGCTTTAAAGAACGGAAACAAAATCCTTTTCTGTGGAAATGGAGGATCTGCGGCGGATTCACAACACCTTGCTGCAGAACTTGTATGCAAATATAAAAAAGAGCGTGCTGCACTAGAGGCAATAGCTCTTACAACAAATACCTCTGTACTTACAGCCGCTGCAAATGACCTTGCTTTTGATTATATATTTGAACGTCAAGTAGAAGCATTTGGGAAAAAAGGCGATGTACTTTTTGCTCTCTCCACGAGTGGTAAGAGTATTAATGTTGTTAGAGCTGTTGAAAGAGCTAACGAATTGGGATTAACAACAATAGCACTAACCGGAGCCGACGGCGGTTCTATTAAATATAAAGCTAAAGTCACTATCAAGGTTCCTTCAGATATTACAAATAATATACAAGAAATGCATATAGCTGTCGGGCATATTATTTGTGAAATAATAGAAAAAGAACTTTTTAATTAATAAGGAGGATTTATGCAAAAGATTTTCGTTACAATTTTTACAGCAGCATTGATGATTATGCCTGCTCAAGCAGCTACCTGGGTTGCTGCTGACAGAGTTGCTGCCGTTGGCAAAACTATTATTACAAAAAATAACCTGCCAGCTAAAACAACATTCAAAGTTGTAAATGGAGCGGCAGATAATACTAATACTTCTACAACCAATATTGTTCAAATTTCTAGTACTGATTTAACATATGCTGGAACAGACACTGAAGTAGCAGCTGTTATTTCACACGAAATTGGACAAATAATTAACGGCAAATCGGCAAAAGATAATTTTAGAAAAATTGCAAAAAATGCAATTACAAGTAACTTAAGCTCTGACAATATAATAACTACTGCGGCTAACAGTGAATATGTTTCTAACAAAACAAGCCTTAGTGATAACAAAGCTGCAGATATTACAGGGGTTGACTTGATGATTCAAGCCGGTTATAACCCGCTTGCAATGATTGTAGTAGTAACAAAAATGCCAGGAAGCACACTTGAAATTCTTCAAGGAAAACCTGCTAACTCAGAAAGAGCAATGAATATTTATGATTATCTAACATACAATTACCCATCTAAAGTTAAAGCCGGATATGGATGTCAAGAGTATAGAGCATTTTTAACATATGCTGATCCAATAGTAGCAGACAGAAATTCCAATAAAAAGAAGCTTGATAAGTTTAATAAAGAGCAGGCAAAAAACAAAGCATTAAGAGCTAAAAATATTGCACAATATAAAGCTACCGGCGGTTTGAGCGGCTGGGATGCTTCTTATACTATTTTAAAAACATTAACCGAATCAAGTGAAAAATAAAAGTATAAACGACCGGCTGAATTACAACGGTCGTTTTTCTTGTTATATAATAGACTTGAATGAAGACACATTAGCAGAAGGACAATAGTAAAATGGATTCTAAAATCAAGAGAGAAAAAACTAAAATTGTAGCTACACTCGGCCCTTCAACTTCAAATTATGAGATGATTTCTCAGCTTGTTGATGCAGGAGCCTCAATGTTTAGACTTAATACTTCACATGGAACAGAAGAAGGTCATGCTGCAAATATTGAAATTATAAGAAAAATTTCCCAAGAAACAGGCAAATATATACCTATTCTAATTGACCTACAGGGCCCTAAGATAAGAGTAGGTAATATACCAAATCCTATTGAAATAAAAGAAGGTCAGGAGATTATACTTGAAGCTACTGATGAGGTTAATAATCCAGATATTCTTCCGGTCGACTATGAAGGAATTGCAGATGATGTTAAATCCGGCGATAAAATACTTCTTGATGACGGAAATATTGGACTTGTAGTTACAGGAGTAAGTAACCATCAGGTCCATGCTAAAGTTTTATATGGCAAACTGATTAAACCTAGAAAGGGAATTAACCTTCCTGGAGCAACAGCCAGCTTAAGCGCTGTTACAGAAAGAGATGTTGAATACATTCGTTTTGCAGTAGAATATGATGCTGATTACGTGGCTTTATCTTTTGTAAGAGAAGCAAAGGATATAGAACTTGCCAAAAAGTACATTAAAGATTACGGCGGAAACATACCAGTAATTGCCAAAATTGAAAAACCTCAGGCAGTTGAAAATCTGGAAGAGATTTTAAAGGTTACAGATGGTATTATGGTTGCCAGAGGTGATTTAGGCATTGAAATGTCACCGGAAGAAGTTCCTATTGTACAAAAATACATCGTTGACCAGACTATCCGTGAAAGAAAAGTTTGTATAGTAGCAACACAAATGCTTGAATCTATGATTGAAAATCCTATACCAACAAGAGCAGAAGCAAGTGACGTTGCAAATGCAATTCTGGACGGCACGGATGCAATAATGTTATCCGGAGAAACAGCAATGGGTAAACATCCTGTCGAAGCAGTAAAAATGATGAGAAAGATTGCAACTAATGTAGAAGACTGCAATTTCTGTCTTTCAAATCTCGATTTGGAAATGAATGACAAATACGATCTTTCTCCACAGGCTATATCAAATGCAGCTGTCAAGATGGCACAAGATTTAAATGCAAAAGCAATACTTGCGTTCACTCACACAGGTTATACTCCGAAATTACTATCAAAATTAAGGCCTACTGTTCCTGTTATTGCCATATCTGATATGGAATCAACCTGCAGACGTTTAAGTCTGTACTGGGACATTGTAGCCGATTATAAACAATGGGATACTGTTCTTGACGCTGATTTATTAGAAAAAATTGATGAATATATTCTTACAAGAACTGATTATAAAAAGGGCGAAAGAATAATTATCATAGGTTCAATACCAAAATTAATAACAGGTCGAACAAATTTCATAAGAGTACACCGTATAGGTGCACCAATGGAAAGATAATCAAAAAAAAGCTCCTGTTAAAACCGGAGCTTTTTTTCTATACAAGTTTATAAATTAAATAGTAAATTATAGAAGAAAGCAGCATACACGCAGGAATTGTAAGTACCCAAGCTGTTACAATATTACCAACAATTCTCCATTTAACAGCATGCGCATGAAATGTTGACCCTACTCCCATTATTGCAGTAGAAATAACATGCGTAGTACTTAGTGGTATGCCGAAGTGAGAGGCTGTTAGAATTAAACCTGCTGCAGATGTTTCTGCTGCAAACCCGTGAATAGGTTTTAGTTTGATAATCTTATGTCCCATTGTTTTAATAATTTTCCATCCGCCGTTCATTGTACCAGCAGCCATCATAAACGCACAGACAAGGATTACAAATAAAGGAATTTCAAAATCTCCATTAGGGGCTTTATGCAAAACACCGCCTGCTAGCAGGGCCAGCGTTATTATCCCCATTGTTTTCTGCGCGTCATTTGAGCCATGGCTTAATGCCATCAAACCTGATGAAATAAGCTGGAGCTTTCTAAATCTTTTATTAACCCTCTGAGGATTTGCACGATAGAAAATCCTTATAAGGAAAAGCATAAGAGAAAACCCTGCACAAAAACCTAATATCGGAGAGGTAAACATCGGTATTATCACCTTATCCATAAGAGTTGTAAAATGTATTGCACTCACACCTGCTTTTACAATTGTCGCTCCGAGAAGCCCTCCGATAAGTGCATGCGAGGAACTAGAAGGTAATCCTAGATACCAGGTTAATAAATTCCATAAAACTGCTGCCAAAAGAGCACAGAAGATTACTGTCAAAGTTATCATATCAGAGTTGACAATACCTGCCCCAATAGTCTTTGCAACATGCGTACCTGTAAGAGCACCTATAAACTCCAGTCCCGCACCAAATAATACAGCATGCCTAGGTGATAAAACTTTTGTTGAAACAACCGTTGCTATGGCGTTTGCACAATCGTGAAATCCGTTAATAAATTCAAAGATAAGTGCGATTGCAACTACAGCTATTAATAATAAAATCGTTATCATAATTCCAACCCTAACTCTGTTTAAAAGCAATATTCAAAATCATGTCTGAAATGTGATAACAAGTATCCAGCGAATTTTCAATTTCTTTGTATATATCTCTTAGCTTAATTACTTCAAGAGCCTCATACTTACCTGAAAATAAATCAGAAATTGCTTTTCTAAGAATTTCATCGCCGTAAGTTTCAAGCTCTTTCATTTCTATATTTAATTTTGTTATTGCTTCTACATCACTTACTTTTTTAAGATTTTTGATGATCTCCCCTAATTTATCAGCTGATTTAACCAAAATAGAAGCCTGCTCTTTCATTTCTTCTGTATACTTTAATAATCTGTATACTTCTAAGTTTAAGCAGGCTTTTGCAATTCTTTTATTTATTTTGTATAACCTAACAGCTATATATTGGATGTCCTCTCGTTCTAACGGAGTTATAAAACTTTTATTCAGCTGTTTTAAAGTTAGCTTTAATGATATAGAACCCTTTTTCTTGGCTTTTAGAATTTGCTCTTTCTTTTCCGTCGTGAGCCCCGACTCTATAATATGTGCGTATAACCTCGCCGTTTCAATACAAAGTTCCGCACTATTTTGAAATAAAGTGAAAAACATCTTATCCTCAGGCGGCATAATATACGACATCAAATTAAATTTTGGCATGTTGTGCCCTCCTATAACCATACAGCAACAGTTTACACAAAAATACTTCTTAAATAAAGATATCTAATAAAAATTTTATAAAATTTTAATATTTATTTCATGCTATCATATTAGTATGAAAAGAATATTGGTAACAGGCGGTGCCGGATTTATAGGCTCACATTTATGCAAAAGATTACTTAATGAAGGCAATCAAGTTATTTGCCTTGACAATTTTTTCACAGGTTTGCGTACCAATGTCGAAACATTGCTAGCTAACCCGAATTTTGAACTTGCAGAACACGATATTATTAATAAATTTGATACTGAAGTTAATGAAATTTATAATCTTGCTTGTCCTGCAAGCCCTCCGCATTATCAATACGACCCTGTAAAAACATTAAAAACATCAGTATTAGGCATTATTAATATGCTTGAGCTTGCCAAAAAATATAATGCAAAAATCCTTCAAGCTTCAACAAGCGAAGTGTACGGAGATCCTCTGGTTCATCCTCAGATTGAAACTTACTGGGGAAATGTTAATCCGATTGGAATAAGAAGCTGCTATGATGAGGGTAAAAGATGCGCAGAAACTCTTATGATGGATTTTCATCGCCAGTATAACATCGACACAAAAATTGTCAGAATTTTTAATACCTATGGTCCTAACATGGATTCTAAAGACGGACGTGTAGTTTCTAATTTTATAATTCAGGCTCTTAAAGGAGAAGATATAACAATATATGGAGATGGAACCCAAACGCGCTCTTTCTGCTATGTTGACGATTTAGTCAACGGGCTTGTAAAGATGATGGAATCTGATATTACAGGACCGGTCAATCTTGGCAACCCTTCTGAACGAACTATTCTAGATTTTGCTAAATTGATTATAGAAATAACAGGAACTAACTCCAAAATAGTCCATAAACCTTTGCCATCTGACGATCCGGTAAAACGTCGTCCGGATATTACCCGCGCACAAAAAGAACTTGACTGGACTCCTCAAATTGATATTTATGAAGGTCTTGAAAAAACGATTGAATATTTCAAAAGTATGTAACGAATTGTAACAAAATTTCCTTTTACACTAAAGTTTTAATAAAAAATGCCGTAAATACTAATATAGAATTTAGGGAAAAAGTAAAAGGAGCAGCAAATGTCAACAGATATTTCAAGAGTATACGCATTTCTTGCTAAACAAGGAGATTGGGTCAACGAAGCTGACAAGAACGGAGATGGAGCCGTCATAAAATCTGAATTTAGAGATTTTATGGAAGAAAACTTTGAGTGGAACGGTGAAGAATCAAGTGACTCAGCAAAAAATGACCTTATTAACAGTTTCTGGAAAACTATTGATACAAATCAAAGCGGCAAAGTAAGCGGAACAAAACTTAAGAATAAAAACGCGCTTGATAAAAAAGAGCTTGCTGCAATGGAAGATAGAATAGAAATGTATGAAATTCTTAACGAATTTACATCTCAGCTTACTGCTCCGAGCGTAGTCGGTGATGGTGCAAACTGGAAAAAGTCAGTATCAGAAGGCTTAGGTGCACTTATTGAACCATACATAAAAAATGGGGGCACTCCTGAAGATTTACCAGCTTATCTTGCAGAACAAGCTCCTCTGATTGAAGCAAAAGCAACTGCAGATTATTGTGCAAATGAATATCTTGCAGAAATCATGGGTGATGTAAACAAAGAATATGGTTATACATATGGCTCTGACCAGACACTTCAAGGCATGATAAATTCATATATCCAAAGCATGACCGAAGGCGGTGATGCAGAAACTATCCAGCAGACAGTACAGGGCATAATTGACGCATATGTCGCAACTGCCGGTCTGGGAGATGAAAGCTCTGTAGATATGGGTGATTACGGATATACACCAACCGCTAACAGCCCTCTTAATGACCTGCAAAAAGCTGTCATCAAAACTAAGCTGCAACAGAATGTTCAAGCTTTAGATGATTATGAAACCCATAAAGATTTATATGAAGAAGCTATGAATACTTATCTTGGCACACTAAAATTCGGTGACTTTGAAGAAGTAAACAGCAATGCAATAGGTGCTTTTGAAGCTTCTGATGCTTATAAAGGCGTAGTTAAAGCAATTGCAACTGAAGACATTTTCGGAAGTGAAGAGTTAAAATCAGCATTAGCAAGTGCAATCAGTGAATCTTTTGCAGAAAGACTCAACGGTATTATGCCTGGAGAACTTGAAGCTTATGATAAATTATTAGCTGAAGCAAAAACTAAGGCTCAAAACGGTGACTTTGATACGGCTGGCGAATTAGACACTCAAAAACTTATTGATTGGGTCGTTGAACAGGCTAAATCAAATCTAGCAGAATTTTATCCTAACGGATTTGGTGATATGCCATTAGAAGACATGAACATAATGTATGATGCTCTTGTTGAAGCTGCCAAAGAAAATAAGGATGCAGCAAAGATTAAAGAAGCTGCCATCTCATATTGCAAAGCAGTTTCCAGCAAGGGAACATTACTAAAACAAGCTGTCATAGATATCTTTGGCGAAAATTATTCTACAGCAATTAATAAACTTCTATCCGGTGAAATTGAAGAAAAAATGGTAGAATTAAAAGAAAAAGTCCTTGAAATAGGTGACGCTTCAACATTTACAGTTGATAACTGGAATGGCTTACCTACAGATATCTCAATCGGTATGGGCAATAGTAAAAATTATCAGCTTAACAGCACTGTAAAAAATGGTGACACTACAATAACAAGCGATAGAATAACATACTCTGCTCAGGTTAAGAGCGGCAGTGCATCCGCAACGATTAACAACAATACTTTATCAGTAACGGCAGGAAATACCAGCGGTTACGCAACAGTAGAAGTTTCCACAATGGTTGATGGCATAGTTGTTGGCAAACAAACAATCAATGTTAAAGTAGTAAGCCAGAATATTGATTGGGCAAATATGGACGGTAATATTAACGGATGTATTGCGAGAGGCGGTGCAGCCCGGGGAAGCAACGGAAATATTACTCTTCAAGAGGCTTACTCTACAAATGCCTGCTTAATTCTTAACGGTACAAATGGAGAATTTACAAGAAATTGGAATGAAACCATAAATAATGCAAGAGTCAAAATTGCAGATTTTGTTAATGGTACATTATGCGGCTTTATTAAAGCTAGTGGCAACTATGATGCACAGGCAATGCAAATTGCTGCACAAAAAACCATTGAGCTTTATCAAGGAGCACTTACCCAAATCGAAAATGGTGATATGGCCGGCAAAAAGAGTAATAAAGACAGCACTATTAATTATGATGGTCAAAACTATACATTCAGAACCCAAAAATGGTACAGAGAAAATACTGCTAACAACACAGATGTTGCAGCAAGCCACTCTGCAGCTAACAACCAGCTTGGTTTGCAGCTAAACGAATCATACAACAGCCCTAGCACATATCAGGTAGTTCTTAATATGAAATGTATAATGGATATGTTTAATAAATTCTATGCACAAGCTTTATCATAAAGATGATATCAAGAGCTCATTATATAATGAGCTCTTGAACATTATAAATTCAAATAATGTTGATTATTATAAAGAAATCATCGCTGATATACCGATATTGGACGACAACGGCGAACTTAATAATCAACATATTCTTATAAAAAACTTATTATTTAAAATTTTAAACTCAAAAAATCCGGAATTCGGCAGCATTTCTTTAAATAATAAATTTTTCAAAAGAGTTTACCGTTCCGCCCCCAAATTAAATAAATGCAATAAAAATTTCATAGGAAAACTGCCTGAAATTTTTCTTAAAAAGCATAAAAATAAATTACAAAAAAGATTAATTGCCCATAAAATATTCACCCTGCTTTATAACTACTCTACAGAATTAAACCTTAATGTTAATTCTATTTCAGAAAAACTAATTGAAGAAAGATTGAACAATTTATCTATCGAATTAGGGGCGCTTACATTGCAGAAAGTGCGTATTAAATTCATCGATTGCGGAACTTTTGGGAATTGTTACAAAGTTGATGCTGGAAAAGAAAGCTTTGCTTACAAAGTTTTCTACCCGCACAAGAAATTTGAAGACCCTATAATAAGAGATGGACACGGATATTCGGTTGAACCTGAAACAGCTTATTATTGTTCAAAATCACTTGATAGAAAAAATTTTGCAACGTTTTATTGTGCAAATATCGCAAATTTACAAAATCCAGCTTGTTTTATGTTAACAAAATTTGAAAAGCCAAAGTCTAAACCATACGAACATAGCCCAATTAAATATCTTTATTTGTCAGAAGAAGAGAATAAAGAAGATAATATTATTGGAAATAAAATTATAGACTTTGGTGGTGTACATGAAGTTGATAAGCGATTTAAAGATAAAAAATTATACAGAATTATATGTAAAGTTATGGCTAATTTAAACCGCAATGTAGATAAAAACAATTTCACTATCAAATGGTCAATTAACAGCTTCAATATTACTAAATTAAGAAAATATTTCCTTGACAAAAATTATTATCAAGCAGTAAACATTATATGTGAAAAAATAGAAATGCCTGCTTGTATAAAACAAACACTCTTAAATATTACCAACGCAAAACCTGTATTCTATACCCAAGAATTTAATCCTGATAAATCTAAAAATATACAAGAGCTTATTAACATTTCATATAAGTTTAATAATTTTAGAATAATAAACAATTTTACAGACAAATATCTATTTGTAAGTATAAATAACAAGCTTCGGAGATATTACTATAACCCTGCGAAACATATTACAAAAATTCTTGATCTATAAAACCTCAGGCAATCTCAGCTCTTGTTTTTTGAGATAAGTCCGTAGTGTTATTCTGAGGAAGATGGATTAATTCTGCAGTATTATCAATTTCATCCTGTTTTTCTACCATTTCTTTTGTTACTACAAACTTAGTAATATCATGCTTTGTAGGAATGTCATACATAACATCCAGCATTAATTCTTCAACTATAGACCTTAATGCTCTTGCTCCGGTTTTACGCTTAATTGCCTTTTTAGCAATCAAATCAATAGCATCCGGTTCAAATTCTAAATCAACACCATCCATCTTGAGCAAGCATTGATACTGTTTTAGAACAGCATTCTTAGGTTCTGTTAATATCATTTTTAAAGTAGCTTCATCAAGAGCATCCAATACAGCATAAACAGGGATTCTTCCAATAAATTCAGGGATTAAACCAAATTTAAGCAAATCTTCCGGCTGTAATTTTTTTAGCAATCTTGCAGCTGCCTGTTCTTTTTCAGCCTGTGTTGGAGCTGATTTTCCAAAACCTATTGAAGAACCATCTTTTACTCTATGCTCAATAATTTTATCTAAATCTACAAATGCACCGCCGACAATGAAAAGAATGTTACTAGTATCAATCTGTATCATTTCCTGCTGCGGGTGTTTTCTTCCGCCCTGAGGTGGTACATTTGAAAGAGTACCTTCAATAAGTTTTAATAAAGCCTGCTGTACACCTTCACCTGATACATCTCTTGTTATAGATGTATTTTCAGATTTTCTGGCAATTTTATCAATTTCATCTATATAGATAATGCCTTTTTCAGCTTTCTTTGCATCATAATCAGCATTTTGATATAATCTCAAAAGAATGTTTTCAACGTCATCACCGACATAACCGGCTTCAGTAAGAGTTGTAGCATCTGCAACAGCAAACGGAACATCAAGCATTTTAGCAAGAGTTTGCGCCAATAAAGTTTTACCGCTTCCGGTAGGTCCTACTAGAAGAATATTTGATTTCTGTATTTCTACACCATTTGTATCTTCCTGTTTATTATGTTTAAGACGTTTGTAGTGATTGTATACAGCAACAGAAAGAACTTTTTTAGCATCATCCTGACCTACTATATGCTGATCCAGATAAGCTTTTATTTCATGAGGTTTTGGTATTGCTTTTTCTTCAATATCGTCTGATGATTTTTCAAGCTTTTCACCGTTCTTTTCTTTAGCTTCAAAAAATTCTTCATCTAATATTTCATTGCACAACTCAACGCATTCATCACAGATAAATACATCCGGTCCTGCAATTAATTTCTTTACCTGATCCTGCGTTTTACCGCAAAATGAACATTTTAGCCTATCGTTTGATGACATATTTTTCTCCTGTTAATTGGGCTGTACAGGGGCAAAGCCCCTTAAATCACCTAACCCTCTTTTGTGATAACCTTATCAATCATACCGTACTCAAGAGCTTCCTGAGGAGTCATGATATAATCTCTATCAGTATCTTTTTCAATCTTTTTAATTGATTGGCCTGTATTAGACGCCATGATTTCATTTAATGTCTTTTTAATTCTCAAGATTTCTTGAGCCTGAATTTCAATATCTGTTGCCTGACCTTGAGCACCGCCTAAAGGCTGGTGAATAAGTACTCTTGAATGAGGAAGAGCCATTCTCTTACCTTTAGCACCTGAACAAAGCAGAAATGCGCCCATTGAAGCGGCCTGTCCTAAGCAGATTGTTTGAACATCGGCTCTAATGTGCTGCATTGTATCATATATTGCAAGCCCTGCAGTAACGCTTCCTCCTGGAGAGTTGATATATAACATAATATCTTTTTCCGGATTTTCACTATCTAACAATAATAGCTGAGCTACAATCAAGTTAGCAACCATATCATCTACAGGAGTTCCAAGGAAAATAATTCTTTCTCTTAATAATCTTGAAAAAATATCAAAAGAACGCTCTCCTCTGCTTGATTGTTCAATTACTACAGGTACAAAACTCATTTTCAAAATTTCCTTTCTTATTTATTATAAAAGACAATATCATTATACATTACAAAAATAATTATACAAATAATCGTTTTGTATGATATTATCCTCTCACTTATTGGGTTATTTCTATTATAGCATAAAAATTAAACATAACATTTTATATGAAATGTTATGTTTATATAATACCTCTACATTATTTTTTTTTGCGTCTTTTCAAATTTTTGTTACAAACTTGTTACAAATCTGCTTTATAAAAAGTATTATACATAAAGCCATAATACAGCCATTTATAATGTAACATTTCATATAAAATGTTACATAAATAGAATTTAGTAAAAGGAGATTGGTATGACAATACAAAAAACAGGATTTTTAAAACAACTTTCTAACGGCTGTAAAGTTTATACTCAGAAAGTCGGGACTAATGCAGTAACAGAAGTTCTCAACAAGGATGGAATGCATACTGCAAGCCGAATTAAATCATTTAACAGATACAGCTGTGGAAATAAAAAGGTTGTAGAACAGACTAAGCTTACCAGAAAATTAAACAACGGAATTGACACTATTGAAAAAGAAGTTACACACCGAGTTTATGACAATAACAATAAATTGCTTGGCACCAGAACACTATTCTCTTTTAATACGTCTGAAACAGAGAACACTTATGCAGGATTGTTAAAACTAAAACCACTAGAAAAAATAATTAAAGCAGGAAAAAATACTATTAAGACCACACTCAACTCAATTGATGGAATTAGAATACGAAAAGATTATTTCAACGAACAAAACACTTTATTTAGAAGAATATGGTTTAATAAAAAAGGCTTACCCGCATTTGATTCTGCAAAAAAATAAAAAAGGCTTGCATATTGCAAGCCTTTTTTATGCTTCTTCAAACATATCTTTTCCTACAGCACAAAGTGGACATACCCAATCTGACGGTAAATCTTCAAAAGCTGTGCCAGGAGCTATACCATTATCAGGATCGCCAACTTCTGGATCATAAATATAGTGACATACTGTACATACATATTTTTGCATAAATTTATTCCTCCTTATTTACACATTAAACTATATTTTTAGAGATTTTACTATTGTATCTACAACATTATCCATCTGTTCAATTTGTTCTTCCTTCAATGTCGATTTTATACAAATAGAATCATCAAGGATTTCAGTTCCTTTGAGTTTTTCAAGAATTTCTTTCATTTGCCCCCCGCATGCCGGAGCCCAGCTGCCATTTTGAATAACAACATATTTTCTATTCTGCAGATTATGTGAAACTAATATGTGTAAAAAAGTTTCCATTGACTCAAAAATCCCTGCATTATAAGTTGTTGTTGCAAGAACAATATGAGAGAATCTAAACGCTTCAGAAAGCACAAAAGACGGATGCGTCATTGAAACATCAAACATTTTGATATTTCTCACACCGCTATCTGCAAGCTTTGATGCAAGCAGACTAACTGCACTTTCTGTTCCGCCGTAAACAGATGAATACGCAATCATAACTCCATTTTCTTCCGGTAAATACAAGGACCATTTATTATATTTGTCCAACAAAAGATTAATATTTTCTCTTATCATTAAACCATGAAGAGGACAAATCATCTTTATATCAAGTGCTGCAGCCTTTTTAAGCATCATTTGCACCTGAAGCCCGTACTTACCAACAATATTAGTATAATATCTTCTTGCCTCAGCAAGATAGTCACGTTCCCAGTCAACCTCTGAATCAAACAGGTTTCCGTTTATAGCACCAAAAGTACCGAATGCATCTGCCGAAAACAGAATTTTATCTGTCTTGTCATAAGTTATCATAACTTCCGGCCAATGAACCATAGGAGCCATGATGAACTGTAACTCGTGAGTTCCAGTGTTGAGGATATCTCCTTCCTTTACAACCTGAACTCTTGAATCGACTTCAAAATCAAAAAACTGCTTTATCATTGTCACAGTTTTTTGTGTACAAACTATTTTCAAATCCGGATGAACTTTAATAACTTCACCTAGCAGTGCGCAGTGATCAGGTTCCATATGCTGCACAATAATATAATCTAAATGTCTGCTGCCTAAAGCTTTGTTCAAATTTTCATAAAATTGTTCTGCACAAACCTTGTCGACAGTATCAAAAAGAACGGTCTTTTCATCCTTTAGTAAATAAGAATTATAAGACATGCCATCTTTTACTGGATAGGCACTTTCGAATAAAGAAAGTTTTCTGTCTGAACAGCCTAAATATATAAGATTTTCTGTAATTTTCCTTATATTATGCATTTTCTACTCCTAATATACGTATAAACTTATTATAACGTAAAAAAATTATACATATCCTATGTAAGGAAGATTTCTATACACTCCATCATAATCTAAACCATACCCGACTAAGAATTTATCATCAACTTCCAGACCGTGATAGTCCGGGTCGATTTCAACTTCACGCTTTACTCTTTTATCAAGAAGCGAACAGAATTTAACAGATTTTACCTTAAAATTGTGGTTTATAAAGTCCATTAAAAATTTTGCCGTATGTCCGGTATCGATAATATCCTCGACTATTAATACATTCTTTCCATTCAAATCCGGCAGAGAAATATCCACAGCATTAACTTTGCCAGTTGAGGCAAAACCTGAGCCGTAGCTTGATAACCTTATAAACTCCATATGTACAGGCATTTTCAAATGTTTTGATAAATCAACTGTAAACATAACAGCCCCTTTTAGTACACAGATTAGAAAAAGTTCGTCATCTCCGTAGTCAGAATTTATACGTACACCAAGCTCCTTAATGGCATTTTGTATTTCATCGCTTGTAAAGAGTGTCTTTAAATCTTTTTCAGTTATCATTTTTCCCCCGTTAAATTACTTCTACAACATGGGTTGGTTTATCTTTAACAGCAATCTTGCTGCTCAGCCCTACTCCAACTGCCCATAGAACTTCATCCTCTTTACATAAAAGCATAAGAGTATTTCTGTTATGTCTTGGTACCCCTTTAGAATTAAGATATTTTTTCAACTTCATTGAACCCGACATTCCAAAAGGGCTTATCACATCACCGTCTTTTCTTGTTCTTAACAAAAGCGGGAATTTTACTCTGGAGAAATCAACATAGGCAAACTTTGAAGTTGATTCCGGAAAAACAAACAGCTCTTTGTCTTCATATTTACGAATAACAAATGTATTTTCTCCAAATTGATATTCACCCTCTCCAGAAATTTCTATTTCTGTATTATTTACAGTTTCGGTTTCCTGTTTTCGGGAAGGAATTATTTCTATAGTTTTTTCATCTGCATAAAGCCATAGTGCCGTTGCAAGAGATTTAGTACTGCCGTTACGCTGATTTATATTTTCTTCTATAAACTCATAAATCTCTGTGATTTTCCTATAATCGTAATCCAAATCAAGTGACTGTATGAATTCATGCAAAAGACGCATTTTTACAGATTTAGAAAGAACTCTGTATTCTATAGGATTTATCTTTCCATCACTCAATACCTTATCTCTTATGGGTGTTAAATATTCTTCAATTATATCATTATCGCTTTTGGCAATTGAAGAAAGAGTATTAAGTGCATCTTTTACAAGAGGATTAATTTTTTCCAGTGATGGAATTACATTTAATCTCAGATAATTTCTCTTGTAAGCAATATTTGCATTAGAAGAATCATTATTAGGCGCAAGATTATTTTCATTGCAGTAATCAATAATTTCTGCACGTTTTACAGTCAAAAGCGGTCTGTAAAAATATCCGCGTTTTTCTGAAATACCTTTTAGCCCGACAATTCCTGTACCCTTTATTATTCTATAAAGAAGTGTTTCTGCATTATCATCATAATTGTGTGCTGTAAAAACAGCATCTGCATCATATTCTTCATAAGCTTCTTCGAAAAATTCATATCTGGCAATTCTTGCATCATTTTCAGTTTTCTTAATATTTTTAGATGCAGTCTGAGTATAGAACTCCATCCCCTTAGCGCTCGCAAAAATTCTGCAAACCTCCTGCTCGCGCAGAGCTTCTTCTCCCCGCCAATTATGGTTATAATGTGCTGCAACGACATTCAAGTCAATAAATTCCGGCAAGTTTTTAATTTTAGACAAAACATCAAGCAGGCACATAGAATCAAAACCTCCGGAAAAACCGACTATGATAGTTTTATCCTGCAAGCTGTATTTTTCTAAAAAATCAACAACTTTTTTGACAATACCCTGCATTTTTTCTTTATTATCCGTTATAATTTTTTCCTCTGCCCTGAATACCGTGCCTGATTTCTACAGCATCAACTCCGAGCTGATCTAATGCTTTCATCGCAAGAGATTCCGGCTCTTCAATAATTGCCAGAAGCAAATCTACTGCTTCAATTTTTTGTTTATTGGATTTTTTTGCGGAAATCCAAGCTTTTTCAAGCACCTTTTTAGCGCGTTTTGTAAAAGTTATTTCTCTGTCAAAATACTCATTACCATATCCGACAAGGTTTTCTACCACAACTCTTGCATCGCGCATTGTTATCTCTAAATCATTCAAAACCTCAAAAGCTATACTGGTTCCTTCCGCAATAATACCAAGCAGAAACATTTCCGTGCCGACTATATTACGCCCGATACGACGTGCTTCTTCCTTAGCAAGCTTCATTATTGTCAAAGTTTCAGGCATTTGTTTTTCAATCGGTTTCAAAATATCTTCTGACATCTTTTCACTGTCTATTCCAAGTGACTTAATAATATCGTAAGCTAAGCCGCGTTTTGTCTTTAAAACACTCAGCACAATATGTTCAGGTGTTATAACAGAAGAGCCCAGTTCTTTTGCCGTTTGAAGCGCCGAATTCATTACAAGAAAAGCATTTGGAGTAAAAATAATTTTCTTACCTTCATACTCAGCCTGTCTTGAGCTCTGCTCTGCAAGTTTGTTTTCAAAAGTTTCAAAATCCAGACCATACTTCTTAATGGTTTCCACAAGCTCTGAATTTGAAGATTCAAGAATAGATGCCATTATCTGCTCTGTACCAAGAATTTCGTAACCAGCTGCAGAGAGTTTTGACACAGCTCTGTCAAAAACATCGGAAAGCGCCTCACCTTCATATACAGCTTCAAAAGAACTTCCTTTGTCTTCATCTTCTTCTGCTTCAGGATGCTCAAGCCTTTTAATCTTTTTTTGAACAAGTTTTGTTAAAATATCCTTTGAATTATAGATATCAAAATCAAACTTTCTCAATATTTCCTGAATATTAAGATTTTTCTCCGTAATAACAGTCAAAAACAGATGTTCAAATAAAATATTTGAATTACCGGATTTTGCAGCAAGATCAAGTGTATGTTTTAAAATATCTTTCACTGCATGGCTGAAAGGTATATTTTCAGGAATACGCGATGCTTTTTTAAGGCATTTTCCAACCTCATCTGACATTGCCTCAAAAGTGACATTGTACATTCTAAATAACTTTAGTGATACCCCTTTTGCCTCTTTGACAAGTGCTAGCAGGAGATGTTCCGGCATAACTTCATCACAGCAGGTTTCTCTTGCCAGATTTTGCGCTTCATAAACTGCATTAACAGCTTTTTCCGTAAAACGTTCAAACAAAACTATTCATCCTCTTCATCATCTAATGATTCAATAAAAGCGCAAACTTTTTTGAATTCTTCTTCGTCTTCAATGTTTTGGAAATAGCCGTCTTCGCCTTCTTCGATATACTCCATAACAATAACTTCGGAATCATCGTCTTCTTCATCCTCAGTTACAGGAAGAAGCAGTGCGTAAGTCTTGTCTTCAAAATCTATAACATCATAGATTTCGCATTTTACAATTTGTCCGTCTTCACCGTAGATTTCTACGAATTGTTGTTCCATTTCCTGATTTTCTTCGCTCATAATCATTTCCCTAAATACTGTTCTAATATTATACAGGCACTTTCGATATCGACAAGTCCTTTATTTTTTCTAAAATCGACCTTGCGGCTTTTTAACCTTTCTTCTGCTTCTTCAGAAGTTAATCTTTCGTCTTCCAATATTATATCAAAACCAATTAATTTTTGTGAAAATTCTATACAATTTTCTCCTTGAAAGCCTAAAGTACCGTCCATATTGTACGGAACACCTACAACTATTTTCTCAACCCTGTTTTCTTTTGCTATTTTAGTAATCTCTTCTATAGCTTTCTGCTCGGGTTCTCTCTGAATACAGGTACATGGATTTGCAATTACCTGCAAGTAATCACTCAAAGCAACGCCAATTCTTTTTGTTCCGACATCAAGCGCCATTATTTTATGCATTATCTACCCACCTTGCTTCAATGCTGGAGATTATCATATCAAGCTGCAGCAGCTTAAAATCATCGGTATTAGCCTTAGTACGTTTTTCAAATATATTTGAAGCTTTTCTTTGATTTTTCAGAATATAGCGCTTACCGACATAATACTCGTAAATACTTTTTCTAATAATGTTTGTCAGGAAACTGTAATTAGAGCCCAGCGAATAAAATATTTCTGCGAGTTCTTTATCACCCTTGAGCATTCTTAAGTAGGCTGCCATATTAAACATAATAAGCTTATAAGCCAGTTCCTGCGCGCTATAAATACTGTCGAAGTTATCTGCGACAAACTTATCCAAATCAACATTAAAATTATTTGCTTTAAATTCTGATGACAATTTTTCTATAAAAGTTTTAAATTCTTCTGAAGTAATTTCATCAAAGAACCAGTTTTGCACATAATCGCTAAGACAAAGTTTATCAATATCTTTTTGGTTTAACTCTTTCTTTTCCAGATAAAAAGCCGGCTTTTCCGCCTCTATATCGAGAAGAATACTCTGCCAGCAGATATATTCATACGGCACAGGGTCGTTGTTCAAGTGTGAATTTTCTTCAGCCTGCTCAAGCAGATACTTTGCTACACCTGCATTAATCTCATATTTTTCTTGATAATTATAAAACTTATCAACAATTTTATAAAAATCTTGTTCTGTCATTGAATTAAAGCCGAAAGAATCAAGAATTCCATATCTAGGGTTTATAACAATTGCAAGAAATTGCAGTGTTTTATTTGCTCGTATTCTTGAGAAAATAATCGCCATGTTGCCATGCCCGTCAGGGAAAGAAGTATAAATTTTATACGGCTTTGATTCCTGCAGAATATTTCTGTAAAATTCTTCTGTATTATCAACCCTTACACCGGCCATTTTAAGTTCAGAGAGAGCCTTATTAATCCTTGAGAGCAAATCTTCTTTTGCATATTTTTTTGCATTTTCAAGCGCATGATAAGCAAGCTGTGATTTAGAACGGCCGAGAATTTCCAGAGCTGTATACCCGACTTCTGTATCAATATAGTATAAAAATACAGGAATAAGGATATTTGCAAGGGCATCATAGGCATAATCTTCTTCAAGAGATTTTATAAGAATAATTTTATCGCTGTCACTGATTGCGTTCAGAAAATCCATAAAATCAATCTGTGCTTCCGGATTCATAATAGCCGTTTCAAGAAGCTGCTTTGTTTCCCTGTTAATAAGTTCATTAAACTGTTCAAAATATCCGCTGATTACTTCATAATCAATTTTATTACCAAGGTCTTTAAGCATGTTAAAAGCTATCATCTTAACATGGTCGTTATATTCAGGAGCTTTAATAACATTCCAAAGTTCATCATTCAGCGTATCTTTATCAATAAGCTCCATCAAAAGCCAGCAAATCATCACCGCTTTTTGCTCATTCGCATTAACCAGCTCTCTGATTAACACCTCGAGAACAGTTTTTTTATCATCAATATTTTTTAAGTCAGTAATCAAAGAAGCTTGCGGCTGCGTTGACGTCATCAACGCTGTCAAAGTAGCAAGAATTTCTGCTTTTATTTGAATTTTATTCATAAAACCTCATCTTTAATTTTTATGCCAGAAAGCATCGAGAATTTTTTGTGCATCGGAAGACAGCATTCTATCCTGCAAAATCAGGTACTGTACCGCAATCATTACACACTCGGAGCAAATATTCACCCCCGGTCCTTTCACCATTTTCAGAACTTCCTCATTAGACCTTCCACAGAAACTACAGCAGACTTCTTCGTTCTTATTGTTTCCATCGGATTTACCCCTGAGTTTACCCCTGGATTTACCCCCGAGTTTAATGACATTATCGTCTGACATAGACCTCTCCTTATTCAAATTTGATTGTAACTTAAAAAAGAGGTTTGCGCAAGGCATTAAGATAGAAACGAGCTGTATTGGTTCTGCATATTAGAAATCAGCATATCCATAGAGTTAAACTTTTTATTAAGCCTTGCCCGATACTTTTCAATAGCTTCATTTCCGCTTACAATTTTATTCTCAATTTTATTAATTTCACGGGCATAAGCGGCATCGGCAATAGAGAAATAGCCTATTACAGACTGCAATGAGTTTTCCACAATACTTTCAACCTTTGTAAATACACCGTCTGTCGCAGTAGAACTACCTTTTATTCCGGTACCAATCAGCAGTTCTTTAACAGCATCACTGTCAGCTTCATATGCATCAAGGAACTTGTCCTTATCAAAAGTAAGATTGATAATACTTTCATTTGAAGTAGAAACATTATTTGCACTTGCAGAAGTAACAGAAATACCAATCGCATCAAGATTTTTAAATACAGATGCATTTCCTATAGAACTCATCATTGCACTTCTAATCTGATTTCTGAGCATTTTTAATGTTGTCTGGTTTTTCAGGCTTCCGTCTTTTGCAACTGCCTCATCAACATTTTTCATAAGTTCGTTATATGAATCCACAATATCAGAAAGTGAGTTTGCAACGGTTTCTTTGTCTTTTTCAACCGTAAGTTTGACAGCGGAACCGCTTGTTACCCCGTTTAAATTAATAGTAAGACCTTTAATACGTGTTATATCACTTGTAAGAATATTAGAAGTCGAGGTATATGTAGTTCCGTTAATTGATACTTTCGAATTTTCACCAAGATTTTGCGAGTCAGTAACCATACGTGCTTTTTTCACAGATCCGTCAGCATACCATTCTGTTTCTGTGTATCCCATAATATCAGTGAAGTTGCTTGTACCTGCTTCAATATTAATAAACGCCTGACCTGTTGAGCGAGATTTGATAACCAGCCTTCCGTTAATGCTGTCCCAATAAGCAGTTGCATTTGCGGTATCAGAAGAATTTATCTGCGAGATAATATCAGACAGCGTGGATTTATTGGTAATCGTAATCATCTGATCCCCTACATAGAAAGTACCTTCCTTAACATCACCTTTACGGAAAAGTCCGGTTTGAGTCAGAACAGAACTTTCGTTAACACAGTAGAGTGCACGTGCACTTACTGAACGGCCTTCTTCATCTTCAGCCAATCCAGTCACTGCGAGAAGATTTGAGGTATCTGTAGTTGTTCCTGCCTGAAGTTCGACATCATCATCTTTTGAGTATATAACAAGTTTTCCTTCTTCAAATTTCAAATCAACATCAGAGAATCTTGAAGCTATTTGCGAGCGTAAATCGTCGAAGGTATTATCAGAATTTACATTTATAGTAGCTTTTTCTCCGTTTCTGAAAATAGAGAATGTTCCGCCTGTAATATTAAGCGTCTTTAGCTGAGTATCCAGCCCTGCATAATTAGCAGCAGACAGAGTTTTTTCCTCAACAATTGTTGTTTTCTGGACAATTGCACTGGTACTTTCCATAAATCCATCCATAGAACTTTTATAAGCCAGATGGATATTTGCATTCGGATTAATTATTGAAGATGTCGTTCCATCAGCTAGAATAGAAACACCGTTCATTTCGCTGATATAGAGTTTACCCCCGACAAATGATGCCTGCACTCCGACAGCTTCAAGCTTGTCTATTAATGAGCCGAAAGTTTCCGTATCAGTAATCTGTATAGCAATATTTTTGCCGTCTACCTGAAGTGCCAGATTTCCTGTGGATTTAAGAGTTGTATCCCCCCACGGGGTGTCAAATACACTGAGCAGAGTATCTTCTGTTGCCGTAGCGGTATGTGTAACGGTTTTATAAAGAAGCTCGGAGCCGGTATATGAGAAGCTTGAATCAGGACCGGCTGTTCCAAATAATTTTTCAACGACATTAGAAGCATTAGAAACGCTGTTTGATTTTGCGACATAAGAGTTGCCATTTCCAATCAGCACAAGACTTGCCGAGCTTCCGTTATTAATAAGTCCGGTTTGGATACCGAAAGATTTAAGAGTATTCATAAATGACCCAATTGTTTCATCAGAAGATATAAGGGCCGTGTATTTAACTCCGTTATTGTAAATATAGTATTCACCGGCAGTTACACCAAGACTTGCCAGAGAAGTCGATTCAGAAGCGGCTACAGTTGCAGTAACCTTTGTGGTAACCCGCTGAGAGCCTGTATAGCTTGATTCATTAACAATGGCAGAGCTTCCGCCAAACAGTTTATTTACTATATTTGAAGCATTAGAAGTATTGCTTGATTGAGCTATATAAGCATCACCGCTGCCTGTAAGTACAATTTTAGAGCTGTTTCCATTCTTAACAAGTTCAGCTTTTATACCATAGCTGCTCAGGGTTTCCATTAATGAACCTATTGTTTCATCAGAAGAAATTTGCAGAGTATGCCTGTTACCGTTTGTATAAATATAATATTCACCAGCTGTTACTCCGTAAGCTGACAGGAGAGCAGTTGAATCTGCGGCCTGCGTTGATGTAGAAGTTGATGTTAAGATTTCTTTACCTGTATATTTATAACTATCTGCCGTTGTATTGCTTCCGAAGAGTTTTTCCACAACATTAGAAGAATTTGAAACACTGTTTGATTTTGCTATATACGAATTGCCGCTGCCAGTGATAATAAGCTTTGAGGTCGAGCCGTTATTGATTAATCCGGCCTGAATACCGAACGAGCTTAGCGTATCAATAAATGAGCCGAGTGTTTCATCAGAAGAAATCTGTGCAGTGAATTTTACACCGTTGTTATAGATATTGTATTCGCCTGTAGTAACTCCAAGGTCTGCAAGTTTAGTTTCCCTTGTCGCGGCTGCTGTTACTGTACTAACCGAAGAAGCTGAAAGCGGTGTACCGCCTTTTGTTTCATAAGATTTATTATAAGAAGCTCCCATTAGATATGTACCAAGTGCACCTGAGATGTTAAAATCAGAAAGAGAATCAGTACTTACTGAAAATCTGCCTGTTGCGTCTATAGAAGCGTTCAAGCCCTGAGCTTTGAAGGCATCCAGCACTGAGCCCAGCGTGGAAGTCTTCGAGAAGTTTACAGTAAAGTTTTTCAACAAACCTTCTCTGGTTTTTGTCTGCATTACTAATGAAGCAAACCCGCTTGAATCAAAAGTCAGTTTTGTACCGTTTGCATAAGCAAGATTGCCGAGCAGAGTATCTGATGTTGCAACTACCTGCGCTGTAGAGCTTATAGTTCCTGTTGTTGTATTTACAGTACCTGTGGTAGAAGTTTTATTAAGAGATAGTTTTAACAGCGATACAAGATTTGAACCACCTGAAGCTGTTGAAATAAAGGCATTTCCGTCACCGGTAATTGTAACAACACCTGCTGAATTTATGCTTCCCTTGAGTCCGTAAGCTGCTATTTGATTAAAGAAGTCTTGCAGTGTAGAAGTTGAATCTACATATAAAGTTTCAGTACTGCCATCAGCTTTGTGCACAAGAATATTGCCGTTACCGTTCTGGAAACCATCAATCTGTTCTAATGTTGTAGTCGCTTTTGCCGTATGTGTTGTAACTGTTTTAATAGTTCTTGATGAAGTATTTTCATATGCAGCATTACCGATAATCTGATACGTGTAACCTGTACCGACGCCCTTAAGCTTAAGCACGGATTTTAGATTATCTGAAATTGACTCAACCCATTCTGTATCATTTAATGAACCGATAATAAGTTTACCGGAACTATAATCATATCTGGCACCAACACCATAATCCCCAAGAATTTTGTTAAATTGAGCCAGTGTCATATCCGGAGTAATAATTTTCCAGGTAACATTCCCTTCAGTATTATTCATGGAGATCGTAGCGTTTGCTTTTAAGCCAAGCTGCCGTAGTGTTTGAGAATCATTTTCGGCTTTTTTGTCGCCAACTCTAGTATTTGTTTTAGAATTAGTATTCTGGTAAACATCGCCCATTTTGTAGGAAACATTGTTACCGGCATCTTCCAATTTAAATATATCCTGAAATATTGAATTATATCTGGTTATATAGTATACATTAGTACCATTGTATGTACCCGTTATAGAAAGCTTACCATTAGATAATGTTGCTTTAAAGTTAGTTCTGTTGATAGCTGCCATTAAATCACCGACAGTTGAAGCTGAGTTCACAGTAAAAGTAATTGCACTATTGGAATGACTTGAACCGCCGTCATATCTTCTATATGCAAAAAGTTCATAACCTCTTGTATCAAATCCAAGGTCCACTAATTTAGTTTCAGCAGTTAATACGAGGTTATCTGCTGAAATCGCGCCAAGAGTTTTTGAAGTTGTTGTGGTATATAAATCATTGCCCCCTGAAGCTGTATACGTGTAACCCTTTCCGACGTCAATTTTCAGAGCTTTTTTGAAATCTTCTGCCTTGAAGTAAGAAGAGTCGTAAGATTTTATATCTTTTAAAATACCGCCGCTGCCTTTTTTAATAGAAAGCTTGCCATTAACGAGCGTAGCACTCACTCCAACTGTATTGTTCAAGAAATCAAGTAATTCTGCCATCGTTGTACCACCTGCAAAAGTAAACGTTGCAGTACGAGTTTCATATATTGTATAAAGCTGGGTGCCAGATGCCTGATAGTATTCAAATGTTAGTTCTTGTCGGTCATAATTCAACCCGCAAAGGTCATTAAATGTTGTGTTTTGTCTTATGGTTGTCATGCCATAAGTATAATTTCCCGATTCATTTAAATTAAATCTATCATTTAACGAACTATTGTTCCAATATATTGATTTTTCACCATTAGATGAAAACGAAAATTTTCCATCTTTCAATGTCACAGTTGGACCGCCGTTATTTTTTATAAAATTCATAAAATCATTAACAGTTGTATCAGATTTAATCGTAAAGTTTACGACTTTACCATTAACAGAGAATCTTTCAACGCGTGTTGTACTACTGCTATCATGCAGGCCGAGCTGAACAAAAGTTGTATTTGCTGTAATTGTTGTAGCAGATGCAGTTCCATTTGTAAGAATTGTATAATAAACTTTATCCGAAGATGTCATAGACCAGCTGTTTGTAACATATGCCTGCACCTCACCGCCGGTATAGTCTTTTGCTGTAATTGTTTCATTTGCCCTGATTGTCTTTGTCCATCCGACAAGGTCTGAAAAAGTTCCGGTCATAGAGTAGCGCCCATATGTATACATTGTATTATCATTACTATCCCAATATAAATCCTGATTGTAGCGATTTTCCAGGCTATCATATAAGCTATACCAGGTTGTTGTAGCAGTAACTGTAAGTGTATGCATAGCGATCTCATATTCCTCATAATGACCGTTTACATATCGATTTGCTCGTGAATTTAATATAAGTGTGTAATTCTTTCCGCTTTCCATTCCCCTCACAAGTTCACCAAGAGTAATTGAACTGCTACTACTTATTGTATAATGTTTGTAAGTTGTATACGTAATTGGCATAGTTGATGTCTGACTCAAAGGTGCAGTAAAATCACCTATATCTTTTTTACCTATTCCAAGTTTAGATAAAATTCCGCCTGATGCAGGAATATCTTCTGCATGGGCACCATGCTGCGAAGTATTGAACGACAAAACACCATTACGCATTGATACAGATATACCTTGCGCTTCCATTGCAGACATAAGCTGGCCAAAAGTTGTTGATGATGTTACCGTAAAATCAACATACTCTAAGTCATTATTTTTATAAATACGTATTCTATTATTTGCACTGTTTGAATCTAAAGAAATATAATCTTTTATTAATGAGCTTGAATCAGCAACTATTGTTGCTGTATAAGTAAGCTGCGCCGTAGATGTAACTGCTTCTCCAACAGTATAAGCATCCGATGTCGCATAAGTTTCTATACCCAAAAGCTCTGCCATACTCCCGCCAACTATATACTGGCTTGATGATAAAGTTATCACACCATCATTAATAGCTGCTGAAAAACCATACTTGGAAAGAGATGAAAACATACTGTCAAATGTGGTTGAATTGGAAGCAATGGTTATGTAGGCCTGAGTTACTCCATTCTCTTTTGTTTTAATTTCCAACACTTTACCTGCAGCATTCAATCCTGCCTGTGCAAAAGTCGTAGTTCCGCTCACAACCTGAGTTACTGTATACTTAATGGAAGAAGTTGAAGACGCATTTGTACTGCTGACAATAACGGATGTCATGGTTGAAATTCCCATAGCATCTGCAACACTGCCCTTGATGTAGTTTCCATTGCTCGATTTAAGAGTTATTTTGCCTTCATCTATTGTACCTGTTATACCATATTGACTTAATGCTGAAAAAATATCATCAATTCTTGTTGATGAACTTACACTGATTTCTTTCACTAGAGCATTTGAAGAATTATATACAGCAAGAGCATACCCGCTTGAAGGCTTTGCCGTACTAATACCTAATTCACCGAGAGTATTTGATGCAACAGCATAGTTTACACCCTGTGTGAACAAAGTATTTCCATTTGCCCAGACTCCGCTCGTATTCTCAGAGCCGCTCTTTATACCAAGAGCTTCTGCAGCATTTCCGCTTACTTCACCGCCTGTTACAGCAAGAACTCCGCTCGAACTGAACGCAGCACTCAAGCCGGCAGAGTTTAATTTTGTTACTACATCGCCAATAGTCATTGTTGATGTAAGAGTGATTGAAGTAGTTCCGCCGGATGTATTTTTAGCTGTAAGAACCGGACTTGTACTAATTTTAGACCACACACTTAAATCACCAAGTTTCGTTGAAGAAGTCGCCTCTGAAGATGTTGTAATAACACTCTTATAACTCAGATTATTTGCTGTCTGTGTTTTAGAGCTTACTTCTTTTTCCAGACCAAGAGCGTTTATGATTCCTGTATTATTATCAATAATCTCGGCATCATTGATTGTTAAAGTCCCGTCACCGGAAAGTTCAGCGCTTATTCCTTTTGCCTTTAGAGCATCTATTAATCCCTGTAATGTTGTAGAGGTGTTAATCGCAATGGTGTAAGTCGTATTATTCGCCTTAACCAGTATATTGCCGTTTTTAATTAAACCAAGCTGTGATAATTTTGTTGAACCTGTTGCAGCTGACTGTGTTGTCGTTGTAACAACTGTACGCAAATCAATTGAACTTTGTGTTTTTGAATTTACGTCAACCTGAAGCCCTAAAGCTGATATCAAGCCTGTGTTTCCGCTATCTATAATCTCTGCGTTCTTTACAGTAAATACCCCGTCAGATGATAAGGAAGCATCAACACCTTTTGCACTCAATGCATCTATCAAGCCCTGCAATGTAGTTGAACCTGATATTGCAATAGTATAAAGTGCGCCGTTTGCCTTAACTTGAATATTGCCGGACTTAATACTGCCTAGCTCTGAGAGTTTTGTTGCACCTGTTGCTGCAGCATCAGTCGTCGTCACAACAACCGTCTTTAACCCCGATGCTGTCTGGGTTTTAGAATTAATATCCGTTTCAAGGCCAAGAGCAGTAATTATGCCGGTATTTCCGCTGTCAACAATTTCTGCATCATTTATTGTTAAAACACCATTACTTGCAAGTTTTGCATCAACTCCAAGTGAATTAAGACTGCTTACAAGCCCCCCGAGGGTCGTATTGCCATCGATTGAAAGATTATAACTTGTACCATTTGCCTTTACCTGAATATTACCGGCCTTAATACTTCCTAGCTCTGAAAGTTTTGTCGAACTTGTTGCGGCATTTACAATTGTTTCAGATGTCGAAGTTTGCAAATAAGTACTTTCATAACCGCCTTTTTCATGAAGATTAAATATATCAAGAATGCCTGTTCCCACGCTTCCGTCATCATGTATGGTTAAAGTATCATCAATACTGCCGTCATCAAGGTTTATGCCAAATATTCCAGTCTTTGAATTATAGGTGGCATCAACTCCGATGTTATGAAGTTTCGCTATAAAACTCTCTATTGTGTCGTTCTTTTCAATCTGGATAATATTATATATACCGTTATTATCAATACCAATTTCACCAACTTTAATCCCCAAATCAACAAGTTTGGTATTGCCGACTGCCGTTGCTGTTTCAATAATTGTATTTAAAACTTTCAATCCGCTTACAGCCTCGGTACTGGTCGCAAGATTATCCACAAGAACATTATATTCAGCCTCCTCAGCTTCTGTTGTTGCACTCGCTGTCAGGATATTTAAATCAGATGATGTCGCAAGTTTCTGGGCAAAAATATCCATAGACGCTACACCGTACTTCGCATCCGTTACCTTCTCTATTACAGAGCGGAAAGAATTGAAAAATGATTTTATATTATTCAATGTTTCGCGTGATAAGAGTACCGTTTCTTTTTGTTCTTCCAGCGTATCAATTTTCGCCTGCTTCAATGCTACAAGCGATTCAACCCAAGAAGAAGTATCTAATCCGGATGCTAATCCGCTGAATGATATTGCCACTGCTACGTCCTGCTTTATTGTAATAGTCTACAAAAGCAGCAATGTAATGCAACAACGCCCGCACCGCTAAAATAAGCAGCGCCCTTACATTGTAAAATATTAAATTTTTTCATTGCAAATTGTTGTTTCCTGTCGAAAACATTACATCGTTACTTTATATACATATTATAGCATATATTTATACTTATGCAAGTAGGGTACTACGTACGTAGTCAAACAGTCGGTCAGCATTCCATTACAACCCCCGACTAGAAGTGTTGCTAAAGGCCTACCTCAATTTCTACACTACAAGCTACTTCAATGAATCTATCAAATCCTTTATAACATCTTGCTGTGCAGATATTTCGGCAATACGAGCATTTGTTTGTTCAACAAGTTCTTTTGGCGCATTTGCTACAAACTTCTCGTTCTTCATTCTGCCTTCTAAAGAGTTCTTTTCATTTGTTAATTTTTCAAGTTTCTTTTCCTGACGTTTAATCTCTGCATCCAGATCTATCAAATCAGCAAGCGGAACTACAAGTTTTGAAGCAGAAACTACTGCCGCAGCAGATTTTGGAGGGGTTGGCGCATTCATTTCCGCATAAGTTATATTATTAACTTTAGCAAGTCTGCGGATATATGCTTCAATTTCAGTAAAGATTTCTTTTTCTTTACCCTCTGCCCTTATTTCTACATCAACAGTTGCAGAAGTTGGAATATTGAAACTCTGTCTTACGTTTCTCAGTGATGTAATTGTTTCAAACACAAGCTTCATTTCCTCAGCTTCTTTAGGGAAGCTCATAGCTTCTTCATAAACCGGATACTTAGCAATTATCAATGCACTTGTTTCTTTTTCTCCCGGAATTAAGCCCCAAACATTTTCTGTTATATGAGGCATAATCGGATGAAGCATTCTAAGTGACATATCAAGAACGTATCTTAAAACACGTTGTGTATTTCTCTTCAAATCTGCGTCCTGAAGCTGAATTTTTGCAATTTCAACATACCAGTCGCAGTATTCGCTTCTAAAGAAGTCATACAATTCATGAGCAATTTCACCTATTCTATACTCTTTCATATACTGATTAACAGTCTTTGCAGTTTCATTAAGCTGGTTTAAAATCCACTTATCAACAAGAGTTAATTTTTCTCTGTCAATCGGTTTATTATCAACTCCATCCAGATTCATAAGTACAAACCTTGAAGCATTCCAGAGTTTGTTAGCAAAGTTTCTGCCGTACTCAAATCTTTCGTCAGAAACCTTGATATCCTGCCCTCCGTATGTACACAGAGATGTCATTGTAAATCTCAAGGCATCGCAGCCGTATTTATCAATAATTTGAACAGGGTCAATAGTATTTCCCTTTGATTTTGACATTTTCTGGCCTTTTTCATCACGTATTAAACCGTGAATATAAACTTTTGAGAATGGAGCTTTACCAGTAAATTCCAATCCCATTGTAATCATTCTTGCAACCCAGAAGAAAATAATATCAAAACCTGTTACAAGAACTGAAGTCGGATAGAATTTTTTGAAATCATCTGTTTCAGAGTTAGGGAAACCCATTGTAGAGAACGGCCACAAACCTGATGAGAACCACGTATCCAGACAGTCAGTATCCTGTACATAATTTTCAGGATCAGGATTTTCTTTAGCAACAACCATTTCTCCGGTTTCTTTGTGGTAATAAGCAGGTATCTGATGTCCCCACCATAATTGTCTTGAGATACACCAATCTCTTATATTTTCCATCCAGCCTAAGTAATTCTTTTCCCATCTTTCCGGAATAAAAGTAATTCTGCCGTCTTTTACGGCTGCAATTGCTTCTTTTGCAAGAGGTTCCATTTTTACAAACCATTGTTCAGAAAGAAGCGGTTCAATTGTCGTGTTGCATCTCTGGCATTTACCAACGTTATGTTCGTGATCTTTTACACGCAGAAGGAAGTTATTGTAGCTCAGCATATCAACAACTTTCTTACGCGCTTCGTATCTGTCAAGACCTTGATAATCAGGCGGAACTTCTGCACAGGCTTTCATCTTGCCTTCTTCATCAATAACCCATATTGGCTTAAAGTTATGGCGTTTGCCTACTTCATAGTCATTAGGGTCATGTGCAGGAGTAATCTTAACCGCACCTGTACCAAAAGATTTATCTACATATTCATCTGCAATAATAGGAATTTGTCTGCCTGAAAGCGGAATCATAACAGTTTTTCCGATTAATTCAGAATATTTTTTATCAGAAGGGTGAACTGCAATAGCAACGTCGCCGAAAATAGTTTCCGGTCTTGTTGTAGCAACAATGATTGCACCGGCTTCACCAACGAGCGGGTAAGAAATTTCCCATAGATGCCCTTGTTCTGTTTCGTATTCAGTTTCAATATCAGAAATAGCGCTCTGGCAGCGAGGACACCAGTTTACAATATACGCACCTTTATAAATTAAACCTTTATTATAAAGCGTTACAAAAACTTCTTTTACAGCTTCAGAACAGCCTTCATCAAAAGTAAATCTTTCTCTTGAACGGTCAAAAGACGCACCTAAACGTCTAAACTGGTTCAGGATAGCTGACTTATGTTCATTTGCCCATTTCCAGGTACGTTTTAGAAACTCTTCTCTTCCTATATCGTGGCGGCTTAAACCTTCTTTTCTAAGTTCTTTTTCCACAACTGCCTGAGTTGCAATACCGGCATGGTCAGTTCCTGGAAGCCATAAAGCTTCGTAGCCGCTCATTCTGTGGTAGCGGGTTAAAATATCCTGCAAAGTTCCGTCCAACGCGTGTCCCATATGGAGAACACCTGTTACATTCGGAGGAGGAATGACTATGGTAAATGGAGGTTTGTTGGAATGAGCATCTGCTCTGAAATATCCGCCGTCTTCCCAAAATTTATACATCTTTTCTTCTGTTGATTTCGCATCATAAACAGTCGGCAAATCATCAATTTTAATCTTAGTTTCTGTCATAATAATCCCTCGCTCGTGTAAATATAATAATAGGATAACATAAAAATAAGTGGTATAATAAATCTATGAAAAAATTTTTTATTTTATTATTAATATTACTAACTGGTGCTGTTGTCGCAGCAGAGGACTTTACACTTAAGGCCGGAGTATCTGTAAACGACATTCCAAAAGCGTTTTTTGGCAGCTGGAGAGTAACGGCAAAACTTGAAGATACAAACAGCTACGGCACTTTCAAACCGCAAAGTATAGATTTTTGGACTCTTTCGCGTGCAGGAGATAAAGTCACTTTGTCAAATCCTTTCAGCGGAGCGAACGCAGAAGTTTCACTAAAAACTGTTGAAGGAAACTTGATTGTGTTTTCTAAAAAAGCTCCATATGATAACAAAATGCTTACGGATACCATAACCCTCAGACTTTCTGATAATACTTTTTCGGGTATAAATACACTAAGCCTCGAATCTTTTTCTCTGGTTGATAACCATCTTATGAAAACAGAAACAGCACGTTATGTTATAAAAGGGGAAAAGATTTCCGGAGAAAGTATTTTAGGTAACTAAATCTTTACATTTGCTTCAAATAATTGTACAATAGACTAGTTATATAAGTATATGAGAGGATTTATATATGAAATTTCACATGCAAGTGTTAATTGCACTTGGGCTAGGCTTAAAGAGAAACTGGCATATTTTTGCCGGTCTTGTTCTGGGTGTTCTTGTCGGGATTTGGCTTCATAAGGAACCAAGTCCGGTTATTATGACAACTCTAACTTTTATCGGACAGGTATTTATAAGACTAATCCAAATGGTAGTTATTCCGCTTGTAATTTCCGCAATAGTAATCGGGATTACAAGTATAGGCGACAGCAAACAGCTCGGGAAACTGGGAACAAAAATGATTTTCTACTATACAATTATTACTGTCGCAGCAGTAACAATTGGTGCAGCACTTGCATTACTGCTTAAACCCGGACTGGGCGCAGCACATTATATAAATATTGATACGGCTGCTGATATTCAGGCTCAGGTTGCAGCTACAATCGAAGCGCAAAAAGGTAATCTGCTTAATATTTTCTTAGGATTTATTCCGAAAAACCCTCTTGCTTCAATAGCCAGCGGTGATATGGTTCCTATAATCGTTTTTGCTGTTATGTTTTCTATAGCACTGGCAAAAGTAGGCGATATTAACAGGCCGTTTGTAGGTTTCTTTGAGTCAATTTTCGCAGCTACAATGAAAATTACCGACTGGATTATGTGCTTCGCTGCACCCGGCGTATTCGCACTTACAGCTGTTGCTGTTTCATCTTTCGGCATAGATATATTTATGAGTATTTCAAAATATCTTGGTGTTCTTGCTCTCGGTTTTGCAATACAGTTCTTTATAGTATATCCAATCTTTTTAAAAATATTTTCTAAAGTTCCTGTATTAATGCTTTATGCAGCAATGGCTGAAGCAATGATGGTAGCTTTCGGCACTGCAAGTTCTTCTGCAACACTGCCTTTAACAATTGCATGTTGTGAAAAAAGAGGTATTTCACATAAAGTTTCAAGCTTTGTTCTTCCTCTTGGAGCAACGCTTAATATGGACGGAACTGCAATGCTTCAGGTAATTGCGGTAATTTTCTTAACACAGGCCTACGGCGTAGCACTCACTCCGTTCCTTGTTGTTCAAATTGCTCTGCTTGCAATTATCGCATCTTCAACCTGTGCAGGCATACCGGGAGCCGGTTTAATCACAATTGCACTCGTGCTGAATGGTATGGGCTTAAGCCCTGAACAGCTTGTTGCAGGGTTTGCGTTCTTATTTACTATCGAAAGAATTACAGATATGATGAGAACACTTCTCAACGTAACTTCTGATGCTGTTGTCGCGGCCGCAATCGCTGATAACGAAAATGAGATTAATTATGATCTGTTGAATAATCCTGAGGGTTACGGAGATATAATCAACTAGAAGTAAAAGTAGTAAATGCGGTTTGGAAAATTTCCAAACCGCATTTTTTATGAACCCAAAAATGAACTGTATTGATTTTGCATTTGCCCGATTAATATATCCATAGAATTAAATTTATTTTCTAATCTTGCTTTGTACTTTTCAATAGCGAGATTTTCAACAGCTATTTTCTTATCAATTCGTTTTGCTTTACTTTGAAGACTATTAGCAGTTGAGTCAAAATAACCAGAAACACTTCTAAGTGCATCTTCTAAAAGTTCTTCAACTTTTGTAAATATACCGGTATTATCAGTACCGCCGATAATCAAAGCTTTAACAGCATCCTCATCAGCCTTAAGAGCATCAAAGAATTTATCTTTATCAAAAGTTAGTTTTGTAATATTGCTAGTACTTATACTTCCTGCTGACGCCTTGTCAGTTGTAATACCAATCTGGTTGAGGTTTCTAAAGACAGCCGCACCTGCATCAGAACTTGTCATAATACTTCTCAGCCTATTTCTAATAAGTTTAAGCATTGATTCACTGTGCAGAGAACCGTCTACCGCAAGCTCTTTATCAACGTTTGTCATAAGTTCATTGTATGAATCAACAACATCAGAAATTGCGGAAGCAAGAGATTCCTTATCCCTTTCTACAGTCAGAGTTACAGCCGAGCCTTCAGTCAGACCTTTTAAATCTATAGTAACACCTTTAATTCTTGAGATATCACTTCCGATTGTATTAGAAGTGGCAGTGAATGAAGTTCCGTTAATTCTAAACTCTGCATTAGAGCCGAGCGTTTGTGAATCTACTTTAAGCTTGGTTGATTTAAGCGTTCTGTCAGCATTCCATTCAGATTGTGTAAACCCGAGAATATCAGTAAAATTACTTGTTCCAGCTTCTATATTAATAAGAGCAGCACCGGTGGTTCTTGATTTTATTACAAGCTGAGCATTAATGCTATCCCAGTATGCAGTGGCATTAGAATCTTCGCTTGAATTAATCATAGAGATTATGTCTGAAATTGTTGTATTTTCATCAATTGTAAATTTCTGATCACCAACAAAGAAAGTACCTGCAGTAACATCGCCTTTTTTGAACAGTCCAGCTTCTGTGACTTTTGAATCTGCATTTACGCAATAAAGCTGTCTAGCACTTGTAACACGAGTTTTGTCATCTTTATCTTTTTTAAGTCCTGTAATTGCAAGGAAGTTAGAAGTATCAGTTGTAGAGCCAAAATCGAGTTCTGCATCCTTATCAGAAGATTTAAGCACAAGATATCCGTCTTCAAAGCTCAAATCAACATCAGAGAATTTAGCGGAAATTTGTGCTCTCAAATCGCTGAAAGTTTGATCTTCATTTACATTAATAGTAGCTTTCACCCCGTTTTTGTAAATAGAAATAGTTCCGCTGGAAATATTCAGAAGCCCGAGTTTTGTATCTAAATTTGCATAAGAAGCAGCAGAACCGGTATGTTCTTCAATAATAGTTTCAGTTTCGACAATAGCAGAATCACTTGCTGTAAAATCATCAATAGACGCAGTTTTTGTAAGCTTTATAGCTGCATTAGGATTTACAAGTGCAGAAGTTGAAGCAGCAGTGTTAATAGAAAGATTGTTTGCACTGCTTATGTATAAACGTCCGCCAATGAGTGCAGCCTCAGCACCAGCCTCCTGTAATTTATCAATCAGAGTTCCGAAAGTATCATTTTCAGTAATAGTAATATTTCTTGACTCTCCGTTAACCTCAAGAGCAAGTATTCCGGCATTTTTTAGAGTTGTATTACCCCATGGAGTATCAAATTCACTTAAAAGCGTATCTTGTGTTGCGGTAGAATGCGTTGTTACTGTGCTGTAAATCTGCAAATTGCCATTGTAATTGTAAGTTGTTGTCTTATTTGCAGGAGGGAATAAAACATCAACAACATTTGAAGCATTATTTATAGATGCGGATTTTGCAACATAAGCATTACCGTTTCCTGTAAGTCTAATGGTTGAAGTATTTCCGTTATTAACAATACTTGCCTGTATACCAAACTGCGCCAGTGTATCAAGCAAAGACCCGACCGTTTCATCAGAAGAAATTAGTGCAGTATACTTAACACCGTTGTTCCAGATATTGTACTCGCCGGTTGTAACGCCCAAATCAGAAAGCGCAGTATCTCTTGTTACAGCAGAAGTCACAGTTACCTTTCCAAGTACATTATTTGTCGGAGCAGTATTTGCATAGGTTTTAATTGTCGTAATAGTATATGTAGAACCGCTTCCGCCGGATGCACTAATAGCAAGTGCGTTTTTAATGCCATTTGAAAAACTCGTTATGTAAGCGTTTTCTGATTCGTTAATATAAATTTTTCCGCCTCTCACAGACGCATTTATTCCGTAATCAGCAAGTGCTCCAATAATGTCACCTACTGTATCTGAGCGTGTCACAGCGATAGAGAAATTCTTCCCGTTATAGCTTCCTTTAATATATTCGTTATCGGAATTCATGCCAATTTCGAAGAATTTTGTTTCTTCACTCATTTGAACTGTTGAAGTTATGTGAATTGTAGTTTGGCTGGCAATGGTATTGGTAGTAACTGTTGTATGAGTTGTCACAGTGTAAGAAGAACCATTACCCATAGACGCAGTAATTCCAAGTGCATTTTTTACGCCAGAAGAAATATTTGTAATATATGCATTTTCTGAATCATTAATATAAATTCTCCCGCCTCTTACCGTTGCAGTAATTCCGTAATCACCTAGCGCCGAGGCAATATCTCCGACCGTATCAGCTGATGTAATCGTCAGTGTAAAGGCTTTGCCATTATATACACCGGAAATAGTTTCGTTATCAGAAGTCATGCCCAACTGCGAGAAAGTTGTTTCAGCAGTCATAGCAACAGAAGATGTAACAGGAAGGGTTTGAGTTTCTACAATTGTTTCGGTTTTAGTTGTAATATTCGTAGTAACAATTGAACCGTCTGTCCCCGAAGCCGTATATGTGGTGCTAAAAAGAACTTTATAAGGAGCTCTTACATCAACAATATCCTGTTTTGTATTGTAGTTGTAAGGCATGGAGGAAAGGTTAGAACCATTGAACACATATTTTCCGGAAGTATTTTTGTAGAAAGAACTATTGCCGAGAGATGTTATTGTATTACCTGCTGTAGTGTGGAAAAATCCATTTATAATGGTTCCATTTTTGGTTAAAGAGCCTGTAGCATAACTGCTCTTAATAGTCGTATTATTACTTCCAGCAAACAATCCAACATTACCAGAATTTGAAGTAACGTTTCCTGTTATGTAGCTGAAAGCAATTTTTGCATTGACATCGTTAGAATTGCCCATTAATCCGCCGGTATAATCACCTTTACCAAAAACATTTATATTAGAATAGCAGGATGCAATACTTCCTCCCCGTCCGACAAGCCCGCCTGTAGTACCACTTCCGGTAACACTTCCACTTCCGGTTACATAACAATTCGTTACATTAGTACAATCACCTGCTATTGCACCGGTGTTTCCGCTGGAATTTGTATTGTTAACAATAACATTTCTGAGCCCCAGATTTTTTACTTCGCTAATCTGCCCGAACAAACCGGCATTTCCATAAGAGCCTTTGATACTTAAATTAGAAATTTCGTACCCGTTTCCATCAAAAGTTGCATTGAGGCTATAAGAATTTGCAATAGGTGTCCATGACTGATTCATCAGGTTTATGTTATCACCGAGAACAAAATAATAATTTCCGGTCAAAAATCCAAGGTTAGACCAGTTTTGGAGTAATTTCAAATCCTCTGTTGTACGTATTGCGTACGTTCCGCTCTCTAGAGCTCCATTTAGGGCTTTTATATCACTGAGAGAAGTCATGTTTACAGTATCAATACGAGTTATTGCATTCATGAACTCGCCGGAAATTGTTGTATATTTATATTGGATTTCACTGCTCGTGCTTGTGATAGTTGCAGTTGATTTTATTGTTTCTGTTTTTACATCAATAGCTGTCGAGGTTTCAAACACTGTGCTTGTATTTACGTCAATTGAAACTATTTTGATAATTTCAGTATTAGCTTCTGATTTAGAAGATGAACCTACGCCAGAAAGATTTGCATATGAATTAACAAATGGCGTATCAGTACCGCAAGTATTAACATTTTCAAAAGTTCCGGTGTTATTTCCGATAATATTTTTACCAACCATGTTAAAGTTGGCGTTATAAGCCCCTCCAGTAACTTTGGTGCTTGTAACACCGCTGGAGCCGATAAAAATACCTGTTATATCAGGTGAATATCCCAAAACGTATGAATTGACTATACTACTACTACTACTACTACTACTACTACTAGCAATTATACCACCGGTGTATACTTGGTAACCAGATGTGGTTGATATATTTATTGAAGCATTTGTTGTACAATTTAAAATGCTTACGGTTCTTGAATTCTCAACTGTAACCAGACCGACAATACCTCCAGCTGTAATATAAGTTGCATTAGAAGTATTATTTTTTATCAAACCTCCTGACTGAGTATTCGATATCATTAAATTTGAGTTATATGCACTTCCGAGAATACCGCCCATCGTATTATTACCAGCTAAAGTTACATTTGTAAAGCTTGATTTTATTGTTATGCTGCTGCTATAAACACTTCCGACAAGGCCGCCAGTATACTTACCACCAGTGATGCTGCCCTTTGCGTATGAGTTTTCTATTGTAGAGTAATCTCCCATTACACCTGCAAGTGTACCTATAACGCTCATAGTGTTATTTGCAGTCAAAGAAACGTCAGCGTGAGAAGCTTTCACAATTGAACGTTGAGCCATATAACCAACTAACCCGCCGGTTGCAGAATAAGCTATTGTATTGTATGCATCAGCATAATCATTTGTTCTTGTCACACTGCCTGTTACATAACAGTTATTAAGCGTTATATTATCACCCAGATATCCGGCAAGTCCACCGACATAATCAGCTCTGGAGCTTATATTGACATTTGAAACTCCCAGATTTTTAACCTCGCCATACAAATACCCGAATAAACCGACTGCATAACCATCAGTAGGTCCATTCTGGATTTCATTTCCAACATAAGAGGAAGATGTAAGCTTAAGGTTTTGAATTTCATATCCGTTTCCATTAAATACACCTTGAAAACGGGAATTGTAACTATTACCTATTGGAGTCCAGTTTTCTACCCCGCTCAAATCTATATCGGCACCTAATATAAAAGTGTTTGCAGAAGTAACCTTACCGTTGTTAGTCAATTCTGCAAGTTTTTGCAAATCCGCCGCGGAATTTATTGCATACGTGCCGGCAGATAAATTATTATTGCCAACATTTACTGAAGACAAAGCCTGATAAGCAGAAACATCAATTCTTGTTATGCCGTTTACAAACGCACGCGTTCCAAGAGATTGAGTAACTGTTGTTGTAGTAGTCGTTGTTACCGTACCGATTGTTGTTACAACTGTTGTTGTAGAAAGTGCATTAATTGTTGAATACAGAACAGTTGTTTCAATTATTTTGCCGTCACTGCCGCCGCTTGTAAGCGTTGTAAGAGTTGTTGTCGTAATTACAGTTTCGTATGTTACAATTGTTTCCTCCAGCCTTACTGTGCTGTAATCAATTGTTGTATCAGAAGTCATCCCCATGCCGGATGTGCTTGTTGAAGTCGTTGTAGTCGTTGTTGTTGTATAATCCGTTGTTGTTTCGTCTTTTACAGTATCATAGCTTACCGAACCGCCGGAAGATACTCCGCTTCCAGACGTCGTTGTTATTGTTGTTGTAACAACTCCTACACCGAGTTTGTCCATTAATCCGCCGGTTAAATAATTTCCATCTGCAGAACTAAAAGAAATTACACCATCTTCAAGGCGTCCTTTAATACCATAGTCCTCAAGACGGTCAAAGAACCCTTCAAAAGTTGTGCTATCACTAATTGTTACACTGCCGAGCTGCACTCCCGTTTTATCATATACATTTACAACTCCGCTGCTGCCTGAAATAAACTCGGTAATCTTATCGTTCAAACCTGCTGTTTTGACTTCTGTATAACTCAAGCCGCCGCTTGTCTGAGTATTCTGATTAACCTTTGTTTCAAGCCCTAAGGCTGAAATAATATTTGTCGTACCTTCGTCAGTAATCTCTGCATCCACAATTGACAGCACCCCGTTATTAAAAGATGCATCAATATTCACACTCTTCATTGCATCAACAAATTCTTGTATAGTGGTTTTATCAGTTACCTGGAAGGAGTATTCTGCCCCATTAGCCTCCATTGTTAATGTACCGGCTTCAACCCCGAGCATCCTTAATTTTGTGCTTCCGGTGGCTGTCGTTACAAGGGTATCTGTGTCCGATGTTTCAAGCTTTCCGCTGCCATAACCGCCGACACTGTCACTCAGATGAAAAGCATCTACTATTCCGGTATTACTTATGCTGTCATCTATATCACTTGCATCAATATTAGCACTGAAAATACCTGTCTTTTCGTTATAATTAGCATCTACACCGACAGCCTGTAATTTATCTATTAAAGATTTTATCGTATCTTCTTCTGTTATGGAAATTTTATATTGATTTCCATTAGAAGTAACTCCTATTTGTCCTGTTTTTACCCCAATATCAGAAAGCTTAGTACCAAGAGTCGCTGTTGCGGTTTCTATCACGGTTGTCGTAAAATTCTGGTTGCTTGCAGCCTCGGTGCTTGATGCAAGCTTGTCAACCTGTATATTGTAAGTTGCCTCCTCGGCTTCTGTTGTTGCAGTGCCGGTCACAACATTTATATCCGAACTCGTCGCAAGATTCTGGGCAAATAAGTCCATTGAAGCGATACCAAATTTTGCATCAGTGACTTTCTCTATCGTAGAACGGAATGATGTAAAGAAACTTTTTATATTGCTCAAAACATCTTGAATAGACACAACAGATTCTTTATCTTCTTCAAGCTTAGTAACTTTCGCCTGACGCAATGCGACAAGTGATTCTACCCAGGATGATGTGTCTATGCCGGATGATAGTCCGCTGAATGATATACTCATTATTTGATACCTTTTTGATTTTGCTCCCTCAAAGTAAGAGGATTTGGGGTGACTTTTTAAGAAAAAGGTAATGGCTATAAGCGCAGCCAATTACCTACTCCAAACTAAAAGTAACGTATTAGAATGTTTTCGTCGTCGTTTAGAGATTTTATATCTGGTTGCGAAAATACGCAGCTATGCTTTTATTTCCCGTTCGACTAATCCTTTTTTCAAAAAATTAATCTACGTTGGGATAACATTTTGTGTAAAATGTTATGTAAAATTTTGTGTAAAATCTCTCATAGCAAAGTTTACATTTTTTTAATAAAAAATTTTATAGGGGTTCACAAGATATAAAAGGTATGCTATAATTTAATTGGTAACGAATCATAATATAACATTTTACACAAAATGTTATGTTTATAGTTTTTTTAATGTTTTTACCCGTGTTTCTTCCTCAAAAATTTTATAGTATAATAAAAAAGAATTTAGGAGGAAGGCTGCAATGAATACACTTGAAAAGAAAAATATTGACTGGGCTAATCTTGGTTTCGGATATATGAAAACAGATTATCGTTTTGTCGCTAATTTTAAAGACGGCAAATGGGACGAGGGCACAATTACAACAGATGAAAATATTACAATGAACGAATGTGCTTGCGTTTTACAATACGCTCAGACTTGTTTTGAGGGGATGAAAGCATATAGAACAGAAAACGGAAAAGTTGTCTGCTTCCGTCCTGATTTGAATGCAAAAAGAATGGCTGACACCTGCAGATATTTAGAAATGGCTGTTTTTCCAGAAGACAGATTTGTTGACGCGGTTGTTGAAACAGTTAAAAAGAATATTGATTACGTTCCTCCATACGGTTCCGGAGCATCTTTATACATAAGACCTTATATGTTCGGAATTAATCCTGTAATGGGTGTTAAACCTGCTGATGAATTCCAATTCAGAATTTTTACATCGCCGGTAGGACCTTATTTTAAAGGCGGGGCAAAACCTATTGCGCTTAGAGTACCTGACTTTGACAGGGCTGCTCCTCACGGAACAGGGCATATCAAAGCCGGTTTAAACTATGCAATGAGCCTTCATGCTATCGTTGATGCTCATAAACAGGGGTACAACGAAAACATGTATCTTGATTCTGCTACCAGAACTAAGGTTGAAGAAACCGGAGGTGCTAATATTATTTTCGTAACCAAAGATAACAAGGTCGTTACACCAAAATCAAATACTATATTGCCGTCTATAACAAGACGTTCATTAATGTATGTTGCAGAACATTATCTTGGATTGAAAGCAGAAGAAAGAGAAATTCCATTTAGTGAAGTAAAAGATTTTGCAGAATGCGCTTTATGCGGAACTGCTGCAGTACTTTCTCCTGTTGGAAAAGTTGTCGACCACGGAAAGGAAATCCTATTCCCGTCTGGTATGGATAAAATGGGCCCGATTACACAAAAATTGTATGATACTCTCACAGGAATACAAATGGGGCGTATCGAAGCTCCTGAAGGATGGATTAAAGAAATAGCTTAGTCTGCTTTAAAATCATTCTTTGCTTCGCCAAGATTATAGGTATTATAAATATTTGAATATAACTTTGCAGCGGCTTCGGCTTTACTTTTCTGTGTATATGCAAGAACTGCATTAAATCCGTTTTTATTTATTGTTCCATCAATATTTGCCGGATTAGGAGTACTTGATTTGCTAAGCATATCTGCTGCAAGGATACTTGTGCTGTATTCTGCGATATCAATTTTTCCATCTTTATTAATATCAAGAGCTCTGGATGTAAAATTCTCGTCCGGTGCAAATCTATGATCCATCTCCTCTACGCTCATTTCTTTTGTTTGCCCCATTTCTTCATAAGCTGCACCCAGAACAGCTTTTTTATCGACCTGACCTTTAGGCATTACCGGCATATAACGGTATTCAAACTCCAGCGGCGGAAGTGCTTTCAAATACTCATCGTTTTCTTTCAAAAATCTTTCCAGTTTATCAGCATTTTTTTCTGCTGCATCCGGATTAAGCCCGAAATCCAGAATAGGTGCAGGTGTCATTTTATCTGTAACAATAGGATGTTCTACATATGTATAATAGTTCTCAACAGCGTTGCGTCCATATCTAACCGATGGATCTGATACTTTACTTTCGTATTTACCCCCATCGTATTTACCCCTTGAACCATCAATCTTAGCAACTCCGTTATTCACTTCAAACATAAAATACCTCCACACTATACTTATATAAAAACTCTAAAATAATAAAAATTGCTTTTTGCGTTACAAAATGTAACAACAAACATTTCCTAATTCATACTTGTAGTAAAATAAAGAAAACAGGAGGTTTAATGGCAGAATATGTTTTTATGAACGGGGAATATGTAGAGGCTGATAAAGCGGTAATACCTGTCAGGACACATGCTTTTCTCTACGGGACCTCTGTTTTTGAAGGGATAAGAGCTTACTATAATAAAGATGAAAACCAGCTGTATGCTTTCAGGGTTAAAGAACATTACGAAAGACTTCTCAGAAGTGCAAAAGTTATGTGGATGAAAAGTCCGTACACATTAGAAGAGTATGCACAAATTACAAGAGATTTACTCCGAAAAAATGCTTATCAAACCGATGTTTACATACGCCCGACGCTTTATAAATCTTCTCAAAAGGTCGGCCCGACGCTGACTGACAACGAAGACTCGTTTTTAATCTTCACAACTCCATTCGGAGATTATTTTGACGGTTCGTTAAAACTTTGCGTTTCAAGCTGGAGAAGAACTTCTGATAATGCGATACCTCCAAGAGCAAAAGTAAGCGGAGCTTATGCTAACTCTGCGCTTATTAAAACTGATGCACACGAAGCCGGCTTTGATGATGCTGTTGTTCTCTCTGAGTCAGGTCAGGTTACAGAAGGCTCTGCTATGAACATATTTCTTGTAATGAACGGAACTCTTGTTACATCAAGCACTACAGATGATATTCTCGTCGGAGTTACAAGGAATACTGTAATAGAACTTGCAAGAGAACTCGGAATTCCTGTTAAAGAAAGACCTATTGACAGAACTGAACTTTACGCGGCTGATGAAGTTTTCTGCTGCGGCACTGGAGCCCAGATTGTTCCTGTTGAAAGCATTGACCACAGGGAAGTAAGTAATGAAAAGGTTGGCGCAATTACAAAACAGATTCAATCTCTTTACTTTGATGTAGTGAGAGGTAAAGTCGAAAAGTATAAAGAATGGTGCATGCCGGTTTATGATTAGTTTTTTCGGAAAATGTGTAAATAATTTATATAAGAGTATTTGCTATCTTGTAACAGGACGGTCAAGAGTAAGCCATGTACTCGCTCAGGCAGCTGCTATAAGTTATGATTCACTGCTTATATCCCTTGTAATTGCATTTGTTTCTGCAGCAGTTATAGCAATTCAGGTTTCCAAACAGTTTTTAATGTCCGGAGCTGAAGCATATGTCGGAGGCTCTATTGCAGTTGTTATGATAAGAGAAATTGCGCCGGGGTTCGTTGCTCTTGCAATCGGCGCCAGAGCGGGAACTGCAATTTCTGCGGAAATTGCAAATATGCAGGTTACATCACAGGTAGACGCCATAAAAACATTGAAGGTAGACCCTGTCGGATACTATTTTGCGCCAAGAATACTTGCTGCTGCTATTACTGTCCCAATGGTTGTGCTTATTGCAGAATTAGTCGGAATTACCGGCGGGCTCCTAGTTTCAAACGCAACAATTCATCTTCATCCTGCAAGGTATATAAACTCGGTCTGGTTATGGCTGAGTGCCAGAGATATTTATATAAGTCTGCTAAAGGGCTTCGTTTTTGGAGTTCTAATTGCACTTGTCTGCGCAACACAAGGGTATGAAACAAAAGGCGGAGCAAAAGATGTCGGTGAATCCACTACTAAAGCAGCTGTACTGTCAACAGTGTATATGCTGATTGCAGATTTTCTAATAAACTTGATTTTTTATTTGTAATATAAAGAAAGGATATGTGTAAAATGAAAGTTAACCCAATCACAAACAATACAACATTTAGTTCGAAAATAAAATATAATGAAACAATGCAAAAAGGATTTGAGCTGGCTAAAGAAGCTGCTAAAAGTCCTACTAAGAAAAATATAGACTTCGCTAAAACTTTCTCTGACAATATCAGAACTATTTTGAACGACGGACGTAATGACAGCATTGAAATCTTACAAAAATCAAAAAATCAATACAATGAAGGCTATATCTGTACCCAAGAAGCAAACGATCTCGCTTCTAAGCTGGACTTAAAGGAACACGTCACAATTGAAACTATAAAAACAAAGCTTGAAGAAACAATGAAGATTGTTGATGATTTAAAGCAAGCATATAGCGCTGCTGTTAAACGTGAACTTGAAGCACTGGAAAATCAAATAAAAAAATCTAATTAGAAATTGATAATACGTCATTCTCATGCTATTATACGTTATACGAAGTGGAGAAGGATTTTGCCTAAAAAAAGCAATGAGTACAGAACGTATGAATTAATCACAGAGTGGCTTAAAGAATACCACTCGGCTTCTGATAAATATAAAAAAGCAAAAGCAAAAGCCTTAATTGTTACCAGAATGCTCCCTGTAATTAAACGCATCGCCAAAACAATTGCCAGACGTTCTTATGACCCTATTGATGATATGATTCAGGCAGGTTCTATAGGACTTCTTAAAGCAATTGACAGTTATTCTCAAGATGTTAATGATAATTTCAAAATCTATGCAGGATACTTAATTATCGGAGAAATGAAACATTATCTCAGAGATAAACTTAATACAATACGCGTTCCCAGACATATACAAGAACTTACATATCGTATCAATTCTTTTACCAGAGCATTAACATTTGATGAATTAAATGAACTAACAAACGATGACGTAGCTGAAGCATTAAAGGTTTCTCCAAGAGCGATTGATTTTGCTCTTCAGGCTGATAGAAGAAAATCTACTCTTTCACTTGAAGATCTTTATACTGCAGACGCTGATAATCTCGGTTATGAAGAAATTCTGGCAAATGATAACTATGATGAGTACAGAGATCTTGAGGATACAAAAATTATTCTAAGAGATGTAATAGACAAGCTTCCTGAAGAGTCACAGTATCTTGTAAAACTTTATTATTACGGCGACTTAAACCAGAAAGAAATTGCGGATAAACTGGGACTGACGCAAATGCAGGTTTCTAGAAAACTAAAAAAAGCATTTAGCCTTTTATACAAGATGATTGCTGATAATACCGCAGAGGTTTGAGATGGTTGACTTACAATATTATATATTATTTTGGGTTTGTATTTTGGGACTTTGCTTCGGAAGTTTCTTCAATGTAGTTATTCTAAGAACCCTTTCAAATGAAAGTATTGTTTTCCCGCCGTCAAAATGCCCTAAATGTAATAATAAACTTTTATGGTGGCATAATATTCCGGTTCTTTCTTATATTTTGCTACGTGGAAAATGTTATTTCTGCAAGGAAAAAATCAGCATTCAATACCCGGTTGTTGAGCTTATAACAATGATTCTGTTTGGTCTTACATTCCTGAAATTTGGACTAAGCATTATAGCGTTATTTGTTATCTTTTGGATATCCTGCCTTATTATAATGACAGGCACAGACATCAAAGAAAAACTTGTTGATTGTAATCTTGCAATTGCAATGGGCATAAGCGGAATTATATTCAATTTTCTTGTTTATGGAAAAACAGGAGTGCTTGATTCGATAATCGGTCTGCTTATAGGAGTAATTATTCTTGAATTAATAGCACGTTCCGGTTATCTTTTTGCAGGTACAAGAGCAATGGGCGAAGCTGATACTTATATTGCCGGAGCTCTAGGTGCAATTTTTGGGGAAAATATACAATTTGTACTTTTTTCTGCTCTTATTGCTTCAATGTTTTTTATTCTGCCTGTTTTTTTCTATAATCAGTATAAAAACAACAATAAAAAAACTTGTATTTTAGGAGTACTATTTACTCTTTCCATTCTGATTTTTGAAACAGCCGTACAAAACTATTACACATTTGCCGTTACGGCGGTGTTAGGTTTATGGCTTGCGTTTTCGATACTAAAAGGGATTAAAAAAACTGAAAACAGAATGTACCTTCCTTATGTTCCTGCACTTGCCGCAGGTGCTTTGTACTTTTTATTTTTTTAATATATAATTCCTTCTATGAGTGTATCGTATCCAAATCAATATAGGAATTATTGCGTAATTAATCTTCCGCGCAGACGCAGTATTGAAGAGATTAAAAATTCTCTTGAAAATCCTGCAACGGAAGCAGAGGTTATTGAGGATTTATATGAATTAAATTTAATACTTGATGAAGGGAATAAAGACGTAGCAGAGCTTTACCCTACATTATCAAAGTATAATAATACAACCTCGCCGAATGTACAGACTTTTCTTGCAGGAATTTATAGAAAAACAAAAATTCCTGATGCGTTTGGGCCGCTTGTTGCAATGCTGATAAGAAATTCTATCGCACAATCTGTAGGAGCTGCGCATGTAAATAATAAATCTGCCAATCCAATATATTTACCCCCTCCATTTGATCCAAACGAAGAGATTGGCGGTGCCATTTTAGATTATTTAGCTTAGCAGCCGAATGCTATTGTACATCAATAAATTTATGCACCTGAGGTATTAATCGAACATGTTTATAAAATGCAAGACATTTATCGAGCGTTTGTTCCATAAAAGCAGAATTTACAGCAGGAATATTTCCATTCATTTTAGGCTGCAAAATCAATTCAATATTATACTTATTGCAAAGCAGAGATGCTTTTTCAATTTCTTCATCAGTTATTGAATTATCAAAAACCATTTTTGCAAAGAGTTTCTTACCTGATGCGATTTCAAAAAACTTTTCGTGTTTATCCCACAAAGCATTTAGACCTGTGCAGCTTGAAAGTTTTATATCAGCAGAAATGAAATCAACATATTTTATAACTTGTTCAAGATTTTCATACAAAGTACCGTTTGTTTCCAGATAAACAGGCAGTTTGCACTGAGGCAGAAATTCTTTCAAAAAATCTATGCTGAGAAGAGGTTCGCCGCCTGTAAATGACACGGAATGGCAATCTAAATTTTCATTAACAATCCTGAGCAATTCTTCTTTTGAATACTCTTTTGAATTTTGAATATCGAACTCTGTATCACAGTATTTGCAATGCAGATTGCAGGAGCATAATCTTATAAATAATTGTTTATACCCTATATAAGGTCCTTCCCCTTGTATTGATGCAAAAATTTCTCTTACTCTTACTTTCATATTTCCCTTAAAATACCCTTTTTCCGCCCCCTAATTCACGCAGCTTTTTATACAGTTCTATTTCTTCCTCTGATGAATTCTGCGGAATTTGAATTTCCACAGTTACTATCATATCACCAACTTTATTATTTTGCTCAATTCCGCATCCGGATAAACGTATTTTCTGTCCGTTTCTGGTATTTGGCGAAATCTTTAAAGCAACATTACCAACCAGCGTAGCCACTGTAACTTCTCCTCCCAATACAGCCTCGTACGGGGCAATCTGAATAGTTTTCAGAATATTTAAGCCGTCTGTCTTGTAACCTTTTGGTTCTCTTATATGAATTGTGAGATACAAATCACCGTTTCTGCCCCCGTTTTGTCCCCTTTCACCTTCTTCCGCAAGCCTTATTTTTGACTTATCTTTAATTCCAGCCGGAATTTTTACATTAAATCTCTTGTAAGTAGAAGTTTCACCCTTACCTTTACAGCAAGAACATACAGAGCCGTTAACAAATTTTCTTCCGCCACATTTCGGACAAATTTGCGTTTGCAGCATGTTTATAATCTTTGTTGTCCCGCTTACTGCCTCAAAAACTGATATCTCAACATCTGAATAAATATCCTCGCCTTTTTTAGGAGATTTATCGTCTTCTTTTTTAGAAGCAAATATTTCTTCCCAGAAAGAAGTTTTCTTTTCTTCTTTTTTAGCTGTATATGTTTCTTTGTAAGCTGGATTTGTAGATGTTTTATCGTAAGAAGATTTTGCACTTCTATTCTGAGTACCATAATTATAAAATTTTCTAGCCTTATCGTAATCAGCCTTTTTGACACTATCAGATAGAATTTCATACGCTTCATTAATTTCTTTAAATTTAGCTATTACCTCTGCAGAACTTCCTGCAACATCAGGATGCCACCTGCGAGCTAATTTTCTGTATGCGCTCTTGATTTCTTCTGATGTACTAAACTCCGTTATGTCTAAAATTTTATAGTAATCTTTAGTCATACATTAAATTTAATGATTAGATAATATTTGTCAACATAAACTCCGGTAAATATTTTTACCTATTGAAAATAGCATTCTATAATGCTATCATCTTTAATATGTTTAAGAAGTGTTTGTTATTATTTTTATTACTAACAATTCCGGTATATGCTGGAGAGGTTGAAAATGCAATTGCAAAAGGAGATAATATATTTTTGTACATGTTCTCTCCAAAATGTAAATACTGTGTAATGTTTTCACCAACATATAATAAGCTTTCAAAAATATATGACGGACAATACTCATTTTTTAAAGTAGATTCCACAACGAAATACGGACGCAGTCTTATGTATGAATTTGGAGGAACCTATGTTCCGTATGTTGTACTTATAAACAGCAAGAAGAAACAAGCGCTTCATATACCGCCTCCTTGTCTGATGGATCGCGTTTGTATTGAAGCAGAAATGAAAACATTTAGAAAAGGATAAGGATTTGCCATTATGAAAGGGATTGTTTTAGCAGGAGGAGCAGGAACGAGATTATATCCGGCATCACAGCCGATATCTAAAATTTTGCTTCCTATTTATGATAAGCCGATGATTTATTACCCGCTATCGACTCTTATGCTTGCCGGCATAAAGGACATTCTTATTATCACTAATGAATCTGATTATGATAACTTTATAAAACTTCTCGGGGATGGTTCTCAATACGGGCTTAACCTTCAATATAGAATCCAGTATGTGCAAAGAGGTATAGCAGACGCTTTCATAATAGCAGAAGACTTTATTGCAGGTGATGATGTTGCGCTTATTCTGGGGGATAATATATTCCACGGTCAAGGTTTCTCAACAATTATGAAAGATGCTCTGAAAAAGAAAAACGGAGCAACTGTTTTCGGATACACTGTTAAAGATCCGGAAAGATTCGGCGTTGTAGAGTTTGATAGAAATAATAAAGCAATTTCATTGGAAGAGAAACCTGCTAATCCAAAATCAAATTATGCGGTAACAGGTTTATATTTCTACGACAACAAAGTATGTGATTTTGCAAAACTTCTAAAACCATCTCAAAGAGGAGAGTTAGAAATTACTGACTTAAACAAGATGTATCTTGAACTAGGCGAACTGAACGTCGAAATTCTTGGCAGAGGTTTTGCATGGCTTGATACCGGAACTCACGACTCTATGCTTCAAGCAAGCCTGTTTGTTCAGACAATGGAGCTGAATAAAGGTGTTAAGATTTCCTGCCTTGAAGAAATCGCATTTAATCAAGGTTTCATCACAAAAGAAGAACTCCTTAAAAAGATAGAAAAATACGGCTTTAAAAATGATTACTACAATTATGTACGCACTGTAATTGAACATCCTGATATGGTAGCTTTAGGAGTATGAAAAAACTTATTCTAATAGTTTTACTTTTAATTTCAACATCTGCTTACGCTGCATCTATTAATGCTGCAGCATATAGAACTATGCAGATGCAGTCTTACCAGAGAAGCAGGGCTCGTTCGCAGTCACAAAGGCAGATACCGTACTGGCAGGCTCAATCAAATTACACAACTAGAAACAGGGTGTATACCAGTTACCCGCAGTCAAAAACAAATTATAATAATCAATACTACGGGGGCAGATAATGCTAAACTTTGACTGTCTTACCCTTAAAGCTTTTTTTGATGAAAATATTGACTTTTTTATCGGTGCCAGATTACAGAAAATTCAACAGCCTACAAGACGCGACTTTGTTTTTTCTATGCGCAATAACGGAGAAAGCAGAAAACTTTACATTAATATTTATCCGCAAATGTATCATACCTGCTTTATGGCAGTGGTAAATGAGGAAAAGCGTTCACTTAAAACACCTAAGCATCCGCCTATGTTTTGTATGCTTTTAAGAAAATATCTTGAAGGATGCAGAATATCTGATGCAAGGGTCATTGAAAACGAAAGAATATTAGAACTGCACTTTGAAACAATGGATGAACTCTCACAGGAACGTTCTTTATGCTTATGCATTGAGCTTATGGGCAAACACTCAAATGTAATTCTTTACGATAGAACCACCTCAATTATTATCGGATGTGCTCACAATGTCGGTTCTGAAAAAAGCAGATACAGAGAACTGCAAGGCGGTTTAAAATATATTTACCCGCCAACAGCTCCTTCAATACCGCACGAGTCACTAATCTCTACCGAACAGAATAAATCTGTTAATGAAATTATTGATAACTATTACACAGAAATACAGCAAGCAATAAATTTAAAAAATGAACAAACTCGATTAACTGCAATTGTCCAACCAAAGTTAAAAAAAGTAAAAAACTCTATAGATAAAATTTCTTTACTATTAAAAAAACGGGATAATACCGAAAAATATAAATTATATGGAGAGCTGTTAACAGCAAATTTATACCGCAAATGTGATTTTCAGAAAAGTATTGAAATATTTGATTATATAAATAATCAAAATATTATAATTGAGCTTGACCCGATTAAAACTCTAAATGAAAACGCTCAAAGATATTTTAAACTCTATACAAAATCAAAAATGACTAAAGAAAAGTCGAAAGAAATGCTCGAAAACTTAAATATGGAAAAGGATTACCTTGAAAATATTTTATACAGTATTAATAATGCAGTTGAAACTAAAGATTTTGAAGATGTAAAAGCAGAGCTGGGTATTGATGAAATTAAACCTAAAAAACAGGAACAATCTGCACTAATGAAATATGAAATAAAAGGATTTGATGTTTATGTAGGCAGAAATAACAGACAGAATGATTATATTATATCAAAGCTTGCAAAAGACGAGGATTATTGGTTTCACGCAAGACTTTGCGCCGGCTCTCATGTACTTTTAAAGACAATGGGCAGAGAACCGGAAGAAGAAGTTTTATTTGAATGCTGTAAACTTGCACGTCAATATTCTTCAGCATCTCTTCCTTCTAAGGTAGGTATAATATATACAAAAGCCAAAAATCTTAGAAAACCACCTGCTGCACCGCCTGGTTATGTTACATATAAAAACGAAAAAGAAGTTTTAGTGTAAAGTTTTGTAACAATTTTGATTATTACCCTAAAGTTTTAGTAAAGATATGCCGTAATTAATATTAAAAGAACAATATTTTGGAGGGATTATGGCAATTCAAGATTCGTTTAATTTAAGCAATGCACTAAACTCACAAGCATACGCTTACAAATGCTGGTACAATTATAATTACGGCAACAACACGATGGGGATTTCAGCCAAAGATATGGGTGAAATTACACAGACGTGGAATGGTGAGCTTAATAACTGGCACGCCACTGCATTGGATGATGAGAATGCATATGAAATTGAAGACGATGATTTCTCTACAGCAAAAAATAACGGCAGAAATCAAGCCGAAGATAAAACAGGTTATGACGGCAAACAAGGTGGGCAATATGTAAGAACAGGACTGGACGCAGCTGCAGGAGTTGCTGGAGCACTTGGAAGCACTATAGGTTCAGGAGTTGCCAATAGCGTGGCTCAGGGAGTTGCCGGGGGACTTATAAAAAATACTGCTAAAAAAGTTGGAGAAAAAGCAGCTACATCAGCTGCAACAAAGGCTGCTGCAGAAGAAGCCGGGAAAAAAGCTGCGGAAGGTTTAACAGGTGAAGCTGCTACTAAGGCTGCAGAAGAAGCTGCTACAAAAACAACTGAGGAAGCTGCAAAAAACGCCAGCGATAAAGTTGCTAGCAAAAATGTCGGCTGGATTATCACAGCCCCTTTAGCATTGGCTACAGGTACAGCATATACCGCCAAAAAACCTAACAAAGAGCAAAAAGAAGCTTGCGATGACTTACAGGATGAAATGACAAATGCTCAAAGTGCTTTATATACTGCTCAAGATGATATGAGCACTATGGGAGATGAGCTTACTGAACTTTCTGATGAAGCCCAAATGGCTAATGAAGATGCAAATGATGAAATTGAAGAACAAAAATCCGAATTTGATACATATAAAGCAACATATGATGCTTTAATGGAAAAAGTCGAGGCTGGTGAAACATTAACTGATGATGAAAAAGAATTATTACAGGAACTTGTTCCAATTATGCAGGAACTTGGCGTTGGAATAAGTGAAACACAGGAAGAAACAACAGAAGTAGCCGGTGATATATATGATGAAATGGGTACATATCAGGAAGGATACGACAACGCAGCTGCTACAGTAGGCGAAGTTGAAGGACTTACTGATTATGCAGAAAGTTTTGATGAATCAACAAGAACAATGTGTTACGTCGAAGCCGGAGCACAAACCTTAAATGCAGCATCCGGTACAAAGGCAGGACTTCAAGCAGGTAAATTTGCTGCATCCGGCGGTATATTTACAGCATGGGCCTGGGGATTTGCAGCAATGGGCGCAGCAGGCGCAGTACAAAGTGGTATAGGTGCTACTCAGCAGTTCCAATGGGCTGGTGACGTCGGTACTGAAATCGATATGAGGCGTGATACTCAGGATGTAAATTCTTTGACTAATGATATTTATGGAGAATCAATTGAAAACTATGACGGCTGGATGAGCGGTGTTGAAGAACTTGAAATTGAAATGCCTGAAGATATGGAAGACCCTGAAGAAGTCGGGGAAGCTCTTGCCGAAGGTGCAGCTGCAGCCCTTGGCGGTGAAGGTGAAGGCGGAAAAACAACCGATTTACCTGGACTCGGTAGTCCAAATGGGCAAGGTAATACAGCAGGAACAACAACAGGAGGTACAACCGGCGGAAACAGCACCACAGCAACTGGTACAGATGATAAAGACAAAGAAAAACTTAAATAAAAATAAAAAGACCCTCTATAAAAAGAGGGTCTTTTATTATATAATAGAGCTCAAGGAGGAGTATTTTATGAGATTAGATGGAAGAGAAAATAACCAGCTTAGAGAAATTAAATTCACCCATAGTTTTACAAAACACGCCCTAGGTTCAGTTCTTGTAGAATTTGGTGATACAAAAGTTATAGTGACAGCATCTGTTGAGCTTAAGAAACCTAAATGGATGGATGAAGAAGACAACAGAGGCTGGGTAACTGCAGAATACTCCCTTCTTCCAGCATCAACAAACACACGCTGTAAAAGAGAACGAGAAAAATTATCCGGACGAACTCAAGAAATCCAAAGACTTATTGGCAGAAGCCTGAGAGCCTGTGTCGATTTAGAAAAAATGTCAAAGATGACAATCACTATTGATGCTGATGTTATTCAGGCTGACGGCGGCACAAGAACGGCAAGTATTTGCGGAGGATTCCTTGCTCTAAGAGATGCTGTCAACAAACTCCTAGAATCCGGTGATTTACAAGAAAACCCTATTATTGAACCGATTGCAGCTATTTCAATAGGCATTGTTGATGGAGAAATAAAACTGGATTTGAATTATACAGAAGACTCTCACGCACAGGTTGACTCTAATGTAGTACTTACTGCAAGCGGAAAAATTGTTGATTTTCAAACAACTTCCGAAGGTGAACCATATGAATTTGAAAGAATGATTGAACTGTTCAATACTGCTAAATCAGGGATAGATAAAATAATCAAAATGTATTGACGATAGTTTCTGTTACTTGTAAACTTATAATACAGATGTGTGGGAGAGATAACATGGAAGAAAACGCTTTAAAAAAGTTTAATACTGCAAAATTTCTAAGTTTTGCACTTGGATTTTTTGGTCTGCAATTTGCATGGCAGATGCGAATTATCCTATCAGGACCGGTAACAGAAGACTTAGGAGCTTCTCCATTTTTATTCGGTTTAATCTGGCTTGCAGGACCGTTTACAGGAATGGTTGTTCAGCCCTTAATTGGTGCATTGAGCGATAAAACAACTTCTCCTTTCGGAAGAAGACGCCCATACCTTTTAGGCGGCGCACTTCTATCTGCTATAGCTTTATGGGCACTTCCAAATTCTGAGCTTATTACTAACTTTATTGCTTCCACACTGCATATTAAACTTCCGGATTTAGCTGCTTTATTTTTTGCAGCAGTTATGATTTGGATTCTTGATGCCTGTGTTAATATTGCACAAGGACCTTATAGAGCTCTTGTACCGGATGTTGTTCCTCCGGAACAACACTCGATTGCAAACTCATACATAAGTCTTGCAATCGGCTTAGGTTCGGTTGTAGCAGCAGGTACTGCACCATTTTTAAAATGGGCTTTTAATTATCAGATGTCTATCAACGCACAATTTATTATGGCTGCATTAGCTTTCTCACTGGGTATGCTGTGGACTTGTATGGCTATTAAAGAACGCAGATATCAGCCAAAAGAAGGTGCTCAGGCTGAAAAATTCGATTTCATTAAATCTTTAAAAGAATTTTTTGCTCTCTCTCCGGAAGTAGGAAAAATTTGCTGGATGCAGTTCTTTACCTGGATTGGTAATATGTGTATGATGATTTATTTTACACAATACTGTGTACATACTGTATTTGGAGTACCGGATCTTTCTGACGTATCAGAAATAGTCAAATCAAGCTACGATTCTGCCGTTCTTGCCGGAACAAATTTTTCATCAATATGTTTTGCTATATTCAATCTTGTATGTTTCATTGTTGCAATTCCTATCGGAGTTTTGTCTGTAAAATACGGCAACAAAAAAGTTCATATTATTTCAATGCTTTCAATGGCATTAGCTTTTCTTGGAATGGCATTGTTTACAACAAATGTAAAACTGGTTGCTCTTCTTATGGCGATTTCAGGTATAGGCTGGGCAAGTATTTGTGCCTTGCCTTTTGCAATGCTTTCTGAGTATATCAAACCGGGTACAGAAGGTTCTGTTATGGGAATATTCAACATCTTTATAGCAGGTCCGCAAGTTTTTGTATGTACTCTGGTTTCATGGATTATTAACAGATGCAGCTACAATGTAATAGGAGGCGTAAACTACCACTGGGAATATACTTTCTTCATTGGTGCAGCGTGCTTAATTACCGCATCAATTATTGCATCAAGAGTAAAGGAAAGGGTTAATGGGTAATAAAGGTAAAGTATTTCTTATTTACCCGCCTTCACCGGTTTTAAACCGCGAGGACAGATGCCAGCAGCCTACGGAAGATTTACTTGTAATTCCACCGCTTCCGCCTACGGATTTAATGTATCTTGCAGCAATCGCTGAATCCTGCGGATTTGAAGCTAAAATTAAAGATTACAGTCAGGGTGGTGATTTTATAAAAGAACTTAAAGAGTTCCAACCGCATTTTCTGGTTGTAAACATTGCAACGCCGACTTTTATTTCTGATATGGACTGGGTTAGAAAAGCTAAAGAAGCTTTGCCAGGACTTTGCACAATTGTTAAAGGCGCGCCGTTTTTAACTTACAATGCTAATGCAATATATGAAAACACTTTTCTTGATTATGTTATTATCGGAGAAGCTGAATTTACTTTACGTGACATTTTAAACGGGGTTCCCAATAATGAAATTTTAGGAATTTGCTATCGCGAGAATTTTCAGGCTGAAAAAACAGAAAAACGCCCTTTTATAGAAAATCTTGATTCACTTCCTTTTCCTGCAAGGCATCTGGTTAATAACTCAATTTATACCCGTCCTGATAATGGCAAAGTTCAGGCTGTAATTAAGGTTGCACGCGGCTGTCCTTTCCATTGCTTTTTCTGTCTTGCAACACCGGTTTCAGGTCCAAAAGTTAGAGTTCGATCTGCTGAAAACATTATTGCAGAAATCAAAGAATGTGTTGAAAAATATAATATCAGGAACTTCCTTTTCTGGTCTGATATTTTTAACTTTAACAGGGAATGGACCCTCAATCTTTGCAACAAAATTATTGAAAGCGGACTAAAAATCACGTGGTCGTCAAATACTCGAGCCGATACAATGGATGATGAAATGGCCGCTATTATGTACAAATCAGGATGCAGACTGGTAAGTATAGGGGTGGAAAGCGGTTCACAGAAAATGCTTGACAATATTGGTAAGAAAATTACGCTTGACGATATTAGAAATACTGTAAAAATTTTAAAAAAGAACAAGATAAAGATTTATAATTATTTTGTTATCGGGCTTCCGTGGGAAACGGAGGAAACTGTTGAAGAAACGATTAAATTTGCAATCGAACTTGATAGTAATTTTATAAGTTTTTACACTGCCACACCTCTTCCGGGAACAAAGTTTTTTGCATATGCAATGCTTAATCGTTTGGCTGAAGGGAATATGGATTTCAAAAGTGCTTATTACGCACCGGTTGTTAAGTCACATGAGCTTAGCAAAGAAAGAATTTTTGAACTTCACAAACTCGCAGTAAGACGTTTTTATCTGCGTCCGAAATTTATTCTAAAAACACTTCTCTCATTAAGAAGCTTTTCAGAATTTAAAAACTACTTTAAAGCAGGAATTAACCTGTTACGCCATTAGTCCCGGTTCAGCATCGGAACCTGTAACTTTCTTTCTCAAGATAAATGTTACTTTCGGTAATACTGCTGCAAGCAGGAAGCTGCTTATACCAACATTAGCAAGAATATTTGCCGATTTTACTTTTAAAGCTTTTTTGGCATACTTATCAACATTACCTGAGGCAGCTGCTTCTTTGGAAAACTTTCTCAGCTCATCTAAAAACTTTCCAATCTTTTTCTCATCTACAAATTCTCTCGGATCTCTCACTCTGTTTTTTAAATACTTCACTCCGCAATATTTTTCACATAATTTAGAAATTTTTGAATCAGGATTTTTATCAAGGTATTCAATATAATTACTTTCTGGGATTTGCAGACTTCCATCCTTTATTTCCTTTACAAACTGTTTGTCAGCAAGAAGCATAGGATCAAGATTAACATTTGTATTGAACAATTTTCCGGAAAGATTGTCGAGCCCTTTTGCTATCCATATAGGAGCAATAAAGTTTAAAAACATCATCATTGACATCTTGAACCCGTTTTCCATTTTTTCATACTTATTTCTGGCGGTTCCTACCCTTCCAACAGTCAGCCCGCCATCAGTAATTGCCATCTTATTTACTGTTGACATATTTGCAAGAGTCGATGACAGACCTTTAAATGAAGGGTTTTCTCCCGTTTCAAATCTTTTTGCTGCTATTAGAGTATCTTGAACAATCGGTTTTACAGCTTCCTGCTTTTTACGCAGTTTGTCAGTCAGTGCAAAATTAAATTTTGGAAGGTAATACCCCATAATTGCAATCGGGATTGCTGTAGATAAAACAAACTTACCTGCAAGAAGTTTCTGATAAGTAGATTTATTTTTCAAAACCTTCTCCATTGATTTTACTTCATCAGGTGCAAGATTTTTAAATTTTTCTATATTGTATTTAAGTCCCTGTTTTCCATTTTCTTTCAGCAAACTAACATTTACCTTTGGATCATAACCGAGTTTTTTTATTCCCCAATCAGCAACAGCATTCATTAAAGGTATACCGCCAAGCCAGACAATAGATGTGCCGTACTCATCTATCAAACGTTCTCTCAAAGCATTATTTGCCATCTGCTTTGAGTCTTTCAAATTTTGGTTGTAAGTCATGGCTATTTTGGTAGGAACTTCAATACCACAGTCACGGACAATCAAGGGATAAACACTTGAGTTGTTTCCTACTGCTGAAATTATATTGACTAATGACATTTTTTAAATTCTCCTTTTCGTACTCTTTACTAACCTCTCTTATATCCCGAAAGAGCCGTTTTTAGGAGTTAATTTCAGAGAAGCATCAAAACTCCAAGCCCTTTCGGGTTTGTATGAGTATGATGATGTTTTGCAATAAAATAATATGTCATCTTTTTGTCCTTTGTAATTATGTTAACACGAACAATACAAAAGTAAATGGCTACGATTTATATAAATCGTAGCCATTTTGGAATTAATTTACTTTTTTCAAAATAAGGAAGCTGTTCGGTGCAAGCGATAAGCGCTGGTTAAAGTTATCAATGTCTTTTCTGCCTGAATTAGAATAACCTGAGCCCCCGTATAGCGAATTATCACTATTGAATATTTCTTCCCATCTGCTGTTCTGAGGGAAGCCATAGTATTCATAGTTCTTATCGTGGAAGCCCTGACCAAAATTCTTTATAACAAGAACTTCTTCATTGTCCAGCTTAAGCTGATGTACATGAACATTATGATTATGATCTTTATATGTATTAATCAGACTACCTTTAGTTAATACAGGCATCCGGTCAATTAAAGCCTTCAAATCTTTATTAAATTTAACCATTTGTTCTTGTGTATCTTTGAAAAGGCCTTCAGGCTTAACCCTTCCCAGCATAGAATCCGGACGTGCAATTTCAACAAGAGTATCATAACCTTTTTGTGCAACTATGCCATTTTTCAAATCATCAGATTTTGCTCTTACTGCTCTTTCATCCGAAAATTCTCTGAAGAATTTGAAGTAAGATAAATCCGCTTCATCATCACCCTGAAAATACATTTTAGGTCCTGGTGTTGTAAGTACAGTACCTTGAGCAAGTTTTTGTTTTGCAATAGCCGTTTTGAATGCATCAATAAGCGCATCTTTTGGTATAAAAGTATTCAAACCAATATTTTTCTCATATTCAGTAAGTTTTGCATCACTCATTTCACCAAAATCTTTTGATACAATAAGTTCAGCTAATTGCTGACCTAATCTGGCAGCATTCTGTCCTTTTTGAGCATCTGAATTACCATTGGTTTTATCATACAAACCTAAATGGCTAACCAAAATTTTAGGAATTAATCTTGTACCATCCCAATTGCCAATTTCGTCATGACTCATCACATATTTTACACGGTGTCTGGAATCCTTAATTTTATTATCCAAATCATCTAAAAGGTTAACACCGGAAGAAATAATAGCATTTTTCATAGTATTCATAAATCTAAAATCCCATTCACTATCAAAGCCAATATTTCCCGGCGTAGAGTACCAGCCTCTTTCTGATATAAAATCTACCTGAGTATCTATAAAGTCCAATTCGTCTTTATGGCTGACTCTGCTGTCTTCATATCTTGTTACAGACTCTTTATTTTCACGTCCATCTTCTGCAATAGTAAAGACATTAGGATTATGTTCATTTACCTCTGTTACAACCTGTTTTAAGAGATAATCAGAACCACAAAGTTTTGTCATATCAAGACGAAGACCATCTACTTTAAACTCATTTGCCCACCAGAGAGCTGCATTAGCCATCCAGTCCCTTACATAACGGTTATTTCGTCCTTCATAATTAAACTCTCCGCCAAATTGTCCGGAACCTTTTTCATAAGGGCCGGTTTGTGCCAGATAATCCCCATCAGGTCCCATATGATTTGGAACCATATCCATAATCACATTAAGCCCTTTGCCGTGAGCATAGTCGATAAGCTCTTTTAAACCTGCAGCCCCGCCAAGTTTTTCATTTACAGCAAATTTATCTACGCCGTCATAGCCCCACTGCATTGAATATGTATTCTCTACAGGCATAATCTCAATTGCTGTAGCAACTCCGCGCTCAGCAATCTTATCTATGCGGGCTTTTGCACCGGCAAAAGTTCCTTCTTTACTGACAGTAGGAATATTTATTTCATCAATAATAAGCTTATCAAGTCCGCGCATCGGCTCGTTTGGCTTTCTTACTATTCTTCTGGAATCTTTACCCTCTAGCCAATCGGTATTTTTCCATTCATAGTTATCTTTGTTATAAATTGAACTCCAGCCATGAATATCTTCTTGTTTACGTGCATAAGGATCTTTTACGAGATTAACATTGTTGTTCTTATCAACAACTACATAGCGGTATTTGTCTTCAGGTTTTGCTTTGACATCGTTTATTTCATAAACTCCAGCGCCTTTATGCTCCATTTGATAAACAGTTGAATCACCATCTTTTGATAAAACTTTATCAATTGTAAAAGCAGCACCTGCCGTTGCAACAACCTGCACAACGCGTTCTCTGATATTACCCAGATGTGAAGCGACTTTACCTGCCACTTCTACGAATACTGCCTTTGCATCAGGAAAAGAAAACAGTTTAAAATTTGTCTTGCCTGTTTCTTTTACATAATTTGCACCCCAGCTAACATGCTCCGACCAGTTTCTTCTAAATGCCGGCTGTCTGTTGTAATTTTGTTTGTTGCTTGTTCTTAATTCCTGACCAATCGTTTGAATTTTCATTCATCCTCTCCTTACACACACTTTACATTTACTATAAAACCTATAAAAAAATTTTTTGCTATTCCCCGTCAGATTTATATCCGAAATTTTTTAAGATATTATCCTTCTTTCTCCAATCTTTTTCTACTTTAACTTCCAGATTTAAATAAATCTTTTTTTCTGTAATAGCTTCCAGCTCAATTCTGGCTTCTGTACCAATTTTCTTTAAAAGCGCTCCTCCTTTTCCTATCAGAATTCCTTTCTGACTTTTTTGTTCACAATAAATTATTGCGAATATTCTATCAATATCTTCTCTTTCTTCATACTTCTCAACTTTTATCGCTACAGAATGCGGGATTTCATCCTGTGTATTTAACAAAACTTTTTCTCTTATAATCTCTTCTGTTACTGATCGCATACTCTCTTCTGTAACAATATCATCGGGGTATAATTTTTCACCATCAGGCAGTTTTTTCAATATATTTGAGAGCAGCGTATCTTTATTCCGCCCCGTTTTTGCAGAAATTCTTATTACCGGTACATTCTCATCAAAAAGGGTCTTGTATGAAAGCAAATTTTCTTCAATCGTCTGTTGATTTTTAACTTTGTCTACTTTGTTCATTACAAGTATTATAGGAATATTTGTATTTTTAAGAATATTTTCAGCAATCCATTTATCCCCTTTTCCAGCAGGCTCTGAGCCATCAACAAGAAATAGAACTAAATCTGCATCAGGAACAGCAACCTTCGCTTCATCCAGCAAAAATTCACCCAGCTTATTTAAAGGGCGGTGAACTCCCGGGGTATCTACAAAAATTATTTGTCCCTTGTCGTCTGTTAAAATTCCCTTTATACGTTTTCTTGTTGTTTGCGCCTTGTCTGTTGTTATTACAATCTTCTGACCGAGTATCTGATTCAAAAGAGTAGATTTACCAACATTAGGACGCCCTAATATTGTTACAAAACCACACTTCATATATTGATTATAACAAAAAGATAGGAATGGTGGCTGATATTTTTTGTAAAGATTTGTTAAAAAAAAGACAATTTTTGTTTAATATAAATTTTTATATAAATAAGGGATATTACTATAGGAGTTTTATATGTCTGGAACAATTAACGGACAACTGCCACTCTGGGACTGGAGAAATTTTTCAAATACCGGCTTTATGCAGGCAGGTAACTTTTCTTCATTCGGATTTCCTATGATGCCGTTTTCTTATTCCTCCGGTTCTTCATCAAATACAGACTCCTATGAAGCATATAAGCAAAAGGAAGAAGCTGAACTTGCAAAATATAGCAGTAGCAGAGCTTTCTTAACTGAAAAGTCAAAAGAAATCGAAAAAACAAAAGAATTAATTGATGCTCAAAATAAAACAATTAATGCTATTAAAAAAGGTAAAAAAACAGATGGAAGTACTGTTGTAGAAAATGCTGTTTTAGAAGGACCAAAACTAAAAGCTGATGGCAGTATTGATAAAGAAGCTTCAAAAAAAGCAAAAGAGAAAAGTTTTTTAGGTAAACTTGGAAGCTGGGCTGCAAGTGCAGGCGAAACATTGAAAAACATGGGAAAAAGCTTCATCGGATATGACGAAAACGGCAAATGGAGCTTCAAAAAATGTATTAAAAATATAGCAATAACGGCAGCAGCAGTCGGTGCAACATTTATACCGGTTGTAGGACCTGCAATAGGCTATGGTCTGTTAGCATACGGCGTTGGAAGCGGCGTTGTCGGTGTTGCAAAAGGGGTTTCTAAACTTAATAAAGCAAGAACTGCAGAAGAGGAAGAACAGGCTCGTCAAGAAATCTGTGCCGGAGCACTGGTAGGACTCTCATCAGCAGCAGGTATGAGGGGACTGGGGAAATCTTTCAGCACTGCGGCTAAAGCATCCGGAGCTTCCACTACTTCAAGAATTGCAACACTCGCGAAGCCAAGAACCGGAGCCTGGGGTAAAGTTGTTGAAACTACTTCACAATTCAGCAGGGACATGACAGTTAATGCTCTGAGGGCAACTGGTAAAGCTATGCAGGCAGATAAAGCTCTCATTGCAGCAAAAGGCGGAGGATTGGCCGGCTTCCGTAAAGCATATGGAAGCAAAGTTTCATCAGCATGGAATAATATTAATAACTGGGAAACCAGATACAAGAAACAGTATCAGGAAATGGAAACATCTCTAAATAATAAAATTACAGAGCTTAATACTAAAATAAGCACAGAAACCAATGCTGCTAAAAAAGCTTTATTACAAGAACAAAAAACCATGCTTGAAAGTAACTTAACAGAGCTGCGCTCTATGTCCGGAATAAAAACCAAAGCTGAATTTGATAATTTAAAAACTACAAATTCCAGCACAAAGAATACAGATCAGTTGTCTTCTTACACACAAAATTCTTCCGGCGGATATGATATAAACGGTCATGCTATTGCTCAGAAACGTTTTGACGCATTCAAGAGCGAAATGGAAGCAATACAGAAACAGTATAATAAAGACCTTAATAATTTAATTCAATCAAAAGAAAGCACTATGAGAACTTATGCAAGAAAACCTGATGCCCACAGAAGCGAATTAAATGATTACACTCAGGCTAATATAAGAAACAAGTACAATACCCCTGAAAAATTAAAGACAGGAATTGAAACACTATCAAATAGAATTGCTGATTTGGAAACAAAAATAGCAGAAACAGAAGCTAAAATTTCAAGCACAACAAGCCCGAGAAAACTTAATGCTCTAAGACGTTCACTGGATGGTATGAAAACCGCAAAAGCAGGGTTTGAAAACGAATTATCAGTATGTTCATCTATAAAATTCAAATCAATGTTCAAACCTTCAACCTGGAAAAAGAATGATTTTCAGCTTGCAATAGGCGGAAACAACCCTGGGAAATACAAAGAATTATTGGGAATTACATTAACATCTCCAGCTTCAGCCGTTCCGCTAAGCATGGCTCAATGGAACAGAGAATATTCAATACCAATGTTTGGAGTAGATTTAACCCAATTAACACCGGAACAAACTGAAGAATACCTAAAACAGCTTGAGAGCGATAAGAAAGATTTAGAAAATGCTCTTAAACACATAGAAGCAATAGAAAAACCTGAAGAATGGGAAGCGTTAAAGAAACAAGCTGCAGCGCAGTCTGAGAATCCATCATAGGTTATTGAGAACAGACATTTCACATTTCTTGCAGTCAAACTTTAGCGGATAAACCTTGCCGTATTCATCTCTCAAAACAAGTTTTTCAGGAGATTTGCACATGCCCAGAGCATATTTTATGCAATGCTTTGTACGCATTAGCTCTACCGGATGTTTAGGGAGCTCTGTTTCTAGTGACATTTCACAAACCTCTGCACCGCATTTTTTATAAAAATCTTTTGCAGACAAATTATGTACGTTTCCGCGATAATCTATTTGTGACTTATAATAAGGACAATAGACAAGGTTCTTATGTTCCTCGCGCTTATACTCATCAAGTCTTTTCTGCATAAGTTTATCAAAAGCAGAACGCCTCAGTTCATTTATCCGGCTTACAGGCATGAAAGGCAATTCAGAGGCGATTTTTATATCTTCGATATAAAAATCGCTTTCCCCTGTTTTAGAAAATTGTTTTACAAAGATTTCTTTCATCTTTTCTGGATTTTTTGCAGCTTCACCTCCAGTAATCGGTATTGAAACCTTAATTCCATCTTCATCTACAAGAGTAATCACATCTGTAATATTTATATTAACGCCTATTTGTCTTTTTACCTTTTGAGCGACCTGTTTTTCAAATTCAACATCAACATTTCTATAAATTTTATCTCCTGCTTTAAATTTTACCTGTCTGTTGGGATAAACATAATTATTTTCAATTTTATTTACTAAAAACCCGTCAATACCGTCAGTCAGACCATCTTGCGGATGTATTGTTTTGTCTGTACATATTTTAATACAGCCATTTTTAACCTCAGAGATAACTCCTATATACTCACCACGGGATTTTGGAGAGTTGAGGCTGAAACAGTCTTTGCGTTTTTCAAGAAAATAATCAGTAAAACCGCGGTTAAAACTTTTCTCTGGATTAGGTTTAAATGGATAAATACTTCTTCCGGAAGAACTTTTCTGAGAATATTTATCCAGCTCATGCCGGTAATATGCAGTTATATTTTTTACATAATTAGAATCTTTGAGCCGTCCTTCAATCTTAAAAGAATAAACACCGGCATCTATCATATCCTTAAGCCGGTTTGATGCGTTAAAATCCTTGAGGCATAAAGCATAAATATCTTTGGCAATAATTTTTCCGTCTACAGTTTCTACCGAATATTTTTTCCGGCATGGCTGGGCACATTCCCCTCTATTTGCAGAACGGCCGCCTATATACTGGCTCAAATAGCACTGCCCGCTGTAGGATACACACAACGCACCATGCACAAATGCTTCCAGCTCCAAGTTAGGATTGGCATCATGAATTTCTTTAATCTGCTTGAGCGAAAGTTCACGTGCAAGAACAACCCTTGCCGCCCCTAAATTATTAAAAAATGAAACTTTTTCTAAATCCCTGTTATCAGCTTGTGTGCTTATATGCACCGGTATACCTATGGTCTTAATTTTCTCTAAAAGCCCCATATCCTGAACAATAAGAGCATCAACGCCTATTTTATCCAGTTCTCCTGCAAGGGTTACAGCTTCATCAAGCTCACTATCTGTTAATATAGTATTGAGAGTAATAAAAACCTTTACCCGAAATTTATGTGCATAATTAACAACATCTCTTATATCATCCAGAGAATTGGGGGCATTTTTTCTGGCACCGAATGCTGCCGCACCCATATAAACGGCATCAGCACCGCAATCTATTGCAGCAAATGCCGTTTCTTTATCTTTAGCTGGTGAAAGAAGCTCTGTTTTCATTTATACACTCATCTTATTGCCAAAAATTTTCTTCAAGAACTGCAAGAATCCGGTGCCATTTTCTGCACTACTTTTTATTTTTTCATAATTATCTTGTAAAAACTGATTTCTCGGATCAATTTCTTTCAATCGTTCCATATACTCAATTGCACCATAATTATCGCCGATTGATTCTCTAAACTCTGCAATTTTCTCAAGAGCAAGTCTATTCTTAGGATCAACATCTGCAAGTCTTTCATAAAATTCACTTGCCTTTGTCTTATCTCCCTCTGCCTCAAGAAGCGCTGCAATCGTTTCAATTAAGTCAACATCTTTATCATTAAACCGGTAAGCTGTAAGATACTCATTTAAAGCAACATCTTTTTCGCCTCTCATAACGTTATATTTGCCCCAGTTAATATGTTCATTAAAAGCATCACCTTGCTTTTCGTAAATTAAGGCCCGCATTTGATAGATTAACGGAGATTTAGAATCAATTTTTTCATACTCGTCAATTTCCTTGAATGCTTCCTCAAACATATCTTTCTGAAAATAATACTGTGCCAGCAATGAGTGGAAAATCTTTTCCTTAGAATATTTATCTTTTACTCCCATCAGTATTTCATAACCGGCGTCATTTCTGCCCATATCAAACAGGGCTCTTGCCTTTGTAAGCTCGCTTTGTGCAAGTTCATACGCTTTTTCCGGCTGAGAATTTCTTATATAATATCCTGCAAGAATTTCCTCAAAATCTTTAAAACCTCTATCTCTTCTGCCCCTTTCCAGAGTCTGTATAGCAGCAACAAGGCCTTCTGTTTTTTCATACAGTTCGGCAAGCTTTAAAAATACGACAGGATTTTTCTCATCATAATCAGATATTCTTAAGTATTCATCAATAGCTTCATTTAACCGACCCTGTCCTTCACAAAGTCCTGCATATAAATAACGTGCCGGCAGCGCTTCCTGAGGGTCTTTTGCGTGGTCAATAGCCTTTTTAAAATCACTTTTTGCATGACTCATCTGCTGCTGGAGTGCACGCAGGTTTCCTCTGAGCAGATAATATTTAAATCTATCCTCATGCATAAAAATATCAATTAATTGCTCATGGGCCAGTATATTAGGCGGGTCAATTTCTAAAATCTTTGCATAATAAATTTTAGCGTCTTCCTTTTTTTCCAGAATTAATGCAAGATGGCCCAGTTTCGTTAAAAGTTCAACATCAGCCGGCTTTTGCGCCATCTGTTTTTTATACTCGGCATAAGCTTCTTCGTACTTTTCATCCTGCTCCAATTGTTCTGCTAAATTCATCTAACCCTCCTTGCACCTAATTATATTTATTCTGCGCAGCAGCCATACCCTCTTTAAAATAATATCCTATACCTTCTTTAGCTTTCGTAAGTGCACCCTTTAAATTATCAAGTTCTTCTTTTGAAAAATTTTGGAGAACAAAAACTTCAGAAGGGATATTAGGCTGAGGCCCAATACCGATTTTAAGCCTTGCAACATCTTTTGTACCAAGATGCTGAATTACAGATTTTATACCGTTATGACCGCCATCTGAACCATTTGTCCTAAATCGAATTCGTCCTAATTCTAATGACAAATCATCATACACAATCAGAATATCTTCTATCGCTATTTTATAATAATCCATTACTGCTCTAACTGCCTCACCCGACAGGTTCATATATGTAGTTGGTTTTATAAGCAGATAGTCCTCATATGGAGTTCGGAGATTAGTCATAATGCATTTTAATCTGGAGTTCTCTCTAAAATTCAAATTAGAATTAAGTGCAATACTGTCAACAAGCATAAACCCTGCATTATGCCTTGTAAACATGTATTTATCTCCGATATTGCCAAGTCCTGCTACTAATTTCATCTGAATCTTCTCATATTTTTCATCATCTGGTGAGCTGTAAGCTTAGCTTTGTTAGGATTTCCTCCTATAACCTTTTTGACATCAGAAAATCCTTTCATCATTTTACACATCTGCTCAAACTGGTTTATAAAAATATTTAGTTCGTGCAAAGGAATACCGGAACCCTGTGAAATACGTTTTTTTCTGGAAGAATTCATTAACTCAGGATGTTCTCTTTCTTCAGGAGTCATACTCTGAATGAATACTTCAATTCTTTTGAACTGTTTTTCACCTTCATGCGAAATCTTCTGTCTGTCATCCTTTGACATCTTAAGACCCGGTATCATACCAAGAAGCTGATCCATTGAGCCAAACATTTTCATTTGCGACTGCATTTTCAAGAAATCATTGAAAGAAAATTCAGCCTTTGCCATTTTCTTTTCCATTTCTTTTGCTGTTTTTTCATCAAAAACTTCTTGAGCTCGTTCAACAAGAGAAACAATATCTCCCATACCTAAAATTCTTGTAGCCATTCTTTCAGGATAAAAATCCTCAAGCGCATTGAGTTTTTCACCTGTACCTGTTAACTTAATAGGTTTATGAGTGCAGTAAACAACGCTCAGTGCAGCACCACCTCTTGAATCTCCATCCAGCTTTGTCAAAACAAGTCCTGTTACTCCGAGTTGTGCATCAAAATTCTCAGCAACATTTACTGCCTCCTGCCCTGTCATTGAATCCACTACAAGCAGTTTTTCTGCAGGATGGAAAATTCTATCAATAAGCAGCAGTTCTGCCATCATCTCAGTATCAATCTGTAAACGTCCGGCAGTATCAAGAATAAGCGTATTAAACCCGTTTTCATTCGCATAATTTATAGCATTTTGAATTATTGCCTGAACATCCTTTGAATCTTCTGAATACACTTCAACGCCTATTTGTTCGCCCAGAGCTGTAAGCTGTGTAATGGCAGCAGGCCTGTAGACGTCACAGGCAACCATCAAAGGATTTCTGTTTTCTTTTTTAAGTTTTACTGCTAATTTTGCAGAAGATGTTGTTTTACCGCTTCCTTGAAGCCCCAGCATCATGATTAAATTTGGACGGCCTGAATAATCAAGCGGAGAAACTTCCTTGCCAAGAAGTTCAATTAATTCATCATGCACTATTTTTACAAGCTGCTGCGACGGATTTACTCCCTGCAGAACGTTTTCACCTTCTGCTTTGTCTTTAATATTAGAGATAAAAGCTTTTACAACTCTAAGATTCACATCAGCTTCAAGCAGAGCGCGTCTTATTTCTCTCAAGGCTTCCTGCATATTATCCTGCGTAAGCTCTTTCTGCCCTGCTGTTTTCGCAATAATGTCCTGTAATTTATCAGATAACGAATCAAACATCTACAATCCCTTTATACAAAAATACAAAGAAATCATACCATAAACATACTGCTATGCGAATATACCGAATGTTCTTTCTGTGTTATCGTTTCTTACAGTTTCAATACCTTTTATCATTTCATTAATTGCAGACTGCTCTGTTTCAAGATTTTGCATTCTTGTATCAATTCTGGTTTCTTTTTCGTTAATGACGCTCTTTTCGTATTCATAATCTATCAAAGCTTCATTCTGCGCGTCAGTATCATTTACAGAGAAAACATTTTCGAAGTTTGAAGCAATATCCTGACTGTATTCAAAATAAGATTTTCCATCGCTGTCAGTCTGTTCTTCCATTGTAGTAATATAGTATTGATTGTTTTGCAGCATATTGTTAAGGTAATCATTGTCTTCAATCTGAGAATTTGCTACCCATCCTTTTTCAGCAATTGCTGTAAACAATTTTTCATAGAAATTAATATTACTTTCTTCTTCTGATGTGAGAGCCTGATTATCACTATCAACAGCTGCGTTATACTCTTCTACAGCTGCATCATACTCAGCCTGCCATGCGTCATGGGAAGCTTTCCAATTCTGCCATTCAACGCTATTCTTATCTCTGGTGTAGTAAACTCTTGTCCCCATGCTGGTATCGCCATAACTATCCTGACCATCTACAACAGAAGCACTTTCATATGAACCAAGTATAGTATCAAGGATAATTTTCATGTTGACAGTATAGTTGTCCCCATCTTTTTTAATTCCCGCAATACCACTTTCAAGTCCTTGTCTATCAGCCTCACTAGTTCCACCAAAATAATGCCCGTTATCATCCATATAATTCTTACAGGCTTCTGTAAAGTTAGCATAATCTTCATCTGTAAGATAATTTTTCATATTGTTTGCAATGCCGTTTAATATATTTGTTAAAGTACTGCTTGCAGTTGAAGCATTGCCCAAATTGGTCCAGGTACTTGCTGAATTATATAAACTTCCAATATTATAAGGAATAGTATTCACCGTAACATTTCCAGCTCGTTTAAAGAACTGTACTGCTGTATCGTTATTTACCGGTTCCTTAAGTTTATCTCCTTCTTCTTGCAAAGAATTAACTTTTTCAGCAGCTGCATCTAATGCCGCGTTGGAAGCAAAAGCTGCATCAAATTTTTCTGAAGAGATACCTGTAAGTGAAGCAAGAATTTGAGTTCTGTTGCTTTCCCAATCACCGCCGGCTTTACCGTCAGGAGAAATCATTTCAGCATATTGCTGATATTTACTGTCTAAAACAACCTTACCGTCACCATTTGTAATCAAATAAGGATTATTTTTATTTGCACTACCCGGCCTCATCAGGTTTGCGTAACTCAAATCAACATACGATACACCGGCATTGTTAGACCATTTCAAAGTCTTTGTATTCAACGCCTCTTGATAATTTCTTGTAACCCTCTGCATATCTCTGGATAAAGCGGTTTTTTGCAAAGACAAGTTTTGTAACTGATAACCGATTGTATTTTTTCGGCTAGTCAGCTGCAATAGTCTAACTTGTGATGCTGCCATTCCCATTGTGTTCCGCTTTCCTTTATAAATTTCCCTTGTTTACCATGTATTACGGCTAAATTAGCAGAAAACTTTAGGGTTTGAGAACAATTTGTTACAAATCTTTACACACTATTAAGCAGTCCGATAACATTTTGTGCTTTAAGGTTTCTGGATGATGCTAAAAGGGTGGCAGATGCCTGTTGTAAGATCT
>OHUN01000100.1_pt1 | contig 69784 bp, 78 predicted proteins | sample 1579211 | NCBI WGS metagenome assembly OHUN01 (sample SAMEA3879560, study PRJEB24766) | human gut metagenome | biome: human-associated habitat; feature: feces | place: USA | collected 1985/1987
CCGCCGTGCGGGAAGCCCGTGAGCGGGTCCGGGCGGCGGTCAAGACCTGCGGCGCCCGGTTCCCCGTCAGCCGCATCACGGTGAATCTGGCTCCGGCGAACCAGCGGAAGGAGGGGACGGTCTACGATCTGCCCATCCTGCTGGGGCTGCTGACGGCCTCGGAGGAGCTGCCGCCCCTGCCGGAGGAACCGCCGGTGACTTCGGAGGCTCCGCCCCCCTGGGACGAGCCGGCCCCGGCTGTGCCGCCGCAGAGAGAAGCGCCTCCGGCTCCTGCACGGGAAGTGCCTGCGGCCCAGCCTCAGCCGGAGCCCAAGCCGGAATATACGGCTGACCCGGCGCTGAACAAGCCCCGCAAGGTGGCAGCAGAGGGAATCAATCCCTTCCCGCAATGGGCAGAGGTCATCAAGCTCCTGCAGGAGCAGGATCCCATGCTCTACACCTACCTGAAAAAGTCCAAGGGTTACTTTGATGGTACCCGGGTGCTTATCGATGGCGGAAAGACCTTCCGGGATTTTATCCGCGCCAACAAGGACAGCCAGCGCCTGATCAAAAAGCTGATCAAGGATGTGTCCGGTACGGCGGTGCCCATTGGTCCCTATGAACCAAAGAGCGCTGGCAAAACGGTCTCCAACGCAGAGCAGTCGCTTCGTGCACTGGAAAAGTTGGGGTTGGATGTGTCCATTGAGGATTCCGCAAGGAAAACGAGATCATAAAAATACATTGCATCAATAAGGAGAAACGATTATGAAAGCAAGAATGCCCGCAGGCTTTGGCCGCCCCGATATGAACGCCCTGATGCGTCAGGCCCAGAAGATGCAGGAGGACATGAAGGCCAAGCAGGCCGAGCTGGAAGCCGCCGAGTACACCGGCAGTGCCTCCGGTGAAATGGTCACCGTGAAGATGAACGGCAAGCACGAGGTGCTGGCCATCACCATCAAGCCCGAAGCTGTGGACCCGGATGACATCGAGATGCTGGAAGACCTGGTGGCCGCTGCCGTCAACGCCACCGTCAAGCAGGTGGACGAGACCGCCGAGGCCGAGATGGGCAAGCTGACCGGCGGCATGAACATTCCGGGTCTCTGATCCGGCTGGAGGGAAGAACATGGGCTACAATGCTGCCCCGCTGGAAAAGCTGATCGAAGAGTTCGGCAAGTTTCCGGGCATCGGGCGCAAAGGCGCGACCCGCATGGCCTATCAGGTGTTGAGCATGTCCGATGAGGACGCGGCGGCCCTGGCTTCGGCCATCCAGAACGCGCACACCAAGCTCCACCGCTGCCGCATCTGCCAGAACTACACCGAGGCCGAGCTCTGCCCCATCTGTGCCAGTGCAAAACGCGACCCTTCTGTGATCTGCGTGGTGGAAACGCCCCGCGATGTGCAGGCGTTTGAACGCACAAGGGAGTATCACGGCTTGTACCATGTGCTGCACGGCCTGCTCAGCCCGATGGACGGCATTACTGCCGAACAGCTGTGCGTCAAGGAACTTCTGGCCCGCCTGGGCGACGGCAAGGTGAAAGAGGTCATCATGGCCATGAACCCCACGGTGGAGGGTGAAGCCACCGCCATGTATCTGGCAAAGCTTATCAAGCCTCTGGGCATCAAGACCACACGTCTGGCCTACGGTCTGCCGGTGGGTGCAAGTCTGGAGTACACCGACGAAACCACTTTGTACCGTGCACTTTCTGGCCGCGGTGAGCTGTGAATTGGGAAAAATTTACAATTTCTTCAAAAACAGCCCTTGCAAAACCATAAAAAAATGGTATACTGATACAACAAACCACAATGGAGAAAGGAGGCGCGCGGAATGGCACCCACTAAGGAGCGTCCGGCAACAAAAACCATTGCCACAAACCGTGAAGCGCGCCATGAATACTTCGTTCTGGAAGCGCTGGAAACCGGCGTTGAACTGAAAGGTACGGAGGTCAAGAGCCTGCGTGCCGGAGGGGTCAACCTGAAGGACAGCTGGGTCGATATTGAGGATGGTGAACTGCTGGTAAAGGGAATGCATATCAGTCCCTACGACCACGGAAACATGTTCAATCAGGATCCGATGCGCGTCCGGCGCCTGCTGGCACACAAAAGTGAGATCCGGCGGCTGCATCAGCAGTGCAAGCTGCAGGGATATACCCTTGTGCCGCTTTCGCTCTATTTCAAACATGGCCGCGTGAAAATGGAAGTGGGCCTTTGCAAAGGCAAAAAGCTCTACGATAAGCGTGCCGATGCCGCCCAGCGCGATGCAAAGCGTTCCATTGACCGTGCTATGAAGTCCAACGGCAAATACTATTGATCTTTTCAGACCGCTTCCTGAAGCGGAACTTTTTCAAAGCTTTCTGCACACCGCAAGGTGTGCTTTATAAGGGGGCGTAAAGGTTTCGACGGGGAGAGCGAGGTCTGGGCAGCGGGTAGCAGTGGGGGAACTGCTCTATAACTCCTCCAAAAAAATTAACTGACAACAATAATTATCAGTTGCTCGCAGCCTGAGTGCTGCGCGTTCCGCCCACTCTTGTGTCGTGTGGGGCCGGGGCGTCCTTTAGACACAGCACCTGAACGGACTTAAGCTTTGCGGACCGGCAGGAACTCATGAAGCTACCAATGCGCTAGCCTGACGATCGGCGTGGCGCGGCGGGAATGTTGTAGATCGCCTGCACCCGGAGATACCTACACTGAACTCTTTTCGGACATGGGTTCGACTCCCATCGCCTCCACCAGTAAAAAGCACCTAGATTCGTTGAAATCTAGGTGCTTTTCTTTACTTATACCACAGTATTTACCACACTTTTGCTTTTCGGTGTGTTATCAGCCCGGTTTTACCTCGATGTGCCAGCTCTGTTTTTCAGGCGGCAACGGTGCACTCTCTTTGTCGTGGTTCCAATGCCTGTCAACATCGCACAGCTCCAAAAAACCATCCTTCAGCCGATAGCAGGCTTCTTCATCCGGGGCAGTATGGCAGCAGGGGCATTGAAAGCTCTCGTTTTCCTCGCTGTCTCGCCACAGCTGCCAGTCATAGACAACAAAGGTCTTTTCACAGTTCGGGCAGGTCAAATGCATTTCCAGCATGATTTTACGCTCCTTCTCTCGGATTGAAAATAAGAATGGTCAAGGCATAGGCCGCTGCGTCTATCGTGTGGTTGTCACGATCTGGCACGCTGGGCAGGAAATTGCCGTCCTTGTCCGCGTCATACTCGTATTGTGAAAACTCGCGGTAGACGTTGGGCGTGCGCTTGGGGTCAACAACAAGCGTCCTTTTTTGCAGCCACTTGATGCGGTAGTTTACACAGCCGGGGCGCTTGATGCAAGGGCGGGCCTGCAGGCCGTATTCCCGTAGATCGTGCACGCTCTTGGGTTCTGCACAGTCGCAATAAATAACCTGTTCCGGGGCCGTTTCTGCGCCTGTGATGGGGTTCTTCCGGGGTTCTCCCACATGGTCAAGGCCGTGTGCCCGGATCTCGGCGGCAAGGGCTTCATTTGACAGGCCGCGCTTGTAAATCTCATCCGCAAAATAGATGGTTTCGGTGCTGCGGTCATAGTACAGCGCCACAACGGCAGCAGGGTCAGACGCAAAGCCAAAATCACAGCCCACATAGCGGTAACACTGCATTGCAAGCTCTTCGTCCGCGATCTCTCGCACTTCCAGCGTGGTGAAAACCTCGCCGCCGCTGCCGGTGGGAATGCCCAAATACTCATGCTCGTACACCTTCGGGTTTAGGCTCTGGATGCGCTGGGCTTCGTTCAGAAACACCTCTCCCAGCCATTCAGGCGGCACCTGGGTGTAATCCGTGTGCAGGGTCAATGCTTCCTCATTGGGCTGCTGGATAAACTTATTTGCCCAGTTATTCAGGGACACAGGCGGGTTGAAGCTGCGGAACACCACAGGCTTGCCGCCACGGCCTACAGACTGCATTACAGAGCGTACAAAATTTTCACCGGGCAGCTCGGAAAATTCCTCGAACCATACCCACCGAAAGAAGCCCTTTGCGGGCTTGATGGACTTGATCTTGCTGTTATCGTCCAGCCCTCGGAAGATGATCTGTGCGCCGGTAGGAAGGTAGGTGCAGCGCATAGGGGACACGGTGCAGGCCCACAGGTCAGACACGCCCAGCGCGTCAATAGCCCATTGGATTTGTGCAAACACGGATTCCCTCAAGGTGCTGCCCCACCGCCTGAACACCACAGCAGAGCCGGTGGGGTCTTTCTGGATGCCGTCCACGATCTCCAACGACACAAAGGACGATTTGCAGGAGCCGCGCCCACCGGGAAGATTGTAGTAGGTGTGTGCATCGGCTGCTATATCCGCGTGGATAGCGTGGTATACAGCCGCTTCGTGCTCGGTGGGGTCGATGCCCTGCACGCGCTCAAACGTGGCAGCTCTGGCCGCTTTCCGGGCCTGTAGTGCCCGGATGCGCTTTTCCAGTCGGTCAAGCTCCATTCGCTTCCACCTCGTTCAGCAGCTTTTCCAGCTCTGCCAGCTTCTTCTGCTGTTCGTCAATGCGGATGCAGTTTAGAACGCTGTTGCAGCAATTTGTGATAGCTGTTGCCCGCTGCGGGTCGATCTGGTTATTCAGCAGCATATTTGCGATCTTGGACAGCGTGCGGCGTACCTCTGCGGGAGTTGAAAGTTTGATCTTCAAATATACTCACCTCGATACAAAAAGGGCGCACAGGTTGCCCCATGCGCCCAGATGATGCCATATCAGGCGATTGCCTGATAATAGATAGCCTTTGCCTTGTTTTCCAGAACAAACGCGTCGTAGTAAATACGGCCCTCTACCAGACTGCCGGACAGGAAAGGCGGGTCAAGGTGAATCTTGTACTCTGCCAGCTTGACCGGGGCCACGGTAGCCACGGGATGCGCGATCATGAAGCCGAACTTCTCGGGCAGGCGGTTGGACGCGATCTTGACCACATTCAGGCCGTCCAGCTGGGCAATAACGCCCTTCTTGCGCAGTTCTGCACCAATGTCCTGATTGTCAAAGGTGGCCTTGGACTGCTTCAGGAGCGTGTAGGCGGTCGGGGTCAGAATGAGCACGCGATCAGATGCGGGCACTTCTGCGTCATCCATCTGGGCATTTGCCGTGATGATCTGCGTATAGATGTTTTCAGCGGTCAGGGCTGCGGCTTCCGGCTTAATGCCTGCATTTGCCGCCATCACGCTGTAAACATAGGAGTCGATCTCCGGGAACACCTTCTCACGCTGCTGCCGTGCCAGAGCGCTGGCGGCTGCAACCTGCATCTTGGTTTCGTCCGTGTCCATCTTGTCCACCTCGAACGTGAAAGAACGATCTTTGTTGATCGTGAATGTCTCGGTGGTGGCCTGCAGGGTGCTGATCGTGCCATACTGGGACTTGTTGCCGTCCAGAATGGGGCCGTTGCGGTTGAAGTCCTCCATATCGGTGGTTTTGACCTTATACAGCTTGATGGTCTTTGCGCCATCAAAATTGAAATCCTTGTTGGTTACAAGGCTGGTCTTGCTCTCGGAGTAAAACTGTTCGTCTGTATATGCCTGGAACTGGGTTGCTAACTCAATAGCCATTTATAGATCCTCTTTCAGTTGTTCAGACCGAAAGCCCGCTTTAACTCAGCGTCTTTGTCTTTGCCCTGAGAAAGCCACATCGGCGGGGTGTCCACCTTTGCACCGGTGGTCGTGGTGGTGACGGTGTACCCGTTGCCGGTGACGCTCTGCACCGCCTTTACAGCAGTCTTGAACGCTTCCGGGTCGCTGGTGTCCAGCTTATCCAGCAGCGCCGTGCTGATATGGTTATCAGTCAGATACTGCTTGCAGGCTTCCCGGGCTTCCCACTGGTTGAAGCGCTGGCTTTTGGCTTCCAACGCTTCCTCGCGGGCTTTCAGGTCTTTTTCTCGTGCGTCAAGGTCGCCCACGCGCTCGGCACTCTTGGAGCGCTCACGGGCAAGCCGATCTGCAACGATGGTATTTAGTTCGGATTGGGTAAACATCCGCTCAGAGCCGTTATTTTCGGGCTGCTGGGCGGCGCTGGGGGTAGTGTTGGGATTCTCCATTGATAGCACCTCATTTTCCGTATGAGTAGACGTGAAAAATAGCAGGCGGCACCTTATGCCGCGCATGGTGCACCGGGGAAAGGAAAAGTCCGGTGCAAGGGGTATGTCCGCTCCTGCAATGCTGGGCGCTCTGATCGTGGGTCATGGCACACCCACAGCCAGACCGTGCAGCAAAGAGCAGTCAGGAGCCGGACGGCGCTATAAACCGCCTGCTACGCTCAGTATACCACAGAATGTTGTGAAATGCAAATATAATGCTATGAAATGTCATTTTATTGCCACATTACGTTTTTGCTGGGACAACTGTAAACTGTATGCGCCGTAGCTCATGCCCACAGCATCAGCCATAGCGGCAGCTTCACCCAGTGACAGCGGTTCACCGTGTTCCGCATGGTATGCGGCCCATGCTAGAGTACGGACGCGGGCCCGTTCCTTTTCGTCCTGGGCTTCCCATGCTGCACATTCAAGGCAGCGGCTTTCATTGGCAAAATGCCACATCACAGCGCCGCACACAGGGCACTTCTTGAGCTTCGTTTTCGTCATGGTATAGAATGACCTCCGGCAAATAAAAAGAGCGCACAGCGGCTTGCTGGGCCGTCATACGCTCTCAGGGGTGGGGGTGGCGCTCTGTACTCCACGCACCACCGTTAAATTTTACGCATTGTAATGGTCTAAAAGAGCGCTTGTACTACGCTCATATTGTACCATAAAGCGGACATAACTTCAAGAATTTCACCGTGTAGTGTCATTCTTTGGCTGCTTCCTTCTCGTAGTCGTCCAGCCATTCCGCCACAGCTTCAAGACACATCGGCGGCGGTGCGATCACGCTATTAGTTGCACGATCTGCGATATAGAAAGAATCCGTGTTCTTATCCACATACACAGCAAGGTTGTGGGCGTTTGCTCTGGCTTTCAGGGCTTTAATAGTTGCTTCCATGATGTTACCTCCATTCGATTACTTGTTTGCAGCTTCCATAGCTGCAATCTGCTTGTCTGTCAGCTCGTTGAGCTGGTCTTTCAGCCCTGCAACGTCGCATATAGCAGCACTCAGGAGCGAATCATACCGCGGGGCAGCTTCCCATAGAAACGTGATCTCGTCTCTTGTGTGGCTGCGGTCAAGGTTATTCGCTTTGTGGCTTTCTTCAAACCATTCTGCAAAAATCGACAGCAGATTGTGAATGTCCTCTACAGCTCCGGCCAACTGCCCATAATCCACATCATTCAGGCACATACTGTCAAGCCCCCTTACCGCATGCCGCTGAACCACATCACAGCGGCACCGAGGAAACAAACCAGGGCGAACGGGGCCACGCACGAAAATTGATAAGCGGTGTAACCAAACATTGAAAAATCCTCCACATTTTGATAAAATAGAGGGCGGGAAACATTACTGCAATGCGTTGTCCCGCCACTTGCCGCCCGTCCCTGTTGGCGCAGGGAAAGGCGGCTTCGTTGTTTGTCAGCGGTCTTGGAGGTTACTCAGGACGGCATGGAATCGTCTTTGACAGGACTTCACGAGTTCTGCAAACTTCTCCGGGATCATGTCGTGGGTAAAATCTGTATAGGCTTCAACGCCGTTCTTCACACCTTCCTGCTCTGCCTGCGCCATCAGATCAGCGGCCAACATGGCGATAGCGTTCTTGTCCACAGTGCTGACGGGCAGGTCATTCAGAGCGTTCATCAGGGCATTCGCCGCATTAACCAGCGGTTCACACTGCATACGGACTTCACGCGGGATGATGAGCAAACCTTCTTCGCCCAAAGAAATGCCGAGAATGTCAACGCTGCAAGGCTTCACACTGGGGGCTTCTTCCTCGTCATAAAGCAGCGTTGCGATGATCTTGCCATCAGGTTTGACCGTCAGCAGGTCGGATGCGTCCGGGTTGGCGCTTTCAAACACCAGCGACACATTGCCCAGCCCATCGGGTACAATGTTCAGCAGCTTCTCACCCTGCAAGCACTCAAGAATGGTATCGCGGTCAGTGGAAATAAACGACTTCATGGTTTCGTCCTTTCTTCGCCACTACTGGCGAAACAAAAAATTATAAACACGGCCAGATTAGGCCGGGTCGGCTTAGTTGGTGCGGGTCATGCGCTCCACATAGACCCAGATCAGGCGCAGTTTGCGCAGATCCGCCTTTTCCAGCAGCTTGGTGATTGCGTCAATATAGCCGCTGCGGTCGGTGTTCTCGTTCACAAAATCACCCCCTCACGCGCTCTTGCTGCTGTCGCTGATCTGGGCGGCAGGCTGGGTGCCCTGCGTCAGCTGGGGCGCTGCCTTTGGGGTCTGCAGGGCTTTTGCCGGGGCTTTTTTAATTGCCTGCATGAATGCCGGGCGATAGATGCGATTCATCTCGCTCACGCTGGTATCACGGGATGCAAGCAAACTGCGCATTGCGGACGGATTGCCGTAGAGCTTGCGCACAGCTTCCGGCAGAGCGTTAAATACATCCCATGCCCGCGCAAGGCATTTTTCCCGGCTGTTTTCTTCGTCCAGATTTCCACCGTTCCGGGCGCACTCTAGCTCGCTGTCAATCCGTTTGGCCGCTGCCAGAGTGCTTACCCACATCTGTTCCGGGGACGGCAGCGCGTCAAGCTGGATGTCCCGCACAGCTTCCTGCCAGTCAGCAAGGAACTGTTTCGGATAGCGGCAATTACCCAGTGCAGCATAGAAAGCTGCTTCGGCAATATCATCCGGCACAGTGCCCAGATTGGCCGTGTAGGCTTTCAGCTGAGCGGTTATAGTTTCATCAGAAAGGTGCTGCTCGAAGTAGTCCATGCGGGTCTGCATCAGTTCTTTTACCTTTTCAAGGGTCATTTTGTATCACGCTCCATTCTTTCGCTTGAGATTTTCGATTATTCGGCTGATCTGGTCGCCGGCGCTCTCAAACTCTGGCACGGTGCTGGGTGGCTTGTCCTTATCCAGCGGGTAAAATTTCAGCCAGCCCTGCCGCGTGGCCTGCTTGACCACCTCTGTCCATTCACAGCGGTGAAATTCTTCATCCAGCTGCTGGCACAAGCTGCGGCGCATGGTATCGGTCAGGCTCTTGCGCTTTTCTTTGCGCATACGGTCATAGTCCCGAAGGGCTTGCAGCAGTTCGCCGTCACCATCGGCAAAGGTTGCGAAAATATCCGCCGGGGGAGTATCAGGCGCGCCAGCCGCGGCAGCGGCTTTGCTCTCCTTCTCTTTTTCATTCTCCCTCTCATTCTCATTCTCCTTCTCCTTCTCCTTCTCTTTCTCCTTGTGTAAACCATTGGTTTCAGAATCAGGAAAACCAAACGAATCATTTTTTGACGGTCTGCCGCCGTTCACGCCTGCATTGTATCGCTTCTGTGATGTGTCCAAAAGTGGTTTGACTACAGCCCAACAGCCGGAGATGCTAGGGGGCAACACGGGATCTACTCCGGTTGTGGCATAGTCTATTATGGCTTCATAGAAGGTTGCGCGAAGCCTGGGCGGCATGGTCTTGCCCGCTTCACGGAATGTGAAGTAGAACGGAAAATACTTTCGGGGCAAGCGTTACGCTCCTTTCCTCTGGCCGGGCAGCGGTTCAAAGAAAAACTCCCCGATCTGCTCCCGGGGGATGTTCAGGACAGCGGCCACGCGGGTGATCTCGTCACTCGTCCACGGCTGGTAGCCCTTCATGCGGGCCGTCATGGTGCTTTTTGCCATGCCTGCGGCCTGTGCAACATCGCCTTGCCGCAGCTCCATTTCCGCGAACCTTACGCGGAGTTTGTGATAAGGCTGGTACATTGTTACACCTCTTCTTTCAAATCGTCAACGGTCACGCCCAGAGCTGCGGCCACGTGGCCTGCGGTGGTACGCCATACGGGCTGCCCTTTGCGCATCTTGATAACAGCGCTGCGGCCTACACCGGCTTTCTGCGCCAGCTCTTCGCCGGTCAGATTTTGACGTGCCATTTCTGCGATAATCTTCACGCGGTCGACGACAATAGATTTAGACATTTGGTTCACCTCCTTTCTAATTGGTCAGAAACTTTTGTTTCTGTCTGCATTATAACAGCAATAAAAGTTACTGTCAAGAGAAAAATAGAAATTTTTGTTGCTGTTAATATATAAACGTGGTACACTATACTAAAGGAGCGTGTACAGATGGAACAAACAATAGGTGCTAAAATCCGTGAGTTTCGCAAAGCGCGGGGAATGACACAAAAAGAACTTGGCGAAAAATCTGGAATCGCAGAGCCTACTATACGACGGTATGAACTCGGAAAATTAAATCCGAAATTTGAAACCGTCAAAAAAATTGCTACTGCGTTAAACGTCCCTGCTGCTATTTTTTTTCCTATTGACGAACAAACCGAGTACGCAAAACGTGTAGCAAAAACCGCTTTGTGGGCTGCGGAAGACTTGGCAAAAGACGAAGGCGTAATATGGGACGCTGCAACTTATAATCGCGAGAGAAAATCCATAATCGAAGGTATTTCTAACTTTTATTCGGTAAATCAAGATATTCTTGATGCATTCATTCCAGAGCGCCCAGAAACTGGAGCTTTAAGCGATGCGAATTGGAGTGAGCCATCCCCAAAAGAACAGGCATGGAATCTTTTCAACGCAATACCGTCAGAGGAAAAGAAAAAAGCTGCTGTGCAAATTGCAATAAACGATATCTTGAACGAATACGGTAAAGCTCCACTTCCAGCATTTAACAGAATAATGAAGTCTTATGGTAAAAATGAACCGCTCACATATAAACTTGTTGAAGATTTAGAAGCTCTTATATATGATCCGTCCACAGATTTCGATAAAAAATAAGGCCCACTGCACAGAGCACAGCAGGCGGCGGGGAGAGCGGAAAATTCCGCTGTCAAGGGGTCTGCGCAAAATTGCGCTACCCACTGACGGGCAATCATTGACATAGAAAGAAGGTGAACCAATGGAATTGACCATAGAGAACCTGCGCACACTGGCTCAGGGCGGGCAAATCTTTCTGACAGCCCATTCACAGGCCCGGCTTTATGAGCGCGGTATCCTGCTGGCAGACATTCGGCAGGCCATCCAGAGCGGGAAGATCATCGAATACCGTCCGGATGATTACCGCTGTCCATCCTGTTTAGTGCTGGGGGTCAATCTGGCAGGCCGCTGGCTACACGTTGTGTGCGGTATCCATGAGGGTGCACTGTGGATTCTCACAGCCTACTGGCCAGATCTCGACCACTGGAACGCAACGTATACCGAACGAAAGAAGAAAGGGGAATAAATTATGACTTGCTTTTTCTGCAAGGGCGAAATGAAGCCCAGCACGACCATTCACACGGTGCAGCTGAAGAACTGCGTTGTGGTTATCAAAAATGTTCCCTGCATGGAGTGCGAACAGTGCGGTGAAGTCGTGCTGTCTGCCGATACAGTGGAGAAGATAGAGCGCATTTTGCAGACGGTCGAAAAGGCTGTTGCTGAAATTACCGTGGTCAACTTCCCGGATTGTGCAGCATGAGCAGGCGAACGAACAGCGCCGTTTGGCAGGAAGCTTACAGCCGGTGGCGTGTGGCGGTGCAGAAAGACGGCGTGCGCCGGTATTTTTACAGCAGCACTCCCGGCCGCACGGGCCAGCGGGAAGCGAACCGCAAAGCTGATGCGTGGCTTGAGGACGGCATAGGCGTGAAGGTGGGCCGCGTTGAGGACGTGTATAAGATCTGGCTCGAGGGCTTAAAGCAGACCACCAGCGCAAGCAATTATGAACCGATCGAGAGCCGGTGGCGTACCTGGGTGCTGCCGATCATCGGAAAAAAGCGGGTCAATGCCCTGACGGATGCTGATTTGCAAGCCATCGTAAACAAGGCCGCTGCCGCTGGCAAGAGCCGGAAAACGTTGCAGTCCATTGCCGGTGATCTCCGGGCCTTTTGCAAATTCTGCCGCAAAGCAAAGCTCTCCACCTATCTGCCCGAGGATGTGCAGATACCAGCCAGCGCACGCCTGAAGGGCAAGAAGGTCTTGCAGCCAGATGATTTAATAAAGCTGTTCAGCATCGACACGACATTGTATCGCAACAAGCGCGTGCACGATGATTATATCAACGCATACAGATTTGCGGTGCTTACCGGCTTGCGGCCCGGGGAACTGCTGGGCCTGCGCTGGGCAGATATCAAAGGCAGCACCGTCAATATTTCCCGTGCTATCAACGTAAAAGGGCAGGAGACGCGCGGAAAGAACGAAAATGCTTGTCGGTCATTCGTCCTGCCGGACGTTGCAAAAGCTGTCCTAGAAGCTCAGAGGGCTATCACCGGCCATTGTGAAAGCGTGTTCTGTCTGGAAACAGAGCGCCGGTTTTATAAGCGCTGGAAAGTGTACTGCGCTGCCAACGATCTGCAGCCGGTCAGCCTGTACGAACTGCGGCACAGCTTTGTCTCCGCAATCAAGACGCTTCCCGCCGGGGAGGTCAAGGCGCTTGTAGGCCACAGCCAGGACATGGACACATTCGGCCAGTACAGCCACGCTCTGACGGGTGAGGATGTGCAGACCGCGCAGGCCGTCAATGCGGTATTTATGAAGCTGTTGCACGGCTGAAAAATACCACAGTTTTTACCACACTTTCAGATTTTAGGGAACTGGGTGCGGTTCTATGTGCAGAATTTAAGCCCATGGCAACGCCACATTTTCAGACTGAAAATTGCGATTTTTTCACGATAGAACGGCGGGAATTGGTTCGACTCCCATCGCCTCCACCAACAAAAAGCACCTAGATTCGTTAAAATCTAGGTGCTTTTCTTTTTGCTGAAACTGGTTTATAAAGCACTCTATATCACAGAACGATTCGCTATTAGGGCGGCTTTTGTCACAATTTGTACGTATTTCCAGCAAAACAGAATGATTGTATAAAATTTATACACCCGCTAAAGTTTGTTTGTTGTCTGCTGCGGCGGCGCGGGGTATACTGTTGCCATAAGGACGGCGCAAGGATGCCGAAAAAAGCAATAAAAAGCAGGGAGGCTTTTCTATGTACTATTCCAGTGGCAACTATGAAGCATTTGCAACTCCTAAAAAGCCGGAGGGTGTCGATCATAAATCTGCATATATCATTGGTTCCGGTCTGGCCGCACTGACGGCTGCATGTTATCTGGTGCGTGACGGCCAGATGAAGGGCGAGCATGTGCATGTGTTTGAGAAAGACCCCATCCCCGGCGGTGCCTGCGACGGCTACAAATACGATATCGGTTACGTGATGCGCGGTGGCCGCGAGATGGATAACCACTTCGAGGTCATGTGGGATCTGCTGCGCTCCATTCCGTCTCTGGAGACCGAGGGTGCCAGTGTGCTGGATGAGTACTACTGGCTGAACAAGGAAGACCCCAACTATTCACTGTGCCGTGCTACCGTCAACCGCGGCGAGGATGCCCACACCGATGGCAAGTTCGGCCTGTCTGATAAGGGTGCTATGGAGATCATGAAGCTCTTCTTCACCCCCAACGAGCAGCTGCAGGATAAGAAGATCACCGATTTCTTTGATGATGAAGTGCTGAACTCCAACTTCTGGCTGTACTGGCGCACCATGTTTGCCTTTGAAAACTGGCACAGTGCTCTGGAAATGAAGCTCTATCTCAAGCGCTATATCCACCATATCGGCGGTCTGCCGGATTTCACCGCCCTGCGCTTTACCCGCTACAACCAGTATGAATCTATCATCCTGCCCATGGTCACTTACCTGAAGGACCACGGCGTGCAGTTCCACTATGAGACCAAGGTCGTGGACGTGAAATTTGATATCAATGGCAAGCGCAAGCAGGCAAGCAGCGTGGTTGTGGAGCACGCAGGTGAGATCAGCACCATTGACCTGACCGAAAATGATCTGCTGTTCATCACCAACGGCGGCTGCGTGGAAAGCTGCACGATGGGCGCACAGGACAAGGCAGCAGGCTTTGATCCCACCATCAAGCCGGGCAACGGCTGGGACCTGTGGAAGAAGATCGCTGCACAGGACCCCGCATTCGGCAATCCTGAAAAGTTCTGCTCCGACCCCGAACATTCCAACTGGGAAAGCGCCACCATCACTACGCTGGACGACAAGATCCCGCAGTATATCCAGAAGATCTGCAAGCGTGACCCGTTCAGTGGCCACACCGTCACAGGCGGCATCGTCACCGTTAAGGACTCCAACTGGCTGCTCAGCTGGACGCTGAACCGTCAGCAGCAGTTCCGAGACCAGCCCAAGAACCAGCTGTGCGTCTGGGTCTACGGCCTGTTCAGTGATAAGCCCGGCAACTACGTCAAAAAGGCCATGCGCGACTGCACCGGCAAGGAACTGTGCATGGAGTGGCTGTACCATATCGGTGTGCCCGAGGATCAGATCGAAGAGCTGGCCGAGCACAGTGCCAACACCATCCCGGTCATGATGCCGTATATCGATGCATTCTTTATGCCGCGTGCAATGGGCGACCGTCCTGATATCGTGCCGGAGGGTGCTGTCAACTTTGCCTTCCTGGGTCAGTTCGCCGAGACCGGCCGTGACACCATCTTCACCACAGAATACTCCATGCGCACCGGTATGGAAGCTGTGTACACCCTGCTGGACATCGACCGCGGTGTGCCCGAGGTCTGGGGCAGCACCTATGATGTACGTGCCCTGATCGATGCAACGGTCAAGCTGCGCGACGGCAAGAAGATCACCGACATGGATCTGCCGCTCATCCCGCGCCTTGCCATGAAGGAAGCTTTGAAAAAGATCGAGGGTACCGACCTTGAGAAATTCCTCAAGGAATACAATGCGATTTGAGCTCGTTGCTCTGATCCATTTTTGAATCCCCTTTGAAAACAGCTCGCTTTTGCAGTCAACGACTGGCTGCAGATGCGGGCTGTTTTTTGCCCTGAAAAGGAATAATGTTGCACAAAAAGTGTGACTTAGTACCGTGAATTGTGAACAAATTGTGCGATTCCGGGTTGTTCTTGGGTGTTTTGTGTGTTATGCTTGATATAACAAGCGTCGGGCTGGTTCTGTGCGCCCGATAAAAACAAAAGAGAGTTTTAAGAGGAGGTCGTTTTTCCATGAAACAGCTTATCTCCCGCCGCAGCTTCCTGAAAGCCGCAGGTGTCACCACAGCCGTTGCTGCCGTAAGTCTGGGCGCACCCGCTGCGTCTGCATGTTACCCCGGCAGCTTTAAGGACATTACGATCCTGTACACCAACGATGTTCATACTTACATCGACAAAAAATCGCCGGAACTGACCTATGCTGCCATCGCAGCTTTGAAAAAGAGCTATCAGGATGCAGGCAAAAATGTCCTGCTGGTAGATGCGGGCGACCATATTCAGGGTACCGCATATGGCTCCATGGACGAAGGTGCCTCTATCATCCAGCTGATGAACGCCGCTGGCTACGATGTTGCTACGCCCGGCAACCATGAATTCGACTACGGCATGGCCCGTGCAAAAGAGGTAATGGCTGAGGCAGATTTTCCGTACCTCTCCAGCAACTGGGTCAATCTGCCGCTGGGCAACCGCGTTCTGCCGGATGTCAAATACTTCACCATCGGCGGCCGCGTGATCGCATTTGTGGGCATCACCACGCCCGAGACCTTCACCAAGTCTACTCCGGCTTACTTCATGGATAAGAGCCAGAGCCGCTATATCTATGATATTCTGGGCGGTGACGACGGCCAGAAGCTGTACAAGGCTGTGCAGAAGTCCATTGATAAGGCCAAGGTTCTGGCTGACTACGTGATCGGTCTGGGCCATCTGGGCGTTGATCCTTCCTCTTCGCCCTGGACCAGCAAGGAAGTCATCGAGCACACCTCCGGCTTCGATGCATTCATCGACGGCCATTCTCACACCAAGATGGAGTGTGAGTGGGTGAAGGATCTGTCCGGCAAGGCTGTCGCCCTGACCCAGACCGGCTCTTATTTTGCAAATGTTGGCGAAATGACCATCAAGGCTGACGGCTCCATTGCCACCCGTCTGATCTCCTCTTACGAAGGCTCCGACAGTGCCGTTGCCGATATCCAGAACGCATGGGTCGCTTCTGTGGACGACATGCTGGGTGAGAAGATCGCTGTTGCCGATACGAACTTCTACATCTCCGACCCCGAGACTGGCAAGCGCCGCATCCGCATGGCAGAGACGAATCTCGGCGACTTCGTGGCCGACGGCATTTACTCCTACTTCAATGAGGTGGAACAGCTGCATTGTGACATCGCTATCATGAACGGCGGCGGCATCCGCGCCGATGAGAAAGCCGGCTACTGGACCTTCAAGACCTGCAAGCAGGTCAGCCCGTTTGGCAATGTGGCCTGTCTGATGTCTGTCACCGGCAAGCAGATCCAGGATGCACTGGAGTTTGCAGCCCGCTTTGCCGGAACGGAAAAGGAGAACGGCGGCTTCCTGCATGTGGCAGGCGCTTCCTACGAGATCCACGCCGATATCCCCAACACCGTGCAGACCGACGAGAAGAATGTCTGGATTGGCAGTGCCACCGGCACTCCGCGCGTGCAGAACGTGAAGATCTACAACAAGGCTTCCGGTACTTATGAACCGCTGGACGAGAGCAAGACATACGCTCTGGCTGGCATGAATTACACTCTGCGCAATCTGGGCGATGGCTTTGCCATGTTTGATGGCGCAGAGCTGATCAAGGACTATGTGTCTGAGGATTACCTTGTGATGTCTACCTATGCCATGACCTTTGGCGGTGTAGATGCAGAGGGTCTGCCGCATTTGACCACCGCAAACAGCCCGCTGGCCGATTACCCGGGCTATCTGCTGGATTACGAGAATCCCTACGGCGCAGGCCGCATCAGCATCCTGTAATAACTGCATAAAAATGGGCGTACCGTCGCAAAGACGGTACGCTGTTTTTGTATAACAATATAGAACAAAAAAACCATCCGGCATAAACCGGATGGCTTTTTGGTTGGGGATGAGAGAATCGAACTCCCACAAGTAGAGTCAGAGTCTACCGCACTACCACTATGCAAATCCCCAATATTCGATTGCGTTTCGCAGTGTGAGCCGCTCAACGTGTGCTATTATACGCGGAAAAGTGATACTTGTCAAGCGTGATTTTGAAAAAATTGCAAACTTTTTTAAAATGCGCGCACCAGCGGAGAAGTTTCTGCTTTACCATAAACTGGCATATTCTGCACCGGTCTCTTCATATACTAAAATGTACAAACCTTCAAGATACACAAAGAAGAGGAGGACGGCCTATGCTGGAACGAACCCATGCCCAGAACACCCAAACTTTGCTTTCGAGCCGCATCCCGCGGGATACCGAGCACGAACGCTATCACCCAGAACTGGAAGAAGAGCTGAAGGAATGTCTGTTCTGCCTGCGGCGCAATGAGATGATGTTTGATCTGGAGGTGGATACAGACCTGATCGAGCAGCGCATTTACGAGCGGCAGGCACTTTTGTGCCGCTACCGGTACTTACTGGCCAGGGCGCGGGAGCTGGGGCTGCACACCGTCCTGACGAAGTATCAGCCTGCTGGACAGGTTTGAACAGGTTGGCAGCATAAAAATCTTGACAGAAAGCCCCTTGCGTGTTATCATAAGCAAAGATAAATGCGTACTGGGCTTTGTCCGGCGCGATGAAATTTTGAGAGTTAGAGAGGTTTTCTATTATGGAACGTATTAAGACCATTGCTACTCGTGACCTGACCAAGAGCGTTAAGACCGGCGGCTGCGGCGAGTGCCAGACTTCCTGCCAGTCCGCTTGCAAGACCTCCTGCGGCGTGGCTAACCAGCAGTGCGAGAACAGCAACAAGTAATTTTTGCAAACCCTATGCCGCCTTTGCCGGGCGGCATTTTTTTGTGTAATCTGGAATGGAGTGTAAAATGGTACATCAGTATCAATTGAACGGTTATAACATCGTGCTGGACACCTGCAGCGGCTCGGTGCACGTTGTGGACGAGGTGGCCTACGATGTCATCGCCATGTACCCGGAGCATACCGCAGACGAGATCGTTGCCGCCATGCTGGCAAAATACGGCAGCCGCCCGGACGTGACCGAGGAGGATCTGCGCCAGTGCATCGACGACGTGACCAGCCTGAAGGAAAACGGCAAGCTGTGGAGCCCGGATGTCTATAAGGACATGGCCTTCGACTTCAAGAACCGCAACACCGTGGTAAAGGCGCTGTGCCTGCACGTTGCCCATAGCTGCAACCTGAGCTGCTCTTACTGCTTTGCCTCGCAGGGGCGCTACCATGGCGACCGCGCCCTGATGAGCTTTGAGGTGGGCAAGCGCGCCATGGACTTCCTCATCGAGAACAGCGGCACCCGCCGCAATCTGGAAGTGGACTTCTTTGGCGGCGAGCCGCTGATGAACTTTGAGATGGTCAAAAAGCTGGTGGCCTACTGCCGTGAGCAGGAAAAGATCCATAACAAGAACTTCCGCTTTACCATGACCACCAACGGTGTGCTCATTGATGACGACGTTATCGACTTCTGCAACAAGGAGTGCCACAACGTGGTGCTGAGTCTGGATGGCCGCAAGGAGGTCAACGACCGCTTCCGCGTGGACTGCGCAGGCAACGGCAGCTACGACCGCATCGTGCCCAAGTTCCAGGAGTTCGTCAAGAAGCGCGGCGACAAGAACTACTATATGCGCGGCACCTATACCCACTTTAACACCGACTTTACCAACGATATCTTCCACATGGCAGACCTCGGCTTTACCGAGCTGAGCATGGAACCGGTGGTCTGCGACCCCAGCGACCCCAGCGACCCCAGCGCCCTGACTGAGGCCGACCTGCCCATCCTGAAGGAGCAGTACGAGATCCTTGCCAAGGAGATGATCAAGCGCGACCGCGAGGGCAGAGGCTTTACCTTCTACCACTACATGATCGACCTGACCGGCGGCCCCTGCATCTATAAGCGCATCTCCGGCTGCGGCTCTGGCACCGAGTACATGGCTGTTACCCCCTGGGGCGATCTGTACCCCTGCCACCAGTTCGTGGGCGACCCCAAGTACCTGCTGGGCGATATCTGGAAGGGCGTTACCAACACCGCCGTGCGGGATGAGTTCAAGCACTGCAACGCCTACGCCCGTAAGGAGTGTCAGGACTGCTGGGCAAAGCTGTATTGCTCCGGCGGCTGCGCTGCCAACTCCTACCATGCCACCGGCAGCATTACCGGCGTGTATGAGTACGGCTGCGAGCTGTTCAAAAAGCGCATGGAGTGCGCCATCATGATCAAGGTTGCCGAGAATCAGGAGCTGGCTGCCAAGGGTATTGAGGTGCCCATTGAGCTGGGCTCTACCTGCAACGCCTGCGCCGACGGCGAAGCCTGCGAATGAGCATGACCACCCCCATCGTGGATTTTGTGCGCAGCTATGCAAAGTCCGGCACCGCCCGGCTGCACATGCCCGGCCACAAGGGGCAGAGCCTTTTAGGCTTTGAGCCGCTGGATATCACCGAGATCTGCGGCGCAGACGAGCTTTACGCGCCGGAGGGCATTATTGCCGAAAGCGAAGCCAACGCCACCCGGCTGTTTGGCACGGCGCACAGCTATTACAGCACTGAGGGCTCATCTCAGTGCATCCGTGCCATGCTGTTTCTGGCGTTGCAAGGCGCACCGCAAAACGGTAAGCGCCCGGTGCTGCTGGCCGCCCGCAACGCCCACAAGGCGCTGCTGTATGCGGCGGCGCTGCTGGATTTTGATATCCGCTGGCTCTGGCCGTCTGCGCAGGCAGAGGGTGCACTGTGCAGCTGCCCCGTCACAGCCGAAGCGCTGACAGGGGCTTTGCACGCGATGGCGCAGCAGGGCAACACCCCCTTTGGCGTGTACGTCACCAGTCCGGATTATCTGGGCGGGGTGCAGGATATCCCGGCGATGGCGGCGGTCTGCCGGGCGCAGGGCGTGCCGCTGCTGGTGGATAACGCCCACGGTGCCTACCTGCGCTTTCTGCCGCAGAACTGCCACCCCATCGCGCAGGGCGCGGCCATGTGCTGCGACTCTGCCCACAAGACCCTGCCGGTGGTCACCGGCGGTGCGTATCTGCATCTGGCGCACGATGCCCCTGTGCAGGACGAAGCGGCTGTGCGGGGCGCGCTGGCGCTGTTCGGCTCTACCAGCCCCTCTTACCTCATTTTGCAGTCGCTGGATGCCTGCAACGCAATGCTGGCAGGGGACTACCCCCGGCGGCTGGTGCAGTGCTGTGCGGCGCTGGAAGGTCTGCGCCGCAGCCTGAATAAGACCGCAGCGGCGCGGCAGTGCCCGGTGCCGCTGGCAGTTGCCGGGGCACAGCAGGAGCCGATGAAGCTTACGCTGGATGCCGCTGCCCTTGGCTGCACCGGCACAGCGCTGGCAGATGCTTTGCGCCGCGCACAGCTGGAGTGCGAGTACGCCGACCCGCGTTATGTGGTGCTGATGTTCACCCCGGAAAACCCGCCGCAGGACTACACGCGCCTGCAAACGGCGTTGGAGCAGCTTCTGGCTGCTGTGCCTGCCGGGCTGCCCCGCCCCGAGAACCGGGCAGGGGAGTTTGCCGCCTTGCAGCAGCAGGCAGTGCAGTGCTGTACCATCCGGCAGGCGGTGCTGGGCGCACAGGTGCGCGTCCCGGTGCACAAGGCACTGGGACGGGTGTGCGCCATGCCTACGGTGTCCTGCCCGCCCGCCATCCCTGTGGTGGTCAGCGGCGAGGAAATCACCCCAGCAGCCATCGCCCTGATGCAGCGCTACGGCATCGAGGAACTCTCGGTGCTGCGATAAAGATTTTATAAGAAGAGAACCCGGAAGGTCTGCGGACCTTCCGGGTTCTCTATATTTATTCTTAAATATCCGTCCGGGGTGTGGCGCACATCTCCCAGAAATGCAGCTCGTGCTCTGAGCAGGCGCGGAAGATCGCGCGGCAGCGGGCGGCACGCTCCGGCGAAAGACCGGTGCAGGCTGCTTCAGCACGTTCTGCCCATGCACGGCAGGCGGCATCGTAGCCGGGACCGGCGTAGTCCAGCACCAGTGCGCCGTAGTAGGTGTCCTTTACGGCGGGGGAGCGCTGCAAAAGCTTCTGGAACAGCCACCCGTAACTCAGCATACAGGGCAGGCAGGCCATCAGGCACTCAGCTTCCCCCTCGCCGGTGCGGGCAGCGTCGATCATGCAGTCCAGATAGGCGCGGCTTTCCGGGCGCAGGGGCAGGGACTGGATATCGGCTTCCCGCAGACCGTACTGCTCCAGATACCGCAACCGGGTCAGGTCCTCGTTCTCCTGCACGAAGGACAGCAGGGAATAGTAAGTGCGCATGGCCGCCATGGTGGTAGCCTTGGTCATGCCCCACGCAAAAATTTTGGCGTACTCCCGCAGATACAGGCTGTCCTCTACGAGGTAGCTTTTAAAGCAGTCCTCGCTCAGGGTGCCGTTTTCCATCTTTTGCAAAAACTCAGTCTGCAAACACTGCTCCCACACGGGCAGGTCGGCCTGCACCAGCGCCGAGACAAAGGGCAGGTCAGTCACGGACAAAATCTCCCTTCAAGTTGAAGGTGTGATCCATGGGCCCGGAGCCGTGCCCTAAGTCCAGCATGGCAGACAGACAGCCTGAAATGTAGGTCTTGGCGCGCTCCACGGCGGTGTCAAGGTCATACCCTTTGGCCAGATTGGAGGCAATGGCGCTGGACAGGGTGCAGCCGGTGCCGTGGGTGTTGGGGTTTGCAATGCGCTTGCCCTTGAACCACTTGCCGGTGCAATTGCGCCACAGCAGGTCGTCAGCATCGTTGATCTGGTGGCCGCCTTTGCACAGCACGGCACAGCCGTAGCGCTCGCTGATGGTGCGGGCAGCGGCTTCCATGTCGGCAGCGTTTGCAATGCTCATGCCGGACAAGATCTCAGCCTCCGGGATGTTGGGGGTAAGCACCTCAGCCAGTGGCAGCAGCTTTTCGGTCAGCGCCTGCACAGCATCGTCCTGCAGCAGCTTTGCACCGGAGGTGGCCACCATCACAGGGTCCACCACGATGTGCTTTGCGCCGTAAAAATGCAGCCGCTCGGCGATGGTGTCGATGAGCGGGGCAGAGGATACCATGCCGATCTTCACCGCATCCGGGTAAATGTCGGTGAACACGGCATCGAGCTGCTGTGCCAGAAACTGCGGCGTGGTGTCAAAAATGGCGGTCACGCCGGTGGTGTTCTGTGCCGTCAGGGCGGTAATGGCGCTCATGGCAAACACGCCGTTGGCGGTCATGGTTTTGATATCGGCCTGAATTCCGGCACCGCCGCTGGAATCACTGCCGGCAATGGTCAATGCAGTTTTCATGGGTAAAATGCTCCTTTGCAGCAAAAATGCGGATATGCCCGCAAAGACATATCCGCAGATAAAAGCGCTATCTCCCTACGTTGGCATGATCCAAATCAGGTCACAGGTCAGGGCAATGCAGCCCACTCTCAGCCCGCTTGCACGGGCTCCCTTTTTATAATAGAAAGCATACCACAATCGGGGAAAAGATGCAAGAAAAACAGGCCGCGCAAAATGCACCGCTTATTCGCCCAGTGCGGTGCGGATATTGTCCAGCACCTTTTTGCTCAGCAGCACAAAGGCCTGCTTGGTGCGGCCTGCGGATACATTGGCGCAGCGCACGTTTTCCCGGGAAAAGAAGTCCTCGGCCACAGGGCCTGCGGCGGCGCGGGTGTCACAGAAGAAGCGGGTGCCGGGCAGGTCAAGCCACTTTTCCAGCGCAGCGGAATCAAAACCGGGGCCGATGGAAGTGTTGAACAGCACCTTGCCTGCGCCCAGCTGGGTAAACTCATTTTCGCCCAGCAGCAGCACGTTCTTATTCAGGCAGGTGAACACCACTTCGCTCTCAGCCAGTAGCTGAGCCAGCGGCTTAAAGGTCATACCGGCAGCCTCGGCGTCCGGCTTTGCGCTGCGGGCAAAGTAGCTGATCTCTGCGCCCATAAATTGCAGCGCATCGGCGATCATCCGGCCGGAAACGCCCAGCCCCACAATGCCCACCTTCAGGCCGGTGATCTCCACCGGCTCGTCCCGCAGCATAGGCATCCCAAAACCGTGCAACAGACCGGTCAGCTCGTGCAGAACATACTCCACAACGCCGCGGTCGCCGTAATCCCGGATGCCCAGCACCTGAATGCCCCGGGTGCGTGCGTAGGCAATATCCACGTTGGCGCTTTCCTCAGAGTACAGGCTGCAGCACATGCCGATATAGCGGATGTTGGGGCACTGCGCAATGACTTCCTTGCCCATGCGGGAGGTGTAGCTCAGCAGCACGGCGTCGGCGTCCCCGATGCGGCGCACCATCTCGTCGTCGCTGGCAGGCACGTCACGGTACAGCACCACCTCTTTGGCGTAGCGGTGCAGCTCCTCCTCGGCAGAGGGGATCAGGCTGACAGGCTCAATGGCAACAAGCTTTTCAAACATGACGGACTCCTCCTTATATTAGTAGAAGCAGACGGGCGAGGCCAGATTGCGCAGCAGAGAGACGGCGCTCCAGCCCGCAATGGCGCTGGTGGAAGAGCAGATATCCACCACAGCCTTCACGCCCTCGATCTCAGCGGTGATGCAGTGGTCGTCGCCCACCCAGCCGGGCACGGAGTGCATGGTCACACCGGTGATCTCGGGGCCGGTGGTGGCCAGAGAGGTAGCTACCGCCACGTTCACCCGGCGGGGGAAGGTAGCAATGGCCTGCTTTGCATTGCCGGTGAACACGGTAGTCTTTTCGGTGTCGGTCAGCAGATGCTCTGCCCACACAGGCGTATTGCGGAAGCCCTTTGCACCGGTATGGGTCTCGATACCGGCAGTCTCCGGCAGGCCCTGCGCCTGTGCCATCAGGGTGACAGTTTGCAGCACGTCAAAGCCGCCGATGGCACCGCTGGCCAGGTGCACCTTGGCACCGCCCTCCACGGCGGCTGCCTTGACCTGTGCGTAGAAATCCAGATCCGCAAAGGCACCGATGGACAGAATGACCAGATTGACGCCCCGTTTCAGCACCGGGATGGCCATAGCGCGCACCGACTCCACCGAGGCCGCCTCCACGATGTACTCCGGTTCAAGCGCCAGCAGCGCGTCCACATCCTCGCAGACGGCGCAGCCGACGTTGGCGGCGGTCTTTTCAGCCGAAGCGCGGGTGCGGCTGGTCACGCCCACCAGCTCGTAGTCCGGCAGCAGACCCTTCTTCCACGCGTCAGCCACGATGTTGCCCAGAAATCCGCAGCCCACAATACCCAATTTTGTTTTCATACCGTATCCTAAACTCCTTTTTTCTGCCTGTGGCAGCATATTCATAGCCAGTATACCATACCGGGTACAAAAAGGGAAATAATCTTTGCGACAGCCCGGCGGGGCAGGACATAAAAAGTTAACAAAATAAATTACAAAAAAATTACAAAACCCTATTGCAAAATGGTTTCAAAAGAGTTACAATATGGTTACAGCAAGGGCAAAGCCCCAAGGCTGTGTGTGAAATCTTTTTCTTCTTGTTTTTTGGGATACTGGGCGCGGGTCCTCCTCCTCCGGCTGTTCTCCTTCACAGCTATGACCCATGCGCCGCACAGGCAGTGTCCCGCTTCGTGTGCAAAAGGGCTCGTCCGGTGTTTCGGACGAGCTTTTTTGCATTCCGTAAGCCTGATTTGGCTTGCAAAAGTGATACTTCAAAAATCAAAGTGTGACCAATGCCCGAAAACGCTTGGCAATTTGTCTGTTTTTCCGCAAAGGACAATTATAAAGTTTGGCGCGGCAGGGGTTTGTATTCTTGCGGGCTTTGTGGTAAAGTATATACAATCAATTTATAAGCAGCAAACATGAATGATTTTGATGCTGATTTGTATCGGATGCGTTAAGGTGTATCTGAAAACAAAGAAAATGACGAATATTTCGCAAGCACAAGCAGGATTTAAGGCAAATAGCCGCAGGAATCCTTTGTGGATTTCAAGGCTGTTTAACGCAAAATCCAGCTGTGCTTGTAGAAATAGACTAAATTTTCGACTTTTCAGATACACCCTAAGAGAAAAGGAGTTTGATTATGGCTTATTTCTACGAAGAACCCTCCCGCACCTTTGGCGAGTACCTGCTGGTCCCCGGCTATTCCTCTGCGGAGAATGTGCCCACGGCGGTCAGCCTGAAGACCCCGCTGGTCAAGTACCGCAAGGGACAGGAGGAGTGCCCGCTGCAGATGAATATCCCCATGATCAGCGCCATCATGCAGTCGGTCTCCGGCGATAAGCTGGCCATTGCACTGGCTCGTCAGGGCGGCGTTTCCTTTATCTATGGCTCTCAGAGCATCGAGAACGAGGCTGCCATGGTGCGCCGCGTCAAGAGCTTCAAGGCCGGTTATGTGGTGTCCGATTCCAATCTGGCTCCCACTGCCACCCTGCATGATGTGCTGGAGCTGAAGGCACGCACCGGCCACTCCACCATCGCCATCACTGCCGACGGCACTCCTAACGGCAAGCTGCTGGGCATCGTGGCTTCCCGCGATTACCGCGTCAACCACACCCCGGACGATGCCTGCGTTACCACCTTTATGACCCCCGTTGAAAAGCTGGTCACCGCTCCGGCCAACACCTCCCTGCACGACTGCAACAACATCATCTGGGACAACAAGATCAACACCCTGCCGCTGGTGGATGCCGAGGGCAATCTGGTGTATATGGTATTCCGCAAGGACTACGATTCCCACAAGGCAAACGTCAACGAGCTGCTGGATAAGAACAAGAGCTACGTTGTAGGCGCCGGCATCAACACCCGCGACTACGCCCAGCGCGTGCCCGCACTGGTAGAGGCCGGTGTGGATGTGCTGTGCATCGACTCCTCTGAGGGCTACTCCGAGTGGCAGAGCCGCACTATCGGCTGGATCCGCGAGCACTACGGCGATACCGTCAAGGTGGGTGCCGGCAACGTGGTGGACGCCGAGGGCTTCCGCTTCCTCGCTGAGGCTGGCGCAGACTTCGTGAAGATCGGCATCGGCGGCGGCTCCATCTGCATCACCCGCGAGACCAAGGGCATCGGCCGTGGTCAGGCTACCGCTGTCATCGAGGTTGCCAAGGCTCGTGACGAGTACTACAAGGAGACCGGCATCTATGTGCCCATCTGCTCCGACGGCGGCATCGTCCACGACTACCACATCACCCTCGCGCTGGCTATGGGCGCAGACTTCGTGATGCTGGGCCGCTACTTTGCCCGCTTTGACGAGAGCCCCACGAACAAGGTGCGTATCAATGGCCAGTATATGAAGGAGTACTGGGGCGAAGGCTCCAACCGTGCCCGCAACTGGCAGCGCTACGACCTGGGCGGCTCCACCAAACTGAGCTTTGAGGAGGGCGTGGACAGCTATGTGCCTTACGCCGGTCCTCTGGCGGACGGCGTGCAGACCACCCTGTACAAGGTGAAGAGCACCATGTGCAACTGCGGCGCTCTGTCCATCCCCGAGCTGCAGCAGAAGGCCAAGCTGACCGTTGTTTCTTCCACCTCCATCGTGGAGGGCGGCAGCCACGACGTTGTGCTGAAGAACGCCACCCCCAGCATCATGAACGGCTAAGCCTGTTCTGAGCAAGCGATTACTTTAAACACAGAGACCGCTGCACAGCGTTTGTGCAGCGGTCTTTTTGCGCGAAAATACTTGCACCGGCAGGGAAATCGTGCTATCATGATAGAAACGCTCTGTCATGACAGGGCGGAGGATCCCCCTGCCGGGCAAGCGGCAGGCGGCGCGCAGTAGGGAAGAGCTGACGCCGGGTATAAATAGAGAGGAAAACATTCATGAACGAGATCAAGGTTGAGCCTTATATCCCCGATGAGGACTACGATAACCCCGCGATGGTGGTGGACTTTTATGAATTCACCATGGCAAACTGCCTGTTCCTGCATGGCTTTAAGAATACCACGCTGGTGTTTGATATGTTCTTCCGCAAAAACCCGGATAATCAGGGCTATTCCATCAGCGCAGGCCAGCGCAAACTGACCCGCTTTTTGCTGGACTATCACTTCAATGAGCAGGATATCCACTGGCTGCGCACCAAGGGCATGAGCGAGGAGTTCTGCGAGTATCTGCGCACCTACAAGTGGAAGGGTGATATGTACGCCCTGCCCGAGGGCACGGTCTGCTACCCCCATGTGCAGATGGTGCGCATCGAGTGCGATCTGGTGGGCGCGATCTTGATCGAGACCTACCTGCTGCAGACCATGAACTTCCATAGCCTGATCGCCACCAAGGCCACCCGCGTTACCGGTCTGAACACCCACACCCCCCGCAACGTCATGGAGTTCGGCACCCGCCGCGCACAGGGCGAGAGCGCCGGTAACGATGGCGCTTACGCAGCAGTGCTGGGTGGCTGCATCGGTACGGCCAACTGTCTGGCCGAGATGAAGTTCGGTGCAGAGGTCAAGGCCGTGGGCACCGTGGCACACAGCTTTATCGAGTTTTTCCCCACCGAGTTCGATGCCTTCAAGGCCTTTGCCGATACCTACCCGGATTCGGTCAGCCTGCTGCTGGATACCTATAATATTATGGAGAGCGGCCTGCCCAACCTAATCAAGCTGGACGATTATCTCATTGAGAAATACCCCAACGATCCCAACCGCCGCGTTAAGAGCGCCCGCATCGACTCCGGCGACCTTGCCCGCGGCTCCAAGCGGCTGCGCAAGGCACTGGATGCCGCCGGTAAGCCCTACATCAAGCTGGTGGCCTCCAACGGTCTGGACGAGAAGAAAATCGCCAACATGGAGCTGTACGAGCACGCACACTTCGACTCCTACGGCGTGGGCGAAAACCTCATCACCTCCGCCTCCGACCCCGTGTTCGGCGGTGTGTACAAGCTGGTGGCAGTAAAGAAGCCGGATGGCAGCTACACCCCCAAGATGAAGTGCTCGGACTCCGCCAGCAAGGCTATCATCCCGGGCAAGAAGATGCCGTGGCGTCTGTACGATGAAAACGGTCAGGCACAGTGCGACTTGATCGCTATGGACGGCGAGGTCATCGAGGCCGGTAAGCCGGTCACTATGGTCAATCTGGACTCGGACGCCATCGAACGCACCATCACCTTTATCCCCACCGCTGTGCGCCCGCTGCTGGTGCCGCATATTCTGTGCGGTGAGCTGGCCATTGACCTGCCCTCTATTGCAGAAAAGAAGGCCTATATTGCAAAGCAGCTCACCGAGGAGACTTGGGAGAGCGAGTTGCGTCTGGAATGCCCTCACAAGCACTACGTCAACATGACCCCCGCAGTGGCCGAGTGCCGCTCCCGGATGTACGCCGAGCTGCACGGAGGCAAGGTGTAAGCAGCACCGAATAAGCGGTTTTTCTTGACAAAACAGGGAAACTATTGTATCATAAAAGCCGCTGATTTAATAAAAATGTTAATACCACCAGATTGCGAATAGCAGTGTGGTTGTATTAATTTTTCCTCACACCTGTTATTCCCGGCTCCCTCTCAAGCCAGAGGGCAGCAGGACTTTGTAAGCCGGGGCTGCGCCGCTGTGGTGAAATTGGCAGACACGAGGGACTTAAAATCCCTTTCTGGAGACAGAGTACGGGTTCGACCCCCGTCGGCGGCATGCAAAAGCTCAGAATTGTTCGTTGATTCGAATGATTTTGAGCTTTTTCTTTTTGTTCCATTTTCTGGAAGTGCTGAGCGGGCGAGAGGGATTTTTCGCGAAAAAAGGAGGAGTCTCTCTCGTGCGTAACCGTGATTTAAGACCCGCTGCCAAGGCAAACCCCACCATCCAACAGGCCTTTGAAAGGTTCCAAAAGTACAACCGGCTCAAGAACCTCTCCCAAGGCTCACTCGACTTCTACGCTGCTAAGGGCAGAAGCTTCTTTCGGTTTCTGGGGGATACAGAGCAGCCCATCCATACCATCACAGAAGAAATGGTGGAGGACTATATCTTCTATATGAAGGACCAACAGCTCCACGATACGACCATCAATACGAACCTCCGTATGGTGCGTGCGTTTTTGTACTGGTGCATGGAAAAGGACTATCTGGAAAAGTATCCGATCAGACTGGTGCGTGCCGATGATCCGATCAAGGAACCCTACACCACCGACGAGCTGCAGAAGCTGCTGAAGGAACCGGACTGCAAGACATGCTCCTTTGCTGAATACCGCAACTGGGTCATAGTCAACTTCCTGCTTGGTACCGGCTGCCGTGCGTCTACGCTGCTCAACCTGCAGATTGGAGATTTGGACCTTTCCGCCGGGACAGTGTTTTTCCGCCACATGAAGGCGCGCAATCAGCAGATCGTGCCGCTCTCCAAGGCACTGGTCAGGATCATGGAGGAGTATCTGGAGCATCGTACCAGCGACCCTACAGCCCCGTTGTTTGTCTCGGAGTATGGAAACCAGATGACCCTGAATTCGCTTGGCAATGCGGTGTGGAATTATAATCATAGCAGAGGCGTGGATAAGACCTCTATGCACCTGTTCCGGCATACCTACGCGAAGCTGTATATCCAAGCTGGCGGCGACCCGTTCCGCTTGCAAAAGCTGCTGGGACACGCAGACCTTACCATGACCCGGCGGTATGTGGCACTGTATGCGGACGACCTGAGAGCCAACTATGACGCCCTGAACCCCCTAGAGCAGCTGACCCGCAAAAATCGCCACGGAGATAAGATCAAGATGGGGAAGGGGGAGGGAAAGTAAAAATGGGTCAATGTCCCTTGAGCAAAACGAAATGATATGGTATAGTGAAATCAAAAAAGGAGAAGCGGATCAATATGAGTGATGAAGAGAAGCGCTGGCCATTCGATGGTTTCTACCTGAAGCTGGCTGAGGCACAACGGGAGTATGAGCAGGAGCAGCACATTGACCCTGCCTCGTTGACGGAAGAAGAACGACAGCAAAAACTGCAGGAGATTCTGGATTGGATTACTGCCTCTCGCAAAAAGAAAAAGGAGGCTGACGAACAGCTTGATCTCATTGTGCCGGAGGAAGAACCGGAAACCGCCGGGGCAACTCCACAGCCTGCAAAACAGTACATTACAGATCTTGTTGGTGAGGATTACAAGAACTGGCATGGAATCGTGGTGCTTGATGCGGGCACGAACTCCGGCAAGACCTATTTTATTCTGAAGACATTGCTGCCGTGGGCATATGAACGTCGTAAGCGTATCCTGATTCTGTGCAATCGCGAAGCTCTGCGCAACCAGATCGAGCGCGATGTGAACCGTTTGGGGAGTATAGAGGTATCCTACGAGGACTATGATCCCGCGCTTGGAGGAATTGTCAACAAACCCGCCATAGATAACAAGTATGAGCACACCATCCGTGTTGAAACATACCAGTGGCTGGAAACCTTCCTGCAAAGGAATGAAGATGCCGCCAAAACTTATCTGAGATCGTTTGATTATATCGTGTCAGACGAGTATCACTACATGGTGACCGATGCCAGCTTCAACGATCATGTGGATGCAAGCTATGAGGCTATTAAAGAGCTGTGGACAACGAAGACCTGCATCTTTATGAGCGCAACCGCCCGCCCCTTCTTTGATTATTGGAAGCTGCGGAAAATGATTCCAGAGGGGCAGCATTATCGTCTGCCGATGGATTATCGGTTTGTGTCAAGCGTGAAGTTCTTCTACCGTGACGATGACGAGCGGGATATCATCCGCCGGGTACAGCCGGGAGAAAAGATCCTCGTTTTTGTGAATACCATCGCCAAGCTGCGAAAACTGCGGGACAGTCTGAAGGCAGAAGGCATAGAGGATGTGGCGTGCCTGTGCTCCAAATACCGTCAGGAAGCGGAGGAGTTTGACAAACTGGATGATGTGCTTGTGGGCAATGTTCTGCAGCATCAGGTCACACTGACCACAACGACCCTCTATAATGGTGTGGATATGAAAGACCGTGCGCTGAAATATATTGTCAGTGAACTGTGGAACCCGCTCGTTAATGCACAGATCCTTGGCCGCAAACGTCCCTTGGATGAGGGGGATACCTGCGCGGTATATTTGCTGCATTACCCCAAAGAACGTCTGGAAGGAGAACTTAAAAAAATCGAGAAGTATCAGCTGGAACCGGTCAAGGCATATCGAAAATGGTTTGATGATAAGAAGGCATGGAAGGCATATCTGCATCAGCCTGAAACACTGGAAATATTGAAAAAAAGTCATACAGTCGTTCTGGACCCACGGGAAGGTGAATACTGCTGGCGGAAACGTGCGACCTTGCAGGCTCGTGTAGAACGTGTTTTCCTGCTGCAAATGCTCGAACAGGGGTATCAGACAGAGCTGCTGAATAAGATCGATGAAAGCCTGCTTGCGAAAGTAGAGCGCCTTGAACCGCCGCTGCTTGAGTATCTGGATGCCCATCTGAATGAGGAACGCTATTACGAAGAGTGGCAGAAGATCTTCTTTGAGCTGGGGCACATCTACAACAAGGCAGATGGACACGCTGAAAAATCGTTGCCAAGCTATATCTGCGCACGTCAATGGTTGCAGCACTATGGATATGATTTACAGAAGAGACGTGTAACAAGTGGAGAACTGCGAAATAAGAACGTTTGGTGGGTCACAAAGCAGTAAAATGCGCATAAAATTCACTAAACTATATAGCAAAGTGAAAAATATGCGCACAGGTACCGCTCTGTATTCGACTTCTTTATTTGATTTTTTTGCGTGGTTGTGTTAGCCGAGTGCTTCTTGACCGGCCGAAGCATGAGGACGGGACAGAAACGCTCGGTTAACATGATCACGCCAACGGAAATCTTGACTAAGCGAACCTGTGAGCTTTTTCAAGATTGGAGTTGATCTAAATGGTATGAGCGCCAGCGAATACCTTCCTCTTTGTCAATCCTTCACCAATAGGACGTATATCAGAAATGGGCGACGATTTGATCTTAGTGAAAAATCTCAAATAATTGAGAAAAACATCTGCTGCGGTGTGATTCTATCTGGATTGATACAATTAAAAAGTATACCTCGAACGGAATATATCGTGTTACCGTATAATATAAGAATGCCTGCGCTGTGGATATCGTTTGATGACTGGATTTTGAGCTGCCCCAAAAGGACCATTCAAGACAATGCCTATACAACATCGAACAAATTGTTCGGCATTCAGAAGCTCACCCCCTCAAGTTGAGTGTCGATGAACTGTTATCAAAATGATTACGGTTGGAAAAGCTCAGAGGACAAAGTGACTGCCGAAATCCATATTCTATCGATGATACGATCAATGAACATTATCCAAATCGGTAAAAGTTCAATAGCGTTCAGATAAAGGCGGTAGGTGGTCGCAGTAGCCCTCGATTTGAGGGGTGCACAAAATTCCGCATAGTACATGACGGCTTTCTATGATGCTACGCAAGTTATGATGGATAATTTTACGGTATTTCGCTTTTTTGCGATAAATTGTTACAGTCAACACCCGTCATTTTGACACTAGTTGAAACCTCATCAAGACGCAAAAACACCCCACTGCTCGACATAGAGTAGAGGGATGTTGCCGTTGAAGGGCACTTGTTTCAGAATAGAGAGATCATCGTAGCGGGCGACACCATTATAAAGCAGCTCGAGTATAGTTACGGCAGAGGGGCAACCATTCAGAGGATAGCCAGCCAGATCCTGAACGCGCTCGGGGCAGAGATCACATGCGACCTTGGACGCCCGGCAGCGTGAATCGGCAGGGGATAGGAGCGGGCGGCAGGGTGTTTGACTATGATATATACAGTCTAAAAAGGCATTGATCTTGGAATGGGTGCTATAGCAGGGGATTTCCATGGCACCATCGTTTGAATTCCAGAGGGGGTTTCAATTTGAAATCCCCTTGAAAGTGAATCAAGACGTGTGACCTCAAACAGCTATACACAAAACTGTGCACAAGTTCCATATCGGCTTAAAAGTCGCAAATCCGCCGGGGATGTGTGCTGTCTGATATTAAACGCCACTCTTTAAGTTCACTTTCTGACCGAATACCGCACAAAAAAGAGCCCTGCTACTCGTGTCTGAGCGGCAGAGCTCTGTTGCTGCATGATGTGCTATAGGAAATGGTGGTTGGTGTCAGCGCTCAATGATCTCGGTGGTGATTCTGGTTTGACCTTCACCAAGAAGCTTGCCATATGCGCGGTCTGAGATCCGCTTGAACTTCTCTGCTTTTTCTCTTGATGCAAAGTAGTCTTGTCCTAGCACGGAATCTCCGTTCTCATGATCGATAATTTGCACCAAGATTTTATTTTCAGCCATAAGCTTACCTCCTGTTTCTGATAGAAGTGGTGATGATGATGTGGTACAGTGTGCTATTACCGCAGCTTTCTCATATATGCTTGGGACGTCCTTTTCTGGCTCTCGTAGAAGGTAACGCCAGTAACATCATCCACGACCAGATCATCATAAGGGATGCCCTTTTTGTTCAGATGATCAATGAACCAGCGCTTTTTCAGATAGCACCACGGGGTTCTGCTGAGGTCGCCGTAACTCGATGCAGGCCGCTCACATGCGTTGTAGGTTTTGCCGCAGATGCTCCACCATTCTTTACGCACTCGCTCCCGCATTTGCAGGACCTCAGAGGTGCCATGAAGGCCATGCTCCTCGCCATACTGATAATCTGCCTTCTTGATTTTTGCGTTCTGTCCCGCGCTGACTGCACCAGCTACACCAAGACCCAACATGCCTAAAAATAACGAAAAAGCGCCTGCCATAATAGTTTCCTCCTGTATTTTGAAGTGTGTTTGCTTTTGCTGTACCTGAAGTCTACCAAACAGTGCGTCCGATAAGATGGACTTACAAGTGTGCTGTTAAAAATATGGAGCGTTGTGGCTGCCGTCGCGCGGACTGATGGTTGACCGCACTATAGCAGGCAAAAAGTATCCGGTAAGGCCTCCGGTGGCGGGGAGCACCTCACTCCGTCAGCCCCAACAGATAATCGGTCGACACCTGATAGAATTGGGCAAGCTGGATCAGATGAGGGATCTCGGGACATTTGTCGTGCTCCCATGCGTAGACTGCCCGGCGGGTCACACCCATGGTTCGTGCAAGCTCGGTCTGGGTATAGCCGTGCGTCAGGCGCAGATGCTGCAAACGTTCTGATATAATGGTCATAGCTGCTCTCCTTTAAATAATGGGCGTCCTCTCACAGCTCGGCGAATCTCTGTCTTTACGGGTGCATTTTTAAACAATGTCAAGGGTAATGGTGCCGCTCTCTTTGGTGATGATCTCATACTCGGTGGACTGGATATCCCGCAATACCAGCTTTTCAATGCTCAGGATACTGGCAAGGGGGATAGAAAGCATGGTGTGTCCGGCCATGAAATGCAGCTCTGACTTGTTCCGGTGCGTGTGCAGCTGGATGTCTTGGAATGCGATGTCTGCCCCGGTAAAAACGGCGCACCCACTGGTTTTGCACTCGGATGTCTCGGCAAGAAAGGTGTCAATAGCGATTTTATAAGTATCCATGAGGAGCCTCCTGTTTTTATATATAGCACTACTCTCACTCGTGCCCTCGCTCTCTGTCTTGCTGTGATTAGTCAGCCTTCACGAACAGCTCCATGCAGTCCGCGCAGATGACCCGCACGTCCTTGGTGCTCCGGATGATGGTACCACACTTGGGGCATACCCACCGCCGGGTGCTGCTCTTTGCCTTGGGAGGTTTCGGTGCGCCGGTCTGACTGCTGCCGGGTGCCTTGCTGCCTGCTCCGGTGCCTGCCATCTCCGACCATGCCAGCCGCTCACCCATCTGGATATCCTGCCAGCCTTGGAAGATGATAAAGTCCAACAACTCCTCGGACGGGTTCGTGATGGTCCAGCCGTACTTTTCGTGGTGGTCGACGGTCAAGCCGTGTGCTTCTGCCTGTGCCTTAAACTTGCCGTTGTGGTAGACCCCGTTGTTGCTGGTGTCCTTGATGCCGGTCTCCATGCAATGCTCGTGCACCATCTCGTGCAGCAGGGTGGATGCGGTCTCTTCAATGGGACGGTCAAGGGTAGCCGACGAAATATTGATCTCGTACTTGTTCTCGCCGCCTGCCTGCCAGACCTTGGAGCAGGTGATATGACCATAGGCGGACGGGGTCTTTTTCAGGCTGATGATGGGCTCGGGCAGCTTGCCTGCAAAGTAGTGCTTGTTGAGCTCGCGGAACATCTTTTCCAGCTGACCAGCAGCGCGGGAGGTTTTGACAGTCTGTTTCATGATTTTTCGAACCTTTCTCTTGATAAAAAAGGCCGGGACAGGTATAATATTGGTGTAGCCCGCCCCGGCGGGTGTAGTGGGCTCTGTACAGTGCGAACTTTGGTCGGTCGGCGCTGTATGGGGCTCTTTTCAGGTGATGCTCAGGCGGGTGCCGGTGACCGTTTTGCTGTACTGGTCGTACAGGTCGGGCGCTACGGCCTTGATGGCTTTGCTGTCAAGCCGGGTGCTGGAGAAATCAGACAGGCGGACTTTGTGGCAGCCTACTTCCAGATAGTTGGTGGAGCGCTCAGCCAGTGCTTCGCGAATCTGGATCTTCAACTGTTCCTGTTCGGCCTGCGCGGCCTCAATCAGTTGGGCGGCCTCCTTGTACTGCTCGACAAGGGTCAGTAAAACGTTGATACTCATGTGCGTACCTCTCTTCAAATCGTTGGGTGAATGGTCGGATGTGAGAACCGGTGTTCCCGATGGCATGAGTATACACATACTGTGCACAGTATGCAAGATGGAATAATCACCAAAGAAAAGTGCAAATATCTGTGCAAAATGCATACTGGGAATAGTATGCAAAGACAAAAGATTATGATATAATACCTTTAAGAGTCCAAAGAAAGTTGGTGTTAGAATGGGCGGAAAAACAAGTACAGCCAGCAGATCAAAGTACAACGCAAAAACCTATGAACGGCTCGTGTTGAATTTGAGAATTGATAGTTCACAGAGCAAAAAAGCGATCGAAGCGGCAGCAGAACAAGCGGGAGAAAGTGCGACCGCCTATGTGGTGGAAGCTGTACGCCGCCGCATGGAGCAAGAACAGATGCTCAGTGCGTCAGACACCCCGGGGGTAGTTAAAAATCTAGAAGGGGACACTGACCCAGTAGAATGAGATAGTTGTTTTATCTCCCCAGACCTGATTAAAATCTAGCAACAGAAGGCCTCTGTCTTTCACAGAAATGTGATCGGTAGGGGCTTTTTTAGCGCAAAAAAATAGCCTGACCCAGAGCAGGTGGTAGTTGCAGTGACGGGATGCTGATTGTACCTATATATAAATGGGAGCAGCAGGGGAGAGAGTAAAAATTATGTGGTACTGTGTAATATGCTTCGTCAAAACTCCTGACTAATGTGACAGCATATACCGGCTTTTCAGCGCGAGGGGGCGTTCTCTATTTAACGCTTGTCATTACATCAGAGCGGCTATCCAACCAGACTGCAACCTCCAACGCCTTGGACAACTATATGACCACACATTTTGTCCATCGATGATTTCATCTGGAGTTTTCATGCGAAACTGGGCAATGTGCAAAAAAGTTCTGGCTGAATCGCATTTTTTCTAAAACATGGATGGATACATTTCCTTGTATTTCTATTGATTCCCAGATATAACCATGATAGAATAATAAGAGAATTCAGACGGCCACGTAGAAAAACTGGTATCCTCTGTTTTGTGATGGAAGGATACGCCTTGATTGCGGTAAGGAGGTGAATCGTGTGGGCTTACGTCTGTTTGCAAACAATTTTGTGATAGATCAAAATAAAAAGCCCACTGCTGTTTTCCTTGCTGGCGTGATGCGCAAAGGTGAAAATGAAGTGGGCTTGTTGAGGTTCTACAAAAATGTGAAATATTGCATACTGGAAGCAATACACATGCGACGCTTGAGCTGTAGCATGACGTTCTGGTTTTCATTACGGCCACATTGCATTTGAAATGACCTTGGGCGAAGCTGTCGTCCGAGGGCTTTTGCTTGCCCGGAGATCAGGAATAACGGTCTGCCGGTTTTAGGAAAAGAGGAACGGTTATCTAAAAGGAAGGTGCTTGCGGGAACGGTGTGAGTTAAAGGGATTACTTCAAAACGAATAGCGATATGAGCATCGTTGGCCCCCGCCCGGCACTTCCCCGCGAGGTGGAGCAGTACGGCGACTATGAAAAGCAGCGTCTGTATGTGACCTCCGGCCGGAGTTGCTATTGGCAGATCGCCCCACACCGCAACGACCTCTCTTTTGAAGAGTGGATGGATCTGGATGTGAAGTATGTCAAGGAGCGCAGCTTCTGGGTGGATTGGAAGATTATTTTTAAAACATTCAAGGTGTGCCTGCTGGGGCGTGGGGAGTAAGAAACCTTGCTGAAGTCGCTAAAAAACTGATTATAAGCTTGAAAGGAATACAATTTATGGATATCAAGAAAGAATATGAACGCTGGCTGGCGAATGCCACTGCAGATGCCGATGTTGTGGCAGAACTGAAATCGCTGGATGATGCAAAAATCGAGGACGCATTCTATCGTGACCTTGCTTTTGGTACGGGTGGTCTGCGCGGCGTCATTGGCGCTGGCACCAACCGCATGAACGTATACACGGTGGCAAAGGCCTCTCAGGGTCTGGCTGACTATCTGAAGAAGAACTATGCCGAGCCGTCCGTTGCCATCGGTTACGACAGCCGCCTCAAGAGCGATGTGTTTGCAAAAGTCGCCGCCGGGGTATTTGCGGCTAATGGTGTCAAGGTCAACATCTGGCCTGTCCTGATGCCGGTTCCTACCGTGTCCTTTGCGACCCGCTATCTGCACACCTCTGCCGGTGTCATGGTGACGGCTTCCCACAATCCCAGCAAGTACAACGGCTATAAGGTCTACGGCGCAGATGGCTGCCAGATTACCACTGAGGCAGCAGCAGAGATCCTTGCCGAGATTGAGAAGCTGGACATCTTTGCGGACGTCAAGACCAGCGATTTTGAAGCAGGCGTGGCAAACGGCGGTATCCAGTACATCCCGGATGAGGTCTACACTGCATTTGTGGAACAGGTCAAGAGCCAGTCTGTTCTGTTTGGCGAAGAAGTCAATAAGAATGTGGCCATTGTGTACAGCCCGCTGAATGGCACCGGTCTGAAGCCTGTGACCCGCACCCTGAAGGAGATGGGATACACCAACATCACCGTGGTCAAGGAGCAGGAGCAGCCGGACGGAAACTTCCCGACCTGCCCGTATCCCAACCCGGAAATCAAAGAGGCTATGGCACTGGGCATGGAGTATGCCAAGAAGTGCAACGCTGACCTGCTGCTGGCTACCGACCCCGACTGTGACCGTGTGGGTATCGCCGTCAAGAACAAGGCAGGGGAGTACGAGTTGCTGACCGGCAACCAGACGGGTATGTTGCTGCTGGACTATATTTGCAGTCAGCGCGTAAAGCACGGCAAGATGCCTGCCGACCCGGTCATGGTCAAGACGGTCGTCACCATGGACATGGGCGAGCAGATTGCTACCCATTATGGACTGCGCACCATCAATGTGCTGACCGGCTTCAAGTTCATCGGCGAGCAGATTGGCAAGCTGGAAAAGCATGGCAAGGCAGATAGCTATGTGTTCGGCTTTGAGGAAAGCTACGGCTACCTGACCGGCTCTTACGTCCGCGATAAGGACGGTGTGGACGGTGCTTATATGATCTGCGAGATGTTCAGCTACTATGCCACCAAGGGCATCAGCCTGTTGGACAAGCTGGACGAGCTGTACAAGACCTACGGCTACTGCCTCAACACCTTGCACAGCTATGAGTTCGACGGCAGCGCCGGTTTTGCCAAGATGCAGAGTATCATGCAGGCGTTCCGGGGTGATATCAAGGAATTTGGCGGCAAGAAGGTCGTTAAGCTACTGGACTACGCTCCGGGTCTGGATAGCCTGCCCAAGTCCGACGTGCTCAAGTTCCTGCTGGAAGACAACTGTTCCATCGTGGTGCGCCCCTCCGGTACCGAGCCGAAACTCAAGACCTATATCTCGGTCAGCGCGGAGAAGAAAGCTGCGGCCGAAAAGGTGGAAGCAGAGATCTGCAAGAGTGCGGAAGAGTATTTGAAATAAGGAATAGAGGAGAAAATAAAAATGAATGTTATTTTACTTTCTGGTGGTTCCGGCAAGCGGCTCTGGCCTCTTTCCAACGATGTGCGCAGCAAGCAGTTTATTAAGCTGTTTAAGAATAATGATGAGTATGAGTCTATGGTGCAGCGTGTTTATCGCCAGATCACCACGGTAGACGCAGATGCCAAGATTACCATTGCGACCAGCAAATCTCAAGCAAGTGCTATCAAGAATCAGCTGGGTGAAAAGGCATCTATTTGCGTGGAGCCTTGCCGTCGTGATACCTTCCCAGCTATCGCGCTGGCTGCTGCCTACCTGCACGATGAACTGGGTGTGGCAGAAAATGAAGCTGTTGTTGTCTGCCCGGTCGACCCCTATGTGGATAACACTTATTACGAAGCCGTCAAAAACCTGCAGGAACTGGCAGAGCAGGGCGGTGCAAACTTGACTCTGATGGGTATTGAGCCGACCTATCCCAGCGAGAAATACGGTTATATTATTCCCGAAAGTGGTGAAAACGTCAGTAAGGTCAAAGAATTCAAGGAAAAGCCAGATGTGGAAACTGCCAAGAAGTATCTGGCACAGAGCGCATTGTGGAATGCAGGCATCTTTGCATTCAAACTTGGCTATCTGCTGGACAAGGCTCATAGAATGATCGACTTTGAGGACTACCGTGACCTGTTCAATAAGTACGATACGTTGACTAAAATCAGCTTTGACTATGCTGTGGTCGAGAAAGAGTCCAGCATTCAGGTTCTGCGGTATAGCGGCGACTGGAAGGACGTTGGTACATGGAACATGATGGCTGAGGTCATGGCAGACAAGACCAAGGGCAAGGCTGTTCTGGATGAAACCTGCGAAAATACCAATGTGGTGAACGAACTGAATATCCCGATCCTTTGCATGGGCTGCAAGGATATGATTGTTGCGGCCAGCGGTGATGGCATTTTGATTGCTGATAAAGAGCGCAGCGGCTACATGAAGCCCTATGTAGAAAAAATCGAGACCGAGGCAATGTATGCTGAGAAGTCTTGGGGTAGTTATACGGTAATCGATGTGCAGCCCGGCTCTATGACAGTCAAGATTTCCATGAGAGCAGGTGAGCACATGACTTACCATATGCATAACTACCGTGAGGAAGTCTGGACTGTCGTTTCTGGTAAGGGTAAGGCAGTCGTAGACGGCATGGAGCAGGTGCTGCGTACCGGTGATGTAATCACCATTGCGGCAGGCTGCAAGCACACGGTTGAGGCTATCACTGCATTGGGCATGATCGAAGTTCAGCTTGGTGATGAAATTAGCGTTGCTGATAAGATCAAATTCCCCATGGTGTAAGAATTAAGGGGTGGTGGCTATGGAAATCATGAAATTGATTCCGACTGGAAAGGACTATCTGTGGGGTGGCACCCGACTCCGAGAAGAATACGGAAAGCAAATCGATTTGACCCCGTTGGCGGAGACATGGGAATGCTCTGTACATCCGGATGGCCCCAGCTATGTGGCGAATGGAATCTATAAGGGACAAACGCTGGCGGAGGTGCTGAGTGCTCACCCAGAATATCTTGGCACAAAGGTGGAAAACGGAGAACTGCCTGTATTGGTGAAATTCATTGATGCCAAGAAGGATCTGTCTGTTCAGGTTCATCCCGATGATGCATATGCACGGGAGCACGAAGGCGACAACGGTAAGACCGAGATGTGGTATGTCGTGGATGCTGACGAAGGCGCACATTTAATTTACGGTTTTCAGCACAAGGTGACCGAGGAAATACTTCGGAAAGCTGTTGAAACTGGAACGTTGGATAAGCATCTGCAAAAAGTTGAGGTTCACAAGGGCGATACTTATTTTGTCCCGGCGGGGACCGTACACGGCATTGGAAAAGGTATTCTGGTGGCTGAAATCCAGGAAAGCTCTAATGTGACCTACCGTGTCTATGACTATGACCGTGTGGATAAGAACGGAAAAAAGCGTGAACTGCACTTTGATAAGGCTGTTCAGGTTATGGATATGAATGTTGAACCGGACGTGAGCCAGAAACCAAGAATTGTGAAATACTATTCCGGCTGCTCTCGTGAGCTGCTCTGTCGCTGCAAGTATTTTGAAACAGAGCGGATTCAGGTCACAAAGGGCTTTGCTTTTTCTGTAATGGATACCTCTTTTCAGGTGCTGATGTGCCTAAATGGATATGGTGAACTGCAGACGATGGATGCAGAGCAGAAGCCAATGCGGTTTAGCAAAGGTGAAACGCTGTTTTTGCCCGCAGCATTGGGAAGATGCTTGGTTGTTGGTGACGCAGAACTAATTAAGGTTCGGTGCTGAAACTATTTATAGGGTGAAATTATGGCCGTAAAAAATACTGAATTATCTGAAAATCTTTATTATGCAGAAACACAATTTTCAAAAAGACTTAAAACAAAAAGTTATCTCTTTATAAAAAGGCTTTTCGATTTTCTGGCTTCCCTGGCTGCATTGATTCTGCTTTCCCCGTTGATGCTGATCCTTGCAATTCTGGTTTATCTGGACGACCCGGGAAAGGTATTTTATGGGCATCTCCGCATTGGAAAAAATGGAAAACCATTTAAGGTGTGGAAATTCCGTAGTATGTATATGAATGCCGACAAAATGATTGATTTGCTTACGCCAGAGCAGGCAAAGCAATATTATACAGAGTTCAAAATCGACAACGATCCGCGTATTACAAAAATCGGAAACTTTTTGCGCAAGACCAGTCTGGATGAGTTGCCACAATTGTTTAATGTGCTTTGCAATGATATGAGTTTGGTGGGACCTCGCCCTCTAATTGAGTCGGAAATCCAAACCTATTATGCAGATATGTATGATACATTGCTAGCCGTAAAACCGGGCGTGACGGGCTACTGGCAGGCATACGCACGAAACAATGCAACCTATCAAAGTGGAGAACGGCAGAAAATGGAAATGTATTATGTCCACAATGCATCACTGTGGTTGGACATCAAGATTCTGTTTAAGACCATCGGGTCGGTTTTAAAGAAGCAGGGAGCGCAGTAAAAAAGAACCATGAAAAAGATTTTACAGATATCCAACTACCAGTATCCGCACATTGGCGGCATTGAGCAGGTGGCAAGAGACATAGCCGATTCGCTACTTGACGATAAAGAAATCGAGCAGAAGATGATTTGCTTTAACGAGGATGCACAAGATGGAAATTATCTCTGTCATCGCAAAGAGACCATGCACGATTCTGTGGATGGTGTAGAGGTGATCCGCTGCGGTTGCTTTGCGAAAGTGGCATCGCAGTCGTTGTCATTTACTTATCCAAGTGAATTAAAAAAAGTACTGAAAGACTTTGGCCCGGATATTGTGATTTTGCATTATCCGAATCCCTTTGTTTCGAGCTTTTTACTACCAATGCTCCCGAAAATCACAAAATTTGTATTGTATTGGCATTTGGACATTACGAAGCAAAAAATACTTGGGAAGTTGTTCCATGGTCAAACACTACATCTGTTGGAACGGGCAGACAAGGTAATTGCAACTAGTCCGAACTATGTGGATGGAAGCCCGTATTTGAGTCAGTTTCGCGCAAAGTGCGAGGTCATCCCCAATTGCATTCGGATGGAGCGGTTGACCCCTACTGCTGCGATTTACAAAAAGGCAGAGCTGATTCGGAAGGAAAATGAGGGAAAAATCCTCTGTTTTGGTGTAGGACGGCATGTTCCATACAAGGGTTTCACCTATCTTGTAAAGGCAAGCAAACTCTTGGATGATCGTTTTCGCATTTATATTGGCGGAAAGGGTGAACTGACACAATCGCTAAAAGAAGAAGCAAAGGACGACCCCAAAATCCAGTTCCTTGGTCGTGTAAGCGATGAGGACATGATTGCCTATTATCTGGCTTGTGATATTTTCTGCTTCCCGTCTATTACCAAGAACGAAGCATTTGGCATTGCTCTTGCGGAAGGTATGTATTTTGCAAATCCTGCGGTTACATTTACAATTCCGGGCAGTGGCGTCAACTATGTCAATCTGGCTGATGTAACAGGCATTGAGTGCCCGAACGGCGATGTGAGAGCCTATGCAAATGCATTGAAAACGCTTGCGGATAACCCTGAACTGCGAGAAAAATATGGAATAGCAGCAAAGCAGCGCGTGATAGATAAATTTACATACAGGGAATTCAAAAGTAGAATCAACGATATGATTTGTCGCGTGAGGAAACAAAATTGAAAGAAATAATTGTAAACGGTAAATTTTTGACACAGCGTGTAACTGGAGTACAACGATACGCTAGAGAAATTCTCATGGAACTGGATAAAATTATATCAAAAAATCAACTGGTGTTGGCTGTTCCGCATGACGCAAAAGAGATTCCGAAGTATAAAAATATCAAGGTAGTTCAAGTTGGAAAAACAAAGGGAATCATATGGGAACAGTTGGAGTTTCCGTTTTACGTAAAACAACAGCATGGAACATCTTTGAATCTATGCAATGTTTCTCCGTTATTTGATCCCGGTATTACCTGCATTCATGATGTTAAAATAAAAGCTACGCCGCAGTATTTTTCGAAAAAGTTTTTGATATGGTATAATTTATTGCTTACAAATACTGCAATTAGAGCAAAAAAAATTATCACAGTGTCAGAGTTTTCAAAATCTGAGATCATAAAATACTTTAAAGTAAAACCGAATAAAATTGTTGTGATACCGAATGCATGGCAACATTATTCCGGAATTCAGTATGACGAAAACACATTGGATAACTATGGTCTGAAAAAGAATCAATATTATTTTGCTATGGGAAGCATGGAACCTAATAAAAATTTTAAATGGATTGCAGAAATGGCGAAAAAAAATCCGATGGATGATTTTGCAGTGGCAGGTTCTATTAACAAAAAAATATTTGCAGAGGGGCTCGGATTTGAATGCCCGGATAATATGTATCTTTTAGGCTATGTAACGGATGAAGAAGCAAAAACACTCATGCGAGATTGTAAAGCTTTTTTGTTTCCATCCTTTTATGAGGGCTTTGGAATTCCACCATTAGAAGCAGTGAGTGCGGGAGCAAAAAAAGTTGTTGTTTCCGATATTCCTGTAATGCACGAAATTTTTGGTGAGACTGCAAACTATATCAATCCTGTAAAAAACGAGAAGATAAGTGTACTTCATGATATCCAAAGAGATGTTTTAAATAAATATGCATGGAGTTTGAGCGCAAAAAAAATGCAGGAATTGCTATGGCAATAAACTGGGAGTGGGAGAAAAAGAATGAGCTGTATAGCAAGAATATGCTGTATAATAGGTATAATTGTCACAATACTTTTTTACCTGTGGAAGTTTAAGATAAAAAACTATATTTTTTCACCATTTAATATATCTGTTCTTGTTTTATTGTTTGTTACCTTGATTATGCCTTTCTTTTTCACTGCTGATATGGCATGGATTGCATTAGGAATCACAAATGCAAAAAGTATGGCGAAATATCTCTCAAATAGTGTGATAATTAATGTATGCGGCCTTTTGATTTTTATTTTAACAGCTTTCTATGTTGAGTCAAAAAGAATAGAAGTGCGATTCCGCATAAACGTCGCGGAAACGTTTATGGTTAATATTAATCCAAGGGCTTTATCTTTTATGTTTTGGATGACAGCGGTTGCGTGGGTTGGAATTGTTTTTACATTCAATCATGGAATCCCCTTGTTGAATGGAGGACGAACATTCTACATCAATACAGCTATATCACCGGTTTATTTGCTTCTAAATGAGCTGTTGTTCATACTGTCTTTAATATATGGAGTTCAGTATATTACTCGAAAAAAAAGACTTATAGAATTTTTTACATCCGTAATATTGCTGATAGGAACGGGTAACCGAGGAACAGTTTTGCTTTCAACCATATATCCTATTGGAGTACTTTGGTTTTATTATAAAGACTCAAATACAGCAAAAGGATTAAAAAAGAAAGCCAGAAAAACAACATGGAGAATAATTTGGCTTGGAGCAGTTCTTTTGTCAGCCGGTATGATTATGATGCTCGTGCGAAATGGAATTAAAACAAATGTGAAAGATCTTATTTTTGAGTTTTTATATGGAAATTCATTTTCAGATATTCGAGATGGAGCTTTTGTTTTAAAAGGGTGGAAAGAAAGCAAACTAGGATACATTTGCGGCAAAACATATCTGGCTGGACTGATTTCGTTTATCCCTTCGTCCATGTCTCCATTTAAAATGAAGTGGGGATGGGGAAGATTTTCGACAGAAATGCTTTTTGGATGGGAAAATCATCCTGGCCTTCGTGGGGGAAACTTTATGGAGGCATATGTGAACTTCGGATGGATTGGTGTGATTTTCTCAGCAATCCTTCAAGGATATATTTCAGCATACATTGAGAATTTATTCTATGAGATGTGTGTAAGGAAAAAAGTCGGTTTGCACTTGGGCAAAGTTTTAATGATTGTATTATTACAAAAGCTGCAGGGTTTTTTGATTTGCACATCAGGAAACTATACGCTATTTGTATTTATTGCGTTTGTTTTAGTAAGCGTATTGTTGTCTGCATTGACAAGGGACAAAAAAGAAATACGCATTATATATCATACAAGGTGATTTGGTATGAAAAAAGTAGTGCTTAGCGGAAAGTTTTTAAATTCTAAAATTAATGGGATTCCTCGTTATGCAATGGAAGTTGTAAAACACATGGATCCACTTGCAGAGGGAATGGATATAGAAATTTGTTATCCAACAGATCTTGCGGCAGATAAAATCCCGGATTTAAAAAACATTAAGCCTGTGCCTTTTGGAAAAAATGGAAAAGGGTGGGATATTCTTTGCGGCGAAAAATATGCTCGACGTAAAAATGCACTGTATGTGAATTTGGCCAGTCGGGGTGGACTTTATAAAAATAGTATTGTCTGTTTGCATGATATTCGTCCGTTGACTTGGGACTTGCAGCACGGAAAAAAGACAAATCAATTTCTATTGGATAAGCTGAATTTTTGGCTGGTAGCACATAACTCCAAAAAAATTGTTACGATTTCAGAGTTTTGCAGACAGGAAATTGCGGAGTATTATCATTTGAATGCATCGGATATTGCCGTTGCCCCGGAAGGGGCAGAGCATTTGAATGCGATTGTCTGTTCTGAAAAAATGCTAGAAAAAGGTGAGTTCTATTTCTCAATCGGTAGCATGGCTCCACATAAAAATTTTGAGTGGGTTGTTCGTACAGCTAAAAACAATCCACAATGCAAATTTTTGATTGCAGGTGGAATTGACCCCAAAATTTGGAATTATAAAGCAGACTTTTCAGAGACCCAGAACGTAACGTTTTTGGGGTATATCTCTGATGAAGAAATGAAGTGGTATATGCAGCATGCAAAAGCTTTGCTGTTTCCGTCTTTTTATGAGGGCTTTGGCATCCCTCCGCTGGAAGCACTTGCGCTTGGCACGCCGGTAATCGCATCAGATATTCCAGTCCTACGTGAAGTCTTTGGTGATACTATACACTATGCAAACCCGATGGACTATCATGTGAATCTGGATAAACTTTTGCAGGAATCCGTAGAACCAGCAGATAGAGTTCTGGAAAAAGAGACATGGGAGAATGCTGCAAAATTTTGGCTTGAGGTGATTAAGCAAAATGCATAACGGAAACGAAATGAAAAAAATCAAAGTACCATTCGATGAAATTTCTATACCAAGTGCCCTTGATGGATTGGTTCTTAAAATCATAAGAAAGTTGAAAGGCAAACTAAGAAAATGAAAATAGTTCAAATACTTCCGACTTTTTCCTGCGGGGATGCAATTGGAAATCATACTCTTTCTCTACACTTTCAGTTTCAGAAGAGAGGCATTGAAAGTGAAATCTATGCGGAGCGGATTGCTGAACGCTTAAAACAATACGCAAAACCTATTGAAGCCTATCAAAATCTGGCAGAGGATATTATTCTCTACCATATGTCTACAGGCTCCAAACTGAACCGTTCAGTTACGCAATTTCATGGAATACGAATAATGTATTACCATAATATTACTCCCCCTTCCTTTTTTGAGCCATACAATACCGAGGCATATAATTCCTGCAAAAGTGCTTACGACGATCTTAAAGCAATTGCGGATAAGTTTGATATGGTTGTTGGTGCCTCAAATTATAATATTAACGAGCTAAAAAAATATGGATTCCGTTGCCCAATGATAGCACTTCCGATCAACATTCCTTTTGAGGACTACAAGATGTTACCGAATCACTCGGTTATTGAAAAATATAAAGACGGTTATACAAATATTATCTTTGTAGGACGTATTGCACCGAATAAAAGACAGGAAAAAGTAATCGAGGACTTTTTTTATTATCACACACAGTATAACGCAAAAAGTCGGCTGATATTAGTTGGGAATTATGGTGGAATGGAGCGGTATTACCTGCGTCTAAAAAGGTTTGTTGCAAAAAATCATATTGAAGATGTGGTATTTACAGGACACATTCCGTTTAATGAGATTTTAGCGTATTATTCAATTGCAGATCTTTTTCTCTGTGAAAGTATGCATGAGGGTTTCTGTGTCCCTTTGGTGGAATCAATGATTTTTAGCGTTCCGGTTCTTGCATACGGCAGCAGTGCTATTCCTGAAACATTGGGAACAGGAGGAATCGTACATACCTCAGATGATTCAAGAAAAACTGCAGAATTTATGAACAGCCTGCTTACTGATCCACAAAAATTGCAAAAAATCAAGGAGAATCAAAGAAAAGAACTGACTCGCTTTAACGAGGAAAGAATGACAACTCAGTTACTGGAATTCATAGATAAAAGGGGCTTGCCGGGGAACGAAAATGGATAAAAGAACAGTTCGGAATTTTGTTTATAACACCGCCTATAAAATACTTATAATTATCGTTCCATTACTAACGGCACCCTATGTTTCTCGCGTACTTCACCCAAATGGCGTGGGAATCTATAGTTACACATTCACCCTCGCTACGGCCTTTTCATTGTTCGCTGCGCTCGGAATTAACACATACGGTCAACGAGAAATCGCGTATTGTCAGCAAGATAAAGAAAAAAGAAGCACAATTTTCTGGGAACTGGTGACTTACCGTTTTGTAACAACTACGATTGTTCTGATTGGCTATCTTGTGTTTTCCTGTTTTTATCAAGAGTATCGGAATTTTCTACTAGAACAGGCATTTATTATTGTTGCAGTTGCTTTTGACATTTCATGGTATTTTCAGGGCGTTGAAAATTTCAAGATAGTAGTTGTTCGAAATGCAATCATTAAATTTGGTACACTTCTCTGTATTTTTTTATTGGTAAAAAAGGAAAGTGATCTTGGCCTGTATATTCTTATTAACTCAGGTTCTGTTTTGCTGAGCAATGTAATTTATGTCTTCAAGTTGAAAAATGAGGTGTGCCTTGTTCCTCTCCGCAAACTGAATCTGAAAAATCATTCAGCAGGGATGTTTGGCTTTTTCATACCGCTTATCGCAGTGGAGATTTACTCTCAGCTCGATAAAATAATGCTGGGATCCATGACGATTGGAGCACTTGAAAACGGCTACTATGAACAAGCTAGAAAAATCACTGCGATGGTTGTCAGCATTGTTACCTCGCTTAACACAGTTTTGCTTTCGCGCGTGGCAAATCTATATATTAACAATCAAAAAGAGCAGATCATCGATTATTATAAAAAATCTGTCCGTTTTATTTATCTGCTGTTGTTCCCAATGTGTGTCGGAATGTTAGTGATTTCTCAAAACTTTACAGCATGGTTCTTTGGCACAGATTACGGAAAAGTTGCTACGTTGCTTGATTTGTCGTGCCTATTGCTTTTTTTTATGTGTCTCGGTAATTTCGTTGGTGTTCAATACCTTAGTCCTATGGGAATGCAAAATAAGATGACCAAAGCTTATCTTACAGCAGCTGTTGTGAATTTTTGCTTGAATCTGCTTTTGATTCCACGGTTGTACTCTGTTGGAGCTCTGATTGCATCCATTATCGCTGAGGCAGTATCCTGCTTTATACAGCTTTATTATTTTGCGAAAAGTGAGTATGCAATTCCTTTGTGGAAGCCGATGTGGAAGTATATTGTGTCGGCACTTGTTATGGGGGTGGTTTTGCTAGGGTTTAATGCGATTCTGCCAGTGGCCGGAGTTCTCCAGACGGTGGCCGATATCGTGGTAGGGGGTGTGGTTTATGCTGCGTGTCTGATTCTCCTTCGAGAAGAACTTGTTTGCATGGTTTTAAAAGCTGTAAAGGCAAAACAAATGAATCGTTCTTTTATAAAATGAATGTCTTTATGTTCATAAAAACTCCTTGAGAATAAACAGAGCAAGTGTTATACTGAAGCCATCAAAAAAACATTGGAGGTGTCCCTTGTGCCCCGTCCCAAAGGAAGCAAGAATAAGCCCAAGACCGTGAAAGCAACTGTCGATTTCGCTGCACGGATTGCAGAGAAGCAGTTTGTCAAGGAGTCCGTCACGACCGAGATCGCATCCATCACTGCCAACATTGATGCACTGAAGGTTGACCTGAAAACCAAGAAGGCAGAGCTGAAATCTATCAACAAGGAAATCGCCAGAATCGAAGCCAAAAAGGTCAAAGCTGAAACCAAAGCAGCGGAATCTGCAAAGAAAGCCGAGGCAGAGGACGTGCTGAAAAAGCTGCTGGCTAGCGGCGTGAGTGCAGACGAGATCCTCGCAAAACTGAAATAAACTTTTCAGACCTCAAACCGTGTGGGTGTGGTTACAAAATCCCATCCACGCGGTTTTATAATAGGATGATTGTTTTATAACGAACAAATATATCCGTTTCTCATTCCATCCCTCAAAATCGCTTCCGGTGAAATTTCAGCAAAAGAACAGCATGGGGGAGCACAGGCAAAGTAGGGACTGAGCAAATAAACAGCAATGAACATCACAGATAAGAAGTAATCAAATCTGTCAGCACATCAAAACAACCCCAATCGCTTCAAAAGTCCTCTTCAAAAAATTAGCAATAACCCATCACGCAATTCCGTCCATCAATACACCCATCAACCCATCATCCAACCCCTCATCGCACCCACCCGGAGGAGCGCATCTGGGCAGGGCGGCAGCCCCGGGTCCCGGACGCTCCGAAGATCAAGCACGACAAGATGAAACAATTTTACATGGTTGACATGAGGCGAAAAATGTGATACTATCATCTTATCAAAAAAGTGCGAATCCCTCTCGCTCGCGAAGGAAAAATCTCTCTCGCAATAAGAAATAAAACGACACAACGAACAAAAATCGACTTTGCCGAAGGCTGGCAGACACGAGGGACTTAAAATCCTTTTCTGAAGACAGAGTATGGGGTTGCCCCCGCTGGAGACATTGAAAATCTCAGAATTGTTCGTTGATTCGAATGATTGTCGGACTTTCTTTTTGCTCTGCTTTCTGGAAGCTTTGGAGAGGTGAGAGAAATCATTCTTGCATAGACGATGCCGTATGGACGCGTTTACAAGAACCTTTCCATGCGGGGCCATAGTGAAATATTTTTATATCAAACAGACTGCCCCCAAAGTAGCGCGATTTGATGCGAGCTACTTTGGGGGCAGTTTTACGCTTTGCGGGGGATGGGCGGGGCGCTATCGTCCGTAAGGCCAAGAATATAATCGGTACTGGTATGGTAGAGACCGGCAAGCTGGATCAGCACCTCGGTGGGGATATCCCGCTTGCCGGTCTCGTAATTGGAGTAGCAGACCTGTGTGCATTTCAGATACGCCGCAACATCCTTTTGCAGCAGATCACGATCCTCCCGCAGATCCCGGATACGTTGATACATGGTATTTACCTCAAAGGCTTTATTTAAGGTAAAGTATAGGCATAACGAAATGTTATATTGACATATAAAACAAAATGTTATATCATAGTATCGCGCCGGGAACAGCTGTGAATCTCCGGCGCAAAAGGGGAGAGCATCATGAAACTGGAATTCCGGCAGACGGTGACCTGCAACCACCTTACGCTTGCAAGGGTCTGCAAAACTATCGACTGGCAGCAGCCACTGCCCCGGTGCGGAGAATATGTGGCCGGGCTGGATACGCTGGACGGCGAACCGGAACTGCCGGTGCGCAAACTGCTGCACCGGGTACAGGACGGCAGATGCCTTGCGGAGCTGCCGGGCTTCAACATTGCGCAGCTGAGGCTTTCTTACCGGGAGCTGGAGCAACTGGCAGCAAAAAAAGGCTGGACGCTGCAAAAGCTGTAAAAAACTTAAATTTCCCTCTTGCATTCTGGCCGATTCGTGCTATAATAATAGGGCAATCGTTTCCAAGGCCGCTCGACGGGGTAGCCGATATTGAAGGTTGTGATGGGCACATACATTAAATATGGCCCCAATACGTCAGAACCAGAATTGAGGTGAAAAGAATGAAACAGGGTATCCATCCGAACTACGTTGACTGCACTATTACCTGCGCTTGCGGTAATGTCATCAAGACTCGTTCCACCAAGCCCGAGATCCACGTCGAAGTTTGCTCTAAGTGCCATCCTTTCTACACTGGCAAGCAGAAGCTGGTTGACACCGGCGGACGTGTTGAGCGCTTCAACAAGCGTTTCGGCCGTAAGTAATTATAGGCTATCTCATGCCGCTTCCTTCGGGAGGCGGCATTTTTGCGTTTCGCGGTGGCAAATATTTCGCTTTCCCACACAGGATTGTCTTAATTTAAACACATTTTCCGTCTAAACTATAGCAGTTCCAAACCGGAAAGCGCTGGTTCTACGCCGCTTTCCACAAAACAGCTTCTGAAATAAAAGGAGAGTTTGCTGTGATCGAAGTTTCTCACCTGAGCAAGTCCTACGGCAGCCGCCCTGCTGTGCAGGATCTCTCATTTACGGTGCCGGACGGCCAGATCTACGGCCTGCTGGGGCCAAACGGCGCGGGCAAATCCACCATTATGAATATCCTTACCGGCTATCTGGCGCCCACCGAGGGCGAGGTGAAGGTAGCCGGATTCCGTCTGCCGGAGCAGGCACAGCAGGCCAAAGCCTGTGTAGGCTACCTGCCGGAGCAGCCGCCGCTCTACCCGGAAATGACCGTGCAGGAGTATCTGGACTTTGTGGCAGAGCTCAAGGGGGTCAAGCGTGCGCAGCGCAAGCAACAGGTGCTGGCTGCTGCCCGCCGCACCGGGCTGGAGGAAGTGCTGCCCCGGGTCATCCGCAGCCTGTCCAAGGGATACCGTCAGCGCGTGGGCATTGCGCAGGCGCTGCTGGGCAGCCCGCAGCTCATCATTCTGGATGAGCCCACCGTGGGGCTGGACCCCGCGCAGGTCATCGAGATCCGCAACCTCATTCGGGAACTGGGCAAGGCGCACACGGTCATTTTGTCCAGCCACATCCTCAGTGAGGTGCAGGCCGTGTGTCAGCAGGTGCTCATCCTCTCTAAAGGCCGTCTGGTGGCTGTGGGCAGCCCGGAGGAGCTGGGCGAGACTCTGAACCCGGGCAGCCGTCTGCGCGCTACCGCGCAGGGCGAGACTGACACCGTGCTGGCCGCTGTGCGCAATGTGCCGGGCATCTGCCGGGTAGAACTGGAAAGCACTGCGGACGGTCAGGTCACCTTTACCGCCGAAAGCGAGGATGCCGCCGACCGCCGCGCCGTCGTGTCCCGGGCACTGACCGAGGCCGGCTGCACCGTGCTGGCACTTGCTGCCGAGAACCGCAGCCTTGAGGAGGTATTCCTTGCGCTGACCGAAAAAACGCCGGAGCAGGAAGCCCCGGCAGAAGGGGAGGGAAACTGAGATGGCTGCTATCTTTAAACGAGAGCTCCGCAGCTGCTTTCACGGCATGATCGGTGCGGTGCTTACCGCCTTTATGCTGGCGGCTACGGCCATCTACTTTGTGGCGCTGAATCTGGGCTACGGTCTGCCGGATTTTGGCTACTACACGCTGTACCGCACCATTTTTGTGCTGCTGCTCTACATCCCGGTGCTCACCATGCGCTCCTTTGCGGAGGAACGTCACAGCCGCACCGACCAGCTGCTGCTCACAAGCCCGGTGTCGGTGGGCGGCATCGTGCTGGGCAAATATTTTGCCCTTTGCGTCATTTTTGCGCTGCCCTGCCTTGTGGATGCGGGCATGATCCTTGTGCTGAAGGTGCTGGGCGCTACCGGCACCAGCACGCTGGCCAACTTTTCTGCCCTGCTGTGCTATTACCTCATGGGCTGCGCCGCCATTGCCATTGGGGTGTTCCTTTCCAGCCTGACCGAAAACCAGATCATCGCCGCCGTATCCGGTGTGGCAGCGCTGCTGCTGGCCTATATGATGCCCAGTCTGCGCACCATGTTCACTACCGGCAGCGCGGTGGCACTGGCGCTGTTTACCGCTATTGCCGCTGTGCTCAGTGTGGTGGCGGGGCTGCGCAGCAAAAGCTTTACGCTGGGCTGTCTTTCCTTTGCGGGGTGCTGCGTGGCGCTTACGGCGCTGTTTCTGCTCAAGAGCAGCTGGCTGACCGAAGCTTTCAGCGCGGTGCTCAGCGCCCTGTGCCTGTTTACCCCCTTTGAAGAATTTGTCAACAGCAGCTTTTCCATCCCCACACTGGTCTACTACCTGACCGTAGCGGCGGTGTTCCTGTTCTTCACCGCGCAGGGGCTGGAAAAGCGCCGCTGGAACTGAGAGGAGGCCGCAATGATGAAATGGAACAAGAACGCATCCTCTCAGAAAGGCAGGGTATTCCGCAGCGGACTGCTGTCCACCGCCATGCTGGCAGCAGTGCTGGTGCTGGCGGTACTGCTCAACCTGCTGGTGCGGGCGATCCCCACAAAATATACCGAGTTCGACCTCTCCGAAGCCAAAATGTACACCCTGAGCGACAGCACCAAAGCGCTGGTGGAGGGGCTGGAAAAGGATGTGCACATCTATTATCTCTGCGAGACCGGCAGCGAGGATGCCATCATCACAAAGCTGCTGGATCACTACGCCGCCGAGAGCGGGCACCTGAGCTGGGAACAGAAGGACCCCACCCTGTACCCCACCTTTGCCGCAAAGTACGGTGCGGAGAATGTTTCCACCGGCAGTCTGATCGTCACCTGCGGGGAGAACAGCACCGTGCTGAATGCCGCCGACCTGTACGAGTACGACTACACCGACTACTACACCACCGGCTCTGCCAGCGTGACTTTTGGCGGCGAAAAGCAGATCACCTCTGCCATTTATAAGCTTACCGCAGCCGGACAGAGCCACGCCTACTATACCACCAACCACGGCGAGCAGTCCCTGACCGACTCCCTGACCGATGCACTGGACGCCCAGAATATCAACGCCCAGCCGCTGGATCTGCTCACGAGCACCATCCCGGAGGACTGCAATCTGCTTATCATCAACGCGCCCACCAGCGATTTTACCGCAGGGGACGGCCTTGTGGATGAGATCAGCCAGCTGCAAAATTATCTGGCGGCGGGCGGCAAACTGCTGCTGACCAGCAGTGTGTACGCCCAGACCCCGCAGCTGGACGCCGTGCTGGCGCAGTTCGGCCTTGCCCGCGCAGAGGGCATGGTGGTGGAGGGCGACAGCAGCAAGGCGCTGTATAACTCTGCATGGTCGCTGCTGCCGGACTACGGCACGCCCACCGAGAGCACCGCGCTGAACGGCGTGAACACCAATACCCATGTCAGGTTGTCAGTGGCACAGGGCATCACGGTCACCGAGACCGAGGATGTCACCGCCGAGCCGCTGCTGAACAGCTCCTCCTCTGCCTACGCCAAGGCCGACATCAACGACCTTACCACCATGGAGCGGGAGGACGGGGACACAGACGGCCCCTTTGCACTGGCTGTCTGGGCACGGAACGAGGATACCGGTGCCGAGGTCCTCTGGATCGGCTGTCCCAACATGGATAACGAGCAACTTTATCAGTCCATGCCCGGCAACCTGACCTTTTTACAGGGCTGCGCGGCTTCGCTGGTAGGGCAGGATGTCCTTGTGGACACCAAGGCGCTGGAAGCCGAGCCCATCACGGTGGCAGGCTCTACCGCCGCTGCACTGGGGCTGACCTTTGTGTTCGTGCTCCCGGCGGCGGTGCTCATTGCCGGGGCAGTGGTGGTGCTGCTGCGCCGCCGCAGATAAGGAGACCACCATGAAAACAAAACAGCGTGTCCTGCTGGCGCTGCTGGCAGCGGCAGTGCTGCTGGGCACGTTGCTGTGGGCGGTGACCCGCAGCAACGCCAAGGCCGAGCAGGCCGCCGGCGCCGCTGCCGAGGGCAGCATTCCGCTTTCCAGCTTTGCCGCCGAGGACTTGGAGCAGATCGAGTACACCTATAACGGCGAGACCTACACCCTGCAATATTCCGGCGGCAGCTGGCAGCTGGCGCAGGACCCCGCCTATCATCTGGACGAAAGCGCCTGCAACACCATGCGCACTGCCCTGATGGCACTGAATGCCAAGCGCAGCCTGACGCCGCAGGCAGGGGAGGACTACGGTCTGGACAGCCCGCAGCTCACCGTCACGGTCACGGCGGCAGGGCAGAGCAATACCCTGACCTTCGGGGCAGAAAACCAGGTCACCGGGGATCTCTATGCGCAAAAAGCCGGGGACGATGCCATCTATACCGTCAGCGGCAACAAAGCCGCCTGCTTCCAGCTGGATAAGGCCGGGCTTTTCGGCAGCTTCTGCCCCACCGGACTTACGGCTTCTGCCATTACGCAGGTAGCCTATACGCTGGCAGACGGCACCTCCGTCACCCTGAACGCCGTCAGCGAGCCGACCGAAAGCGCCGACAGCACGGACGCAGACAGCGCCTCTTCCTCTGCCTACGAGACGGTGTGGCGGCTGGCCTCTGACCCCGCCGCCAGCCTTGCACAGGACAAGGTGCAAAGCCTGCTGTCTGCCTTGTGCACCTACGTTACCGCCCAAGCCACGGACGCCGACCTTGCCGCCTGCGGTTTTGATGCACCGGTATTCACCGCCGCAGTCACCAGCGAGGACGGCTCCACCGTACAGCTGACCTACGCCTGCGGTACGGACGGGTGGTATCTGCAGGTGAAAGGGGATACCTCGGTATACACAGTGGATACCAGCACTGTGCAGGCGCTTCTGCTGACGGAAAGCGACCTGAAAACGCAGGAATAATTGCTTTGATACGCTGCACCGAAACCAAGGTGCAGCGTATATTTTTTTGCAGCTTTTTATAAAGTTGCGGCAAACATCGGCAGAGTGATTGACAATCCGACTATGATTGTTTATTATAAACCGTGACAGGGTAAGTCCGCCGCGCAAGATCATGCTTCTGTGCGGGGCGGAGCATCCCTTATACGCAAAAAAGATGGGGCAGGTTCCCTGTCTTTTTTCGTATCTGAGAACAAGGAGGATAACATATAAAATGGACAACTCGGTGGTCGTTTCACTGCGGGATATCGTAGTGGAATTTGATGGACAGCGCATTCTGGATGGGCTGAATCTGGATATCCATGACAAGGAGTTCGTGACGCTGCTCGGTTCCTCCGGCTGCGGCAAAACCACCACCCTGCGCCTGATCGCAGGCTTTCTGGAGCCGAACGCCGGCAAGGTGCTGCTGAAAGGGAAGGACATTACCGGTGTGCCGCCCTACAAGCGCCCGGTGAATACCGTGTTCCAGAAATATGCGCTGTTCCCGCACCTGAACGTGTTCGAGAACGTGGCCTTTGGTCTGCGGCTCAAAAAGCTGGACGAGGACACTATCCGCCGCAAGGTGCGCGATATGCTGGAGGTCGTGGGCTTGAAGGGCTTCGAGCGCCGCAGCATCAGCCAGATGTCCGGCGGTCAGCAGCAGCGCGTGGCCATTGCCCGCAGTCTGGTCAACGAGCCGGAGATCCTGCTGCTGGACGAGCCGCTGGGTGCGCTGGACCTGAAGCTGCGCAAGGAGATGCAGCTGGAGCTCAAGCGGTTGCAGCGCGAGATGAACATTACCTTTATCTACGTCACCCACGATCAGGAGGAAGCGCTTACCATGTCCGATACCGTCGTGGTCATGAACGGCGGTAAGGTGCAGCAGATCGGTACCCCGGAGGATATCTACAACGAGCCGAAAAACGCCTTTGTGGCGGACTTTATCGGCGATTCCAACATCGTGGACGGCGTGATGCACAAGGACTTTCTGGTGTCCTTCTCCGGTGTGGACTTCCCCTGCGTGGACCGCGGCTTTGCCCGGGAGCAGAGCGTGCAGGTGGTGGTGCGCCCGGAGGATATCGAGGTGGTATCCCCTGTGGAGGGCCAGCTTGTGGGCGTGGTGAACGATGTCATCTTCAAGGGCGTGCACTTTGAGATGCACGTGGAGTGCGAGGGCCGCGAGTGGCTGATTCACTCTACCCGCGCCTGCACCCCCGGCGAGACCATTGGTATGCGCATCGGCCCCAACGAGATCCATATTATGGCGCGGAGCGAGGGGTGATGTGCCATGAAGATCTATGATAAAAAACTGGCTTATCCGTACTTTGTATGGATGGTGCTGTTTACCGTTGTGCCCTTGTTCATTGTGGTGTACTACGCCATGACCGACGCCGAGGGTAACTTTACCCTGAATAACCTCACCTCCATCAGCGGCTACGGCTCAGTGTTTGCCCGCAGCCTGCTGCTGGCGCTTATTGCTACCGTTATCTGCCTTGTCATCGCCTTTCCGGTGGGCTATTTTCTGTCCCGGTTGCGGGTGAACAAGCAGCACATCATGCTTATGCTGGTCATGCTGCCCATGTGGATGAACTTTTTGCTGCGTACCTACGCATGGATGGGTCTGCTCAGCGTCAATGGCCCGGTGAACACCCTGCTGGGCTTTATCGGCCTTGGCCCCTATACCATGCTCAACACCTCCGGTGCGGTAGTGCTGGGCATGGTGTATAACTATGTGCCCTACATGATCCTGCCGCTGTACACCAGCATGACCAAGATCGACCAGAGCCTTGTGGAGGCTGCGCAGGATCTTGGCGCCAACACCACCAAGACCCTTGTGCGGGTGCTTATCCCCATGAGTGTGCCGGGCATCAGCACCGGCATCACCATGGTGTTCGTGCCGGCAGTTTCCACCTTTGTCATCAGCCGTATGCTGGGCGGCGGCTCTAATCTGCTGATCGGTGACCTGATCGAGATGCAGTTTCTGGGCAACAGCTATAACCTGAACGTCGGCTCTGCCATGAGCCTTGTGCTGATGATCATTGTGCTGCTGTGCATGAGCTTTACATCCAGCTTTGACGAGGATGAAATGGAGGGCGTGTCCTGATGAAAACAAAACATCTGCGCCTGATGCAGCGGGTCTATATCATCCTGTTCTTCTGCTTTATGTACCTGCCCATTGCCTACATGATCGTGTTCAGCTTCAACCAGAGCAAGGGCTATTCGCTGTTCACCGGCTTTACCTTCAAATGGTATCGCAGCCTGTTCACGAATGCGTCCATCCTCCATGCGCTGTGGGTGTCCGTTGAGGTGGCAGTACTGTCCGCCATCATCGCCACGGTGCTGGGCACGGCAGCCAGCCTTGGCATTGCCTCCATGAGCCGCAAAAGCCGCCTGCTGGTGACCAACATCACCTATATTCCGGTGGTCAACCCGGAGATCATCACCGGCATCTCCCTGATGCTGCTGTTCGTGGCCTACCAGCGCTTTGCCACGCAGTCCGCATGGCTGCCGGACAACATCATGGGTCTGCCCACGCTGCTCATTGCGCATATCGCGTTCAACGTGCCCTACGTTATCTTTAACGTAAGTCCCAAGCTCAAGCAGCTGGACATCAAGCTGTACGAGGCAGCGCTGGATCTTGGCTGCGACCCCCGGCAGGCGTTCTTCAAGGTCATCCTGCCGGAGATCAGCCCCGCCATCCTTTCTGCCTTCCTCATCTGCCTGACCTATTCCATCGACGATTTCATGATCTCCTACTTCAACTGCGGCACCGTGGAGACCCTGCCCATTGCAATCTACTCCATGACCCGTAAAAAGGTCAGCCCGGAGATCTACGCGCTGTCCACCATCATGTTTGTGGTCATCCTCAGCGTCATTCTGGTGTCCAATGCCATGGAGAGCCGCAGCTACCGCCGGGATCAGAAAACGCTGCGAAAGGAGGGCGCACGATGAAACGCATTGCTGCATTGCTGCTGACGCTGGCTGTGGCGCTGTGCGCCGCATTGCCGGTGTTTGCCGCCGGTACCATCGAGGTGACCGAGGATGTCTCGGTGTCGGACGCTTACGACTGGACCCGTTTCAAGGGGCAGAACGTCACCCTGAATGTCTATAACTGGGGCGAGTACATCTCCAACGGCTCGGACGACAGTGTGGACGTGGTTGCCGCCTTTGAAAAGCTGACCGGCATCAAGGTGAACTACACCACCTTCGACTCCAACGAGTCCCTGTACGCCAAGCTCAAGTCCGGCGCAGCCAACTACGATGTGATCATCCCCTCCGACTACATGGTGGCAAAGATGATCAACGAGGGGATGCTTGCACCCCTTGACTACGACAATATCCCCAATTTCCAAAAGATCGATGCAGGCTATCGCAACCCGGATTACGACCCGCAGAACGCTTACACCGTGCCCTATATGCTGTGCACCACCGGCATCATCTACAACACTACCATGGTAGACGAAGCCCCCACTTGCTGGGCAGACCTGTGGGATGAACAGTATGCGGGCAACATTCTGATGTTCAACAACAGCCGCGACGCCTACGCTATCGCTGCATTTAAGAGCGGCCACAGCATCAACCCCGCCACCCCGGAAGAGGTGGACGAGGTGGTAGAGGAGCTCAAGGCACAGAAGCCGCTGGTGCAGGCCTACGTCATGGACGAGATCTTTGATAAGATGATCGGCGGCGAGGCGGCCATCGGCGTGTACTACTCCGGCGATGCCATTACCATGATCGATGATAACCCGGATCTGGCTTGGGTGTTCCCGGAGGAGGGCAGTGTGCTTTCGGTGGACTGCATGGCTGTGCCTGCTGCCAGCGAGCACAAGGAAGCCGCTGAGATGTTCATCAACTTCATGTGCGAGACCGACATCGGCAAGGCCAACAGCGAGTATATCGGCTACACCACCCCCATGCACGATGTTTGGGAGGTGCTGGACGAGGATCTGAAGACCAGCGAGATCGCCTATCCGTCTGAGGAGGACGCCGCCCGCGAGAAGGTGTTCACCGCCCTGAGCGATGAGGTAAACAGCGAGCTGGATCTGAAGTGGAGCGAGATGAAGAGCTACGATGAGGGCGGCGGCAGCTACCTGTTTTTGCTGCTGCTTCTGGCCATGCTGGCGCTGGCCTGCTTCAATATCTGGCGCAAAGTGCGCAGAAAGACCCGCAATCAGTATTGATCGTTCAGCCAAGGCTGCCGTCCCGGATGTGGTGCGGCGGCCTTTTTCCGATAGGAGGAAAAGACTATGGAACAGTTTTATTATGAAGATACTGCCGTGGTAGAAAATGCCGATGCAGACTGCCACAGCCTGCTCAAGGCCAGCGCCCTGCTGCGCTATGTGGAGCAGATTTCTTCCATGCACGCCCGGAAGTTTGGCATGGACGATAAGTTTTTTGAGGATCACGGCGTAGCGTTTCTGGTGGGCAAGCAGGCGCTGCGGTTTAACCGTGTGCCTCGCCGTGGCGAGACTTTGACCCTTTGCTCCCGCTCAGAAAAGGCTCTCCGTGGCTCTATCAAGCGCGTCACTACCCTTACGGACGAAGCCGGGCAGGAAGTAGCCATGGTGGACAGCCGCTGGATCATGTCCAGCCTTGAGAATGGACATATCCTGCGCCAGCCGGGCTGGACGGTGGAGGGATACTGGAACGAGACGGTGGAAGAGGAACTGCCCCTTTTGCTGCATAAGCGCCGGGACAGCCTGACCAGCGCCGGTCTGGTTACGGCGCGCTACTCCCAGTGCGACCTGCACTACCACATCAACAACGCCTTTTATCTGGATATCGTCTGCGATGCACTGCCGCAGGAGATCATGCGCGATCATGTTGTGAAGTTCGCTTCCATCAACTATCACCGCGAAGTCCCCATGGGGCAGCAGGTGGAGGTGTTCTACACGCCTTCGGATGATGGCTGGTACTTTATTGCCAAGCACGCAGACAAAACGGCTTTCGAGTGCTATCTGGAGCTGGAGCCAGTCAAACAGTAAAAACATGGAGGGATGCCTATGTCTAAAACCGGAGAATTGTTCGGCACCTTTTTTAAGATCGGTGCCTTTACCTTTGGCGGCGGCTATGCCATGGTAGCGCTGCTGGAACACGAATTTGTAGAAAAAAAGCGCTGGCTCACCCGGGAAGAGTTTCTGGATATGGTCGCCATTGCCGAGTCCACTCCCGGCCCTGTGGCGGTGAACAGCGCCACCTACATCGGCTATAAGCTGGCCGGTGTTGCCGGTGCGGCGGCTTCCACTCTGGCGGTGTGCCTGCCGTCCTTTGCAGTCATCTACCTTATTTCGCTCTTCTTCGACCGCTTTTTGCAGCTGACGGTGGTGGCCAATGCTTTCAAGGGCATTCAGGCCTGTGTCATCTACCTGATCCTGTCCGCCGGGGTCAAGATGCTCAAAAACTTGCAGCGCACCCCCTTCAACACGGCAGTGGTGGCGGTGGTGTTGGCGGCTATGGTGGGCTGCTCAGTGTTGGCGGTAAAATTTTCCTCCATCTGCTGCATTTTGCTTTGCGGCGCAGCCGGGGTGCTGGCCTACGCGATAGGGCAGGGGAAGAAAGGCGGCACAAAATGATCTTGTTGGAGCTGTTCTGGAATTTCCTTGTCATCGGTGCAGTGTCCTTTGGCGGCGGCTACGGCATGATCTCGCTGGTACGGGAAACGGTGCTGGGGCACTGCTGGCTGACCGAGAGCGAATTTCTCAGCTTTATCGCGGTGTCAGAGTCTACGCCCGGCCCGCTGGCAGTGAATATGGCCACCTTTATCGGCGCTTCGCAGGCGGGGCTGGCAGGCTCCTTTGTGGCAACGGTGGGGGTGGTGCTGCCCTCCTTTGTCATCATTTTGCTGATCGCGGCGGCGCTGCACAGCCTGATGAAGTACGCCGGGGTCAACGCCTTTCTGGCTGGGGTGCGCCCCTGCGTGGTGGCTATGATCCTGGCTACCGCCTGCACTATGGGGCTTTCCACGCTGGGGGGCTTTACCACCCTTGCCGGCGGCTTTGCCCCGGATGTGCGTGCACTGGCGGTGTTTGCCCTGCTGGGCATTCTGCATTTTGCCTATAAAAAGAAAACGCAGAAAGCACCGTCCCCCATTGGGATGATCTTACTTTCTGCGGTGCTGGGCGCGGTGCTGTGGAGCATCTGACCCGGCAAGAAAGGATACTGCAATGAACATTACCGTGTATCTGGGGGCAAACCTTGGCACCGACCCTGCACTGCCGCAGGCCGTGCAGCAGCTGGGGCGCTGGATCGGCGAAAGCGGCAACGCGCTGGTGTACGGCGGCAGCAAAAGCGGCCTGATGGGGCTTTTGGCCGACAGTGTGCTGGCCGCAGGCGGCAGGGTGACCGGCGTAGAACCCAAGTGCTTTCTGGACGCAGAACTGCAGCACGAGGGACTGACCGAGTTGATCGTCACCGAGGATATCTCCGCCCGCAAGACCAAAATGATCGAGCTGGGGGATGCTTTTATCGCGTTTCCCGGCGGCACCGGCACGCTGGAGGAGATCACCGAGGTCATCAGCAAGCTGTCTCTGGGACAGCTGAACGCGCCCTGCATCCTCTACGACCTGAACGGCTACTACCAGCCTCTGCACCAGCTTTTGCAGCAGATGATCACCATGGGGCTTTCCACTCCGGCGCGGCAGCGGAATATCGCCTTTGCCGCCGACCTTGCTCAGATTCGCGCAATCCTTGAAAAATGATATTGGGAAGCTTACTTCTCAAACGCGAGGGACTGCTGTACATGGCTTTGTGCGGCGGTCTTTTTTCATAAAAATGGGATACCGGGGCGTTCGCAGATGACCCGGTATCCCGAAAAAAATCATTCCGCTGGTTATGCCCATAGCACACGCGGAGGGCATTTAAATCTTTCTGCGCAATCAAAAAGGCCGCTGCACAAAATAATGTGCAACGGCCTTTTGCTATCCTGTTATGTACGCTGTGCGCGTTAAACTTAGGCGGCAGTGGTGGAAGCAACCTCAGAAGAAGCAGCCTCAGAGGAAGCAGCCTCGGAAGATGCAGCCTCAGAGGAAGCAGCCTCAGAAGAAGCAGCCTCAGAGGAAGCAGCCTCAGAAGAAGCAGCCTCGGAAACAGCGGTGGTGCTTGCGGAAGCAGCCTCAGAGGTGGAGGAAGCAGAAGCGGCAGAAGTACCACCGCAGGCGGTCATGCCAGCAGCCAGAGCCAGAGCAACAACAGCGATGCAAATATTCTTGAGTTTCATATCAATGATCTCCTTAGTCTTCTTGTAAATGTTTAGCAGCGGGCTTTCGGTAGCACCTCACTGCGATGCTATATTCTAATCCGTTTTTGAAAAAAATCAAGAGGATTTTGGTCGAAAGTTATAATCCATGTAAAGAATCTACATAGTTGTCATAAAGTTTCGCCAAAAGTCAAAGACTTTTTGGTAAAAATAAAGCGCGGGATAGAGCCTGTACCGCCGGGCGGGAAGTACAAAAACAGAAAAATTTGAAAAATACTCATAAAATCCTTTTTATTGTACTGTAAATGTGGATAATAGAGACACAACGAGGGACGGACATCCCCCGGAGGGCTGAACGACAAGAACATTTATGGAGGGTACTACAATGAAAGACTTTGATTTTGGCTACTTTGGCACCGGCGACGAGGGCTATGCCCAGTACATGACCGCATTCGAGCGCAATTTCAGCACGGACAGCACCGATAGCTTTGCATCCGATGACGCAGACTGCGATGCAGACAGCTGCGACAGCACTGAGGACGATTTCTGAGCCTGCACTCTTTTGCCCGTTTGTGCATACAAAGGGCAAAGGGGGAATGCGGCTTGAACCGGATCGTTTTCACACTTTGTGTCTGGCTGTTCCCGGCGGCGTGTACCGCGCTGGGAGCAGCAGGGGTGTTTTTGCTGCGCAGGCAGACAAGGCCGGCAACCCGGCGCATTTTGTGCGGAATGGCGGCGGGTATCATGCTGGCGGCCAGCGTGTGGAGCCTGCTGCTGCCGGCCATTGCCCGGTCGGAGGGCAGGGCGGCATGGGTGCCCCCGGCGCTGGGGCTCATTTTAGGCGCTGTGGGGCTTTTACGGCTGGAGGATGCCGCCGGGCAGTTGCTGGCGGGCGGCCCCGGGCATTGCGGGCGTATGGTGCTGGCGGTCACCCTGCATAACCTGCCGGAAGGCATGGTGGTGGGGCTGGCTGCGGCGCTGGCGCTGCACGGGGACGCAGATGCCGTAAGCGGCGCGCTGGCACTGAGCCTGGGTATCGGCTTGCAGAATATCCCGGAGGGGGCGGCGGTCAGTCTGCCGCTGACCCAGAGCGGGCGCACCCGGGGGCAGTCCTTTGCCGCCGGGGCGGCCTCCGGACTGGTGGAGCCCCTGGGCGCGGTGCTGGCCTTTGTGCTGGCCGAGTGGGTAGGCGCAGCGCTGCCGTGGCTCATGAGCGCGGCGGCGGGCTGTATGGTGTGTGTGACCGCACAGGAGATGATCCCTGAGGCGGTGGAACCGGATGAAGTGGCCGGTGTCATCAGCATCGTGCTGGGTTTTGCGCTGATGATGGCACTGGATGTGGCCCTGTGATATAGTAAAAGCAGCGCCGGACAGACTCTTTTGGTCTGCCCGGCGCTGCTTTTATGCAAAAAGGATTTATACTGTCTGCTGCTTCTGGCGCAGATGCCGCCGCACCACAAGCAGGCAGGCCAGATGCACCAGTGCGGTCAGCGCCCAGCTGATGGGGTAGCTGATGTACAGCATAAAAGGGGTGCGGTTCAGCTGGAAAATGGTGGCGATCCAAACCAGCCGCAGCACGCACACACCCACAAGGCTTACCACCATGGGCAATACGCTGTAGCCCAGCCCGCGCAGGCTGCTAGCCAGCACGTCCATGATGCCGCACAGCAGGTAAAAGCCACAGATCAGGCGCAGCCGCTCGGCACCGGTGGCGATGACCGCAGTGTCCGAGGAGTAGAAGCGCAGCAGCTGATTTCCCGCCAGTGCTGCACCGCCACCAAGCACAAGACCGGTCACCACGACACACAGCAGACAGTTGCGGATCACCCGGTCAAGATTGTGATACTTGCGCGCGCCGATATTCTGGCTGGTAAAGGTGACAGCGGCCTGTGCAAAGGCATTCATGGCAGTGTACACAAAGCCCTCCAGATTGGAGGAAGCAGAGTTGCCCGCCACCACCATGGAGCCGAAGGAGTTGATGGAAGACTGGATGACCACATTGGAAAGGCTGAACACCGTGCTTTGCAGCCCGGCAGGCAGGCCGATGAGCAAAATCTGCTTCAGCGTCCCGGCGTGGAAGGCCAGCCGCCGCAGGTCTAGCCGCAGTGCGCCCTCCTCCCGGACGAGCATCCCAGTCACCAGCAGCGCGGACACAGTCTGGCTGATGATGGTGGCCAGTGCCACGCCCGCCACGCTCATGGAAAAGCCGATGACAAAGACCAGATTCAGCACCACGTTGATGATACCGGCAGCGGCCAGACAGTATAGCGGGCGCTTGGTGTCGCCCACAGCCCGCAGCAGCGCACTGCTGAAGTTGTACAGCATGGTCATGGGCATTCCGATAAAATAGATCTTCAGATACAGGGTGGAAAGGCTGATCACGTCCTCCGGGCAACTCATCAGCTCCAGCAGACCGCGCGCGGCGCAAAAGCCCACCACCGCCAGCAGCACGCCGCTGACTAAGCCCAGCGCTACGGCGGTGTGCACCGTATCCTGCACGCCCTTTTCGTCCCGGGCGCCAAAGCACCGGGCTGCCACCACATTGGCACCCAGCGAAAGCCCGACGAACAGGTTGACCAGCAGGTTGATCAACGCGCCGTTGGAGCCCACGGCGGCCAGCGCTGTGCTGCCCGCAAAGCGCCCCACCACCACAACATCGGCGGCGTTGAACAGCAATTGCAGAATGCTGGATGCCGCCAGCGGCACGGAAAACAAGATGATCTTTTGCAGCATGGGCCCGCTGGTCAGGTCTGCGGAACGGCTGGTCGTAGCCATGAGTTGTCTACCTCCTATAATAAGCCTTGCGTGAACATAGCAATTGCTTATTATAGCGCGATATTAGGTAAAAAACAAGAGGTAAAGCGCCCTGTTCTCTCCAAAAGCGGCAAATATCACCCGCCGGGTACAGCCTGCAATTGAAAAATGCTGCCCATACTGCTATAATAAGGCGGTAGACCCGTAGAAAACGGAGGAAGTTGGATTTATGTATCGGAATCGGATCAAACGGCTGCTGGATATTTTGCTGTCGGCCTGCGGCATTCTGTGCCTTTCGTGGCTGCTGCTGCTTTTGGCTGTTGCCATCAAGCTGGACTCGCCCGGGCCGGTGTTTTTCCGGCAGAAGCGTGTGGGCATCGGCAAGCGGCATTTCCAGATCCTCAAGTTCCGCACTATGCGCATTGATACCCCGCACGATATGCCCACCCATCTGCTGCACGACCCGGAGCAGTATATCACCCGCATGGGGCACTTTCTGCGCAAGACCAGTCTGGACGAGCTGCCCCAGCTGTGGAATATCCTTGTGGGGGATATGGCGGTCATCGGCCCGCGCCCGGCGCTGTGGAACCAGTACGACCTGCTGGCCGAACGGGATAAGTACGGTGCAAACGATGTGCGCCCCGGGTTGACCGGCTGGGCGCAGATCCATGGCCGGGACGAGCTGGAAATTACCGAAAAGGCAAAGCTGGACGGCTGGTATGTGGAGCACATCAGCTTTGGGCTGGATGTGAAGTGCTTCTTTGGCACTATTACCGCCGTGCTCAAGCATGACGGCGTGGTGGAGGGCGGCACCGGCACCCTGCATGATGAAAAATGATCTATTATATGGAGACACCGGAGCCTTGGCTGACGCTCCGGTGTCTCCATTTTTACAGAAAGCACAGCACAGAACGGCTGAAATTGGCATATCTCTTGATTTATCCCCTGAAAAGCGTATAATAAAACAGTACACAAGACGTTAAAGGAGGATTCCTGTATTATGGAACGCACCTATATCAATGAGGCTCAAAAGGCCATCGGCGGCACGGTGAAGGTGCAGGGCTTTATCGAGAACCTGCGCAACAGCAAGTATATGGCATTTATCGTGCTGAAGGATATTACCGGCAAGCTGCAGATCACGGTGGAGAAGGCCGACCACCCCGAGCTGGTGGATACCATCGACCAGCTCACCCCGGACTCTGTCATCACCGTCACCGGTAAGGTGATGGAGAACGACTACGTCAAGATGGGCGGCGTGGAGATGATCCCCGAGAGCATCGAGGTGGAGAGCACCGCCAATGCACTGCCCATCGTCCGCAAGGAGATCGCAGCCACCAAGAAAAAGAAGGCTGTGGAGCGCTCCAGCATCGACCAGCGCATCGACTACCGCTGGATCGACCTGCGCACCGACGAGAACCAGCTGATGTTCAAGGCACAGAGCTGCTTCGTCAATGCTATGCGCAAGTTCCTGCTGGACCGCAACTTCATCGAGATCCACACCCCCAAGCTGATCGCTGCTGCCAGCGAGAGCGGCTCTGAGGTGTTCAAGGTGGACTACTTCGACCGCAACGCTTATCTGGCACAGAGCCCCCAGTTCTATAAGCAGATGGCCATGGCTGCCGGTTTTGAGCGTATCTTCGAGACCGGTCCCGTGTTCCGCGCCGAGAAGAGCTACACCAACAAGCACGCTACCGAGTTCTCCGGCTTCGACCTGGAGTTCAGCTACATCACCTCCTTCAAGGACGTGATGAAGATGGAAGAGGAGCTGCTGACCGCCGGTCTGCAGGCTGTTAAGGACAGCTATGGCGAGCAGATCAAGGAACTGTTCGGACTGGAAGTCATCGTGCCCACCACCCCGTTCCCGGTGGTCAAGCTGGCAGACCTGTATAAGGCTCTGGAAGAAGAGTTCGGCTACACCGTGGACGAGAGCGAGAAGGGCGATCTGACCACCGAGGCCGAGCGCCTGAGCTACGACTGGGTCAAGAAGCACTACGGTCACGAGTTCCTGTTCATCACCGATTACTCTGCCGAGAAGCGCGCTTTCTACCACATGCGCGACGAGAACGGCGTGCCGCAGGGCTACGACCTGATCTGGCGCGGCGTGGAAATCACCACCGGTGCCCAGCGTGAGCACCGCTACGAGGTGCTGAAGAAGCAGGCTGAGGAGAAGGGTCTGGCCGATGACGTCAAGTTCTATCTGGAGTTCTTCCAGTACGGCTGCCCGCCCCACGGCGGCTTTGGTCTGGGCATCGACCGCCTGACCATGCTGCTGTGCGGCCTGAGCATCAAGGACGCCGAGTTCCTGTTCCGCGGCCCCAACCGCCTGACCCCGTGATTTCATAAAACCTTTCTGAGAGCTGCTGTGCGTTTCGCACTGCAGCTCTTTTTTGAGTCCCGTGAAAAGGCAATTGAGGAAAATCCACAGATTTTCCTCAATTGCAATTATAAAAATATTTTCCGCTAAAGATGCCCAGAGCAAAGCGGAGGGCATTTAAGATCGTCCCGGCATAATAAGCGCTCCCTTTTCATACGATACAACGAGCACACCCACCCCTACGGGCGCGGTGCGCAGCGCAACAGGAAGGGGAGAAGGACCTTGGAGAAACAGGAACAGAACAGCATCTGTCGCGAGATCGGCGCACGCACCGGCGGGGATATCTACATCGGTGTGGTGGGGCCGGTGCGCAGCGGCAAATCCACCTTTATCAAGCGGTTCATGGAGCAGCTGGTGCTGCCCGCCATGTCCGGCTCTGCCGCTGCCCGGGAACGTGCCCGGGACGAGCTGCCGCAGTCGGCAGCGGGGCGCACCATCATGACCACCGAGCCGAAATTCATCCCGGAGACCGCCGTGCCCTTGCAGCTGGAGGGCGGCGGGGCGTGCCGGGTGCGGCTGATCGACTGTGTGGGCTACATGGTGGAGGGCGCTATGGGGCACGAGGAGGACGCAAAGCCCCGCATGGTCAAAAGCCCGTGGTTTGAGCAGGAGGTGCCCTTTGATCTTGCCGCAGAGACCGGCACCCGCAAGGTGATCTGTGAGCACTCCACCATCGGGGTGGTGGTCACTACGGACGGTTCGGTCAGCGATATCCCCCGGGCAGGCTACGCAGAGGCAGAAAAGCGGGTCATCACCGAACTGGAAGCGCTGGGCAAGCCCTATATCATCCTGCTCAACAGCACCCACCCGGACGCGCCGGAGACCCGGCAGCTGGCTGAGGGCATGGCGCGGGACTACCGCCGCACCGTGCTGCCGGTGAGCTGTGTGGACTTGGACGCCGCCATGCTGGGGGAGATCCTGCGGCGGGTGCTGTACGAGTTCCCTGTGCAGGAGCTGGATTTTGCTCTGCCCCGCTGGGTGACCATGCTGGAATCCGGGCACTGGCTGCAAACGCAGGTATACGCAGCCGCCATGCAGCTGGCAGAGCGGGTGTCCCGCATGAAGGATCTGCCCGCCGGAACGGACGCTCCTGCGCTGGAATGCGAGGCTGTGCAGCGCTCGGCGGTGGCAGGGGCAGACCTTGCCGCCGGCAGTGTGCGGGTGAGCGTGGAGCTGAAGCCGGAGATCTTTTATCAGGTGCTCAGTGAGCAGACCGGGCTGGACATCGGGGATGAAGCCGGGCTGATGCCCTGCATCATGGAACTTGCCCGGGCAAAGCGCGCCTACGAGAAGGTGCGCAGTGCCTTGGAGCAGGTGGAAGCCACCGGCTACGGCATCGTGATGCCCTCCATCGACGAGCTGCATCTGGAACCACCGGAGATCGTGCATCAGGACGGGCGCTGCGGCGTCCGGCTGCAAGCCTGTGCGCCCTCTATCCAGATGATGAAAGCCACCATCCACACGGAGCTCAGCCCCATCGTGGGCACCGAGAAGCAGAGCGAGGACTTGGTGCAGAGCCTGCTGGCCGACTTTG
>OHUN01000182.1_pt1 | contig 48622 bp, 39 predicted proteins | sample 1579211 | NCBI WGS metagenome assembly OHUN01 (sample SAMEA3879560, study PRJEB24766) | human gut metagenome | biome: human-associated habitat; feature: feces | place: USA | collected 1985/1987
CTGAGGGCCTGAAAAGGGTAAAAAATTTCGCGTTTATAGCTGGACTAGTAGACCTTGCAAAAGAAAAGGCATCTCTTGGAAAGAATAGTGAGGCTGTTACGTGGGATAACGAAGCATATCCACTTGTTATGGATGCACCATTTTCTAATGCTGATGAAACGCATATAAAAAATATCTCCGCAGTTCTTCCAGAAGTTGCAAATCAGGTAATTATGTTTGTGATGGAGAAAGATTGGCAGTATGCAGAGTCTGTTATGAGTGTCCGTGTAGGAAAATATTGTAAACTAAAGAAGTTTTCAGAATCACATACTGAAATTGAAGAGTAGGAGGAAGTATCATGTTTGAAGGCGATTATACAATCAATGGTATGCATGCAACTTATATAAAATATTTAGTAAATGATGTGAAAGCATTTGAAAGATATATTGATGTTTATATGGCGGGGGCGGCCATTGGTGCATTAAATGATAAACGTGCAAAACAAGGCGGTAGTACAGATCGCGCTAGAATTTATTCGGATGCATTTAATACAGAACATGTAAAATGTAATGAATTATTTAAAGTAGTTATTTTGAATGATACGTCAAAGTCATGGTCAGAAGAAGATAGAATTAATATTTGTTTTAAATTTAGAGATAAGATGGATGCAAATGCCATTCCACCAATTACAGAATGTGAAGTTGAAATGATGAAAGAAGCAATAGATTTGTTCAATGAATATGTGATGGGTGGGATTGAACTATTATATGAAAGTTTTTCAAGTAGTGCAACAGTAAGTATAGATGATACGGTGGACTATGCATATAAGGCAATGTTTGATCAGCGTATTTTAATTGAGAGTAGACAGTCGGGAACAGATGTAAATCAATTATTACGGCCAGAGTACTAAAAGGAATATGGTGAAGTAATGGCAGAGATTTTAGTAAATAATTTAGGTCTATCTGTAAGAGCATCAAATGCTTTAAATAAGATGCAGATACATACTCTAGAACAATTATTAAGTACTCCTATAGAGAAGGTTAAAGAAGGTAAAAATATAGGGGTAAAAACAGTAGATGAAATTGCGACTTTTTGCAAAAGTTATCTAGAGGGTAAGGTAGATATTGATTCGTTAATTAAGAAAGAAAAAGGAGAAAGAATTTATTCGGAAGATGAATTGGAAGAAATGTCTTGCCATAATATCACTGAACTCGAATTGTCAGCAAGAGCAGAACATGGATTATTGCGTATAGGCTGTGATACTTTATCAAAACTTGCAAAGATCTCGGAAAAAGATTTAAGAGATATGCAGGGGTTAGGTACTAAAACATGCAATGAAATTATATATAAAAGAGAAGTGTGGGCTGAAAGTAATTTATATGCTGCAGAAATTGAAGAAAACGGGAGGACGGTATCCGAGTATGAGAAAGCGTTCTATGAAAAAGTATCTCAAATGTTATGCCCAATAAAGCGTTTATTTTGGAGACAATTAAGAGAATTACTTTTAGAAAATGCTGTTATGCTACAGGAAGATGATTTTTCTTTGAAGAGGATTAATGATGATTTTATTTTTACAGTTATTCAGATGGATGAATTTGGGGTGCCGTTGAAAAATTACTTTAAAAAAATTGTGCCGGATGAAATTATTCAAATAGAAGAACTAAAAAATAAAATCGATAAAGAAAATCTGGAATTTGATGGGAATGTACTGATAGAACGTTTTTTAGATAGTAAAATATGCAAACAAAGAGATAACAATATATACCTTGATAAATTAAATATAGCACAATATTTGCGAAGTCATGAGAGTGATTATGATCCAAGAAAATATGATTTTTTTGTAAGACGATTAAGTGGAGAAAGTCTTCAGGAGATAGGAGATATATTTGATTTAAGCAGAGAGAGAGTCAGGCAGGTATTGGGAAAAATGGCTCAAAAATTGCCTAATCTATATGAAGACTATTATAGATTTCCGTACGAATATTTTAAATTTTCAAAGGGTGAGTTTTGTAATGCATTTCCGGAATGTGGGTCAATTGGGTATGAATATCTTTCAATAAGGTATAAAAGGGGCAAGAAGCTAATAGATGAAAAATCTGTCGAAAAATATACTGGCATTTTTAAAGAAAGGATGAGTGAGTATCTTAAGGAAGAGGTATTACGACAAGACAAAAGGCATGTAACTAGAACAGAAATGGTTTATCGAGTTTTAATGAGCAATAGTGATCGTGCTATGACGATGGATGAGTTTCAAAAAGAGTATAATGATTACTTAAGTCGGAGAAATTATCCGCAAGATAGATTGAAAATCAATATTCGTACTGTGTCAAATCATTTGAGAAATTCTCCACATGTTGTTTTTGATAAAGATAACCGAATAAGATATTGCGAAGTAGATGCAAGGATTATTTGGAATAACATTAATTTTAACCAATATAGGAATATGATAATATCAGCGGAATTAATATACAGAGACTATATTGAGTTGATGGAAGAACTTGATATTAGAGATGGATATGAGCTTTTCTATGTTATAAAGTCTTCACTTGATAATTGGGATAATAAAGATTTTGAGATAAGTTGTAGACGTGTGCCAGTTATGGTGTTAGGGGATGGTGATGAAGCGAAGCAGGCACTACATTTACTGAAAGAAATTTCGCCTATTGATTTTGGGGGATATTATGAAGCTTATGAAAAACGTTATGGTGTTCGAAGTGCAAATGGAAATCCGGTTATTTCAGGAGCTTTAGCAAATTATTATTTGAATGGAGAGTATTCTGTTGATGTTATTTCAATGGATGATGAAGATGCAGTGGCATTAAAACAGGCATTGTCCAAAAAGAACTTCTGGTTTATAGATGAAGTAGAAAAAATGTTTAGTGAGATATGTACTCATTCATCGCAAGATGCATTGAATAAGGCTGCATTTAAACGTATAGGATATTCGTTGAATATAGGGTATTTATATAATGATGATTATGGTACTGTTGTTAATTATTATGATCAAGAGATCTTTTCAAAAGAAATACTTGATTTAAATGAATATGATCGGAGGTTATTAGTTTTGTCATCATTTGAATCGGCAATGTACAAAAAGAGAATGGAACTTGAGTATATTGAAGTCGCACCTAAAGTATATATGACTTTGTGTGAATTAGAACGAATTTATGACTTATCACTTGATGACGTACATGAACTTCAAGAGTGGATTTGCCAATGTCAGGATAAATATTTTAATGCGCATAGTGTTTGGAAAAAACTTGAAAAAACTGGATTAGAAAAAAAATTTCAAGGTAATGAATGGTTATGTACATGTATATTTAGACAACAACAAAACATTTTTTCTCTGCAAGTGGCGGGAGGAATTATTTTGTGCAAAGATAGTAGTAAGCTTAATTTTGGTTCAATATGTCAATGGATTGTAGACCAATATGGAAAAATGACAGTTCATGCATTGACAGCACGATTTAATGAAACATTTGCTACAAGAATCCCGGTAAGTAAAATTGCTGAGAAACTTAAGACGTATGGATTATGGGATATACTAGTTACAGATTCCTTTGATGAATATATAGATAATTTGGTTATTGCAACAGATATGGATGTTGATGATTTATTGAAAGAGGAATTTTTTTAAAATATATTGATATTGATTAATAGGTACGTCTATATAAAATATCAGTTTAAAATTTATTGTGGTATAGTTTTCTAATAGTATAAATGTGATAGGGATAGCAATATACGATAATAAAAACCATGGTTGTTAAAACTATATGTGATTAGCTTAGCATATCTGGCGAATGTCATAGTCGATATCACGGCTAAAATACGTTTTCTCTGATCATGAGCGGTTAAGATATTCAGTAAAGTGAATATTTTTGTGATAGTGGTATAAAACTGTGATTCTGGTGTAGCGGGAATCTACATTAGGGATATAGAAATTAATTTTTGATAATTACCAATCGTTTTCTGATCACTGGACAGTATGGACCTCAAGACCAAATATTTATAATAATTTGAATAGATTGAAATTGTTGTGGAAATGCAGAAAGTATCTTATAATTTATGCTGTTCTGTAGAATAATCAACAAGTATTATGCATTATAGTGTACTTATTTAAAAACAGTTAGAAGAAAAATGATGTGTGAATATAATAAGGTTGGATTCAAATGTTAAGAGCAAATTTATAAACGGGGTGAAAATATGGCTATGAAAAGATATCAAGTTTTTGTGAGCTCAACATATAGAGATTTAGTAGAGGAAAGAGCAGCAGTTATAAGTTGTTTATTGGATAATGGTTGTATTCCGGTAGGAATGGAACAATTTCCAGCTATGCCAGTTAGTCAATGGGATTATATTAGGAAGATGATAGATGGTAGCGATTATTATTTATTGATTGTAGCTGGAAAATATGGTTCGATAGATCCTCAAAGTGGATTAAGTTATACTGAAAAGGAATTTAAATATGCAATAAAGCAAAGTATTCCAATTATTTCTTTTTTATATCAGGATATAAAAAAACTTTCATATGAAAAATGTGAAGAAACAGATGAAGGAAGAAAAAATGTTGAAAGATTTAGGCAAGAAGTATTAAACAGTGATCATTTGTGTGATTTTTATACATCTATTGATGGGTTGAAATATGCAGTTGCAAAATCTTTAAGAAAAACAATAGAAGAGTGTCCTGCTAATGGATGGGTTAGAAGTGATCAAATAGATGATTTTCAATCAAAAACTATAGAGCATTTGCAAGATGTTTTACTTATGATGAATAATATAAAGATGGAACAAAAAAGTAATTGTTTGGATATAGATATTACTGTTGAAGCAAAAACATTATTAAGGGAAGCCTGTGATGCAAAAGGAAATGGGGTAATAATCGTATGTAGAACATTGGGTGGAATTACAATATCGGTAGGAGATAAAGTGTTTTGTGATGAGTCTACAGCACGTTTGGAAGCGATTTGGTTGGGAGCAATAGATGAGTTGGAAAAGAAAGGATTTATTGTTGATGCTTCTGGGAAACATGAAGTTTATCATGTGACTCGTCAAGGCTACGATTATGATGATAAAGATGAAAATACAATAGCTTCAAAACTTAGAAAAAAAGGATATGATGATGTTGATATAGCTATCATTAATACAATAATAAATAATGATAGAGTAAACCTTTCAGAAATATCGCAGTTTATAGGGCATACGCAAGCATCTACAATGAAAAGAATTAATAAACTACAAGATAAAGGGATTGTGGTAAAAGAGGGAACTGCTAGGAATAGAAAATGGGTAGTTTTTGGAAAAAATATTTAAGGAGAGAGTACATAGTTTTGTAGGTAGAAGAGATGATTTGTATAATGAAATATATATCAGCTTAAACCAACTATAAAAAAGGTTTGGGTTTGTTAATGTTGGTGAGTGTGCCGGAAGTGGTGTCGATAAGATTATGACAGCATTGGCAGAGCAAAATTGGAAAACACCGGAATTTGATTTCTCAGAGCGCAATGACAGGGTAACATTAAAACTCGAAGTTGGGCAAGTGGTGTATATTCCGGGAGCTGTGAACTTGCAGATGAATATTCCGGTCTTGACGCAAGAATATTCAGCAGACAAACAGACAAGTAGACTCAATAGAAGCTGATGAAATACGCAATCTGAATAAAGAGCAAAGAGTAATACATTATCTTAAAAGCCATGATAGTATTTCAACACAACAGGCAAAGGAACTGTGTGAATATAAAACACGAGCAGGTGCACGCAGGTTGCTGGATAAGATGATTCAGAATGATATTTTGAAAAAAACAGGAAGTGGACCTAGTACAAAATATATATTTAATGATGACAAGTAAAAAGAAATGAGATAATAGATACAATCGGTTATTTAATGGATGCTTTGTATCCATTTACTGGATACAAAGCGTTCAATAAGTATCCAATATTATCCGATAAGTATCCATTAGTGACCACTTACTGGATACTATTTCTCACACTGATTGAATAAAAGTAATTTGTGCAGATCATCTGTACAAATGGATTAGAAGGTGAAATAATGCTGCTTATTCGTGATATACAAAGGTGGTGATCTCATGTTAACAAACGACAACAATGTCAGACGCAATGACTTGTCATTACGCCTAAAATACATAGGTATCAAAACCAGAATATTTAAAATAGCTCCCTTTATGTATGTGATTTTATGTTCCAATATACCAGACGATTTTGAAAAAATAAAGACATATTTTGATCGCTCCATAAGGTATGTTACTTTGCAGATATCATTATCGGATCAGGTGCCGGAACATTATATAGAGGAACTCTCTCCAATTGATATGGAACATCCGGTGGATGATTTTCGGGCAACAGCGAGGACCGGAGCTGAGATAGAAGAATATATTTATGGAAGATACCATGATTTTGACATTAGAAAAATTGTTCCGAGTGAAGGCGGCATAAATTTTCATATGGATATTTATGTTGGAAGTGATGTGAGTGACAAACAGATCGCAAGGTTGCAAAAGGAACTGACAGAAGTTGACTTTGGAACGGATCAGATTCAGGTACTTCGTACAACGGAACCTCCGGAAGATAAAACAAAATTAAATCCGCAGGACAGCGTTATGTGGTTAAATACGAACAAGAGTTATCCGTTTACAGTTGCTGAGACAGATTTCTGGTATGACAATATAGAGGCAATTTATGATGGCTCTGTAAAGAGAAAGGATTTATCTTTTTGCAGAGATGGCGAACTAAAATGCTTTGTGAATGCGTCTGTTTTTCCGGTGATCAATCTACGCAGCCTTTTATTATTATATGATACGGTGTATCTTGCTTTGCCAATTGAAAATTTTTTGGATGAGTTTTTGGAAATGCAGGGCATGAAAAAGAAAGAGCTGGTCCAACTCGTTTCAATGGGGAAAGTAGTTCTTTTGTTAGGAAATGATGAGACGAGGTATGATCGACAGGTTATTTTGGATGCTTACAAAGAGTCACCGGATTCTGTAATTGGAAGAAGAGCTATGAATGCGATGATGATTGCACAGTTGGTTGAGATGAAAAATCAGTATGCTGCCAATTATCCGATGGCTTATGAGATGGCATCGCAACTTGCAAAATATGGAAATCAGAAACAGGATGAAGTGGCACTTCATATATCAGAACTGTTGGTATGGCCATATAGAGTAGTGGGAGAAAGTTTTGGCATTTTGCAAAATTCGAGTCCTATGGCAGTCAGTAATTTCGGCATTAATCAGTTGGCATATAATTTTTTCAGAGAGCATGATCAGAAGAGTGCAATTGAATTTGAATTTATTTCAAAGGCGGAATCGGCACATCTAGCCATGGCTTTGGATGCAACATATTTTCCGTTTCGTGCAGAAAATGATAATAAAATATATACGGATGAGGCAGAGACTTCTATGATGGAAGGAATGATGAAGGTATATTGGTATGCACCAGAGCAAGTGAAGCGGATGCAGTCGATTTGGAATACAAATTATACGGAAAGAAATATGCTGGAATTCTTTGACACAAAAGAAAATATTGATATTTTGCGTACTGCAAACATGGCAGACAAGTACCAGACACCTATGAAGTTCCGGGCTATTTTGGAAAATCTGGAGAAGATGGAAGAAACAGATCGAAGACAAAAGATTCGGGAGTATAATAATATTTTGGCAGAGGCTTCGGAACGAACTGCGAAATCGACAAGTATTGTCGATTTCATGCTTGGAACTACCGGTTTTTTAAATTTTGGATCTTATTTGAATACGATACTGAATTTGCTCGGATTACTGAAAGGCGTTCCAGATATGATGCCTGGTGCAACGGAGCGAAAGGATTTGCAAAAATTCCGTTCGATTGCAAAAGAACTGGGCACAGATAATCCGGAGAAAACAGGAGAGGAAGTTTATCTTCTTGATCGTATTTCTCCAGTGGCTAATTTAAAATAAAAAGTAATTTATGCAGACTCTTTGCATAGATGGATTAGAACCATTCCGGAAGGCATTGCTTTGAGAATTATTTATAGGTTATACTGAAAATAAAAATTACATTATTAGATAAATATCAGGAGGCTTACATCATGGAACGAGTAGAAAAATTCTTAAAAGAAGCAGAAACATATTATTTAGCAACCGTAGAAGGCGACCAGCCAAGAGTCAGACCTTTTGGTACAGCCCACATTTTTGAGGGGAAACTTTATATTCAGACAGGTAAGGTGAAAGAGGTATCAAAACAGATTCATGCAAATCCAAAGGTAGAAATCTGTGCATTTAAAAATGGAGAGTGGATCCGTGTAGCAGGAGAACTTGTGGAAGATGACAGAAGAGAAGCCAGACAGTCGATGCTTGATGCTTACCCATCATTACAGAAGATGTATTCAGCAGACGATGGAAACACAGAGGTATTTTATTTTAAGAATGCAACAGCAACATTTTCATCATTTACGCATGATCCGGAAGTAGTGAAGTTCTGATGACAAAGGATGAGTGGTACAGGCAGTTGTTCGAGAGACTGGACAATTCCAAATTTCGAAGCAGCTTTCATTTGAAGCAGAAAGACATAGATTACATAAACCAAAAGGGACTTGATACGATCAGACAACATGCAAAGGATTTTATTGCAAAGAGAGAAGCTCCCGCATTTATAGCAAATGATGGCAAACAGACTCCTATGAGGGGCCATCCGGTATTTATTGCCCAACATGCAACTGCAACATGCTGCAGAGAGTGTATCCGGAAGTGGCACAAAATGCAGCCGGGCAGGGAACTGAGTCAGGTGCAGCAGGATTATCTTGTAGATATAATTATGACATGGATTCAAAAAGAACTGGAAAGGCAGAAAAAGAAATTATGAAAATGCAGATATTTGTAGATGCAGATGCGTGTCCTGTAGTAGGTATTGTAGAAGAAATAGCAAAGAAATATAGTATTCCAGCCACATTGCTGTGTGATACGAATCACGTATTATATTCAGACTATAGCGAAGTGATCGTAGTTGGTGCAGGAGCAGATGCTGTAGATTACAAGCTGATTAGCATTTGTCATAAAGGGGATGTCATAGTATCTCAGGATTATGGTGTAGCTGCTATGGCACTTGGAAAAGGGGCGTATGCCATTCACCAATCCGGTAAGTGGTACACAAATGAAAATATTGACCAGATGCTTATGGAGCGGCATCTTAACAAGAAGGCAAGACGCAGCTCGCATAAAAATCATATGAAGGGGCCGAGAAAGCGTACAGAGGAAGATGATGTACGCTTTGCTCAGTCTTTTGAAAAACTCATACGGATGGCAAAAGCAAAAGAAGGTGCTCAGAGTGGGATTATTTAAGAAAAAGACAGTTACAAAGACTTATGATAAAGAAAACAAGAAGCCGGTAATTAAGGCAAGCATCTGTAACGGTGAGCAGGTTGCCGGTTTTAAGGACATCCATACAGGTAAGATCGAAGAGGTTATGCTGATTAAAAGTCAGGCGGATCTTGATGAATTCAAGAAAATGTATGGAATAGATGGTGAGATAGAAAAGGAGTATTGATATGAGCATATTAGGAAACATACTTTGGAAAGCAGTTTTTCAAAATTGCAAAATTATCCCTGATGCCATTTGGCGCAGAGGTAATCTGACCGGCAGGAGAGCATTTTTTTGTGAGTTTAAAAGAATAGGCAGGAAAGATGTGTGACATAACAAGGTTACAGATGGATGAGAAAGGAAAACACGATGAACATATATGATGAATTGGAAAATTTAAAAGTCAGGGCTCGCTCCAATCCGGAACTTGCGCAGGCGTTGTTAGCCACGCGGGGAATGAAAAATCCGGTTTCCGCATTCTGCCGTATTGCACAGGAGCATGGATGCACCTTTTCCGCTATGGATCTGGTCTCTGCCGGTGAGGATTCTTACGCAGCAATGCGTCGCTCCACGAATGGAGGCGGCGAGAATTCGCCGCTGTTGCAGGGAGAAGATGATCTGTATGAGATGTTTTTAATTGAATTGATGTAAAATTGAGAGATAATGAAATAAATTACGATTACGAAGGATGGAAAAATACATTTTGTATTTATTTTTCTGTCCTTTTGTGTTATATTGGAAGCAAAGATGGAGGGATACCAGGATGAAGGATATCTATTTAACAAATTATTCTGTTAATGGAATCAAGACATTGGATAAAACGGTTTCATTGTCTTTTTATAAGAAAATAATCAATAAGGAACCGGATACGCAGGAATATAATATTAAGGGAATTTATGGAATGAATGGGTCTGGAAAATCGGGGATCGTGACTTCTGTGGAAATTTTGCGCAATCTTATCATTGATACAGGATATTTGAATAATCCGGTTGCACAGAAACATTTGGATGCTATTGTCAATAAGAAAGTTGGGGAACTTTCGATAGAAGCAGAGTTTATCGCAAAGAGTGGTGCACAGTTGCTTCTTTTTCAGTATGGAATCACCTTGTCTAAAAATAAGGCAGGTAAATTTACAATATCACACGAATGTTTAAAAGAAAAAAATGCGACATCAAAGAACAGTTCTCTGGAAATCATTTATGAAATTTGTGATGGTGAAATCATTTTTATGTATGGTTTGGAAGAAGAAAATGGTTTTGTGGCTGAAATTAGAAATAAGACGATGAATTTGTTGACCACGGGATCTGCATGTGCATTGATTTATGTAAATATGTTATACTCAGGGGACGGTAATTATTCCTTTTATAGAGAGGATAAAGTTGCACGGGTAATAATGAATGCTATCAGTGTGCTGTTTTCATTTGGACATAAGCTGCATGTGTATTTAGATGAGTCAGATGATCATAAACCATATATGATACAAAATACCATTCTCTCTTGTGACGATGTTGATTCGCAAAATGCAAAATTGTATTCGTTGATAGGTAATATTTTTGAGTTACAGAATGAAAACATAAATGTAATATTCAGTAACCGAAATATGATTGCAAAACCAAGGCTTGATAAATTTATAGAAACAATCAATAAATTATATGAATTTCTCCATATTTTTAAATCGGATCTGATGGGTATAGAGATTGATAAAAAAGAAAACGGCGATTTTTGGATGTGTGATTTGGTTATGGTGTATGATTCCTACAAGATTCATGCAGAATTTGAAAGTACCGGAATCAAAAAACTGATTAAATTATTTGTCTATGTAAGAGAAATGGTTCGTGGTGGAATTGTTTTTATTGATGAATTTGATTCGAACCTTCATGATGTTTATTTGTGTGCATTGTTGGAATATTTGATGGAATATGGAAAAGGACAGCTCTGTTTTACAACACATAATGTTGGACCGATGGATGTTCTGAAACAGCACAAGAAGTCAATAGACTTTTTGTCAGAGGATCATCAGATTTATCCATGGAAGACAAATGGCAACTATTCACCTTCAAAATTATACAGAAACGGTATGATAGAAGGTTCTCCGTTTAATGTAGATGCGATTGATTTTATCGGAGTTTTTGGTACAGGTGAGGAGGATGAATAGTGGGGAGGCAGTTTATTTTTGTTGTTGAGACGAACAAAAAATGTCAGTCCGACTGGATGTATATCAAGGACACGATTGAGCATTTTTATGCGTTTGATCGAACACAGGTAAAATTAAGTGTTGTATATATGGACGGACGGGGAAATTATGAGAAAAAGGAAAAAGATGTTCAAAATCTGATTTCACAATATAAGGCTGCTTCTAAGAAAAATCAATCCAGGGTAATATATTGTTTTGATTGTGATAATTTTGACACGAATGCAGAGGATGAAAATTTTCTGAAAAATGCAAAACAATATTGTGAAGAAAATGGATATGGATTTGTTTGGTTTTGCAGGGATATTGAGCAGGTATATATAGGAAAGCAGGTAGAGAAAAGTAAAAAACAAAAAGAAGCGGCGACATTTAAGGCGAAGAAGCTTATCATGGATGTGAATGCTGACAAATTGTTACAGCATCATTATCGCGTGAGCACGAGCAATTTTATGAAAATTATGGATCAATTTGATGAATTTACGCGAAAGTAGGATTATCCATGATTAGATGAGGATACAAAAAGACATGAAACCCAGAACACAAAAATCAATGGAATTATATAACACTCTCCTGAACCGTGGCTTTCCACAGGAGTTTTGTGAGCAGATTTCACTGAATCTGAACACAGACTGGACGGCACAGAGGATGCTTGGCTATTTGTCACATTACAGGAAACTTCCGATGGCGGAAATCGTGGACGAGATGCTGGCAATTCTAAGTGACCGGAACCGGATTATGCAGAAGCATGAATGGGAGAATACAAATGCGAAATGGAATGAATTTTTAAACCAGGGATTTCGAAAAGAGGATTGAAAAATAATATGAAAGAGGTTTTTTATGAGTTATTGGAAAAAATTTAAAAAGAAGTATATGGGGGATCGTGCGTTTTACCGCCATTATTTATTGCTGGCAGTGCCAATGATCCTGCAGAATGCCATCACGAATCTGGTCAGCTTTTTGGACAACATTATGGTGGGACAGCTGGGAACGGAACAGATGTCCGGTGTTGCAATCGTAAACCAGCTGATTTTTGTGTACAATCTGGCAATTTTTGGAGCGGTGTCGGCGGCAAGTATTTTTGGTGCGCAGTATTTTGGCAATGGAGATCACAGGGGACATATGCATTCGTTTCGTTTTAAGCTTTATGCGACGCTGCTTGTGTCAGGACTTACCATGTTGCTGCTGCTTACGAAGGGATCGGATCTGATTTCCCTGTATCTGACGGATACTGCGGGAAATGGAGCAACCGATGTGGCACTTCAATATGGAAAGCAGTATCTGGTGATTATGCTGGTGGGACTGGTTCCGTTTGCAGTGAACCAGGCATATGCCACCAATATAAAAGAAACGGGACAGACGCTCGTTCCGATGCTGGCAAGTTTTGTGGCGGTGGGAACCAATGCAGTGCTGGATTATCTGTTGATTTTTGGTGTGGGACCATTTCCGGAACTTGGGGTGACAGGGGCGGCACTTGCCACTGTGATTGCCCGGTATGTGGAAGCGGTTATTGTTGTCTTCTGGGCACATAGAAACCGGGAGAAGAACCGGTATCTGGAAGGGGCTTATCGCGGATTTGGAATCCCGGTGAGCGAACTGAAAACGGTACTGATCAAAGGGCTTCCCCTGATGTTCAATGAGGTTTTATGGGCGGCGGGCATGACCACCGTGACCCAGTGCTATTCTGTGCGTGGACTTGATGTGGTGGCAGGGCTGAATATTGCCACGACGATTACCAATTTGTTTAACATTGTCTATATACAGTTGGGAGCGTGTATCAGTATTGTTGTGGGACAGTATTTGGGAGCCGGAGAACTGGAAAAGGCAAAAGACGCAGACAACAAGATGATTGTTTTCAGTGTCTTCTGCTGTGTGATTATGGCAGCAATCATGTTTCTCGTTGGGGGATTTTTCCCTGATATTTACAATACGACAGCGGAAATTAAGGATCTGGCTACAAAGTTTATCGCCGTTTCTGCGCTGATCATGCCGTTTTGTTCGTTTAGTCATGCGTCTTATTTTACGCTTCGTTCCGGTGGGAAAACGATGGTTACGTTTTTATTTGATTCGGTGTTTACCTGGGTGGTTGTTGTGCCGGTTGCATTTTTGCTGGCACACGGTACGGGACTTGGAATTGTAAGTGTTTATTTTCTGGTACAGGCCACGGAGCTGATCAAGGTCGTGATTGGATACTGCATGGTACGAAGCAACGTCTGGGTGGTAAAAATGGTATAGGTGATCAGGGATCAGAAACTCATGCTACGGCATTATTTATAAACAATTGTTAAATGTTTGAAAAATATTTGGAAAATGGACAACTTTTGTGAAAGAATCGGTTATAATAATTTCATCTGAAAATTTAACGGAAAATACATAGGAAGCGGATGGAATTATTATCATGGAACAGGAAAACAGAGTCAGAATGGAACGAATTGCAGCAGATCCACAGTCCGGGCTGTCTGCAGAGCAGGTAAAAAGAAGGTTTGCACAGGGAGAAAACAACTATAAAGTAGAGTCTTCCACGTTGTCGGTTCCGGAAATTGTGCGTTCAAATGTCTGCACATATTTTAATCTTGTATTTGCTGTGATTGCGGTTTTGCTTGCTATTGTGGGTGCATGGTCGGATATGCTGTTTCTTCCGATTATTGTGGCAAATACCTGTATTGGTATTATCCAGGAGGTACACTCCAAAAAGGTGCTGGATAAATTATCCATTCTGAATGCACCGCATGCAGTTGTAATCCGTGACGGAAAGCGGCAGGAGATTCCAGCGGATCAGCTGGTGCTGGATGATATTGTGGAATTTTCGGCGGGAAGCCAGATTCCGGCGGATGCGAAAGTGGTATCCGGAGAGCTGCAGGTGAACGAATCCCTGATCACCGGAGAGTCGGATGAAATTGAAAAACGGGAGGGGGATTCCCTGCTTTCCGGAAGTTTTGTGGTATCCGGAAAGGCATGTGCACGTCTTGAGAAGGTCGGAAAAGATTCTTATATTTCAAAGCTGACCTTGCAGGCAACGAAAAGCAAAAAGGGAGAGCAGTCAGAAATGATCCGCTCCCTGAATTATCTGATCATGGTAATGGGAATTATTATCATCCCGATCGGGATTGCCCTGTTCGTGCAGTCGTTTATTTACAATGAGGGAACGTTTCATGACAGTATCACCGGTATGGTGGCGGCTATCATCGGAATGATTCCGGAGGGACTGTATCTGCTGACAAGTGTGGCACTTGCGGTTAGTTCCGTGCGGCTGGCACAGAAGAAGGTATTGATCCACGATATGAAATGTATTGAGACGCTGGCGAGAGTCAATGTTCTTTGTGTAGATAAAACAGGCACGATCACCGAGCCGGGGATGCATGTCTATGATTTTTCTGTTCTGGATGGGGCAGATCAGCTGGAAATTTCCCAGCTGCTGGCAGATTTTGTGGCAGCGCAGGAAAAAGACAATGCGACGATGGAAGCACTCAAAGCGCATTTCTCAAACGGAAGTGGTATGCGGGCAAGGGAAGTGTATTCGTTTTCTTCGGAAACGAAGTATTCCGGAGCCGTGATGAACGATGGGAAATCTTATGTGATCGGAGCACCGGAATTTGTTCTGCGGGGGCAGTTTGCCCAGTATCAGGAACAGATTGCCACCTACAGCAGCAAAGGCTACCGTGTGCTTGTATTTGCGCAATATGAAGGGACGCTTGACCGGAAACCGCTGACAGAGCCGGTACTTCCGCTTTGTTTTGTGATGCTTGCCAATCCGATCCGCAAAGGGGCAAAGGAAACCTTTACTTATTTTGCGGAAAATGATGTTGATATCAAGGTGATTTCCGGTGACAATCCGCTGACGGTTTCCGTCATTGCGGCAGAGGCGGGGATTGTGGGTGCGGAGCGTTTTGTCGATGCATCGACTCTGAAAGAAAAAGAAGATTATTATCGCGCGGTGGAAGAGTATACGGTATTCGGCCGTGTGACCCCGAGCCAGAAGCGGATGCTGGTACAGGCACTGAAAGAACATAAAAAAACGGTTGCCATGACCGGAGATGGTGTAAATGATGTGCTGGCACTTAAAGATGCAGACTGCAGCGTGGCGATGGCCTCCGGCAGCGAAGCCGCTTCTAATGTGGCACAGCTGGTACTTTTAGATTCCGATTTTTCCAGAATGCCGTCGGTGGTCGCAGAGGGACGCCGTGTGGTAAACAACATTGAGCGGACCGCCGCATTGTATATTGTAAAAAATATTTTCTCCATGCTGCTTGCCATTTTCTCCGTGATTCTGATGCTGGATTATCCATTGGAACCATCACAGGTATCGCTGATCAGTATGTTTACGATTGGTATTCCGTCGTTTGTTCTGGCACTGGAGCCGAATAAGGAGCTGATCCGCGGACATTTCCTGACAAACGTACTTGTGCGGGCACTTCCGGCAGGACTGACGGATTTTATCGTAGTAAGTGGTCTGGTGATTTTCTGCCGGGAATTTCAGGTAGATCTGGATTGTCTGTCTACATCATGTACCATTCTGGTTGCAATCGTTGGTTTTATGATTCTGCACCGCATTGCAAGACCGATGAATACCGGACATATTGTAATGCTGGTCGGTGTGATTGCAGGATGGATTCTTTGCATGCTGTTTGGCGGAGGCTTTTTCGGAATTACGGGAATTTCCAAACAGTGTGAAATGCTGATGGTAATTTTTGCAATTATTACGGAACCGGTTCTTCGGTATCTGAGTCTGATTGTTGAGTGGATTTCTGCGAGATGCCGCATGATCCATGCCCGTTTTTCGAGGGCGTAAAAGTGGGGCTGGTTCTTGCATGCATATAAGGAATCGTATATAATAAAAGACATACTAGTAGAAAAGCAGGTGTGGATGTGCAGAAGAGAATCAGGCAGATAGCCGCAGGAAAATTCGAATCGGATCAGCCTTCGCTTTCTATTTCGGACGAGGAACTGTTTCTTACGGTTACAGAAGGACAGGAATATACCGGGGAATTTGAAATTACCAGTGAAAACCATATTCCGGTGAGGGGCATTGTCTACTCCACCCACCCAAGGATGGAGTGCCTGACTCCCCAGTTTGAAGGCGAAAATATACGGATTCGGTATCAGTTTCATAGTAAGGGTCTCGTTGAGGGGCAGGAGGAAAAGGGTGCGTTTGTGATTCTTTGCAATCAGAGTGTACACAGCCTTTCTTTTTGTGTATCCATATCCCGTTTATATGCGCAGACTGCCACAGGTGCGATTCGCAGTCTTTCGGATTTTACGGCACTTGCAAAGGAAAACTGGCAGGAAGCATATCAGCTCTTTTATCACAAGAGTTTTCCCAATATTCTAAAAGCAAAAGAGACAAAAGAAAAGATGTACTATCAGGGGATTCTTGCGGCAAAACCATCGTCGCAGAATCTGGAAGAATTTTTGGTGGCAGCCGGCAGAAAAGAACAGATCCATTTTACAATTTCTGAGACAGACTGCCGGTTTGATGCGCTTACCGAAAGCCAGCAGCAGAAGATCGAAATCAAAAAGAGCGAATGGGGATATTTGGAACTTGCCATCACCTCCGATGCCGCGTTTGTACAGCCGGCACAGACGCAGATTACTTCGGAGGATTTTCTGGGGAGTACGTTTGTCCTGAAATACATCGTGGACTATGACCGGATGCATGCCGGAAACAATTATGCCAAAATTACTTTTTCCTCGGTATATGAGACAAAGGTTCTGGAGATTTATGCGCACAAAGGGGAAAAACAAAAGTCCAAAGAACAAAAAGAACATGCCAAAATCAGGGAATGTCAGTCCGGGCTGGTAGAATTGTATGAGGCATTCCGCCTGAAAAAAATTGTGACAGGTGTGTGGGCAAATGAGTCGGTAGAACGTTTAAACCAGCTGCATGCCATGCTTCCGGATCAGGTGATGTATCCGCTGATGAAAGCACAGGCACTGGTGATCAATCACCAGAAACAGGAAGCGGAGTGGATTCTTGAGGAATTTAAACGGGAATGGCCCGATCACCATACACCGGAGTGGGGGTATTATCTTTATATTATGACACTTCTGGAACGGGAACCGGCATATGTGGACCGCATGACGCATGAGATTGAAATGATTTTTCATGAAAATCCGGATTCTGCTTTGTTATTCTGGGTTCTTTCGTTTCTGGAAGAGGAATATTACAACAACAGTGCGCACAAACTGCGTGCAATTGCGCACTGGGTGATGAGTGGCTGTGTTTCCCCGTACCTGTATCTGGAGGCATACGATCTGATCAGCCATGACCCGTATCTGCTCACAAAACTGGGAAGATTTGAAGTGCGGATTCTGCGCTGGGCAATCCGTCATCAGGTTCTGACGAAGGAACTGGCAGCACAGATTTTTGAAGTGGTGGAAATGAATCAGGGATTTCATCCGGTTCATTTTGAACTGATGCAGGCAGCTTACGGGACAGAGGAAAAACCGGAATATGTGGGACAGATCTGCAGTTACCTGATAAGAACCCAGCAGTTTGATACAAAATTTCACCACTGGTATGAAAAGGGAATCGGGCTTGAACTTCGGATTACCGGATTATACGAGGCTTATCTGATGTCACTGGATGAACGGGAGATTGCATCGGTTCCAAAAATTATCCGGATGTACTTTCAGTATGACAGTAATCTTCCCTATCGGAAGATGGCAATTCTTTACAACAATATCATTGCGTCAAAGGAAAGCGAACCGGAAATTTATGAACAGTATCGCCGGGTGATGAGCCGTTTTGCCATGGAACAGATCGAGCAGGAACATGTGGACGATAATCTGGCGGTGGTTTATGAGGACATGCTCGAACTGGGGCTGGTGAATGAAGAACTTGCAAAATGTCTTTCCAATATTCTGTTTGCGCATAAGCTGGTAATTATGCAGCCGCATATGGTCCGCGCGATTGTATACCAGAAGCAGATGAAAGATCCGCAGATCGTTCCGATTGTAAACGGATGTGCCTACGTGTCCCTTTTCTGCAGGGAATATGCCATTTTGTTTGAGGATGGGAAAGGCCAAAGATATATCCACAGTGTCCCGTACCGGCTGGATTCCCTGATGGATGCCGGATCGTATCTGGAGAAATGTACGGCACTGGCACCGGAGGAACTTCCGTATATTGTTTCCCATTTTGGGGAAAAACCGGATCATCATATGTTTGATGCCAAAGAGGAAAAATTTTTCCGGAGAGTGCTGTTTGCACAGGAGCTGGATACGGAATACCAGTCGTATTTTTCCAGGGAGATTGTGCGTTATTATCAGAAAAAAGAGCAAAAACCCCTGGTGGAACAATATCTGGAACAGGCAGATTATGAGCAGATGCCGCAGGCGGTGCGTCAGTATATGATGGAATCCCTTGCGGACTGGCGGATGTATGACCGGTTGTATGAACAGATGCAGGAATATGGGCTGGATCAGATCGGATCATCGGCAAAGGTTGCAGTTGCCACCTATCTGCTGGATGCGATGGAAGAGAGGGAGCAGGACGAGGAACTGCTGCTTTTGTGTACAAGTGCGTTTTTAAACAAAAAATACAATGACAGGATTCTGCAGTATCTGAGTGATTTTTATTCCGGACCGGTTGAGACCATGCTTCGTTTATGGAGAGCAGCGCAGGATTTTGAACTTCGGACAAGAGATCTGGAAGAACGGATTCTTGAGCAGATGCTGTATACGGATATGGATCTTATGCAGGCACTGGAGGTATTTGCGCATTATTATGAAAGCGGTGGGCAGGAACTGATTGTTCTTGCAGTCATTACGGTATTTGCGCAGAACTATTTTGTAAAAGAAGCCGCGCTGCCAAGACAAATCCTTGCCATAATACGGAGACGGTATCAGAGCGGAAAGAAACTAAATGATGCCTGTAAACTTGCCCTGCTCAAATCGTTTTCTGGGATGTCCTCTCTGCAGGAGGCACAGTATGAAGCCGCAGATGTGCTGCTGGCAGAGTTCACCGGAAGAAATATGAATTTTTCATTTTATAAAAGACTGGACCGGCGGCTGGTACAGAAATATCATCTGTATGACAAAATTTATGTGGAACACCGGACAAATCAAAAGAAACATGTCGTGCTGCACTACAGCCGGGATGAGGACGGGGAGCAGTTTCACGAAGTGGATATGCCGAATGTCTATGCCGGTATTTTTGTGGAAACATTTGTGGTATTTTTCGGGGAGGAGATCCAGTATTACATCACCGAAGAATATAAAAATAAGGTCGTCTCGACGGAAAGCAATCGTCTGACATGTAACGATATCTATGCACAGAAAGATGAAAGCAGGTACAATCTGATCAACCAGATGCTGATTTCAGAGACTTTATCCGATGAAGTTTCCATGTTTCAGACGATGAAACAGTACGCAGGATATGATGAGGTGACGAAAAAAGTATTTAAGCTTTTGTAAGCAGGATGGGAGAAGAGATGGAAGCCAATACCTGTTATCTTGGCATCGAACTGAACGACTCGTATGCCATGGTAAGTTATATGCAACCGAATATGGAAGAACCGGAGACGGTCAGCACGATTGCCGGCAGTGAAAATTACCGGATTCCCACGCTGCTTGCCCGACGCAAAAATGTCGGCATGTGGTATTATGGGGAAGATGCCGGAAGGATGGCAAAAACCAGTGAGGTGATTTGTGTGGATTCCCTTCTTCGCCGTGCCGCTGCATCGGAAGTGATTACCATTGCAAAAGAGAGTTATGATGCAGTAGATCTGCTGGCACTGTTTATTAAAAAAGTGATTGAACTGCCGCAGAAACTGGGAAATACTTCGCATGTGACCGGAATTGTCCTGACGGTGGATCATCTGACGAAAGAGTTGATCGGCATTTTCCGGCATGTGGCAGAACTTTTAGGATTGTCGCAGGAAACATTTGCGGTGATCGATGACAAAGAGAGTTTCTATGCGTTTGCCATGAACCAGGAGAAATCTTTGTGGATGCACGATGTGTTTTTGTTTTCCTGCGGGAAGAATGCCGTCAGTTCCTATGACCTTTCGAGGGATATGCATACGAAGCCGCAGATGATCACGATTCACGCAACCGGGGCACAGGAACTGGGAGAGGAGAAAGATGAGGCGTTTGCAAGGCTTCTGACTAACTGTTTTGCAAACCGTTCGGTATCTTCGGTTTATCTGGTCGGGGACGGGTTTGACGGAGAATGGATGAAACAGTCACTGGCAGTTCTCTGCCGGGGACGGCGCGCGTTTTTGGGACAGAATCTTTTTTCTAAAGGGGCGTGCTATATGGCGCGCATCCGTGAAATGGGAGAAAACTGGCCATTCATTTACATGGGCGAAAACGAGATGAAATTTAATCTGAGTTTAAGTGTCGTGGAAAAAGAAAAAAAGAAGATTTTAAATCTTGTCAGTGCCGGGAAAAACTGGTTTGAGATAAAAAATACATGTGAGGTGATCCTAAGCGGCACGCCGCAGGTGGAATTTTTAAAGCAGCTTCCAAGCAGCAGTACTCCCCAGATACAGACGGTGGAACTTGAGGATCTTCCGGTTCGTCCGGACCGCACGACAAGACTCCGGATTACGGCCAGTCCGGTGGCAAATGATAAGATTGAAGTGGAAATCCGGGATCTGGGATTTGGTGAATTTTTCCCGGCTACCGGCCGGGCATGGAAAAGTATCATAATGATGGGATAAACGTATGGGTGAATTATTACTTTGTCATGAAACAATTGCGGCTCTGCCCTATTATATTGAGGAAACCGGGATAAACATATATTCCATGGAAGAACTCAGCTATTATATTTCCGGAAATGTGTATCTTTTAGATCATTCCTTCATGTGCGAGAGTTTATGTACATGGGTGGAAAAACAGATGCATCGTGTCGAACTCGCACAAAAACTCAGGGAGAATATCCGCACAGAAGGAAAATTGTCCGATTTTGTTTTTGCCGTATTGCAGGATACGGCATACTGTACCATGAAAGAAATGCAGGAGATCGTTTTTGCGGTCCGGCAAATGGAACAGAAGTCGGATTTTGAATGTGACAAGATCCGGGCAGACCAGCTGATGGAGAAGGAAAAATATCTGGCAGCTATTTACCGGTATAAACATCTGTTAGACGAAGCAGATACGAAGGAAACCGGTGAGGTTCTGCGGGGAAATATCTGGCATAACCTCGGAACGGCGTATGCACGTCTCTTTTTGTTTGAAGAGGCGGGGCGCTGCTTTGAGAAGGCATATGCATTGAATAAACAAAAGGAATCTCTCCGGGAGTGTCTGATGTGCTGCCGCTGCCGGCATGATGAGGAAGCGTTTGCGGAAATTGCAAAAAGATATCAGGTGGAGGAGAGAAAGCAGCAGGAAATCAGAAATGAAATTTCCATCGCATGTAAGAGCGAAAAACTCGAACAGTTTGAATCCCATCTGGAAGAATTAGCGCAGCGGACCGGGGGTGCCCAAAAGGGGAAGGCAAGGAAAGAAGCAATGGATGTGATTGTTCAGTGGAAGAAAGATTATCGAAGGAGCTGCAAGGTATAACATATGATTTTTTCAAATTTATTTCATAGAAAAAAGAACAAAGAAAGTGAGACAGGAAGTTTCTCACAATATGATCAGAGCGAGTATGCAAAACTTGAGACAAAAAACATTGTAAAAGAATTGAATCTGTCGGACGCGGCGCAGGCAAAGAAATATGTAGTGGATTTGTGTAAGCAGATGATTCAGGCGTCTAAGGATATTGAAGACAGTAAATCGGAATATCAGCTGGTGACAAATTATCTGACAGATATTCAGATTCTCGAAGACCTGACGGACGCAGAGCGTAAACCGATTCTTGAGTGCGCCACACAGGTTGCAAAGCTGGAAAAGCAAAGAACCGATTTCCTGAAAACCAAACGCCGGCTGACAGATACGCAGTTTGCGCAGATGCAGGAGGAAGAAGAGAATCTTCCGGGAGTGATCCGCCGGCTGAAAGCCAATGAGGCAGATCTGGATGCGATCAAGAGAAATATGGCATATCTGGAAGGAAAAAAACTGGAATGGTCCATGCAGCGGTCAGATTCCGCAAAGGTACAGAAAGTAACCCGTACCGCAGCATGCTATCTGTTAGCTGTATTTATTACGTTGTTTGCTTTTGTGGGAATACTTTCCTGGTATCTGAACAGGGATCTGCAGCTGGTTTTCACCATTATGGGATTTGCAGCTGTGGGAGCGGGCGCGTTTATTTTGATCCGTTATCAGGATTCTACAAGAGAGATCCGTCAGGCGGATGTCAACCGCAATCAGGCGATTACTTTGGAGAACCGGGTAAAGATCCGCTATGTCAATACGAAAAACGCGGTGGATTTCATCTGTGAAAAATATCATGTCCGCAATGCGAAAGAACTGGAATTTTTATATGGACAGTATCAGGAGGAAGCGCGGGAAAAGGAAACATTCCGTAAAACCAGTGATGATCTGGATTATTATACGCAAAATCTTTTGCAGTATCTGACACGGCTGCGGATGTATGATACCCGTGTATGGCTGACACATGCAAATGCGCTGGTCGACAGCCGGGAGATGGTAGAGCTGAAGCATGAACTGCTGACAAGGCGGCAGAAACTGCGGGCACGTATGGAGTACAGTGTGGGAAGTATCCATGAGATGAAGGGTGAGGCTCTCAAAAATATGAGCAAGCTCGGAAACAATGCTTATCAGCTGGAGCAGATCATCCGCAAGATTGAGGCGATGAATCCGGTATTTAAGTAAAAATAATAGTGATTTATTGCGTTTTCTTTTGAGATAGCCGCCCAGTGTGAAAGGGGCGGCTATCTCCTGTCCTATCGTGTAGTGTTTTGCATACAGTCAAAATTGGGATTGAAAGCATAGTAGTTTTTGCTGTCCAGTTCTTCCTGCAGCAGACGAAGAGCCTCGCCAAAACGCTGGAAATGCACAATTTCACGCTCGCGCAAAAAGCGGATTGGATCAGCAACTTCCTGATCTTTTGCCAGACGCAGTATATTGTCATACGTTTTTCTTGCTTTTTGTTCTGCTGCCATATCTTCCACCAGATCAGCAATGGCATCACCACTTGACTGAAATTCGGTAGCGGAAAATGGAACTCCACCCGCAGCCTGCGGCCAGACACCTGCGGTGTGATCAATATAATATGGTGCAAATCCGGAAGCTTCCAGTTCTTTGGCGGAAAGTCCGCGCGTCAGCTGACGGACAATCGCGCCAATCATTTCGAGGTGAGCAAGTTCCTCGGTTCCGATGTCAGTAAGTACACCGGCAATCCGCGGATTTGCAAAAGAAAACCGCTGGGCCAGATAGCGCATGGAAGCTCCCATTTCGCCATCGGGACCACCGTACTGACTTATAATAAAAGATGCCATCTTAGCATTTGGTGTTGAAATGGAAATCGGATATTGCAGTCTTTTTTCATAATTCCACATAGCTTATTTCACTCCTTCCCATGGCATTGGACCGTCATTCCAGTCCCAGTCCTCCAGCGGCTGGCTGCCAAATGCGGACAACGGTTCGAAACGTTCCTCGTATGTCTTTTTAGCTGAATTGTATAATTCGTTGCACTGATTGTAATAAGAGAGTGCCTGTGCGTCATCCGGATGGGTGTCCAGATAAAGAAGCATATCATAGGCACAAAAGCCCAGTGCCATAACCCAGCGGTACAATTCCGACCGGTTCATTGGCTGAGAAGATGGTCTTGTCATCGCCGCCGCCCTCCCTGCATCATATTCATATTGCATTTTCCGGTAAATGGTTTATCCAGTTCCGGAAAAATTGTGCCTGCGGCAAGCCCGCGCATAGGATCGTAGGTTTTGCCGAATGTCTGCCAGGGAACATAGCACATGCCAGGTACCTGATGGCTGCCATTGTCTGTTTCCGGCATAGTATTAATAGTTGCATTCATGGATTTCTTTTTCCTTTCTGATCAGCATATACTGTATGATATGTTTCGTTTGCGTTATGTGTGTATTTGTTATATAATAGAACACATGACAGAATAAGGAGAGAAACGCAATGAGTAAAGTAAGAACAAGATTTGCACCAAGTCCGACAGGAAGAATGCATGTGGGAAATCTTCGTACGGCATTGTATGCTTACCTCGTAGCAAAGCATGAGGGCGGAGATTTCATCTTAAGAATAGAAGATACCGATCAGGAGCGTTATGTGGAAGGCGCGGTAGATATTATTTACCGCACCCTGCAGAAAACAGGCCTGATCCATGACGAGGGACCGGACAAGGATGGTGGCTGTGGACCATATGTACAGAGTGAGCGCCAGGCACAGGGCATTTATTTAAAATATGCAAAAGAGCTGATCGATAAAGGCGAGGCCTATTATTGTTTCTGTGACAAGGAACGCTTAGAGGGACTCAAAAAAGTAGTTGCAGGAAAAGAAATTCATGTATATGACAAGCACTGTCTGCATCTTTCCAAGGAAGAAGTAGAAGAAAAACTTGCCGCAGGCGTACCGTATGTCATCCGCCAGAATAACCCAACGGAGGGAACGACAACGTTCGAGGATGAGATTTACGGGGATATTACCGTTGACAATGCGGAGCTGGACGATATGATTCTGATCAAGTCCGATGGATATCCGACTTACAATTTTGCAAATGTGGTAGACGATCATCTGATGGGAATTACCCATGTTGTCCGTGGAAACGAGTATCTTTCCTCTTCCCCGAAGTACAATCGTCTGTATGAGGCATTTGGCTGGGAAGTACCGGTATATATCCATTGTCCGCTGATTACGGATGAAAATCATCAGAAGCTGTCAAAACGATGCGGACATTCTTCGTTTGAAGATCTGGTAGAGCAGGGATTTCTGACAGAGGCGATCGTGAACTTTGTTGCATTGCTTGGATGGAGCCCGGCAGATAACCAGGAGATCATGACACTCGAAGAACTGGTAGAAAAGTTTGATTACCATCATATGAATAAATCACCGGCAGTCTTTGACTATACCAAGTTAAAATGGATGAACGGGGAATACATCAAAAAAATGGACTTTGACAAGTTCTACGAGATGGCACTTCCGTATATCAAAGAAGTGATCACCAAAGATTATGATCTGAAGAAGATTGCACATATGGTACAGACCCGTATCGAGATCTTCCCGGATATCAGGGATCACATTGATTTCTTTGAGGAACTTCCGGAATATGATGTGGCAATGTACACGCACAAGAAAATGAAGACAAATGCACAGACTTCTCTTGAAGTGTTGCAGGAGATCCTTCCAGTCTTAGAGGCTCAGGAAGATTACAGCAACGATGCATTGTATCAGACACTTCTTAAGTATGTAGAGCAGAAAGGCTGCAAGAACGGATATGTTATGTGGCCGATCCGTACGGCAGTATCCGGCAAGCAGATGACACCGGGCGGTGCCACCGAGCTTATGGAGGTTCTTGGAAAAGAAGAGTCTCTTGCCCGTATCCGTAAAGGAATCGAGCTCCTTTCTCAGGCACAGTAGAACATTCTCACGGGAGAACGAATGAACTATAATAAATCCCAGCAGCAGGCCATCCGCCATAAGGATGGCCCGATGCTTGTTCTGGCAGGTCCCGGTTCCGGGAAAACTGCGGTAATTACCCAAAGAACGAAACAGTTAATTGAATATGAGAACATAGATCCGTCCAATATTCTTGTGATTACCTTTACGCGTGCAGCGGCACAGGAGATGAAGCAGCGTTTTCTTGCAGCGACAGGAGAAGAGAGAACGAAAGTGACCTTCGGTACGTTCCACGCCATATTTTTCATGGTGTTGAAGCTGGCGTATCATTTTGATTCCGGAAATATTATATCGGAGGAGCAGCGATATCAGTTTATGCGGGAGATTCTGTCTTATCATCATCTGGAATACCGGGATGAAGGGGAATTTATCGGGGATGTTTTAACGGAGATCAGCCGTGTGAAAAATGAGCAGATTCCGCTGGAACATTTTTATTCTTCCAGCTGTGGGGAGGAGGTTTTCCGGAAGATTTACCGGGAATATGATGAGCGGCTCAAAAGGAACCGCCTGATTGATTTTGATGATATGCTGACATACACATATGAGTTGTTTTCCCAGCGGAAGGATATTCTTTCGGCATGGCAGAAAAAGTACCGTTATATTCTGATCGACGAGTTTCAGGATATCAATCTGATCCAGTGGAAGATCATGTGTATGCTTGCCGCGCCGGAAAATAATCTCTTTGTAGTGGGAGATGATGATCAGTCCATCTATCGGTTCCGCGGTTCGAAGCCGGAAATTATGCTGGGATTTCAAAAGATATACCCGCAGGCAAAGATTGTGAATCTTGAAGTAAATTACCGGTGTGAGCCGCCGATTGTGGAGGCAGCTATGCGCCTGATCGCACACAATGAAGAACGTTTTCCGAAAAAGATCCGTGCCGGAAAAGCCGGGAAACAGAAGGTGCGTTTTCAGTACTTTGAGGACTGCTATAAAGAGAATGCATTTTTGGCAGAAGATATCCGGCAGACTGTGCAAAATGGGGTTCCGCTTTCGGAAATCGCAGTACTGTTTCGGACAAACATGCAGCCGCGTGCCCTGATGGAATATATGGTTTCTGCCAATCTGGCATTTCAGACGAAAGACCGGATTCCGGATATCTATGAGCACTGGATTGCCCGTGATTTTTTCACTTATATCCGCATCGCACAGGGAAGTGACAGCAGGGCCGATTTCCTTTCTATTATGAACCGGCCGAAGCGGTATATCGGCAGGGACAGCCTGCCCGATGAAACGGTATGTTTTGATGAGTGGATGAAATTATATGAGGAGCAGCCGTGGATCGCGGAGCGGATCGAAAAGTTGTGGTATGATCTGAAACATTTGTCCCGTCTGAGCCCTTATGCGGCAATCAACTATATCCGGCGGGGAATCGGGTACGATGATTATCTGGCAGAGTATGCCGAATACCGGAATGCGAATAAAGAAGATTTTTATGAAGTGGCAGATGAAATCCTTGCGAGTGCCAAAGGGTACCGTACATTTGAGGAATGGTTTGCACATATAGAAGAATACCGGCAGGAGTTAAAGAGACTGGCGCAGGAAAAGCGCAGGAATCAGAATGCTGTGACATTTGCAACACTGCACAGCGCCAAGGGGCTGGAATTTACAAAAGTGTATCTGATTGACGTCAACGAGGGCGTAATGCCTTATAAGAAAGCAGTATTAAAGCAGGATGTCGAGGAAGAACGGCGTTTGTTTTATGTGGGAATGACCAGAGCAAAGGAATCCCTGACCATCTGTTCGGTAAAAAAAATGCGTGGCAAAGAGGTGGAACTGTCGCGTTTTATCAAAGAAGCCGGTAAAGAGCCGTAAAAAACCTGCATCGGGTATTCGATGCAGGTTTAAAAAAGTTACTCTTCGTCTTCGAGTGCATTGAAGTAGTCATCATCGAGCATTTCATCGAAGCGGTCGGCAGCGGCTTCGTACTCGTCGTCATCCGTGATGCTGTCGATCTGTGGAATGCCATCCTCATCCTCCGCATAGCGGTAGAGATAAACGGTGCCTTCATCCGGATCAGAGCCGTCCGGATTGAGCGGCATCAGTGCAATGTAGTCCTGTTCATTTACGTCAAAAATGGTAAGGATTTTGCATTCTACTTCGCCTTCATCCAAATCAAGTGTTACACGAATATCGTCAATCTCATCCGGGGTAACGGGTGTTGCTTTTTCTTTATCTGCCATAAGATACCTCTTTTCTTAATCGTTTTTTGTGCCTTATATCATTATAAGCGAGGAGTAAGGAGCTTGTCAATTCGAAAAAGTGATATACAAAGTTTTTTAAAAAGGGTATAATGAAAAACATGAAAATACGAGATACGAAAAAACGAACAGACAATAGAAGGATCAGGGAAGGGGATTACGCAAAACCGGGAGTGACGATTCAGGGAGAATGGACCACTTTTACGTTTGATGCGGAAAAAGAGGACAGCTGTTTTGTGGTACTTAAGGATATACAGACCGAAAAAGAAGAAAAGATAGCTGTTCCGGCAGAATACTGCATGGGATCGGTGCGCTCTATCGCAGTGGCAGATCTGCATCTCGAACATCTGATTTACGATTTTAAGATCAATGGAAAAAAGGTAATGGATCCGTGCGCACACGCCATCATGGGGCGGCAGGTCTGGAATGACAGTTCACGCAGCCGGCAGCAGTATGAGGTGCATGGGGCATTTGATGTGCAGGAGTTTGACTGGGGGGAGGATGTATGTCCGGAAATACCGAGAGAACAGATGATTATGTACAAGCTGCATGTGCGTGGTTTTACGATGGATTCCGGTACCAGAAGTGTTCCGGGGACATTTCGTGCGCTTATGAACCGGATTCCTTATCTGAAGAAACTCGGTGTGACAACAGTTGAACTTATGCCGGTATATGAGTTTGAGGAAATTGAACTGCCAAAGCAGCAGAAACTTCCTGAATATATCCGTTGGAAAGAAAAACAGACGGATCAGATCCGTCCGGCAGAAAAAATAAAAGAGGCTCCGCGCAAAGTGAATTACTGGGGATATGAGCCCGGAAATTATTTTGCGGTGAAGGCATCGTATGCTGCCGATCCGCTGCATGCTTCCCGGGAATTCAGGATGCTGATCCACCGGCTGCATGAAAACGGCATGGAATGTGTGATGGAGATGTATTTTCCGGAGAAAGTGAATCATAATCTGATTTTAGAAGCACTTCGTTACTGGGTGCGGGAATACCATGTGGACGGAATCCATCTGCTTGGGGAACATCTGCCCATTACGGCGATTGTGCAGGATGGCATGCTCAGCCGTACCAAGATTTTTAATGTGGATTTTGAGGAAAAAGCATGTGCGGCAAGCCGGAAATATCCGAATCTGTATATTTACAAAGAGGAGTATCAGTATCCGATCCGGCAGGTCTTAAACCATATCAATGGAAATATGCGTGATTTTGCCGATCAGCAGAGAAAACAGGGGGCTTTTTTAGGCTATATCAATTATATAGCAAGCAACAACGGGTTTACGCTTGCAGATCTGTTTATGTACAACGATAAACACAATGAGGAAAATGGAGAGCAGAATCTCGATGGGAGTTCCTGGAACTTCAGCAATAATTACGGCGTGGAGGGACCGACCAGAAAGCGTTATATCAATGCGCTGCGGAAATTAAACTGGAGAAATGCGGTTCTTATGCTTATGCTGGCGCAGGGGGTTCCTCTGTTGTGGAGCGGTGATGAGATGGGAAATTCCCAGAACGGAAATAATAATGCATACTGTCAGGATAATCCCACCGGCTGGGTGAACTGGAAGAATGAGAAGTCTCATCGCAGACAGATCGAATTTCTGCAGCAGGTAATTGCGTTTCGAAAAGAACATACCGTGCTTTCAAATCCGATGCCATTCCAGTTTTCGGATTATAAATCGCTGGGGTATCCGGATCTTTCCTATCACGGGACAAGTGCGTGGATGTTAGAACCGACACCGGATCATCTATGCCTGGGAATGCTTTATTGCGGGGCTTATGCCCAAAACGAAAAAGAGTCGGATGTCTATGTCGCCTATAATTTTCTTGCCGCGGCAACGGAACTGGCTTTGCCTAAACCGCGAAAAGGGAAAGAATGGGTTGTCTGTATTGACAGCGGAGAAGAGGATGCTGCGTTTTTGGACGCACCAAAGCCCGTAAGCGGAGGAAAAATCATTCTCCGGCCACAGACCATCTGTGTGCTGGAGAGCAGGGAGATGAAAAAACATGGGTAATGCATGGAAACATTTTTGCACAATTACACATCACAAAAATCTGGTGCTTGTCGGTTGCTTTAAGATCGGACTATACAGGCAGGGGCTGCTGCATGATCTTTCAAAATATTCTCCGACGGAATTTCTGGTCGGTTGCAAATATTATCAGGGAACCATGAGCCCGAACAATGCAGAGCGGAAGGAAAAGGGGTATTCCCTGGCGTGGCTGCATCACAAAGGACGCAATAAACACCATCTCGAGTACTGGATTGATTATGATATTTCAAAAGAACCGGGGAAAGAACATTCGGGGATGGCAGGAATGAAAATGCCGGTGTGCTACGTGGCGGAAATGTTTGTTGACAGGATCAGTGCATCCAAAAACTACCAGAAAGACAAATACACGGACCGGAGTGCACTCGATTACTATATGCACGGCAGATCGCATTATCTGATCCATCCGGATACCGAGGCACTGATCCACTATCTTTTACTGATGCTGGCAGTGCGGGGGGAAAAGGAAACATTTGCATTTGTAAAGAATGAGGTACTGAAAGGAAACGTTCCTTATGAGAGGGAAAGCCTGATCCGGCGCATACAGGAACTGGCACCGGAAGAAAAAATATAAAAGGGAAAAGCACAGAATGCCTTCTGCTGACATAGAATATTAGAAAGCTGTTGGAAAAGGTGCTGTGTGAAAACATTTTTGGTTCCCCTGACACTGGAAGAGGAAACAGACTGTCTGTGCAGATTAAAAAATGGCGAGCAAGGGGCAAAGGAAGAACTGGTGTTGCACAACATGCGCCTGGTAGCCCATGTCGCAAAAAAATATGTCAGTTCGGAAGAAGAACAGGAGGATCTGATTTCCATCGGTACGATCGGACTGATGAAAGCAGTAGACAGTTTCCGGCCGGAATACGGAAATAAATTTGCAACGTATGCCATCCGGTGTGTGGACAATGAATTGCTGATGCATCTGCGATCAAAGAAAAAACAGCGCAAAGAAGTTTCTATGTTTGAACCGATTGGTACAGACAAAGAAGGAAACCAGATTCAGCTTGTCGATGTGCTGGAGTTTCATGATAAAAATGTAGCAGATGAAGTGACAAAAAGGGAGCAGATGAAAAAAATCTGTACCTTTATGAATGATGTGTTAAGCGAGAGAGAAGCATTTATCATTCGGCGAAGATATGGAATCGGAGGAAATCAGGAACTGACCCAGAGAGAAATCGCGCGGGCACTTGGAATTTCCCGTTCCTATGTTTCCAGGATTGAAAAGAGAGCACTGGAAAAACTTAAAAAAGTGATAAGCGAATAAAGTCGTTGCAAAAAGATGCATTTTATGATAAGGTAAATGCATCTTTTTTCATGCATGTGTCTGTGCAAAATTCCCATTTGTTGGAATGAGGTGAATATGTATAGCCAAATCAGGACATCTATGCTGGATGGAATCTGCGCAATGCCGGTACAGGTAGAGGTGGATATCAGCATGGGAATGCCGGTGTTTGATATGGTAGGATATCTTTCTCCGGAGGTGCGGGAGGCGAAGGAACGAGTGCGTACGGCGCTTCACAATTGTGGAATTCTTCTGCCTGCAAAGCGGATTACCGTAAATCTTTCTCCGGCAAATATAAGGAAAACCGGAACCGGATTTGACCTGCCGATTGCGGTTGCACTGCTGGTTGCCATGGGGCTGGTAAAACCGGAGAAGTGCGCGGACACGATTTTTTCCGGGGAGTTGAATTTAAGTGGACAGTTACTGCCGGTCCGGGGAATTCTGCCGATGGTTTCGGATGGAGTAAAGGAAGGGATTCATAAATTTGTTGTTCCGGCGGATAATCTTATGGAAAGCCGTCTGGTGCAGGGGGCGGATGTCTGCGGATTTTCTGCATTGGAATCGGTGATCGGCTATCTGCAGGATGGCGGTTATAAAGAGCCGGCATATGCAGGCCGGCGGCAGAACAGATCCCATGGGATGCCGGATTTTTCCGAAGTAAACGGGCAGCAGTTTTTGAAACGGGCAGCGGAAATCGCAGCGTCCGGAATGCACAATATGCTTATGGTCGGGCCGCCGGGAGCCGGAAAAACCATGATCTCCGAGCGGATGGCTACAATCCTGCCGCCACTTACAAAAAAAGAGCAGCTGGAGGTTTCAAAAATATACAGTGTCTGCGGTCTGCTGGCAGACTCCCGGACACTGTTGCAGGAACGGCCGTTTCGCAGTCCGCATCATACGGTCAGCATGGCAGGGCTTGCCGGCGGTGGACGAAGTATCCGGCCGGGAGAGATTTCACTGGCACATCATGGTGTGCTTTTTCTGGATGAACTCCCGGAATTTTCCAAATCAACGTTAGAAGTGCTGCGTCAGCCGTTGGAGGAACATCAGATTCATTTGACGCGCGCGGTCGGCAGTGTGACCTATCCATCGGATTTTTTACTTCTGGCATCTATGAATCCATGCAATTGCGGATATTATCCGGACCGGAATCGGTGCAGATGCACACAGGCATCCCTGCAGCGGTATTTTGACCGGATTTCACAGCCGCTGATTGACCGCATGGATCTTTGTGTGGAAGCGCCGATGGTTACTTATGAAGAACTGACGGGAAACGGCAATAATGAGAGTTCAAAGACCATCCGGGACAGGGTGTGCGAGTGTCAGGAACGCCAGATTTTTCGATTCAAAGACGAAAATTTTTCTCACAACAGTGGAATTCCGGCCGCAAAATTAAACCAGTTCTGCCGGCTGGGAGAAAAGGAGCAGCGGTATATGGAAAAAATGTTTCATAAACTGTCACTTACTGCGCGCACCTACCATAAAATCCTCCGGGTGGCACGAACAATTGCCGATACACAAAAGGCGGAAAACATCCGTGTTTGTGATCTGACAGAAGCTGTGTGTTACCGGAGTATCGGTGATAAATTCTGGGGAGGTATGCAAGGATGAGCATGTATGCGTACTGGCTTGCAAATACCGGACTGACCGTACATAAACTGACGGGGCTTATGACAGAAGGGATCGGTGCGGAAGAACTGTATGCCTTGCAGGAGTCCCAAATGAAAAAAATCCGGGTTCTGGATGAAAAGGATGTGGAAAAAATCACACAATCCAGACGGCACTGGGATGTACAGGAGCACTGGGGAAAACTGCAGGGGGAAGGAATCGGTTTTGTCTGCGTGGAAGAAGCACGGTATCCGCAAAAGCTCCGCCGGATTTCTGCAACACCTTATGCGCTGTATTATATTGGCAGGCTGCCGGAAGAAACACGAAAGAGTGTGGCAATTGTCGGGGCGCGGACAAGAAGTGCCTATGGAAGCCAGATTACGGGGAAACTGGCGAGGGCACTTGCACAGAACCGGATGGATATCATCAGCGGCATGGCGATGGGGATTGATGCTGATGCGCATAGCGGAGCACTGGAAGAAAACGGGGATACCTATGCGGTACTGGGCTGTGGCGTGGACGTGTGTTATCCGAAAAGAAACCGGTATTTATATGAAAAAATGCAGGATCGGGGAGGCATTTTGTCGGAATATCCGCCGGGCACACCGCCGCTGCCGGGATATTTTCCGCAAAGAAACCGTATCATAGCCGGACTTGCGGATTACGTGATTGTGATGGAGGCAAGAAAAAAGAGCGGATCGCTGATTACTGCGGACTATGCCATGGAACAGGGGAAGGAAGTGTATGCCCTTCCCGGGAGAGTTACGGATGCCCTGAGTGAAGGAACCAACCATCTGATCCAGCAGGGCGCCGGCATTTTTGTAAGTGTGGAAGATTTCCTGCAGGAACTGCAATTACAGCCCAAAAATATAACGACACAAATAGACTTTAGAAAAAATCTTCTTGAAAAAGACGAATCGTTGGTGTATGCTTTATTAGATTTTTATCCGGTGGGTCTTGGAACCCTGATCGAAAAAAGTCCCTATGGTCTGGTAGAAATTCTGCCGGTTTTAGAGAGGCTGGAACAGAAAGGGTTCATTCAGGAGACCATTCCGAATTATTATATAAAAACAATTTAGATGATATAAGGAGCACCAAATGGCAAAGTATCTGGTAATCGTGGAGTCACCGGCAAAGGTGAAGACGATTAAAAAATTTCTGGGAAAAAATTATGAGGTCATGGCAAGTAACGGGCATGTGAGAGATCTTCCGAAGAGTCAGCTCGGATTTTCTCCGGAAAATGATTTTGAACCGAAATATATTACGATTCGTGGAAAGGGAGAGATTCTTGCAAAGCTGAGAAAAGAAGTAAAGAAAGCGGATAAAATTTATCTCGCAACTGACCCGGACCGTGAAGGAGAGGCAATTTCCTGGCATTTAACCAAGGCGTTGAAACTGGACGACAAAGATGTCAGCAGAATCAGTTTTAACGAAATTACAAAAACAGCGGTAAAAGCATCCTTAAAGACACCGCGTGAGATTGATATGGATCTGGTTGATGCACAGCAGGCGAGACGTATGCTGGACCGTATGGTTGGTTACCGGATCAGCCCGTTGTTATGGGCAAAAGTAAAAAGAGGGCTGAGTGCCGGTCGTGTACAATCCGTTGCTTTACGGATTGTGTGTGACCGTGAGGAAGAAATTGATGCATTTATTCCGGAGGAGTACTGGTCTTTAGAGGCAAGCCTCCTGCCGGAAGGTGAGAAAAAACCGATTACAGCAAAGCTGCTGGACAAAGGCGGCGAAAAGTTTGAGATTTCTTCCGAGGAACAGATGAATCAGGTGCTTGCGGAATTAAAAGGCAAAGAATTTAAAGTCTGCGATATGAAAAAGGGAGAGCGCACAAAAAAAGCGCCGCTTCCTTTTACAACCAGTACTTTGCAGCAGGAAGCTTCCAAAGCGCTGAATTTCCCGATCTCGAAGACGATGCGGATTGCACAGCAGCTGTATGAAGGTGTGGATATCAAAGGACAGGGAACGGTCGGTATCATCACCTATCTGCGTACGGATTCCGTTCGTATTTCGGAAGAGGCGGATGAAGCAGCGCGTGCCTTTATTTCCGAAAGCTACGGAGAGGAATATCTGTCTGACGGAGAAGGAAGCAAGAAGAGCAATGCAAAGATTCAGGATGCGCACGAAGCGATCCGTCCGACCGATATTAACCGTATTCCGTCCGAGATTAAAGAGTCGTTAAGCCGGGATCAGTTCCGTTTATACCAGCTGATCTGGAAACGCTTTGCCGCAAGCCGTATGGCAAACGCAAAGTATGAGACAACAACCGTTAACATTGCAGCGGGAGATTATACATTCCGCGTTTCTACTTCCAAAGTAGCTTTTGACGGATTTATGCTGGCCTATACGGAAGCAGATGATGAAAAGCAGGAAAAACAGGTACTTTTAAAATCAATTGATAAAGATACAAAATTAAAACTTGAAGAATTCGATCCGAAGCAGCATTTTACACAGCCACCGGCACATTATACGGAAGCTTCGCTGGTAAAAACACTCGAAGAACTCGGAATCGGACGCCCAAGCACCTATTCCCCGACCATCACAACGATCATTGCCAGACGTTATATCACAAAGGAAAATAAGAACCTTTATGTGACGGAGATCGGTTCGGTTGTCAATTCCATTATGAAGGAGTCTTTCCCGACCATTGTAGATGAACATTTTACCGCAAATATGGAATCTCTTTTAGACAGTGTTGCGGAAGGACATTTAAACTGGAAAACGGTTGTTGCGAATTTTTATCCGGATCTGGAAGAGGCTGTGGAGGCCGCGGAAAAAGATCTCGAAAAGATTACCATTGAAGATGAAGTGACGGATGAAATCTGTGAAGTGTGTGGCCGCAATATGGTAATCAAGTATGGACCGCATGGAAAGTTTCTGGCATGTCCGGGATTCCCGGAGTGCCGGAATACCAAGCCATATTATGAAAAGATTGGTGTCGCATGTCCGAAATGTGGAAAAGACGTGGTCATCAAAATGACACGTAAGGGCAGAAGATACTATGGATGCATTGATTATCCGGAATGTGATTTCATGAGCTGGGGGCGTCCGGTGGAAAAGAAATGTCCGCGCTGTGGAGGCTATATGGTAGAAAAAGGAAACAAGCTTGCATGTGCGGATGAACATTGCGGTTACACGGAAGCAAAAGAAAAAGAAACAGAATAGTCGTAAATTTTTCGAAAAATATTGAATTGTCTGATAAATAGTGCTACACTCATGGTATCTGTGATAAAGACAGGAGGAAAAACATGAGTGTTCAACTTCTAGACAAGACAAGAAAAATAAATAAACTGCTTCATAACAATAATTCGTCCAAGGTGGTATTTAACGATATCTGTGAAGTCCTGACGGGAATTCTTGATTCCAACATCCTTGTAATAAGCAAGAAGGGAAAGGTTTTAGGATCCAGTGTATGCAAAGGGGTTGAGGAACTGCAGGAACTGATCGTGGACGAAGTCGGCGGATATATTGATGCAGAACTCAATGAGCGTCTTCTGGGAATCCTTTCCACAAAAGAGAACGTAAATCTGGAAACGCTCGGATTCGGAGATGAATCCAAAAAGTACCGGGCCATCATTACCCCGATTGATATTGCCGGGGAGCGGCTGGGAACCTTATTTGAATACCGGTGCGAAACGGAATATGACATTGATGACATTATTCTGACAGAGTACGGAACAACGGTGGTAGGGCTGGAAATGATGCGTTCTGTAAACGAAGAGAGCGCAGAGGAAGCGAGAAAGGTTGCAATCGTAAAATCTGCGATCAGCACACTTTCTTTCTCGGAACTTGAGGCAATCACCCACATCTTTGATGAACTGGATGGCAATGAGGGAATTCTTGTTGCAAGCAGAATTGCGGATCGCGTGGGAATTACCCGTTCCGTGATTGTAAATGCACTTCGTAAGTTTGAGAGTGCGGGCGTGATCGAATCGCGTTCTTCCGGCATGAAAGGAACTTACATAAAGGTTGTCAATGACGTGGTTTTCGATGAACTTGCAGAACTGAAAAGAAAAAATGCAAAATAAAGGATGGAACCGAGCGGACAGCAAAAGGACTTGTATGTAAATATAAGTCCTTTTTTGTCATTTTATGTAAAAAACTACTTGTATTTTGCTTGATTTATACTATAATTAGTATGATACGATAATAGGGAATACTAGATAAGGAGGCACAAAATTGCTGAGTACAGATGCTTTCAATTATGTGAATGTTCTGGATAAAGCTGCCGATGCGAGCTGGAGCAGGGAGAACATTCTGACTAACAATATTGCAAATGTAAACACTCCGGGATATAAGAGAAAAGACTTAAATTTTGAAAATACATTAAAAACAGAACTGGGCCGCTGCAAGCATGAGTCCCTGGATTCGAAAATGAAAGACGTGGATCTTTCCAGACTGAATCCATCGGTTTATGTGGACAGTTCCAATTACTCCTATCGGCTGGATGGAAGTAATGTAGATATTGATACAGAAGAAGTGGAGCTGGCATCCGAACAGATCCGCTATCAGGGAATCACAGCCGGAATTAACGGACAGTTTGACCGTATGCGTTCCGTGATTAAGTAAGGGGGAAAGATAAATGGCTTTATTTCAGGCGTTTAATATCAGCGCGTCAGGCATGACCGCAGAACGGTTCCGTACCGATATCATTGCGGAGAACATTGCAAATGTAAATACAACATCAACAGAGAGCGGCGGTCCGTACCGACGCAAAATTGTAAATTTTGCAGAACGGAAAGTTACCCCGTTTTCCCAATATTATGCAACTGCATCGCAGAATCCGGCAATCGGAAACGGTGTAAAAGTAACTTCCGTAAAGGAAGATACGGAAACAGATTTCGTGAAAGAATATGATCCTTCCAATCCGGATGCGGATGCGGACGGATATGTATCTTATCCAAATGTAAACACGGTCACGGAAATGACCAATCTGATCGATTCTACCCGTGCATATGAGGCAAATGCGACTGCGTTTGATGCCACAAAGAGTATGGCAACCACGGGACTTTCCATAGGAAAACAATAATAAAAAGTAAGTTATACGAGAGAGGACAAAAGCATGGATATCACACAATTGTCTGGAGTTTCTTCTGACTATCTGAATACATTCGCAAAAAAAGAGGCACTTGTTCCGGGAGACGATGACAGTTTCAGCGCGGTGCTTTCAACAGCGATGAAATCAGTAGATGAAACCAATGACCTGCAAAATACTGCGGAGTCGGAAGAAGTACGGTTCGCACTTGGGGAAGCCGAAAATCCACATGATCTGCTGATTGCAGAGACGAAAGCAAATGTAGCATTGCAGTATACGGTTGCAGTGCGGGATAAACTGATTGACGGATACAAAGAGATTATGCAGATGTCAATCTAGTAAGTGAGGAACGAAAACATGCCAGAACAGTTACAGAAAATCCTTGACCGTGTGGTTGAGTGGTGGAAAAAATTTTCCAATAAACAAAGAATGCTGCTGATCAGCCTTACCGCAGTGGTGATCCTTGCGCTGGTGATACTGGGAGTTGTTGTATCAAGACCGAGTTATACAACACTGATTGACTGCCAGAACGCAAAAGAAGCCAGTCAGGTAAAAGATCTGTTAGACGGCGAAGGTGATATTGATTATAAGGTAACGGATACCACACATTTTGAAGTAAACAAAAAAGATGAGAACAAGGCAAACTGGCTTTTGGGATCCAATAATATTGATACAACGGGATTTGACCTGTCAGATCCGAACATCAAGGATTATATCGACGGAAGTTTTTCTACCACGGAGGCAGATAAACAGAAACTTGCCAAAAGCTATATGGAAGATAAACTGGAGAATGTGCTTGCTGCGAATGACCTGATTGATTCCGCAAAGGTCACACTGGATATTCCGGACGATGACGGTACACTGATTTCGCGGATGCAGGAAAGTTCTGCCAGCGTTTCGCTTGCCCTGAATGGTTCTATGGATTCGGATCAGGCGTATTCGGTGGCGCGCCTTGTGGCAACCGCCCTTGGAAATGATTCGACAGACAAGATTACCATTCTGGATCAGAAGACATCCAAAATCTTGTTTTCGGGAGCAGACCAGGATGATGATGCCACGGTTGTTTCCGACAGTCTGGACATCAAAGACCGCATTAAGAATTCCGTGGTCAATGGTATCAAGGATGTAATGGTCAAGTCCGGTATGTATTCGGACGTGCAGGTTGCACCGAACCTTGATATTGATATGTCCAAGGTGGAAAAGGCGGTTCACAATTATTCACACAATGATGGACAGGATCAGGGAGAACTGACAGAAAGCTCTGAGTATAATTCAGAGGCAAAAGGTGGACAGGCTGCAACTCCGGGAACGGATTCCAATGATGATACGCCAACCTATGTGACACAGGATGGCGAGATTACAGAATCTTCCGTGTCGGATGTGGATAAAAAATATTCGCCGAATGAGGAAATTATAAAAACTATTTCAAACGGTGGAGCGATCAACTATGATAACAGTTCCATTGCCGTGACTGCCACACGCTGGGTTGTTTATGATGAGGACGAATTGAAAGATTCCGGGCAGCTGAAAGGGACAACGTTTGAAAAGTTTAAGAGCGCACACAGTGATCCGGTACAGGTGGATGCAACGCAGGATGAAATTGACCTTATCGCAAAAGCTACCGGAATTCAGTCTAGTGCAATCAAACTGGTCTGTTATGAAAGACCGCAGTTTGTGGAATCCCAGAAGAAGGGATTCGGACTCACCGACATTTTACAGATTCTGCTTGCGGTGCTGATTTTTGCGTTGCTGGGGTATGTTGTATTCCGCAGTACCAGAAAACAGAAAGTGGAAGAGCCGGAGCCGGAACTGTCTGTCGATGCCCTGCTGGCGGCTACTTCAGATAACGACGATGAAAATCTGGAAGATATCGGGTATTCGGAAAAATCAGAAACCCGGAAACTTATTGAAAAATTTGTGGATGAAAATCCGGATGCGGCAGCACTTCTGCTTCGCAACTGGTTAAATGATGATTGGGAGTAATTTATGAACAACGACTCATATACTGGAGTACAGAAAGCAGCGATTCTTTTGATTACGCTGGGACCGGAAAAGGCGGCAACCATTTTCAAACATTTAAAGGAAGATGAGATTGAAGAATTAACGCTGGAAATAGCGAATACAAGAAGCGTATCGCCACAGACCAAGGAGGAAGTGCTGGAAGAGTTTTATCAGGTATGCCTCGCACAGCAGTATATTGCGGAAGGCGGTATCGGATACGCAAAAGAACTTCTGGAAAAAGCACTCGGAAACGACAAGGCACAGGGAGTTATTGCAAAACTTACAGCATCTCTTCAGGTTCGTCCGTTCGAATTTATCCGAAAGACAGATCCGGCACAGCTGCTGAACTTTATACAGGATGAACATCCGCAGACGATTGCGATGATCCTTTCGTATCTGGCTCCGGCACAGGCGTCCCAGGTACTGGGAGCTCTGCCACCGGAAAAACAGGCTGATGTTGCAAAACGTATTGCAACTATGGATCGTACTTCTCCGGATGTGATCAAGGAGGTAGAACGCGTACTGGAGCGGAAACTTGCATCTCTTGTAAATCAGGATTACACCATCGTCGGTGGTATTGATGCAATTGTCGGCATTTTGAACAGTGTCGACCGTGGAACAGAGAAACATATTATGGAATCCCTGGAAATCGAAGAGCCGGAACTTGCAGACGAGATCCGCAAAAAGATGTTCGTGTTCGAGGATATTCTTCTGCTCGACGACCGTGCAATTCAGCGTGTGCTGCGTGATGTGGAAAATGCAGATCTGGAGCTTGCGCTTAAGAATACAACGGAAGAAGTACAGAATGTGATCTACAAGAACCTGTCAAAACGTCTGGCGGCAATGATCAAGGAGGATATGGACTTTATGGGTCCTGTTCGTATGAAGGATGTTGAGGAGGCACAGCAGAAGATTGTTGCTGTGATCCGTAAGCTCGAAGATGCCGGAGAGATTGTAATTTCACGTGGCGGAGGTGACGATATCGTTGTCTAATTTACTGAAACAATGTTATGTCGTCAGTTCGGGAACTGGTACAAGAATTATCAATTCCAATGACGGGGTACGCCAGAAATTAAAAGAACTGCAACAGGAACAGGCTCCGGAACAGGTAGATGTATCAGCAGAGGACGGACAGGAGAATGCACCGGCTGGTTTCTCACAGGGGATTCAGGCAAAAACCGTGCAGATTGATGTGGAAGCCCTGCGCAGGGAAGCACTTGAAAAGGCAGCTGTGGAGGCAGATGAGATTACTTCCACGGCAAAAGAAGATGCAGAACGTATCCGTGGGGAAGCGGAAGAAAAAGCCCGTACCCTGTATGAAGAACAAAAGAAACTCGGATACGAAGAGGGGGCCAGATGCCGGGAAGAAGAATTAAACAGGGAACATGAGAAGGCGATGGAGTCTCTTCATGCACAGAAAAAACAACTGGAAGAACAGTATCATGAAAAAATGTCGGTGATGGAAAAAGACATTGTGGACGCTGTGATTCAGGTATTTGATAAAGTGTTTAAGATTCAGTTTGAAGAGAAACGTGAACTTTTACTTCAGCTGGTAAATGGAGCATTACTTGACATTGACCCGGGAGATAAAATACGGATTCACACGAACCGGAGCGATGAGGAAATCCTCAAAGAACATCTTGCACAGATGCAGGATATTGTAGGAAAAGATGTTGCCATTGAATTTGTAAAGGATAATAAATTATCGGATGGACAGTGCAAAATAGAAACACCGTATGGCGTGGTTGACTGTGGGGTGGACACACAGTTGTCTGCACTGCTGAAGGATATACGTTCACTGGTATAAACGGGAGACGAATTTGGTTAAAGAAGCGGAAAAGTATTTACAGCTGATGGACCGCCAGTATTATAAGAGTTATGGAAAAGTAGTCAAGGTAGTAGGTCTTACCATTGAATCTGTCGGACCAAAGGCACGTATGGGAGATTTGTGTAAAATTTACCCGAACGAGAAGGAAGAGGAATATGTTATCGCGGAAGTGGTCGGTTTTCAGGATTCCAGACTGATCCTGATGCCGGTTGACAGCGTGGAAGGGGTTGGAACCGGATGCATTGTGGAAAATACCGGACATCCCCTGTCAGTTCTGGTTGGAGAAGAACTGCTTGGGCATACGCTGGATGGAATCGGACGCATGACGGATGGAACGGAAGAAATTCACGGTTCGTATTATCCGTTGGAAAATACGCCGCCGGATCCGATGGATCGCCGGATTATCAGCGAGGTACTGCCGCTTGGCGTAAAAGCGGTGGACGGACTGATTACGGTTGGAAAAGGACAGCGTATCGGTGTGTTTGCCGGTTCCGGTGTCGGGAAAAGTACCCTGCTTGGCATGTTTGCAAGAAATACGAAGGCAGACATCAATGTAATCGCACTGATCGGTGAGCGCGGCAGAGAGGTCCGGGAATTTATTGAACGTGACCTTGGTCCGGAGGGAATGGCACGGTCTGTTGTCGTGGTCGCAACGTCAGATAAACCGGCACTGATCCGTAATAAGTGTGCAAAGACTGCAACGGCTGTGGCGGAATATTTCCGTGATCAGGGAAAAGATGTACTGCTTATGATGGATTCCATGACACGATTTTCCCAGGCACAAAGAGAAATCGGACTTGCATCCGGGGAACCACCGGTTACCAGAGGGTATCCGCCGAGTGTGTACGCACAGATGCCAAAACTTCTGGAACGTGCCGGTACAAATGAAAAAGGATCGATCACCGGACTATATACGGTTCTGGTAGATGGAGATGATTTTAATGAGCCAGTCACGGATACGGCGCGGGGCATTCTGGATGGACATATTGTTCTCGACCGTAAGCTGGGACATAAAAATCATTATCCGGCAATTGATATTTTACAGAGTATTTCCCGTGTTATGAATTCCATCGTAACAAAGGAACATAAGGCACTTGCCGGAAAATTAAAACAGGTGCTTGCCACATACAGTGAAGCAGAGGATCTGATTAATATCGGAGCCTACAAAAACGGATCGAATCCGGATATCGATTATGCAATCCGAAAGAATAAAGAAGTAAATGAATTTCTGTGTCAGGATACGGAAGAAAAGTTTGCTTTTGATGAAGAAGTGGAACTCTTAAAAAAGGTGTTTGACGACTGATCAATGGACAGAGGTTTTAAATGGCAAAATTTGTTTATCGTATGCAGAACATACTGAACATTAAACAGAAACTGGAGACACAGGCGAAAATGACATACAGTCTGGCAAACCAGAAATATCTGGAGCAGCAGAAGATTCTGCAGGAATATATGGTGCGCAGAGTCGGATATGAGCAGCACTGGAAGAAACTGATGCAGGGAAATTTAAATCTGCAGGAAGTCGAACATGCGCGGGCAGATGTAAATGCCATGAAAACGATTGTCAGACGACAGATGGTAGAAGTCCACAAGGCGGAAAAAGAACTGGAAGATGCCAGAAACCGCTTAAAAACCGTGATGCAGGAACGAAAGGTTCAGGAAAAATTGAGGGAAAAGGCATTTGAAGAATTTAAGCAGGAACTTGCAGAAGCAGAAACGAAAGAAATCGATGAACTTGTAAGTTATACCTATAACAAGGGTGAACAAGGAGAATGATATGGCAGACGAAAGAAACCTTGTCGACGAGGAAGACGCGGTAAAGGAAAACAGCACAAAAAATCGAAGAGAAAAGAAAAAACGGGAAAAGAAAGAAAAAAAAGAAAAAAAGAATGCCAAAGGAAACGCACCGGAACCGGGAGAAGATGAGGATGAAAAGGGAGGCGGCAGGCTGATTCTTGTCCTGACAACCATTTTAATCATTGCGATATGGATGGGAATTATAGGAATTCTGATTAAAACCGATGTCGGAGGATTTGGATCAACGGTGTTATATCCGCTTTTGAAAGATGTCCCTTATGTTAATAAAATCCTCCCACAGCCGGAAGAAACGGTGGAGCAGACCGAGGGCACAGAGCATCAGTATGGGTCTTTAAGCGAGGCCATCAGCCAGATTAAAGAACTGGAAAAAGAACTCGATGAAGCCAGCAGTACAAATAAAAATGACAAAAAAAAGATCAAGGATCTGAAGGCACAGATCAAGGATCTTTCAAAATACAAAGAGGATGAGGCTGCCTTTGAAAAGGAGAAGGAAAAATACTACGAGGAGGTTGTTTTTTCCGATCAGGCACCCGATATACAGCAGTATAAGACATATTATGAGAGCATTGATCCAGAAAATGCCGAAGTCTTATACAAACAAGTGGTTGAACAGATTACCTACGATAGTCAGGTTGAAGATTACGCAAAGACATATTCCAACATGAAGCCTCAGGAGGCGGCCAGCATCTTTGATACGATGACGGACAATCTGGGGCTTGTGGCTGACATTCTCATGAATATGGGAACACAGCAGAGGGCGGATATTCTTGGCAAGATGGATGCAACGACTGCGGCGAAGCTGACAGAGATCATGGAACCTAGCAAGAAAAAGTAGGAAATCTGTAAATAACAGAAAGGAGGAACGTGTTTGACAAGTGCAAATGTATTTAATTTGAATTCTGTAAAGCAGGGTCAGGTATTAAATGCAAATGCTGCAAAAGGCAGATCAAAAGCTGAAAATCCGGATGCGGCAGGCGTGTTTGCTTCACTGATGGGCAGTAACTACTCTACAAATTTTAATATGCCGTCCGTGAATACAAAAATAAACAACAATGTATTACAGCAGACAAATGCGGCAGATAATTACGACCGGTATCAGTATCAGGATAATACCATCCGTCAGGCAGCCGGAGATGTTGTCACAGACGTGATCGACAATTCGACAGATACTCTGGATCAGTTCCAGGGCGATGTTGTCAGGACGGTGGCCGAACAATTGGGTGTTTCGGAAGATTCTGTAAAAGATATGATGGAGTCGCTGGGACTTACAGCTTTTGATCTCCTGAATCCGGAAAATCTTGCACAGCTTGCAATGCAGCTGACAGGAGAAACTTCTCCAATGGATTTACTGATGAATGACCAGTTTCAGGGGCTGATGCAGCAAATGGACCAGCTGGGAGGGCAGCTTGCAAATGAACTAAATCTTCAGCCGGCACAGATGGAGGAACTGATTGCGCAGATGGATATTCTGCAGACACCGGAAACTCTGACCGATGAAGAAATGCAGGTATTGACCGATGTGGCAGGACAGCAGACAACAGCAGATACTGTTTCGGCAGATGTGATGCCGGAGCTTGCACAGACTGATGAGGTACAGCCGATGGATAAACAGGCGGATGTATTTCAGAAAGAACCAAAATCGGATGAAGTACGTACACAGCAGCCACAGACAAAGCAGACAGCAGAACAACAGACGATGGAACAGCAGACGGATGCCGGAGATGCAGATGCAGATTCGCAGACAGGGGATCAGGTGAAGTCGGCGCAGCCGGAAAAAATGACGGCAGACCAGACCAGCTCTGATGTGGCAAAGACACAGACTGCCATGCAGATGCAGGATACCGCCGGGGTACAGACGATGGCGCATGCGGCGGATGTAACATCCGAGACATCGTATATTTCCGTGGATACCATGGATTTGCTGGAACAGGTGGCAGAGCAGATCCGTGTGAATGTTTCGCAAGGAACTTCATCGATGGAGATGCAGCTGAATCCGGAAAATCTCGGGAAAGTGTATGTAAATATTTCTTCGAAAGAAGGCATGATCCATGCACAGCTGGCAGCTTCTAATGAAGCAGTCCGTGCAGCCCTTGAAACGCAGGTGGCAGATCTGCGGCAGAATTTAAATCAGGCAGGTGTCAAAGTTGACGCCGTAGAAGTAACCGTTGCTTCTCATGAATTCGAAAAGAATCTGGAACAGAACCAGGAGAGTGAAAAGCAGCAGGGAGAACGGCAGCAGGAGCAGTCCGGAGGCAGAAGAAGAAACTTAAATCTTTCCTCACTGGATGAATTGTCAGGACTGATGACAGAAGAAGAAACTCTTGCAGCACAAATGATGCGGGATAATGGAAATTCCATGGATGTAACCGCATAGAAAGGAGAAAAAATGGCAGATACGACAACTTCCGCACTGAATTGGGCGAGTGTGGAAAACGGAAAAGTAAAAACAACAAAATCGAAAAAAAGCGATGAGTCCAATAACGGAACCATGGGATACGACCAGTTCCTTACATTACTTTGTGCGGAAATGCAGTACCAGGATCCACTTGAACCTACCAGCAATACCGAATATGTGGCACAGCTTGCAACGTTCTCACAGTTAGAGGCAATGCTTGGCATGCAGGATACACAGAAAAATGAGATGGCAAACAATCTGGTTGGAAAGTATGTAATCTTAAAGGTTTCGGATGAAACAACCGGAAAAACTTCTTATGTGGACGGTAAAGTAGATTATGTCATGTATCAGGAAGACGGATCACAGATGCTCAGTGTCAACAATAAGCTGTATTCCATCGATACGCTTGATACGGTGGCCGACAGTGATTACTATGAAGCGATTGGTTATGCCAAGACCATTTCAAACATGCTGGCACAGCTTCCGGATATTGAAAATATTACGACCAAGTATTCCGGTGCGATAGAACAGATCCGTAAGGTATACGATGGCATGACGGATTATCAGAAGAGCTTTGTAAGTGAGTCTGATCTTGCAAAACTGAAGAAGTATGAGCAGAAGATCAAAGATCTGGGGGGAGATACCTCAGACGATACAAAGACGGATGATACCAAAACAGATACAGATACGAAAACCGATGATACCAAGACCGATACGGATACCAAGACCGATGACACAAAAACGGATGACTCGAAGACAGAGAATGGTTCCGATCAGAAGAGTGACGAGACAACAGGTGCATAGGAAAGGGGAGAAAAAAGATGAACCCGATCAGCAAACAGTTTTCGTCGATCGAACAGGTAACCGGTCAGTATTTAAAACAGAAAAACGTAACCAGTCCGTCAAAGACGTCGGATGTTTCATTCGAAGATGTCTTACGGCAACAGCAACAGTTAAAGTTTTCAAAGCATGCCTCGCAGCGGTTAGAAAGCAGAAATATCAGCTTATCCGAGGAACAGAATGCCAGACTCGAAGACGGAGTGGAACAGGCACATGCCAAGGGAATTAAGGATTCTCTGGTTTTGGTGGATTCCCTTGCTTTTATTGTTAATGTGCCAAGTAAAACCGTTGTTACCGCAATGGATCAGACGGAAACACAATCAAATATTTTTACAAATATAGATGGCGCAGTTATTATGTAACCGGACCTTATGGAAGTTACAGGAATCCCGACTGACAGAAGGATTTCAAAACCATATTGCCATCTAAGGAGGTCAATGTACTATGATGAGATCATTATTCTCTGCTGTGTCAGGTCTTAAGACACACCAGACGAGAATGGATGTAATTGGTAACAATATTGCCAATGTAAATACCGAAGCGTTCAAAGCTTCCAGCGTAAGATTCAGTGAACTGATGTACCAGACAATGTCCACCGCATCCGGTGGGGATGCGTCAACCGGTACGGGTGGTGTCAATGCCAAGCAGGTTGGTCTTGGTGTAAGCACGGCATCTACCATGATCAATATTACCGGGGCAGGTTCTTCCGAGACAACCGGATACCCGTTTGATTTAAAGCTCAGCGACAGCCAGACCACAAACTTCTTTATTGTCAGCGATGGAACAAATACCATGTTTACCCGTGCAGGTTCGTTCTATGTAGATGGAAACGGCTATCTGTGTATGAGTTCTACCGGATATACGGTACAGGGCTGGCAGGTAGATAAGACGACAGGAGAGATACATAAAGATACGGTTTCTCCCCTGCAGGTGATGTCACCGTCCAACACGACATCCGCTCCGGAGGCAACGACAGAGGCTTATGTGCATGGAATTCTGGATAAGGAAGATACCGATGTCACCGGAAAAGACGGCTATGTTATGACTCTTGGATTTTATGATGATTTGGGATATTCTTATACAGCAAAGTTTGCGGTATCGACACCGAAAGCTAACGGACTTGGCGCTGGAAATAACTATTTTATCAGCCTGACGGATATTCTTGATTCCAATGGTAATTCCATTATTACGGATGATGCCGGGAAAGCACTGTCAGATGATGCAAAACGAAAAAAGTTAGATGAAATCTGGGGTGCTGACGGAAAGGCAGATGATACGGCAACAAATGCACCAAAGGGCTATTATATGAAATACGATGCCAATAAAGGTACATTTGTAAATATCAGCGCAGACGGAGCAGTGCCAGCTGCTGGTGCGAATGCAGTAACAGCGAAGTCTCTGAAACTTTCTGCTCTTGGAACAAAGTTTACAACAAATAACGCAGATGGAACAAAACAGGAATCCAATTTTAAGGATATCAATGTAGATTTTTCTACTTCCACCAATGTAGGCCATGGCGGAAAGTCAACACTGAAAGTAGAAAAAGGAA
>OHUN01000187.1_pt1 | contig 48420 bp, 40 predicted proteins | sample 1579211 | NCBI WGS metagenome assembly OHUN01 (sample SAMEA3879560, study PRJEB24766) | human gut metagenome | biome: human-associated habitat; feature: feces | place: USA | collected 1985/1987
ACAGTAGCAGCTGACGGTACAGTAACTGGTGTTAAGGCTGGTAAGGCAACAATCACAGCTAAGATTACAGTTGGTAAGGATTCTGCCACAGCTACTAAGGATGTAGAAGTAAAGAACTATGTTCTTAAGAGTGTAGCACAGAACAAGACAAATGAGCTTGTTGCAACTATCGATGGTGCTACAAAGAATATTAAGGCTTCTGAGGTAACTATCAAAACTCCTGACAATGTAGTCCTTCCAGTTAAGTCTGTTTCTGTAGACAGCAAAGATGCTACAAAAGTTACTCTTGCAACATTCTCAGATATGAATGATGGCAAAGAGTATACAGTTACATTAGACGGAACAACTGTAAACTTTGTTGCTACAGACAACAAGGTTGCGTCCATCAATATTGATAAGCCTACCATTCCAGTAAAAACTGAGACAGAGATTAAGTTAGTTGCAAAGGATGCCAACGGAGTTATCTTAAAAGAGCTTCCTTACGGAACATCTGATGTAAACTATGATTTCTCACTTACAACAGCAAACGGATATGTAAACGGATCTAAACTTTACTTAAATAAAGTTGGTGACACTGCAACAGCCGAGATTACCTATAAGACAAATAAGTATACAGCAGATGGTAAGGCAGATGGAAACATCGGACCAAACAAGCTTACAATCACAGCTACTGATCAGGCTACTGTAAGTTCTTTCAAGGTAAGAATTGGTGATGCTAATAAAAAATTCAGTTCTTTAAAGGACAATGATAAAATTGCTGTAGATGAGACAAGCGCTGTATGGGCATACTTTGAAATTAAAGACACTGATGGAAAAGAAATTTCAAATTACAGTGACTACAAAGTTGAGTCAAGCGATAAGACAACATTAATGCTTGGCAGTGATACAATGCAGACAAATAACAAAGTAAAGCTTATTCCTGCAAAAGAAGGAACGGCTTACATCTTCATTAAGAAAGATGATAAGATTGTCGCTTCTGTACCTGTAACTGTTGTAGCAGCAAGAAAGGTTGTTACTATGACAGCTGATAAGACTGCTGTTACAGTATCCAAGTCAGCAAATGCAAACCAGGAAACTATTACATTAGCAACTAAGGATCAGTATGGAAATGATTTTGCGTTTACTGCTAATGATGGTTCTATTGAAGTTACATGCGAAGGTGCACCGGATGGCGTAGACAAAGCAAATGTTACTGTACCAGGATATGCATCAAAGAACGGCAATAAAGTAAAATATACTGTTACTGGATCTAACTATGTAAAGGGAACTTATACCTTTAAGTTTACTTTCAAGAAAGACGGAAAAGAAGTTTGTGCACAGGTTGTTACTGTTAATGTACAGGAGGCTGGTGTAGCTGGTGATTCTATTTCCTATAGCCTTAATATTTTAAATAGCAACAATGCAACACAGACAGAAGAAGATGCCGTAGTAAATGCAGATAATACTAGCAATCGTATTTTTACTGTTAATGTATCTGAATTACTGAAGGGCGTGGAAGCTAAGAAATTAGCTAAAAACGATAGCTTGGATGACACAAAAGATACTGAAACAGATAAGACTGCCGGCAAGGTAAGAGGTATTTACTATACTGTTAAAAATGCAAAGGGAGATGTTGTATACAACACAATTCCGGGTTCAGTTACCACAGGTGCTGCATTTAACGATGGAAGTTTAAGTGCTACTGATCAGTTAACAATCAACGTTGTTAAAGCAGATGCTTCTAATGTATACGCAAAACTTGCAGAGGGAACTTATACAATTACAGCTACTATTGAAGTTGAACCAAAGCATACTACTGCAGGATATACTTATGATTCTACAAAGAATACAAAGACAACAATTACAAAATCATTTGTTGTTAAGGATACTTCCAATGATGCAATCACTGATATGAAGTTAAAGGATGCAAAAGTTACTTCCGGTGCTTCTATTCAGGCATCTCTTGCTTCTGTAATCCAGTATTCTTATGATGGTGTTAAATATGGTGCAGATGGAGATCAGCCAGCTACCATCATTGCTATTGAAGGATATTCAAATGTAATTGGTGGCAATGGCAAAATTACAGCTGATAATATGACTACAGCAGTTTTACGTTCTGAAAAAACTGCTGATGTAACAAAAGTTACCGTAAGAGTTGCATTCCATGATGCAGATGGAAATACTATCGGACATGTAGATAAGGAAGTCAAGGTGTCACTTTCTATCACAGCTAAATAAGACTTTATTTTAGCCAAACTCTGAGCGATTTCTCGCTCAGAGTTTTTTATTAGGTTATTTTTATGAATATTATTTATAAAGATGCAGATGCAAAATTTCCGCTAATTGAAATTTTCGCAGTGCGTAAATCTATTTTTTTATAACTTTTTTCAATGCGGATTTAGGAATTATTATTGTACAATCCTTATCACTATAGCTGGCAACATTTGTCTTGAAATTGTTCTTACTATAAGATACAAGGCTTTTATTCGAAGAATCTTTTACAGAAACTTTGAATTTTGATACATTTGTGATTTTCCCATAACTATTATTGACCAATTTAAATTTTAAGTGCAAATTGCCTTTTGCATCAAATGATGCTGCATATGCCTTCATTTTTGATGTATTGTAAACAACATCTTTGATTGTAATTTTTTTGGCTTGATGCTTGTTTGGTTTTACTGAAACGACACATGACATCTTTTTGTTATTTGACAACTTTACCGTAATTATAGTTTTTCCGATGTTTTTTGCGGAAATTTTTCCTGAATTATTTACCGTTGCAACTTTCTTATTGCTAGAACTACAACTTTTAATAGTTCCCCCTTCTGCCTTTAACTGTTTGTTAAAACCTTTTGTAAGATCAAGTTTTGAATAATTTAATTTTGTATTTTCTGAAATTCTGCTAACAGTTAGATCATAATTAACTTCTGTTTCAAAATTCATTTCAAGAATATAATCTCCGGCAGGAAGATGCATTGTATGAGCCAGCGTGATATTGCTGATACAATTGAAGATATTTATGGATTTGAGATTTCACACGAAACCATTTCGAATATCACAGATCAGGTTATAGAAACAGCAAATGAATGGCAAAACAGACCATTAAAGAAATTTTACAGTTTTATCTTTGTTGACTGCCTGTATGTAAACATCCGTAAGGAAATGGAGACAAAGAACTGCGCTGTTTATGTTGTGCTCGGATATGATGTAAACGGAATCAAAGACATTCTGGGGATATGGATTGGAGAATCAGAAGGCAAACACTATTGGATGCAGATTTTCGATGAAATCAAGGCGCGTGGGGTTGAAGACATTCTTTTTATAAGTATGGATGGGGTGTCCGGTCTTGAGGAAGGGGCAAAGTCTATATTTAAGGATGTTGTTGTGCAAAGATGCATTGTCCATCTGATAAGAAATTCCATTAAATACATTCCCTCAAAAGATTATAAAGCCTATACTGCTCAATTAAAAAAGGTTTATGGGGCATCCAGCTTAAAAAGCTGCTGAAGCAGAGTTTGAATGCTTTAAACAGGCATGGAGCCAATATCCCGGGGCCATAGATGTATGGATCCCTAACTGGTCAAATATCGAGCAGTTATTCAATTATGGCAGTGCTGTACGAAAAGTCATGTATACAACAAATGCGATAGAATCCGTAAATTCAATCTTCCGCAAGGTTACTAAAAAAGGCTCATTTCCAAGCGAAGATGCCGTAATGAAAGCATTATATCTGCGCATTACCGAGCTTTACAGGAAATGGAATGGCAGACCTGTGGCTAATTGGGCACTGGTAAGGAATCAGCTTTCAATGGATGATAAGATGCATACCCGAATATTAAAATACGAGAATTACTAAGGAGATTTCAAATGAGCAGACGGAAATCAGCCCCATATGAAGTAGATGATGAATTTTTTGCACAACTCGATTTTCTGCGGAATGACTATGACCAAGCACTGAAAACTATAGATCAACAGAAAGCTGATATCAGACATCTTTTAGCTTTACTGATAAAAGAAGACATCCCTGTTCCAGAAGATTTAATTGACCGGTATATTCGCAAAACATCTGACTCAAAATCCATAGATGAAGAACTTCCGTTTGATTGAAGCTCGTAAAAATGGTGGTCGATTTATCGACCACCACAAAAAAATCAAAAAATTTACACACTTTACTTGACAAACCCGAAAAATCCTCGTTGAAAAGAGATCTCAAATATCGGCCAAGCCTACTTTTTTATCTCCTCTACATGTAAAATTAACATAACAGGGACACACGGCTGAAATTCTCTTTTAGTAATCCGGTATTCTCTACCATTATTAAAACGAATAATATCATTTTGCATATAAAGCATTATTTTAGCAGCATCTTTTTGTAGATCCAAATCTTCAAATCCAGCATCTATTTTTGTTTCGTAACCATCATTTCTTTGATAATCGAAATGTTCCATCTCTGATTTTCCATCATTGAGACTTAGAAAAATTCGAATACATTGTCTTACCGATTGATACGGTGACATTTGTTTTTCCATATTTTATTTTCCCTTTCGACTACTACAAAAGAGGCTGCCGGAGCAACCTCTTTTTATGAAATATTATAATTATTTCAATACAATTGTATTAGAGTTAGAAGGAGAAGCTTCTACATTAACACTTGTTGAATCATCCCCAACCGTAAATGTAACCTTATTGATTGTAATATCTGTAGCATTTGCAATGATGTCAGCATCCGTAAAGTTATCTTTAGTGATCTTCTTACCATCATTTGTAATACCTTCAACAGAAACAATTACAAGTGTTTTATCATTTGCATCTGCAGAATATGTCTTGTCAGCATAAACAAACTTAACAGCGTTTTTAATAGCATCTTCTACAGTACTAATTCCAGCAACATCCTTTACGGAGTCCTTTTCAATTGTTAATGTACCAACTGGCTGAGAATCTTTAACTGTAAATGTAGTCATAAAGGTCTTAGTTACCCACTTAGACTCAGCATCCGCATCTTTTCCAGTCTTTACTGTTGCTGTAACTTTATATGTGCCAGGAGCAAAATACTTCTCTGCCGGTACATTAGCAGTTACTGCTGAACAAGAAACTGTTGTGACTGTTAAAGCTCCATCTACATCAAAATCAAATGCACATCCTGAAACTGTATTTAATTTAGAATCTGAAGAAGCTGAATTATATACAGTCTTACCATCTTTGTCTTCGATCTTATAATCAATCTTCTGAACTTTTTCATCACGATCTGTGTCAGATACAACTGAATTCTTATTCAACTTAGCACTAGGAACACCATTTCTCAATTCATTGACAGCAATTGTTATCTTCTGATCATCCTTGTGATCTTTATCTACAAGATTATCTACCTCATTCTTGTCTACATCAATACCAAATGAAATTGTTCCATTAGTAGCTGGTGCCTGAATAACGATAGTGATAACCCTAGCACATACTTCCTTGTTATCTTTCTCGTAAGAGATCTTATACTGATAAGTTCCAGCTGTAATGCCCTGTGCATTAAATGTAACGGTAACTTTATTACCTGAATAAACAGGTGTATTAAAATAAGAAACTGAAGAATCATTTGCATCTTTTCCGTTATTTACTTTCTCAGCATTGAGTTTATCAGCAGTTGTGCTCAGGCAAGTAACTTTTACATTTTTTGTAACATCAATATTCTTGGCATACTGATCTTTGAATGAAGCAGTTACGGTAGCTGTTTTTGTCATTGCATTAGAAAGTGTAGCACTTGTCTTATCAACATCCATTGTTGCTACAGTTCTTTCAGCAACAACAGTAATTGCTACAGAACCTACAATCTTATTATCTTTGTCTTTGATTAAGATATAAGCAGTACCAGCTTTTACAGGTGTAACCAATACTCTATGATTTGAATTAGCTGCGTCAGCAAGTGAAGTATCTCCAAGCATTAAGACAGCTTTATCACTTGATTCTAAAGAGTAATCATAATAATTAGATATTTCGTTTCCATCTGCATCTTTGATCTGGAAATACGCATAGGCATTATCACCTACAGCCACCTGTGTATTTGCATCAATCTTGTCAAACTTCTTGTTCTGTGCATTTCTGTCAGCAACTTTAACTGCAAAATTGTTAACAGTAGCCTGATCTACAGCTGTAATTGTAACCTTACCAGATGTAATGTTTCCTTCTGGCTTACCGTCTGTGCCATACTTTCCAGACTTATAAGTAACCTCTGCTGTTGCAGTATCACCAATTTTATTTAAGTATAACTTAGAACCATTTACATAACCATTGCTTGTTGTAAGGGAGAAGTCATACTTGGAAGAATCCTGTGAGCCATAAGCATACTCATCAAGAATAACACCGTTAGCATCCTTAGAAACTAACTTAATTTCTGTCTCAGTTGCAACCGGAACAGTGAGTGTATTAACATTTACAGATGCAACCTTTCCATTGGATACAGGAACCTGCTTTGTTGTTCCGTCAAGTGTTACATCATAAGTCTTTCCATCTGTTAATCCAGCAAATGTTGTGAATGTAACCTTTGTTGCATCCTTGCTGTCTACAGATACAGACTTAACAGGAACGACAACATTGTTCTCTGTATTCTTAACTGTAATTTCAGAAGCCTTGATCTCTTTTGTAGCACCTGTTACAGATGTCTCAAAAGTATCTGCCTTAGTCTGTGCTACAGACTTAAGAACGTATTTCTTTACTTCTACATCCTTAGTAGTTTCAGCTGAATCCTTACCAACGGTAATCTTAGCTTTGATTGTTGCCTTACCAGCCTTAACACCAGTTACTGTACCGTCAGCTGCTACTGTTGCGATAGAATCATCGCTTGATGTGTAAGTAATCTTAGCTCTTGAAGAATTTTTCTTAGTATTTGTTAACTTAGTTGTGCTTCCAATAGCTACTACTGAATCTCCAGATAAAGCAACGCCTACCTTAGCAACTTTCATTGTGTAAGTAAGTTTCTTTGTCTTTGCCTTAGCATTCTTCTTTGTAGAAGTCTTGTAAGTTACCTTAACCGGAAATACGCATGGTATTTTCCGCGGAAGTGTTGGAAATACCGGATTTATAAACAGAGTTTGGGGCAAAATCACTTCTACAAGTAACACGCAAGCAACATACAAGAAGCGATTAAATCTGATTTATGGCTTCGACCAGCGCAGGTACATCCAGATGTGTGTAAATCCGTTCTGTCAGGGACATAGCGCCGGAATGACCGACAATTTTTTTGATGGTAGTCTGATCGACATGTGCTTCGGCGAGCAGGGAAATCGTGGTGTGCCGGCAGCAGTGAGGCGTATGATCGATATGCAGACGAAACATCAGGGGTTGGAAAACATTGTGGTAATACATGTAATAGGTAAAATGCTGGCTGTCCAGAGTATGGATGAGATATTCACAATTGGAACAGTCATGAAGCCAGCGCTGATAAAAGGGGAGTACTTTGTCTGCAATCGGAACTTTCCGAATGCCATTTTCAGTTTTGCTGTCGATGACATCGAAATATTGTTCGGACAGATGAACATTTTCTTTTTTCAGATCCAAAAGCTCTGAGACACGCACCCCATTGTATATCAGCATGAGGACTGTCTGGCAATAGGGATCGTTTTTGTGTTTCCACAGGAGAGTAATCTCAGAAATGGAAAAACAGCTTCGTATGTTTTTATTAGGATTTCGGTCTTTGTATTTCGAAATATTTACATAGGCAGAATAATCTTTTGAGACAATTTCGTGTTTCATGGCATAAGAATAGAGCTGGTTAAAAAGAACACGAATTTTTTTCAGGGTAGGATAGTTTTTACCGCAATGATCAATCACCTGTTGTAAATCATTGAGCTTCAAATTGTGAAATGGCATATCAGCAATATTTTCACAGGTGGCAAAAGCCGCCCGATAGCCTTTGATGTTGGAGTGGGAGATGGTAGGAAACTTTTCTTCGGACCATCGGAGATAGATTTCCCGGAATGTTAATTTTAGCGTTTTCCAATCGATGGGATAATTGTTGTAACGTGCCAGAATCTGCAAAGCCTCCGACCGGGTAGGAGCGTAGCCCAGAATCTGATAGTGCTGGATGCGCTTTCCTGTGATGTCATTGATGTGCCAGCCCGTAGTGATGCGTGCTGCATAAGGTCTTCTTCTGTTGCCGGAGAGTTTTACGACTCCGCCGTATCCGTTTGGTAATCTCATTTTTCTTCCTTTCGTGTGTAAAAATTTATATTATCGTGTCAATCATACACATTTATTTGTAAAATTTTTAAGTAACACACAAGTAACAAAGAGTAGTTTCTATTCCTTTTGTATTGCAAACGTCCTGAAAACAGATTGAAAAAAAAATAGTTTTGGGGTATTATGTCTACTAGATATATAATCAGTGAGATATAAGGAGTAGAGTTTGGAATATGAGTACAAATAAAAATGCAAAAAACTTCAATATGTGGCTGTTGCCGATCATTTTAATGATGGGGTTAGTACCGGTTCTTGTACATTCTTACGCTTATAGTACAAATTTGGCACAGTTTGATTGGTTCCCCAATAATGCAAATGATCAGACGGATTTATTTTTTGCGTGGAAGATGATTGCAATCATAATTGTAGGGATTATAATGATTGCTGCTTTGTTGATTCATTATTTAAATAAAAAAGAGTTTGTATTTGAGAATTCTTTTTATTTTTTGATGGTGTATGCATTATTTGTTGTGATGTCGGCTTTGTTTTCAAATTATAAATATTGGGTATCACATGGTACTTATGAATTGTTTGAATCTGTATGGGTCGTAATTGCATATATGGTTTTATGTTATTATACATACAATTGTGTGACGGAAGAAAAACAGATATATATGATTTTCCGATGGTCTGGTATCGGTATGTTAATTGTCACTGTGATTGGAGTTTTTCAAAGTTTGGGACTTGATTTTTTCAAATCTCCATTGGGAAAACATTTGATTATAAGTTCCAAATGGTGGGGGGATTTGAAGGATCTTACTTTTAATTTTCCAGATAAGACCGCATATACAACTTTATACAATCCGAACTTCCTTTCCTTTTACTTCGGAATGTTAATTCCATTACTTCTCTGTTTATTAATAGCGGCTAAACAGATGTGGCATCGAGTTGTAATCGTAATAGCAGAAGTACTTTGCATTGTTTGTTTGGTAGGAAGTCGGAGTTCATCTGGATGGATGGCATTAGCAATCGGAGCTGTCATATTGGGGCTTGTATTGCTTAGCAGAAAAAAGAAATGGTTTGTGGCAGGAATTGCGGTAGTAATTGCCGGGATAATTGTAGCTGGAGTGATGGCAAATACAACCAGGATTGGAAAAAGTGTGAAAGATACTATTGTCGGAACATATCATATGAAAGAGCAGTTTTCTTTAAATGATATTAAGACAACAGATAATGATGTGGAATTGGACATTTGGAATAATCCTTTGTATGTGTCTTATGAAATGAAGGATGATGGCGAAATTCTTATATCTTGTCATGATGCAGATAATAATGAGTTGACAACCACGGAAGTGGATCAGGAAAAGCAAATTTCGAATATTAATGATGATAGGTTCGAAAATGTGCAGATCCAGCCGATTATGTATTCAAATGATACAGCGGGTATGAGTGTATACGTAGATGGAATTTCGTGGAATTTTACCAAAACAGATGATGACGGTTATTTGTATATGAATCCGGCAGGAAAGGCAATCAAATTTCCAAAAGTAAAACAATCACATTTATTTAATGATGATGCGATGAGTAAACGAGGTCATATTTGGAATGACACTATTCCGGTGTTAGGAAAACATGTATTTATGGGGGCAGGAGCCAATAGCTATTTATTTGAATATCCGCAAAATGATTATATTAGTCAGGCATATGTGTATGGATTTAATAGCTATGGAGTAAAAGCCCATAGCTGGTATCTGCAGCAGTGGGTCGAAACTGGATTAATTGGTACACTTTCATTAATTATTTTTCTGTGCTGGTATGTGGTACGATCTATTCGCATTTACCGCAGAGTGGATCTGCACGAGAGTATCAGCTGGGTCGGATTTGGAATATTTGCCGCTGTGCTTGTATATTTGCTCGTGGCCATTGTGAATGATTCCAATGTATGTACCGCTCCGGTATTCTGGGGTATGCTTGGTCTGGGACTTGCAGTGAACCGTATGCTCGTAAAGAAAGAAAATCTTTTTGTTAAAGAAACAGCGGTTTCTGCAGAAAGTGATACTGCCGTAAAACAGAGTATTCCAAAAGCAGCAGAGAGTGTAAAAGCAGATACCGCGCAGACGGTACAGAATACTAAAGGGGCTGGAGTGACAGAATCCTCAGTCAGGAAGAAATCATCGAAAAAACAATCGAGAAAACAGAGAAAGAATCAAAAATAACAGATTGAAATTATGAAAAAAATCATTCAAGATAAACAATTACTGATCAGACGGATTTTTCTGATGTGCTACGACGTGCTTGCAGTGTTTGCTGCAAGCATAGTTGCGTTATTGATTCGATTTGATCTGAATATTATGAACGTGCCGTTTCAATATATGGATGAAGTGTGGAGAGCACTTCCTTTTATGATCATTGTTACGCTGGTCATTTTCTGGCTGCTCCGGCTGTATTCCAGTCTCTGGAGCTATGCGGGAGCACTGGAAATGATGTATGTTGTTTCGGCATGTATTCTGGATACCGTTGTTGTGACGGTGCTGATATTGCTTCGGAACTGGGGAGATATGTACCCGGTGCCAAGAAGCTTTTATATTCTGTATGGATTGTTTCTATTTGTATTTGTCATGGGATGCAGATATTCTTACCGCGGTCTGCGTGTGCTTCGCAATATGCGCAGAGCCGGTGTGTACAGACGGAATGTACTTGTGATCGGAGCAGGGGATGCAGGAAACCAGATCATCAAAGAAATCAACAACAGCCGCTATGTGAAAAAGAAGGTTGTTGGTGTGATTGATGATGACCGGAACAAGATCGGCAATTATATTCATGGAGCGAAAGTCGTAGGAGATCGGAGCGATATTCTGGAAAAAGTCGAAGAACTGCATGTGCATGAAATCATCATTGCCATGCCATCGGCCACACAGAAACAGATCAAGGGGATTCTTGATATCTGCAAAGAAACCGGATGCACATTGAAACGTCTGCCCGGCATTTACCAGCTTGTAAACGGCGATGTCAGCGTCAGCAAATTAAAAGATGTAGATGTCAATGATCTTCTTGGGCGGGATCCGGTGACGGTTGATCTGCAGTCCATCATGGATTATGTTTCTGGGAAAATCATAATGGTTACAGGGGGCGGTGGCTCCATCGGAAGCGAATTGTGCCGGCAGATTGCCGCACACAAGCCAAAACAGCTGATTATTGTGGATATTTACGAGAATACGACCTATGATGTGCAAAACGAACTGAAAGTCCGGTTCCCGGATCTGGATCTTGTTGTGCTGATTGCATCCGTGCGGAATACGAATCGTATGAACTGGATTTTTGAACATTACAAGCCGGAGATTATCTATCATGCAGCGGCACATAAACATGTGCCTCTCATGGAAGAGAGTCCGAACGAGGCAATTAAGAATAACGTGCTTGGCACATGGAAGATTGTGCAGGCGGCAGATCGGTACGGTGTGAAGAAATTTGTGATGATTTCCACGGATAAGGCAGTCAACCCAACCAATATCATGGGTGCCAGCAAGCGCATCTGTGAGATGATCATTCAGACCTATAACCGCAGATCAAAGACAGATTTCGTAGCCGTGCGTTTTGGAAATGTGCTTGGCAGTAACGGAAGTGTGATTCCGCTGTTCAAAAAACAGATTGAGCGTGGAGGTCCGGTCACGGTTACCCATCCGGATATCGTGCGGTATTTTATGACAATTCCGGAAGCGGTATCTCTGGTGCTGCAGGCGGGCACCTATGCCAAAGGTGGAGAAATTTTTGTTCTGGATATGGGAGAGCCGGTCAAGATTCTGGATCTGGCAAAGAACCTGATTCTTCTTTCCGGTCACAAGCCGGATGAGGATATCCATATCATTTTCACAGGACTTCGCCCGGGAGAAAAACTTTATGAAGAGATGTTGATGGATGAAGAAGGGATGCAGGATACCGCAAACAATCTGATTCATATCGGCAGGCCGATTGAACTGGATGAAGAAAAATTTATGCAGCAGTTGGAAGAATTAAAAGAGTACGTTGTGACAGAACCGGAAGACATCCGGGAGTGTGTCAAAAAAATCGTGTCGACGTATCATCCGGAACTGGCGGGGGAGAATAAATAAGTAAAAATAGAACGGCTATCAATGACAGCAATTCCGTGCATGGCACGTGAATTGCTGTTTTGCTTTTTACAGATGAAACGTATTGCGGGGATGTCTGGTAGTGAGGATGGCACGCTGCTTTGACATGGCAACATGCGTATAGATTTCTGTGATATGAATGGAACTGTGACCAAGCATTTCCTGTATATAGCGGATATCGACATCCGCTTCTAAAAGGCTGGTGGCAAATGTATGCCGGAACATATGCGGTGTAATATGCTGTTCAATTGCAGCAAGAGAAGCATATTTGTTGATCATCCGCCGTACCGACTGATCGGATAATGCCGTTCCGTTTAGCGTCGCAAAGAAATGCTGGCAGGTTTCCATCTGGGGGAGAAATTCATTGCGGTATTCCGACAGAATCTGTATGACCTCGTGGTTTCCGATCTGAACAATTCGTTCTTTGGAACCTTTTCCGTAGATCAGGACTGATCCATCGTACAAATCAATGTCACAGATACGCAGAGCGCATAATTCGGAAATCCGTATTCCGGTTGCAAATAAAAGTTCTATGACAGCGGCATCCCGCAAAGCGTTTTTTCTCTGATAATCCGTTTTGGCGACGGTGCGCTGCTCATAGATCGTAGATAAGAAAATTTCGATCGTGTGCAATGGAATGGTTTTCGGCAAAATCACAGGTTCGCGGAATTTGATCTGCACCTTGTTGAAAGGATTCCGGGCGATGATTTCTTTATATTCCAGGTAGTGAAAAAGAGCTTTGACCGAGGCAATCTTTCTTTTTACGGTTTTGGGTTTGTACTTCTGGTGCAGACTGCCAATATAATTTTCCAACAGATCCGGTGTAATATCAGAAACATCCCTGCATGAAAAAATGGCATAAAATTGTTGAAGGTCGATGCGATATGCTTTCAGAGTCTTGGAATCCAGGCGTTTTTGGTGACGGCAGTGTTCCAGATAGTTGTTGATGTGTGTCTGTAAATTATTCATGGGTGGTCTCCTTTGTATATGAAGTTTTGTTTAGGAGTATATGGTACATGAAATGGGGGAGATTTTGTTGGATAAGGCAAAATTTGAAAAAATTGTACAATATGTAACAATTACATGGATAGAACAGTGGTGTTTCTTGTATCAGTATGGGTGGGAAGGAGTATGGGATAAACTTTGGGGAAATACAAAACGTGGATGTCGAAAGCTGATGTTTTGATGGGAAAACGGTGAGATTAAACAATAAATTGCCATTTAAATAAGAAAAATGGAGTAATGGAAGTAATAATCACAGTCATTGCAATATGCACTAAAATAGAGTATGATATAACACATGTAAATTTATGAAAATAAGGGAAATCAGGAAGGAGCAAGTCAGCCATGGAAGGATACCATTACATCAAAAGAGGAATTGATATCATATTAAGTGGGATGGCGATCGTGATCTTATCACCACTCCTTCTTTTTTTATGTATTGCGATCAAACTGGATACACCGGGACCGATATTATTTAAGCAGAAGCGTGTCGGCATCCACCGGAGTTTCTTCCAGATTTACAAATTCCGTACCATGCGGATTGACACACCGAAGGATGTGCCGACACATATGCTGGAGAATCCGGAGCAGTACATCACAAAGGTAGGAAAATTCCTGCGCAAAACCAGTCTGGATGAACTGCCGCAGATTTTTAATATCTTCAAAGGAGAAATGAGTATCGTAGGACCGCGGCCGGCACTGTGGAATCAGGATGATCTGGTAGCAGAGCGTGAGAAATATGGTGCCAATGATGTGACACCGGGGCTGACCGGGTGGGCACAGATCAATGGAAGAGATGAACTGGAGATTCCGGACAAAGCAAGACTGGATGGCGAATATGTCAAACATCTGGGACCATGGATGGATCTGAAATGTTTTCTTGGCACAATTGGATCCGTGCTCATGCACGACGGCGTGGTTGAAGGTGGAACCGGCGAACTGAACAAAGCGGAAGAAGAGACAGAAGCACACAAAAGCGAAACAGCACAGAGCAGCGCAAAAAAGGAAACCATTGCAAAAGACACAGAAGAAAGTGAAAAGGGCAGGAGAAAAAAGAAGATTCTGATCACCGGAAGCGGCAGTTATGTGGGAACTTCCGTGGAGGCATGGCTGAGACAATGGCCGGAGTACTACCAGGTTGACACGCTGGATATGAGAACCCAAACATGGCGGACACACGATTTTTCTACATATGATGTGGTCTATCATGTGGCGGGAATCGCACATGCAGATGTGGGACAGGTGACGGAAGAAGAAAAGAAGCAGTATTACCGCGTGAATACAGATCTGGCAGTAGAGACAGCCGAAAAAGCCAAAAAGGAAGGCGTGCAGCAGTTTCTCTTTATGTCTTCCATGATTGTATACAGCGGATGTAAAGAAAAGAAAATTAAAAAAAATACAATTCCAAAACCATTGAATTTCTATGGAGACAGCAAATGGCAGGCAGATCAGAAAATACAGGCACTGGCAGATGAACGTTTTAAAGTTGTCGTATTGCGTCCACCGATGATTTACGGAAAGGGATCAAAGGGAAACTATCCACAGCTTGCAAAACTGGCAGGAAAGCTTCCGCTATTTCCGATTGTACATAATCAGCGTTCCATGCTTTATATAGAAAATCTGGCACAGTTTGTCAAAGGGATGATCGACAACGAAGAGACCGGAGTGTTTTTCCCACAGAACGAGCAGTATATCAATACTTCGGATCTGGTGCAGATGATCGCTGTGGTAAAAGGACACCGGCTTGTGATGGTTCCAGCGACTGGCTGGATCATCCGGCTGATGAAAAAGATTCCGGGAAAAATTGGCACCCTGACGGGCAAAGCGTTTGGTGACAGTGTGTACGATATGCAGATGAGTGAATATAAGGAAGAATATCGTGTGTGTGACTGGAAAGAGTCGGTAAGAAGGACGGAAGGATAAGAGCTGGAATGGGAAAATCTTGCATAAATAAAAGAATTAAAGTATGATACTACTGAAAAGATGATAAATAGCTTAATGGTATGCATTCGAAGGTTTAGGAGATAGAAAAGCGTGAGAATAGACAAACTGCAAGTGCACAATTTCAGAGGTTTTTCAGATACAGAAATAGTATTAAACGGAAAAGATGCCATTTTTTATGGAGTAAACGGAATGGGAAAATCGTCAATACTGGATGTCTGCAATCTTCTCTTTTCCAGAATTATGCAGGAAGCAGCACAGGATGAACAGATAACAGCCTCTCTTTTAGGAGAAAAAGATGTAAAAGTTGGAGAAGAAGAGGCAAAAATAACGTTGTTTCTTGAAGACCAGGGAAATAATTTTCACTATTACCGAAAAAGAATTCAGGGGAAAAATCTGCATAATTCCAAAGAACTGAAGAGAGTTTCGGAATATATTCGAAAACAGTATCTGGGAGATTATTTGGAAACAGAAGAAGAGTATGAAAACGATGACACGGAAACACCACAGAAAGAGTTTACTTTAAATAATGAAAATATTCCTGTTTATGTGTTTTATGGAGTTGACCGCTATAATGAAAAAACACGTAAATTGAGAAGGCGTTATACAGGAGCAGCAGGGAAGCTGGATGCGTGGAGAGATTCTGCATTTGGAGGAGTGATCAATTTCCGGTTATTTTTTGAATGGTTCCGGGGAAGACAGGAATATGAAAACAGTATACGAGTGGAAACACCGAATGCAGAAGATCCACAGTTACATGCAGTAAAAAAAGCCATATTAAACGCATTGGGAGATGGATTTTCGGAAATTCGTGTGAAAGTAACAGAAGAAGATGCGGAACTTATTGTCATCAAAAAAGAATTGGAATTGGCATTTTATCAATTGTCAGAAGGAGAAAAAAGTGTAATCGCACTGGTAGGCGATCTGAGCCGGAGGCTGGCAATTGCAAATCCGAAGAGGGAGAATCCGTTGGAAGGGGATGGCATTGTGCTGATTGATGAAATTGATCTGCATCTGCATCCGAAGTGGCAGGAGAAGATTTTTCCGGCTTTACAGAATACTTTTCCAAATATTCAGTTTATTGTTTCCACACATGCTCCGAAAGTGCTGGAGTCTGTGGATGAAAATATACAGGTAATACGTTTGCATGAAGATGCAGAAACGCACCTGGTTTTGGCAGAACCGATGGAGCCGATGAACGGCTGGGATGTCAATACAATTCTGGAAGATTACATGGATACCGAAGTATATAACAGGAAGACAACGGAACTCTTAGAGCAAATAAATGTGTATCTGAATGAAAAAGCATATGATAAGGCAGAAAAACTTGTAAATAAGCTTGCATGGATGACATCGGAAGAGAATACGAAAGTTGTGCGCGCAAGAATCTTGATTGCAAAAGGGCGATAAAGTTTTTATGATTTATATTCAAAAGACAGGTGAACCAGAAGAAGTAAGCCGGTGGAAGAAAAAATTCAAGAATAAGCATAAAAGAGAAGCAGGGTATGAGGATATCCGGCATGAAAAGGAACTGCAAATATTAAAGAATGCATTGCTTGCAGAACAGAGACATCTTTGCTGCTATTGTTGTTCTTATATTAAAAATACAGAGACTGAAGTACAAAAGAATAGTTTTCATGTGGAACATTTTCGACCTCAGGCACAAAATCAGGATTTATCTCTGGCCTATAATAATCTTCATGCTTCTTGTAATGGAGACAATCGCAGGCACTGTGGGCATAAAAAAGAAAATAATTTTGATGCAAAGCGGATGATTTCTCCGCTGGAGAAGGATTGTGAAAGTCATTTTCGATATCAGCAGGATGGAACAATACAGCCGGCGGAAAAGACAGATGCGGCAGCTGAGTATACAATTACGAAGTTGAACCTGAATGATAAACGTTTATGTCGTGCCAGAGAAAACGCTTTATGGACGTTTAATGTGTTCCAGTTGAATGGAGAAGAAAAACAGCGGGAATTGCAAAAATTTGAATGTTCAGAAGAACTGCCACCTTATTGGGACGCAATTAAATATTTTTTGACACAGGGAGACTGATATACGTGAAATATGATAGAAATCTGGTCGCTACAATCATAGAAAACGAATTTTGGGATGACTTGTATAATGAAATTGACGATTCTGTTATGAACATGGAAGGTCAGGAATTGGATGAAGCGTTTGAGACATATGTTGACTATGCAGAATTGGATCAAATAGAAAATGTCAAAGTTGTCCGGGTAGAACAGGAAGAGGATGATACATGTACGATTGTGAGGGGCATATTGGAAGCTGATGTTTCTCTTGATGGTTATGTATATTTTGAAGGGGAAAATAATATGGTGAACAGTTCGGAAGTTACATTGGAATTCGAATTTCAATTTGAGCATCAGAATGGGAAAAATCGCCAATTTGTGTCCCGGGTAATTGCATAACTTATAATTGATAGAAGATATCATGAAGAATAAAAAATGGTGGAATCTGTAGAAACGAGCAGAGCAGGGGAAAGGAAAAGAACGTGATCAGGGATGGTGAAAAACTGTATCTTCCGGAAATTGTAAGACATGCACTGGGCTTCCATTATGCAAGGGGAGCCAGACCGAAAGTACTTTCCTTATTGTTGAAACATTAGAGATTACGATTGACATTGTAGAAACTGTGATAGGACAGATTAATAGAAAGAGTGGAGGTTTAGGGATGCCGTACGTGTCACCTGTTGTTGAAAATGATTTTAAAGACCGGTTGAACAAGTGCGTAGATATTATTAAAAATTCGAGTATCAAATATCAGAGTTTTGGGATTTTTGGAAGCTACGCGAGAAATGATTATAAGGCCAGCAGTGATATCGACTTTTGCATCATAGTTCCGGAAAAACCGGAAAGATGGATGATGGGAGCCTTGCGGGAGGATTTGGAACTGTTGCATGCGGATGTGGTTTTTGTAACTCCACAATATTTTAAATATGATAATTCAAAGTTTACACAACAGTTAAGAAGAGATTATAAGGAGTTGAAAATATGATAAAGGCAAATTCTTATTATTCTATTGCGTGCAATGAATTCTGGTATTTAAGGGATGCAGTGTCACCTGTATACTGCAATCCGGCTGCAGCTTCGGCACAGCAAATCGCAGAAAAAATGTTGAAATCTGTGGCAGAACTGGTTTGCACTGGAATTGAAAAACTAATGACATCCCATAATTTGCGTGCCTTATACGATGAGATTAAAAGGGTGGATACTTCCTTGCAATTAGAGAGGAAGGATCTGGCATTACTCAAAGACTATTATTATGATGCAAGATATCCGGGGGATAATTTTGTTATTGTGACAGTGGATGAGCTGCGTGAGGCATTGGAGATCATGCTTGACGTTGTAGAAGCTGTAAATTGTTGGAGAACGTCTCATGAATTGGAGATATTAATTGCTGATCCGAGAGGGGAGTTTCAATCAGCGATGAGCAGATTGAAATAGAAATTTTGAAATTATGTGAAAACTTATATACGCAGAATATTAATGCATTATTAAAAAATATGGAGCCATAGTTTCGGTAGAAGTGATAAAACCGGTTGGATGATAAGTCTGACTGGTTTTTTACATTGAGTAAGATAAAGGTTCGTGATATAATAAAAATAATATTTATTGGATTTGGGGTTACGGAAGACAGAGGACAAGAGAATGCATATAGTTAAGGAACTTATCGATAATATATTATCAACAAGCCTGAATAGATTTCTTACCGAACAGAAAATTGCAAATGAGCAGAGGCTGTCTTTTTCGGACCAGCGGGTTTTGCTAGAACAGCTTTGTCAAAGCGGATTGATTTCTGTTGAGGATCTGAATGATTTTTTCTTTCAAGAATTATTATATGGTCATCATCGATTGATGCGCGTGTATTCATTAACTGCTTCGACCTGTCTGCGATTAAAGAGCAGGGATTCGTGGGGCAGACTTATGCGCAAATTCCAGATCCCAGATTGGACGTACAACCAGATCATAGCGACGATTCCACCGAAGGAAGACTCCACGAAGCTTGCAGCGATACAGGAAGAAAGAAGGAATGGAAATTTAATCAGGGTGCATCTGATTTTTGTATTCTGCATGTTAAAAGATTCTGCAGGTCCGATCGAGGAGGAGTGTTCCTATCTTCCGGTAACTATTGACCTGGAACAGCGCTGCATGATTGTTAAAGTATGGAATCAGCATGGAATTATACAGGAGAGCCGTCCGCAGATTCAGCTTGATAAAATCTATAGTATAGTAGAAGAAACATTAGAACTGGAATTGGACAACAATAGACCGGCTGATCCGCAGAATGTATTGTATGACATGAGCAAAGAATTGTTCAACCAGTTTTTTGAACGGCTTCCAAATATAAAAGAGATTGATGATAAGCGAGAGAGCCTTAGCAGCATTATCGATGCAATGTTACAAAATATTCCGTTGCATCATGTAGAACAAAAAGACGGAAAATTATATATGCCGGATGGAATCATTAATTTAGAGGAAGAACTATATCGCCTGATTCAACAGACCGCATTATATGATTACCGGGAAGATCATGCATTGAATACGCTTCTTCCAAGCGATGAAAAATATATATCAAAAATTCGATTCAGTGACAGAGATAATCTGTCGGCAAACTTAACAGGAGAAAATGGTGTAGATTGTATTTATGATGCCAAGACGTTTATGTGTATCAGGGATTCTTTGGATATCGTGAAAAGAATTATTTCCCTGACGGTCAATTTTCCAAGAGCGCGAGGGGTATTACAAGTGAAATATGAGGCTGATAATTATCAGTTTCTGACGCTGCACATTTTGGAAGGAAAATATTATTCGGAAGAAGAATTCCAGCAGATATGGGGGCTTTATAAAGAGTATGAACGAAAGAGAAGCGGTTCGGCAATGTATGAAAATCCTGCCGCAGTTGACACAAAGGCAATGTAAGCAGTTTACGACGCAGGACCTGAGTGAACGACTGGATCTGGAAATTACATATACCCAAAGTATGCTGCAGGTTCTGTGTGCAAAAAATCTGGTTCGAAAAGAACTGCACTATAGCTGTCCACAATGCCATAGTCAGAATGTCTTCGTATGTGATGGATTTGCTGCTTCGTATCAATGCTATCACTGTCAGGCAATCCTGGAACCGACACGGGTAGAAAACGAGGGGAGACCGTTTTACAGTGTTTCCAAGGATGACTTTATGCAGTATACAAAAGAGACGTATCCGGATATCTTTCATATGACATGCGAGCCGGAAAAAGAAATTATTCCATTCCGTCCGGTGGTTGTCGAACAATCGGAAGAAAATGTTGCTCCGGTGACCGGGGATGACAAGGTAGAGATGGTAGAGGATAAAGATGAGAAAACGGATAATGACCTTGAGAAGCGTGTGGTTAGCTTGGAAAATGATAAAAAGGGGAAGAATCTGTTTTGGGCGATTGTAAAGATGATTGTATTGTTAGCCATCATGGGGAGTATGACCGTATTTATACTGTATGAATGGGTTGATATTTTTATTTTTAAAGATGCGCAGCCATTTCTTTATGAGATATTTATGCGCGCGATGAATGGAAGTGTGGTTAGGGCAGATGATTTGGGCGGTGTGTTTATTACTTTAATTAGTTGGATATTGACTTTTGTGGTTGGGGCTGTTGATGTATTGGGATGGAAAAGGGTTCAAAAGTATTACAGTGAAATAAAAAAAGAATATTTGAAATTAGAAAATAAAAATAGCTAGGTGGTTATTTTGTGAAAGGAAAAGATGAAACGAGTTCTGATGCTGGCGTCTGTCGCCTCGATGATTGACCAATTTAATATGCCAAACATTGTGTTATTGCAGAAACTGGGCTATCAGGTAGATGTTGCCTGCAATTTTATCGAAGGAAATACCTGCTCGGATGAGCGTGTCGCAGAATTGAAGCAAAAACTGCAGGATATGCATGTGCGCTGCTACCAGATTGATTTCGCACGGAATATCAAACACATGGGGCAGAACATGAGGGCGCTGAGGCAGGTAGAGGGTTTGATGAAGCAAAATGGATACGTATTTTGCCACTGTCACAGCCCGATCGGTGGTGTGGTCGCTAGGATTGCCGGACACCGGACAAAGACAAAAGTGATCTATACGGCACATGGGTTTCATTTCTATCAGGGGGCACCGGTTATGAACTGGCTGGTGTACTATCCGGTGGAGAAGATGCTGAGCCGATGGACGGATGTGTTGATAACGATCAATCATGAGGACTATGCCAGAGCAAAAAAGAAATTTCATGCTGGAAAAACCTATTATCTGCCAGGAATCGGAATCAATCTGGAGCGATTCCATGTGGGAGATGCACAAACAATCCAGCAGAAACGGCAGGAACTTGGGTTGCAGCCGGAAGATGTGTTCTTATTATCCGTGGGGGAACTCAGTGATCGTAAAAACCATGTCGTTGTCATTGAGGCAATGAAACAGCTGGTTCAGAGACATTCGCAGCTGAGATATTTTATTTGCGGACAGGGAGAAAAAAAGCAGGAACTGCAGCAGTTGATCCGGAAATATCATTTGGAAGATCATGTGAAGCTGCTGGGATTTCGGACAGACGTGGCAGAACTCTGTCAGGCAGCAGACGTGTTTGTGTTCCCGTCCAAGCAGGAGGGACTTCCGGTAGCATTGATGGAAGCGATGGCTTGTGGGGTTCCGGTAGTGTGCAGCGGAATTCGGGGAAATACAGATCTGGTAAAAAATGGAGAGAACGGTTATCTGGTAAGCGCAGATCAACCGGAGGAATATATTCAGGCAATCGAAAAACTCCTGCGGATATGGAAGAATACGGAAGAAGTCCGGCAGATGAGAAAAAATAACTGTGCACGGATAAAACAATATAGTTTACAGAAGATTGACAAGATCATGGAGAATATATATCGCTAAATATTGCAAATTATGGGGATTATGGTAGAATAGTAGGGGTATTTTGCGAATTTGAGATAAAATCTGTATAGGAAAATAATTGATTATGAAACAAAAATCTTACTATTTAAAAATATTTCTGATTATAGAATGTGTATTATTGATTTTTCTGGGGATTTTTTATTTCTCGGCAGGAAGATCGTTATATGAAAGAGATTCCGATGGCAATGTTGCGGAATTCAATGCGACAAATGATGTAGGAGAACTTACGCAGGGAGCAACGGTAGAACAGATTTATACGTCCCAAATGGATTTACTGGATTCCATAGGTGTAATGGTTTCAGATTATGGAAAAAGTATCAATCATGGAGTTGAGATTCAATGTGAAAATCTGTCCAAGGGACAGATACTTGCAAAAAAAACATTCTCAGCGGATGAATTTGAAGTAAATCAGTATGTTTATTTAAACATTGCAGATGGTGTAAAAGTTGATCGTGGAGATCAGATTAAGATTTCCTGTACATCCGATGGGGAAGCAGGGGATGCTCCGACCGTATTATATAATGTAGAAAACAAACTGGAAAACCCGGATGTTGCGAGAGATGCACAGTTTATTGTGAATGGAAATGTTGTTCCGGGAACAATGTGTATTGCGGTCAATGGGCGGAATTATGTCTGGACAGGTCCAAATTACTGGAAACTGGTATTACTTGCAGTTGTATTAGTGGCTGTTTTGTATGGAATTGAGTGCAGCTGTGACAAAAGGGGGAAGACAACAATTTTATTTAACCTGTTGTTTGTCCTCAAAAAATATAAATTCTTAATTAAGCAGCTTGTGAAGAGAGATTTTAAAGTACGTTATAAACGTTCGGTACTTGGCGTGTTTTGGAGCTTTCTGAATCCGCTTCTTATGATGATCGTACAGTATGTTGTATTTTCCCAGTTGTTTAAATCAGATATTGAAAATTATCCGGTATACCTGTTGAGTGGTACGGTTATCTTTAACTTCTTTAATGAAGGTGTGGGACAGTCTCTGACATCTATTGTGGGAAATGCACCGCTGATTACAAAGGTATATTTGCCGAAATATATATATCCGGTAACGAGAGTTTTTTCTTCGGGAATCAACTTACTGATGTCATTGATTCCGCTGATCATTGCAGCACTTATTACAGGTGAAAAGATCACGTGGGCTTATTTAATGCTTCCATATATTTTGATTTGCGTCATGATTTTTACCATGGGATTCGGTATGATTCTGGCAGCTGCTATGACGTTTTTCCGGGATATGCAATTCTTATGGGGAGTGCTGAGCATGCTCTGGATGTATCTGACACCACTGTTTTATCCGATTTCGATTGTTCCGAAGCAGGTACAGGGACTGGTACTCAATAATCCGATGTACTATTTTGTCAATGCTTTTCGAACCATCATTCTGGAAGGGATTACACCTCGACCGGTTGTGTTCTGTCAGTGTACAGTGGTCGCACTCGTTATGCTGGGAATCGGAAGCTTGATCTTTAAGAAAACACAGGATAAATTTATCTTTTATATTTAGGAGGAATTGCAGAAAATGCCGATCGTTTCTGTGAAAAATATATCACTGAAATTTAAAATGGAACAGAACCGTGCAAATTCATTAAAAGAATTTTGTGTACGCTGGCTGAAACGGGATTTGAAGTCAGAGGATTTCTGGGCATTAACAGATGTTTCTTTTGATGTCGAAAAGGGTGATGTCATTGGAATTATCGGACATAACGGAGCCGGAAAAAGTACATTATTAAAAGTGATTTCCGGAATTATGAAACCGACAAAAGGAACGATCGAAGCGTATGGAAACATTGTGCCAATGCTGGAACTGGGATCGGGATTTGATATGGAATTGTCCGGTAGAGAAAATATATATCTGAATGGTGCAATTCTCGGGTATTCAGAGGAATTCCTGAATGAAAAATATGATGAAATCGTTGCATTTTCCGAACTTGGAAATTTTATTGAGGCACCACTCCGGACGTATTCCTCTGGAATGCTTGCAAGACTGGCATTTTCCGTTGCGTGTATTGTGGAACCGGAAATTTTGATCGTTGATGAGATTCTGTCTGTCGGGGATGCTGATTTCCAGGAGAAGAGCCGTGCGAGAATGATGGGACTTATGACAGGTGGAACAACGGTATTTTTTGTATCGCATAGTTTAAAACAAATCCGGGAAATGTGCAACAAGGTTGTCTGGCTGGAGCATGGGAAAATACAGGCAATCGGAAAAACTGAGGAGATATGTAATATGTATGAAGGGGCAAAGCATGAGTGATATAAAAATCCTTGTTGCAACGCATAAAGAATTTTACCGGCCGGAAAATCCACTGATTTTTCAGGTACAGGTAGGAAGTGCATTGGCAGATCATCATATAGAAGGAATTCTTCATGATGATGAGGGCGAGAACATTTCAAAGAAAAACAGATCCTACTGTGAACTTACGGCACAGTATTGGGCGTGGAAAAATCTGCAGGCAGACTATTATGGCTTTTTTCATTATCGCAGATATATGAGTTTCAAACAAAATTTCCCCGTGACAAATGGCAAAATACAACTGAAGCGATGGACACCGTATTTGGAAGCGGATTCTCTGGAGAAAGATCTATCTCCTTATGATTTGGATGAGATGCATATGCGGCATGTGATTGAACAATATGATGTGATCACAGTGCTGAGTGAGCATATGGATGTGACGGCATATGAACAGTTTGGACAGTTTCACCGTATCAGAGATCTGGACCGTGCAATTGCAATCTTAAAAGAAATACATCCGGAACAGGCGGCGGCATGTGACGCATATATGCAATCGAAATATATTTATTTCTGCAATATGTATATTATGAAAAGGGAATACTTTCATGCATATATGAACTGGCTGTTTCCTGTTTTGGAGAAATTTGAGAGCCAGACAGATTTTTCCGGATATAGTGATAAAGAAAAGCGTGTGACGGGGTATATTGCGGAGCGATTGTTTGGCGTGTACTATATCTGGTTAAAACAGCAGGGATCGGCAAAGTGTGCGGAGGTTCCATATGTGATTTTCCACCAGAATGTCCGCGAGTTTCAATTTGGCAAAAAAGGACCGAGAATTAAGGTGGATATGAGGAAGGTCAATCAGCTGATACCGGCAGGGACGATGAGAAGACGTGTGGTACGCAGATTACTGAGGAAAGAATTATAAAAAGGAGTTAATTATAGAAAATGAGTGATATTAAGATTTTTGTGACACATACACCAAACAGAAATACAATGAGAATAAACAATTCTTTATTGTACAATGTGATTGCGGGAAGTGATTTCCAAAATAAGTCAGTACCGGATAATGTTTTACAGGATAATACGGGGGAAAATATCTCTTCGAAAAATAAGTCATATTGTGAATTGACAACCCAGTATTGGGCGTGGAAAAATATGGATGCGGACTATTATGGCTTTTGTCATTATAGAAGGTTTTTTTCTTTTAGTAAGGAAAATATACCAGAAACCTGTTGGGGCACAATAGAATATGATTATCTTGATGATAAGGCAATTAAAGAATTACATTTTAATGAAAAAGATATGAAGAACTATATTAATAATTATGATTTTTTAATTGCTAAGGGAATTTCAATAAATTCTTTAGGTGCATCAAGTGTTTATGAACATTATAAAAATGCGTCAGAACTTCATATTGAAGATGTTGATATATTGCTGGAGATCATTAAAGAAAAGTATCCATATTTATCAGAGACTGCGGAAGAATATTTCCAAGGAAAAGTTTTTTTCCCATGTAATATGTTTATTATGAAAAAAGAAGTATTCAATACATACTCTGCGATTTTGTTTGATTTGCTGGATGAATTTGAAAAGCGTGCAGATATGAGTGAGTATTCCAGGGAAGGGTATCGTACGACAGGGCATTTGGGAGAGAGAATCACAGGTATTTATTATCTATACTTACAGAAACAAAAGAAATATCGTCTTGGAGAATTGCAGATTGCATTGATTCATAACGCAGATGCAGAACAGAAAATTGCAGTTGATAAGACAAAACAGGTTGTTCCAGTGGTTTTGGCTGCAAATCAAAAATATGTTCCCATTCTTTATACATGTGCGCAGTCTATTGTAGAGCATACAAGTGAGAATACAAACTATGAAATATACATATTTCATACGGATATTAATGCAGAAAGTCAGAATGTGTTTCAAAAGAATCTCACACGAGACAATGTGAAATTTACATTTGTGAATGTAAGTAAAAAGGTTGCCGGATATGTATTGCAGGCAAAACAACATATCACAACAGAAACTTTTTATAGATTTCTAATTTTAGATATACTTAGAGATTATAAAAAAGTTGTATATCTTGATTGCGATATGATTATTTGCCATGATGTAGCAGAGTTATATCGTATAGATATGGGAAAAAATTTGATTGCAGCTACATTAGATGCTGATTTCGCAGGGCAATGTAATATCAAGACATCTGATATGAGAGAATATTGTAAAGAAACACTTGGAATTATGGATGTATTTACTTATTTTCAAGCAGGGGTTCTTGTATTCAATGTGGCAGAGATAAATAAAGTTGTTACTGTAAAAAAACTTCTGGAAATGTCTGATACAGGAATTTATCGTTTCTCTGATCAGGATATTTTAAATGTTGTATGTAAGGGAAGAGTTACTTATCTTGACATGGCCTGGAATATGATTTTTGATTGCGATCATTTTCGATGGCATGAAGTGATAAGACATGCTCCATATTACATTCTAGATGCTTATGAGGAAGCAAGAAAGAATCCATATATTATTCATTACGCAGGATTTATGAAGCCTTGGATGAATCCGGAAGAGGATTTTGCGTCAGAATTTTGGAAGGTTGCAAGAAGAACAGAGTATTATGAAATACTTTTGGAAAGAATGCAAGAATATATTGTAAGTAAAAATCATCGTGTGATTCCTGCAATTGTGCAGGGAAACAATCATCAATTTGTAGAAGGGTTACGCAAGATTGCGAGACATTTCTTTCCGAAAAACACAAAGATTCGTCAGTGGGCAATTGGTGTATATTTTAAGATGATCAATAGATAAAATATCGGAGGAAAAATGAATTTTTTAAGGCGGTTGAGAAAAAAGTGGCATAATGATGTTGTGACGGAGATAATGGACAAACAAGAAAAGGATAAAAATGAAATTTTAGGTGCATTATCTTGGAATAATTTGGAGGTTATTCGATTTAGAGATGGTTTGATTAGAACAACTCCCAGAAAAACGATTAAATTATGTTTTGATATTATAGAAGAATGTAATTTAAATTGTGCGGGATGTTTGGTATTTTCTCCACTGGTTTGTGATAATGGATATGTTATGACAATATCTTCGTTTGAAAAAGATGTTGAAAGATTATCTGAAATTTTTGACGAAGATGAAATTGATGTGATAACGATATCGGGAGGAGAACCGTTACTGCACAAAGAAGTTGAAAAGTTTCCTCAAATAATAAGAAAATATTTTGGAAAGGTTAATATTCGTATTGTCACTAATGGTCTTTTACTGTTAAATCAACCAGATTCTTTTTGGAATTGTTGCAGGGAAAATAAAGTGGTTTTGGAGCAAACCAAATATCCAATTAATTTGGATTTTGAAAAAATTGCAAAATTGACAGAAGAAAAGGGTGTAAAACATATCTATATGGATGATACAGGGCAAAATACTAAGACAATGCAGATTTTTCCAATGGATTTAGAAAGTATGTCTGAAAAATCAATTAATGCTCAAAATGAAAGATTAAATTTTTTTAATTGCTGGGAAGCCAACCAATGCATTCGTGTACAAGAGGGACAGATGTATACGTGTTCAAGGATTCCACATGTAAAATTATTAAATAAATATTTTGGACTTAACTATGCAGTTACAAAAGATGATAGTATTGATATTTATGAAGCAGACTCTAAGAAAGAAATTTATGATTTCTTAGCATCTGCAACCAGGTTTTGCAAATACTGTAAAGTTACTGCAATTTCGGACGGACATGAATGGTCAGTATCAAAAAGAAAATTAGATGAGTGGGCGAATTGACAACACGCAAGGGGCGATATTTATGTATAGAAAATTAGAGGCAAAGGATTTATTGTGCACAGGATGTGGTGCATGTGTAAATAAATGTGCCAATGATGCAATTGAATATATTTATAATTATGAAAAAGACGGCTCCATGGTTGCTCAGATCAATGAGGGGAAGTGTGTATCCTGTCATTTATGTGAAACGGTTTGTCCAGTCTTAACAGAACATAGCAATGAAAATCAAGTGGTGAATGAATGCTATGCTGTTTGGGCTAATGATGAAGTTCGTATGCAGAGCAGTTCCGGAGGAATTTTTACTGTTATTGCCGAAGAAATGTTGAACAGAGGCGGATATGTATGTGCTGTTGCATATGGCAGTGGTTTTAAAGCAGAGCATATTATTATTTCTGATAAAAAAGAATTATATAAATTAAGAAGAAGTAAATATATGCAAAGCGATGTTGGATTTGTTTATCGCAGAGTGGAGGAGTTGTTAAAACGAGACAAAGAAGTGATGTTTGTCGGAACGCCGTGTCAGGTGGCTGGAATTAAAGCATATCTGGGACAAACATATAAAAAATTACTTCTGGTGGATATTTATTGTAATTACACACCGGCGTATCCTCTATTTGAAAAATATTTAAATGAAAATTATAATGTTGATGATATTAATAAAATAGATTTTCGTGTAAAAAAATATGGATGGATTGCGGATATACATACCATAACAGATAAAAATGGAAATATTGAAGAAAAACGGGAGTATAATGATGCTTTTCAGAGAGGATATCATCCAAAACTTTTTATGAGAGAAACCTGCGAAAAATGTAAATTTGCAGGGAATCCAAGACAAGGGGATATATCCATTGCAGATTTTTGGCATATTGGAGAATTTTATCCAGAACTGGATGATACAAGAGGAACCAGTTGTGTTGTAATAAATAATACAAAAGGGAGCAATTTTTTTAATTCTATACAAAAGAATCTTGTTATGTGTAAAAAAGTTTCTTTAGAGTGCATGAAATATAATCGAGGGGCAGTTACACAAGCACATCCGGCGCGGAATCGTTTTTATAAACTAATAAAAAATAGATCATTCAATGAATCAGTTGAATATGCGTTGAATGCTAAATATGATGTGGCGATTTGGGGAAATTGGAGTGAGAAAAATTATGGATCGGAGTTAACATATTATGCTTTATATAAGGTGATCTGTGATCTGGGATATGATCCTTTAATGGTTGAAAGGCCTAAAAATGCGGTATGGGCACCAAATGAATCACCTGTATTGTTCAGAGAATCCCCTTATTCTGAGGGCGCTGTTCATCCATTGTATCCTGATAAAGTATCAATGTATGAATTGAATGAAAAATGTGGAACATTTATTGTTGGATCGGATCAGATATGGCACAGAAATTTGTATAATGATTTTGGAAAGGTTGCTTTTTTAGATTATATATACAATGATAAAAAGAAAATTGCATATGCGTCATCTTTTGGAAGGGAATATTGGACAGGGAATGATGTGGAAACACAAGAAGCATCATTTTATTTAAAAGAATTTGATCATATTTCTGTACGTGAAAAGAGTGGTATTTTAATTTGCAAGGATTCATTTCATGTGGATGCTGAATGGGTGTTAGATCCGGTATTTTTATGTGATAAGAAAAATTATATTACATTGTCTGAAAAAGTAAAACCAGTTGCCGATGTAGATTATATTGGAGGATACATTTTAGATGTTGATGATTATAAAAATAAAATATTGGAAGGGATGCAGGATCAACTCGGAATGAAGTGTCATTTATTAACGGATGCATTTCGAGAAATACAGATGAAAATAGATACCGTGGATTTTCAACGTGGTGTATGTTGTGAAGAATGGCTTAATAATATTATCAACAGTAAAGTTGTGATTACTGATTCGTTTCATGGAATGTGTTTTGCCATTATATTTCAAAAACCGTTTGTTGCAATTTGTAATAAAGAACGTGGAAGTGTACGATTTATAGATTTGTTAAGCAAATTGGGACTGATGGATAGACTGATTACAGAACAGGAAAAATTAGACAATATTTTAGAAATATTTCATCAAGACATAGATTATGTAAGTGTGAATAATATAATTGAAAAAGAGAAGATTCGTTCACAACAGTGGCTTTGTAATGCATTAAAAATGCCAAAAAAATATCGATTGACAAAATACGATATTTTAATTCGCAAGATTCAAAATGCGGAGAGTGAAGCTAATAAAATGGAAAAAAAATTGCCATATATTGAGAGCGAACTGGGAAACCGGAAGTGGGATATTAGCGTCCATCGAAAAGAATTGGATGAACATAAAAAATTGCTGGATGAAAGATTATGGGATATCAACGTTCATAGAAAAGAGTTAAATGAAAGATTATGGGATATAAGTGTACATCGTAAAGAATTAGATGAGCATAAAAAACTACTGGATGAAAGACTATGGGATATCAACGTTCATAGAAAAGAATTAAACGAAAATAAGAAACTATTTAATCAAATAATTCAAGAACAAAATAAAATAGATGAAAGAATCAATAAGATAGAGAGAATATGGTTTATTCGGGTATGGAGAAAGATAGCTCGAATATGGCACAAAAATTCATAAAATAGATTAGAACACTAATAATTGATATATTGAGTGGGTTTGTATAGTACACGTCAAAAATTTTTAACGTAGCTGCTATTGGCTGTGTTTATTGATATAAACTCTTGAACTTGCATTTCTGTCGAATATATCAACGATTTAATTTCTGTTATATTAGCTTCTAAATAATCACATAAGAATGTAGAATAAGTCGAAGTCGTAGAATAGATACAAATCAACTTCACAAAAAGAAAAAATAGAAGCGATATTTTTAAGAAAAAGTATACACGATATTGATACTGCAGTGCGTTAACATTGAGGCTGGTTTAATAATAAAATTTGAAGTTGAGAATCATATTCATCATTATTTGTGTTATATACATAAAAACAACGAAATGGAGAGCGATATGGAACAAAAGGTAAATAAGAGACTTAATAGCATAGCATGGTTACGGTTTATTGCGATTATTATGATTGTGTATGATCATTTAGTAGGGTTTCGAAAGCCTGATTATATTGTTAATCGTTTTTTGGATGCATTATTAAATAAACCATTACATATTATTCAAAGTTATGGAGCATTTGGGGTATCATTATTTTTTTTGATAAGTGGTTTTTTGATTATGAATACAAATGATGGTAATGAAAAAATATCACTAAAAATCATCAAGAAAATTATTAAAATATATCTATCAGTATTAATATCTTTTTTGAGTTTTGCATTTTTACAATGGATATTAAATAAATTCATGGAGACATATTGGGCACAATTTTCAAAAAAGCAGTGGATAGAAAGCGCATCATTATTAGGATATTTTACTGGGAACGGTGATGTAATAAATGGAACAACATGGTTTTTAATTCCTCTTTTTATGTTTTATTTATTTAGTATTTATATTATTGTTGAAGCAAATAGAAATTATGAAAGAGCAGTGATAGGAGCAGAGGCAATTTTATCTGTTCTAACCTTGGGTTTGTTCATTTTAAAGAAAGTTTACTTTATTGAATTTGCAGTTACAAACAATCTTGTATTTATATTTATACCTATGACAGGAGTTATATTATATGGAATATTTAAGAAAAAAATGAATTTTTGGAAATCAATATTTGTGTTATTTTATAATTATTGTGTTTTTGCAGGTGCGCTTTACGAATTTAATACAGAGTATTATACAGATAGCCCTTATTTGGTTTCGTACATATATGCCACAACCTTATTTGTTTTATTTGTATTAGGTGAACATCATTTTTCGTCTAATGGTGTTGTTGAGTTTATAGGAAAGATAGGTTTGCCAATCTATTTGCTTCATATGACATGGGGAGCTGCTTTTATATCATTATTAGAGTCGTTTGTTCCATTTACATTTGCAGTAATCTTTACTTTGATTTTTGTAATAGTAATAGCTTGGATTCATGATAAATATATTGATAAAATTGTTATACAAAAAATAGTTAAATAGGAAAAACTATACAATGCACTTTACTGATAATGGTGGTGAAGTGAAGCATCTGGCGGAGGATAGTGATTAATGAAAAAAATGATGTTAACAAGGAAAAGAGTTTTATTTATAGTACTTATGGCTATTATTGGTGCATTATTTGTGATCGGATATTTGTCAGCATATGGAAATACAGATCAAGTCTATGATGATATTATTGCCGAGTTTACATCAGCTTTTTTAAGTAATAAATCAGCTGAAAGAAATTTGGTATTTATTCTTTGTTTTCTAGGAATGGGAATATATTCGGTTTTTTATTTCATAACAAAAAAAGAAAAAGTGAAATTTGAGGGATTGTTAGAAAATCAGGGATCAAAAGAGTTTTTGTGTGCATTACTTTCTGTTGCTGCTGTGTATTTAATTGTTTATGGAGATACAATTAAAATTGTATTTGCAGCTTTAATATTTGCAGCAGTTTTGTATGTTATTGATAAGGAATTACTTATAACAGGGATAAGTGTATATTTTTTAAGTATTTATACCTATATAGCTGTATATCGAATTTATGTGTACTGTGGAGGAAAAATATTCGGTAATAATATGACAGCACTCTTGGTTGCATTAGTTTTATCTAGTGTTCCACTCATTTTTACAAATAAGAGAATTGTATTTTTGAGATTGGGGCTTCTCGAAAGTATGATTATACCATTTGCATTATTAATTTTTTTGGCAAATAAATATAAGAATGGTGAAGCTATAGTAAAAATAGATGTAAGTATACAAATGTCTATTATTATCTGGGGAATTATAATAACTTTTGTTGTTGTAGCTTTTGTTAGCGTTGTAAAAAAATGGAAAACTATTAATTCAATAGAGGACGTAATAAAAATAGGAACTTGTATAACTATAATGGCATTTAACCGCTATGATGGAACCGGGGCAATTATGTCGGCAGATGTGCATCATCCGTTTGAAAATATTATCGGATATTCTCAGATTGTAGATTTAGGTAGAATTCCATTTAAGAATTATATACCAGTTTCGGGTATGTATTCTATTATCCAAGGTGCTATATTTGATTGGTTTGGAGATGGTGGAACATTTGCAAATTATAATGTGACAAATAATTTGTTTTATTTGATTGTAATAATAGGAATTGTATGGCTTATAGATAAACAAGTTGATAGAATATATGTTTTTCTGATCTCACTTGTGTTTTATGTGCTATCCTATAATAGGTTGGTATTTGTGTTACCAATAATGTTATTACTTATTTGGCCAAAATTGGTAGAAAAGAAAAATACATGGTTAATGGTTTGGTTTTTAACAAGTCTATTTCAGGGGCTTTATTATCCACTATATGGAGTGGCAACTTGTGTAGGTTTTTTCCCAATGGGACTTTGGCAGGTTGTTACGTATATAAAATCAGGAGAACTAAAGAAGGATATACGCACAATAAGATTTTGGATTGGATGGGGATTTTGTTTAGGAATAACATTATTTTGTGTGAATTTCTTAATAGGAACATTAAAACATATGTTGGCAATGTCTGGTCAAAGTGTTTTAGCCGATGGAATTTCTAGGTTTGGTCAGCTTATTCCTTCATGGTTTTTTAGGTATTTAGGGGATGGAAATTTATCAATTAGATTGATATTATACTATATTTTTACTTTTTTGATTCCAGTATTGTTTGTGTGGGTCACATATGCAATATGTTTAAAAGAAGGTGAGATTTTAATTGAAAATAAGAAATTAAAGGTACATAATGCGAAACGGTTATGTAGTATGCTTTCTATTGTTATATTTTCAATTATTTGTTATACATTTACTGTTATTAGACTTGATATAGATAGTATATATGCAAGAAGTACTGGGGTTTTGCTTATAGGAATGGTGATGGTTTTAGTGTTGGTTTTGTCTCATATTAAAGAGGGTAAATTAAGATTAATAGTAATCATTTTCGTGACGGCGATACCAGCAGTGACTAATAGCGTAGGAGTTTTTGCAACAGAAGCAAATTCAAAATTGCAGTCTTATTATGTGGTTCCAGAAAATTACACATACGTAGAATCTGATCCGGTTGATAAAATTGGAATCGGATTTATAGAACAAGATATATATAATGCTATTGTCGAGACAGACAATAAGTTTAAAAATTGCGATAAAACACAGTCGTATTATGGTGATCCTGCTTGGTTTGGATATTATTATTTGTTGGGACTAAAAGGGGATGGATCTATGGAGATTGCATCTACAGTAAAAAGTTTTTCTGCAGCACAAGAATCTGTGGACATTATACGTGAAAATCATAGTATTGTTGGGTTATCATATACACCATATAATAATTATTATTTGTATTATTGGTTATTGGCATCTGGAGAATATTATTGGAATGCAGAAAATATGGAATTTATGCCTAATGATGGATTGTATACCAAAAAGGAAATTATAGAACAAAATAAAAATAATGAAATTGCGCCAGAGAATATAGATCTAGGAAAGACAGCAAATGCATGGGGAGAATCAATGGATTCGCTTGAAAAAATATTTTCTCGGAAATCAGTTAATTATAATATTGGACAAGATGGGAAAGGCAAAGTAATTAATTTTGAAAAGGCTTTCTTGGGAGAGAAAGCAGATTTTGTTTATCTTGATTTTGGAAATTTGGATATGAATTATAAATATACACTTTATAATTTAAATGGTGAGGTAGAACAACAAAAAAATAAATATACAAATGATTTAATGAAAAAAGACTATAATTCAGGAATGTCAGTACGAATTAGTTGGAAAGATGAAAATAATGAAAGCCATTTGATAATGTGCAATATGTCGAAAGGAAAACTATTAATTCCAGTGGGAGCAGGGGCAAAATGGTTATTTAACAAACATAGTGATATTTCAATTCATGTTTTTCAAGATGATGTTGAAGTTGCAACACCAAATATAAATGAAATTAAGTTTCTAAAATTGCGAGAGGTTAATTAAAAATAAATTATATAATATATTTAGATGGAGAAAGATTATGTCAAGAGTTTTATTATTTATTCCAATGTATAATTGTGAAAAACAGATACCGAGAGTTTTAAAGCAACTTACAAATAAAGTCTGTAATTATTTAAATGAAGTTATAATCGTAAATAATCGGAGTACAGATAATGGAGAAGTGATAGTACAGAACTATATTTCTAAGAGAGGTTTTCCTATTAAAGTAAGCTTACTTCGAAATGATGATAATTATGGCCTTGGCGGATCTCATAAGGTTGCATTTAATTATGCAATAAGACATGGATTCGATTACGTGATTGTGTTACACGGAGATGATCAAGGCGATATTTCAAATATATTGCCATATTTGAAAAATAAAGAATATGAAAAATATGACTGTTTTTTAGGAGCGCGTTTTATGAAAGGGTCACAGCTACAAGGATATTCCAAATTTAGAACATTTGGAAATCAAGTGTATGATTTTCTTTTTTCAGTTGGTTGTGGATATAAGGTATATGATCTTGGTTCGGGATTAAATATGTATAAGACGGAAATATTGAAAAATAAGTTTTATATAAAGTATAAAGATAATTTGGTTTTCAATTATTGTATGGTAATGGGGTCAGCGTATTATAAGCACAAAGTGAAATTTTTCCCGATTATTTGGAGAGAAGATGATCAGGTTTCTAATGTGAAAATGGTTAATCAGGCAATTACAGTATTAAAATTACTAGGTTCGTTTGTTTTCAATAAAAAGAAATTTATTTCTGAAGAACATAGAGATAAAGTGATAAAGGAATATTCTGCGCAGGTGATCTATTCAAATAAGGAATAATAAAAAGGTGCAACATATGATAAAGAAAGCTGGATATAGATATAATTTTATAAACATTATAGTGCTTTTGATTACGACAATATCATTTTTGGATAAGTATATAGCAACAGAACAATTATTTGACAATATTGAATTTTTACAGATCTTAATTTTAATTTTGGCAGTATGTATGGTTCATGCTATTAAGGCGGGGAGACTTTATTTGGCTTTATATGGATCAGATATAAGCTTTTTAACGTATATAAAAACATATTGTAAGGTTACACCAGTTAGTGTTATACTTCCATTTAAAATTGGTGAATTCTTTCGGATGTATTGTTATGGAAGGCGACTTAATAATTATTTAAAAGGAATTGTAATTATTATTCTTGATCGTTTTATGGATACAATTGCTTTAGTTACAATGATTTTACTGATTTGGGCATTTAATGGATGGCATATCACATCATTTGTTTATATTTTATTAGTGTTTTTATTGGTGATAGTATCACTTTATATGATATTTCCTAATGTTTATTCATTTTGGATGAAATATTTGCTGAGTGCAAGAGCAACGCAACATAGATTAACTGCGTTGAATATCTTAGATAAGTTAAATATAATTTATAAAGAAATTACAAATGTTTCGAGAGGTAGAGGTGCTATTCTCTATTTTATGTCTTTGGTAGCTTGGATAATAGAAATAGGAAGTGTAGCTATTTTAAATGGATTTACAAAAGAGAAACAATTAGATGCTGAAATTTCAGAATATTTATCTTCTGCAATCAGTGGAAATCAATCTATTGAGTTAAAACGTTTTATATTTGTAAGTATACTTTTATTGGTGATTATTTATATTGCTGTGAAGATTGTGATTATGGTGTCTGAAAAGAGGAAACAAAAATGAAAATAATAGTTGTATATGATGATTCGGGAAGAAAAAGTGAAGTAATTGCAGATATTATAGGAGATAAAGGTTTTGCAGATGTTGTAGTTAAGAAAAGACGTTTGGAAGAATACTATCGGGATGAAATAAGGAAAATTTATCCGGATTTAATATGGAAGAAAATACATTCTGTTTTCGAATATGCAGATCTTATCAAAAATATAGAGTTTTATAACACATCGGAAGTGAAGGTATTGCATTGCTTTTCTAATTATTTAATTTCTGATCCGAGAAAGGCAGGACTTTCTTTCAAAAAACTTTCCTATATAGATGAAGTATATGGAGTACTTGATTCTCAAAGAGCAGTTGCGGCAATGTTTCCAAGTGCGGCAGATTATATTATGTTTTGCAATAATGTAATTGCAGGACAAAAAGCGTGGGATCTTGTGCGTGGATTAAAAGAAAAATTTGAGATTGAAGGGCTTGTTGATATAGGTGTAATTGGTAATTTTATTCAATGTATTACAGGAAATTTTGATTCCAGATATTTCAATTCACTAAAGGGAAATGAGTATACGCTTGTAAAGAGTTCTTCCAATAAAAGAAAAATAAAGGCAGAGTATAGTTTTTACCATATTTTACCTGAAGATATGAAATTTTGGTTTGTAATGCCATTTAATTATCAAGAGACAGAAGAAAGTGCAAGCTATACAATGGAACGTTTACATATGACAGATCTTGCTATCAAATGGGTACACGGATCAATGGACGAAGCTGAATTTGAAGAGTTGATGGATAAATATTTTTTCTTTTTTAAAAGTCGTCATACAAAAAGATGTTCATTAAAAGAGTATGAAAATATTTCCAATAAGTTATATGTGGATAAAGTAAATGATAGAATTGCTGATCTAAAAAGATTGCCGGAATATAGAAAAATAAAAATGCTGCTGGAAGCAACAGAGGGTGCCAGTATAGATTTTTTAGTTGAAAAATATTTTAAATTAAAAGGAATCATTGAATCGAAAGAAGTATATCCACATGAACTTGCCATAGGGCATGGCGATCCTTGTTTTGCAAATGCTCTATATAATAAGTCAACTAAAACATTAAAATTTATTGATCCTAAAGGAGCACTTACAGAAGAGGAATTGTGGACTAATCCTTACTATGATATTGCTAAATTAAGTCATTCTGTGTGTGGAAGATACGATTTTTTTAATAATGCATTGTTTGATATTAAAATAGATAATACATTTTCTTATAATCTTGAAATTCCATTTGATAATTCAAGGTATATAGATATTTTTAAGAAAAAGGTAGAGGAAAATGGTTTTGATTATTGGTCTGTGCGTATATATGAAGCATCCTTATTTTTATCAATGCTTCCGTTACATATAGATAATCCACATAAAGTTTTTGGGTTTATTTTAAATGTGAAAAATATATTAAAGGAGATAGAAGAAAATGTTTAAAGATTATTCATTTGTATTTGATATTGATGGCACACTTTGCCCAATTAAAAAGAAAGATGAAAAGTATGAGGATTTGGTGCCTTATCCGGAAATGATAAAAAAATTAAAGTACTATAAAGAAAACGGTGCCAAAATTGTTTTGTACACATCTAGAAATATGAATTCATATAATGGAAATATTGGTTTGATTAATAAACATACAGCAGCTGTGCTTTCGAAATGGCTTGAAAAATGGAAAATTCCTTATGATGAAATTGTATATGGGAAAGTATGGCCAGGACATAAAGGGTTTTATGTGGATGATAGAACGGTGAGACCAGATGAGTTTTTAAAGTATTCGCCAGAAGAATTGGACAAGATTTGTTCTGGATCCAGATGTGATACAGAGTAAGGGGGAATATATGGAAAGTAAAATTGATGTAGTAATTACCATGGGTGGTCTTGGATCAAGATTTAGAAAGATGGGATATACGGTGCCAAAGTATATGATTGAGGCAAAAGGAAAAACTTTATTTGAATGGTCCATGATTAGTCTTGAGGGATATAAAGAAAATGTATTTCAGTATATTTTTATTGCCATGCGGGATGATTCTTGTGATGTAGAAGCTTTTATTAATGGTAAATGTGAAGAATTGGGATTAAAGAACTATCATGTAATTGTTTTGGATTATCTTACGGATGGCCAAGCAACTACGGCAATGATGGCGAAAAAGTATTGGGAGTTGGATCATGCACTTTTAATTTATAACATTGATACATATGTAGAAGCTGGAGAAATGAATAGTGCAGAATTAAAAGGAGATGGGTTTATTCCATGTTTTCAGGCAGAGGGAGATCATTGGAGTTTTGTACGATTAGATGATTCAGGAAAAGTAGTAGAAATAAAAGAAAAACAGAGAATATCTAATTATTGTACTTTAGGTGCTTATTATTTTAAAACTTGCTCATTATATAATAAATTATATAATGAGTATTACAGTAAAACGCAAGAATTGGTAAATGGGGAAAAGTATGTGGCTCCATTATACGATTATCTATTGAGCAAAAAAGGAAGAATATATATTTCTGATATCGATCCGCAAAAAGTACATGTGCTTGGAACCCCAGAGGAATTACAGGCATTTTTAGAGGAAAAATAGAATGAAAAAGTTATTTATACAGGCTATTCGTTTTATAGGATTAAGCGGAATTGGTTGGATTTTAGATTTTACTACTTATACTGTATTAGGAGTAATATCTGCAAATTTGGTTTTAAATAATACAATTAGTTCATGGGTAGGAGTTACATTTGTTTTTTTACTTTCAACAAGAATTGTATTTAAAAACAATAGTAAGATCCCACTCAAATGGAAATATGTAATTTATTTATTATATCAATGTGTTCTGATATTTTTTATATCTAAATTGCTTAATAGGGTGAATATTTATTTATTAACGCATGTGACACTTGCAGTTGTTAAAAATTTTTCGACAATTATTTCAAAGATTCTCGTAACACCTATTACGATGGTATTGAATTTTATAGTGATGAAAAATGTTATTGAAAAAATATAGATATAAAGTGATAATCGATAAAATAAACAAGCAAGGAGATATAACACATACGGGGAAAGAATAATAATACTTGACAACGTAATGTATCGGGATTGGTAATTACAACAGAGATATGGATTGTTATTTATAATTGTTTTAATGCATGGTATTATCAGACTCCGCTAAATGGAAAGATTATGATAGAAAACATGTTATTTTTTCGTCCGACAGAAATGTCGCATATGTGGTATATGCCTGTAATCATTGGAATTTATTTGTTTATTCCGCTTATCATAAATGGATTGAATCACACAGATGTGAGAAGTATGTTTATTCCATTATCTGTTGCGTTTTTAGCGCTGTTTGTCATTCCGGTTGTGGATGTCTTTTTATTGGCAAATGGAAAATCGGCAATTTCATCGTTACTTGATCTTAGTTTTTCGGGTGGAGCATATGGATTTTGCATCATATTGGGCTGCCTGATTAGAAAAGGTGTTTTTGACAGAATAAAAACAATAGCGTTGATATTGATAGGGGCGGGTTCTTTTTGTTTTACAGTGTTTATGCAGATTTATTCAGATATGCATGGTGTAGATTACAATGTATGGTATAATGCAGCTACGCTGATATTGGCAGATCTTTCCATTTTTCTTTTGATTTCCAGAATGAAATTTACATTTGGAAAGATTGCTGCGAATATATCAATATGCGCATTTGGAATTTATCTGGTACATAATCCAGTTAATATGATATTACTTCGATATTTTGAGCTGGCATCCAAAGTGGTTCGGCTTGGAGTTGGGGTGTTGGTTACATTTTTGGTTTCGTGGGGAATTGTGTTTGTTGGGAGCAAGATTAAGGGAGTGTCCAGGATTTTGTTTTTTATTAAGGGTTGATGAGAATGAGAAGGAATGGTAGTGACGCCGGCAGAGATGCCGGCGTGGAGTTTATATGGAATTTAATATATAAGGTACTTGTTGTTGGATGTTTATGTTTGGGGAGAAATGTGATATGAGTATTTCTGAGTCTGGAATGAAATTATATAAGGAATCGAAGCGAATTATTAATGATGCAAAGGAAAATGGGCAGCTTGTATTATTTGTTGGAGCCGGAGCATCTGTTGATTCTGGTATGCCTTTGTGGAGTAAGGCAATAGAGAAGATAGCAGAAAAGATGCCGTTGACGGATAAGCAGAATGATCCATTGAAAATTCCGCAATATTATTTTAATACCAGAGGAAAAAAAGAATACACACAGTTAATGAGGGATATATTCAGATATGGAGATAATTTAATTCCAACAGAGTTGCATAAGAAAATTTTACAATTTGAAACAGCCACTATTATTACTACAAATTATGATCATTTAATTGAACGTGCCGCAGAAGCAAATGGCGAATTCATGCGTGTAATCAGCAAGGATATTGATATGCCATATAGGAAGGCAAGGCGTGAGCTGATAAAAATGCATGGTGATTTTGAAAATGATAATTTTGTACTGAAAGAGGATGACTATCTTAATTATTCTCATAATTTCAAACTGATTGAAACTTATATAAAATCCATAATTGGATCAAAAGTAGTTCTTTTTATGGGATATTCTTTGAATGATCCTGATGTGAAACATATTATTTCCTGGGTAAAAGATATCTTAAAAGATGATTTCCAGAGAGCATATTTAATATTGACAAGGGTTTCTGCTAATAATATTGAAAGAGAATATTTTAAAAACCTGGGTATTAATTTAATTTATGGCACAGAGCTTGTGAAGGAGAAGGAGTCAACACATTCAGAGCAGCTTATAGATGTGCTTGAATATTTACTTATGAAAGAACAAGGTAATAATTTAGATATGTTATATACTGAATTAAAACCTATGGAGGACTTGAATTATGTTTACGGGAAATACATAGCGAATGCTTTTAGAAAGCAGGAAATTAATTGCTCGGATGATGAGTCGATTCTTTTAGTTAATGGAGGAGAAGATGTGCCTCATAATGCTTTGGGGGAGGCAATTTGGAAGGTTCTTCAAAACGAAGAGTGCGATAAGGCATTTGAAAGGGAAAAAATTAATTCGATTATCCGAATATGTGAAAAAAGTAGATTTTCGGAAGTTATTAGGATAAATGGAAAGAAAAGAAATAGAGAAAAATTAAATAATAAGCGATGTCGGATAGAAGAATTGATTTTTAAATATGATTTTGATGGGTTGCGTAATTTGTTAAAGGAGAACAATGAAAATTTGTCTCCTGAAAAACCGGAAATATATATGCAACAGGCATTTATTTATGCTTTCTTTTATGATTATAGCAGAGCTTACAATGCTTTGAAACTTGCTGCGCAGGCTTTTTATGCAAGGAAATCTTATGTATGGTATTTTATTGCCGAATTTAATAGAAAATATGTTGGAAGAATAGCAGTATCATCATTTGGAAAACATGAGATGTCTTCTACAAAAAGAAAAATAGTAGAAGACGAAATTAAGGATTTAGATTTGGAAAGAATCTTTCAAAGTATACCTAATAGTGGTGACGATTCTTATTTGTTTCTGCAGGAACTCAAGAATTTAACGGTTTCTTCTACGCTTTTTTATAATATATATGCTGATTCTTTAAAAACAAATGAAGAAGCAACTACTAAATATACGTTTTTCATAGGGACGGCAGCTTAGATCGTTTTACTGAAAATAAATCTATTTTTGATTTATATATCAGGACAATCTTGTCAGCAATAAATTTTTCTGATATGGAGAGCGAAGATGATGAAGATGTCTGTGGGAATATAAAACCGGAATCTTTAACAGATTTTGACTTATATATCATTTTGCGCTATATGCAACAAAAAGAAACGAAAACACTTTTTAAGGAATTTGATATAAAAAAGTTACCGGTTTCGGATGAAGGAGCAGAGTATTTACAGGCTATTTGCAAATCTATTTGCAATGAAGATAAGTATGAAAAGCCGTCTATTTATGAGACAGATAGGTTTTGGGTTTATTTGGCATTGTTAAGCCATGTCGAAGTTACGGATGATATGGTATATTGTGTTTTTGAACGGTTAAATCGGATAAAAGATATGTTCGAGATAAGAACATATAAGAATCTTATTAATAATTTTATTGTGTATATATGTGATGAAACTTCAGTTAATAATAAAAGTATATATAAATTAGCGAAACAATTATCCGAAAAATTAGTTCAATATATTGTTGCAGATAAATCAAATGTTAAATTTTTGGCTAATTTGTTGAACAATTTGATATATTTTATCAGCAGAGGGGATAGTCAATTTGATAATAGGGAATTAATACAGTCGCTTATTGATGAAAAGCAAAAATTGCTTTTGTTCAATATGTATCCTTTTTTGGATGAAACATCTCAAAAGATTATACAAGATAGTTTTTCGATTTGGATTCCAGAAGAAGGAAATGCTGAAGAATATGTGGAATATTGTAGAGCAGTATTGTCAGATATAAAACTTCAGAATAAAGAGATTGAGTCGAAAATTTTGTTATGGATTTCTACTATGGAACAGGAGGATAGAAAAGATAAATTTGGAGGAACTTTTCCTTGTCAATATGGATATATGGATGTCTTGCGAGAAATGGTAAATTTATTTTTGGAGGATAAAGTTTGTGATGTAGATCTTTTGAAAACAATTACAGAAAAGACAAGTGATGAAATGTCAAAATGGTTACTGGATATGAATACGTTTGATTATGAAAAATTTGAGTGTTCATGGTTGTTACAGTGTTCTTCTAAGTTACTGGAAAGTATTGCTGAAAATAAGATTGTTTGCGAAAATATACGGAGTGTTTATAAAAAACAATATGACACATTAGCTGATAGACAAGATATAACTGATAAAATTGTTAAATATTTTATGTAGTTTTCTCGTATAAATTTTGAAGGCAGTTTTGAGTAGAAAACTTGAATTCAATTTATAGGAATGGTATTATGAAAATGTATGGGGAATGACTGGTGGAGTAATATTTTATTTTTTGAAAGGTAGTATTTATGGATATAAGTATTGGTGTAGAAAAATTTGGTAAAATAGAAAAAGCCGAAATTACGCTGGGAAAGCTGGTTTTGTTTGTTGGAGAAAACAATAGTGGAAAAACGTATATGATGCAGCTATTGTATGGTGTAATTCCTAAGATTATTAATTATTCCAAAATTTTAATGGCACAGTACGAAAAAGGTACTGTGAAATATACCGTGACGCCAGAAAAAATATTATTATGGGAAAAGGAAATCAATGAATATTTAGATAAAGAGAAAAAAACAATCATTAGAGATATTTTTTACAGGGATATACCAATTGGTAGTATTTATATGAAACTTGTAAACGTTAATGTATCATATGAAGTTGAATTTCCAAAAAGAGAGCTGTTACACGATATTCCTTCAAACAGCGAAATTACAAAAGATAATTTTTATAATATTTTAATAAAAGAAACGGCAAATGGTATTGAAAAAAATAAAAGAACATTAGGCGTGGGAACAGAAATTGGGCTTGAATTTGCTGCTGATTTGATAGGAAAAATGATTGCGGCAGATATGTTAGGTATGAATTCGGTAGGAAGCGCATTGTTTTTTCCGGCGTCCAGGACGGGAATGTTACAGTTATATAAATACTTTTTTGCAGAAAAAGATAACAATATATATGTGATGGATGAAAGAGAAAAGGAATATGCTGGTAAAAATCAGTTAGGTTTGTCAGCTCCTGTATATAACTTTCTTCAGTTTTTATTAAAATATACACCAGATCATTTAATTACAAAAAAAGACCAGAACATTCTTGATTTTATTGAAAGCCATCTGATAGATGGAAAATTACAGTTTAACAATGCGGAAACTTATTATATTCCGCAGAATTCAGAAGACAGAATACCATTATATTTGTCATCTTCCTTAATCAATGAATTAGTTCCGGTTGTAAAAATGTTAAGCAATATCTACCTATATGATAATATCTATTATGATGAGATCGAGACATGCCTTCATCCGTTAAAACAGAAAGCGATGGCAAGGTTGATCATGCGACTGGTCAATAGTGGAAGAAGATTAATTGTGAGTACACACAGTGATTCCATGGCAATCAATATGAATAATTTGCTGACATTTACGTTGGGCAATATGAGTGCAGAGGCGAAGAATAAGAAAATGAGTGAATTGGATTTGGAAGAGGACGATATTCCAAAAACAAAAGATATTTATGTATATGAGTTTACAAACTCGGATCATGGAACAAGTAATGTCAGGGAATTAGCGTTTAGAACTGTAGATAATTTGGGGTATGATTTTGAACTTTTTAGTAAAAATCTTCAGAATTTATCGGATGATACAATAAAGTTGATGGAGTAAAGGATGATAGAGGGACGACACAAAAGAGAACACGAGGATTATCAGAGATGCAGTTTGTATAGTATAAAGAAAGATGAAACAATTGAATACAAGGATAAGAGTGGGGATTGTGCAACAATTGTGTATCGAATAAAGGACGGACAGCATGGGTTATATGCGATGGAATTTCGTCCGGCACAAATTTCACAACAAGGTTCAAAAATGATTGATTTGTCTATGGGAATGGAAGATGATCAAAATAAAAAGATCAGTTGGGGCCTGTACGATTTAAAAACAAATTTAGGCGGAAAAGATGATGCAATAAAGCTGGGAGAACAGTGGCAGGCAGCTTTGCGGTATTGGTATAATGAGGTGTTGAATTATCTGGATGGATACAACAAAAAAGAAGGAAAGATTGGTGTGGTAACTACCAGTTATGAGGAAGATAAAATAAAAGCATATATTAAAGTCTTGAAAAAGAAAATTAAAGATGCGTCAGAATTTGAGAAAACTTTAGTAGGTGGCAAAACAAAAATTGAAATGGTTCGATGGAAAAAGGAATTGCGCTTTTTTAAAAATTTTTATGAAAAGAAATTTGTATATCTTGATCCGGAAGGAAAAAAGAAAACCTGGAATATTGATGTGATTATTGATGATCATCATACGTTTGAATGGGAATTGTGAGAAATCTAAGTATAGCTTATAAACGCATAAAGGTTAAGAAAGGAACAAGGAAAATGTACGACTATTTAATTGTTGGAGCTGGTTTATTTGGAGCTGTTTTCGCCAGACAGGCAACAGATGCAGGAAAGAAGGTTCTTGTCATTGACAAGCGACCGAATATTGCGGGAAATGTGTATACGGAGGACATAGAGAAAATTCATGTACATAAGTATGGGGCACATATTTTCCATACAAACAACAAAGAAGTATGGGAGTATGTGACAAAGTTTGCGGAGTTCAACCGTTTTACAAATTCGCCGGTGGCAAATTACAAGGGAGAACTGTACTCTCTGCCATTTAACATGTATACGTTTAACAAGATGTGGAATGTGATTACGCCACAGGAAGCAGCTGCAAAGATTGAGGAGCAGCGGAAAGAAGCCGGTATCACAGAGCCACAGAATCTGGAGGAACAGGCAATTTCTCTGGTTGGCAAAGATATCTATGAGAAGCTGATCAAGGGTTATACAGAGAAACAGTGGGGAAGAAAGTGTACAGAACTTCCGGCATTTATTATCAAACGTCTGCCATTCCGATTTGTTTACGATAATAACTATTTCAATGACAGATATCAGGGAATTCCGGTTGGCGGATATACAAAGATGGTTGCAAATATGCTTGATGGGATTGAAGTTCGCCTGAATACAGATTATCTCGAAAATAAGGATGAGCTGGATAAGCTGGCAGAGAAAGTGGTATATACGGGTGCCATAGATGCATATTTTGATTATAAACTTGGTGCACTGGAGTACCGTTCAGTACGTTTTGATACCGAAGTGCTGGATACTCCGAATTTTCAGGGAAATGCTGCGGTCAACTATACGGATCGTGAAACCCCGTGGACCAGAATTATTGAGCACAAGTGGTTTGAGTTTGGTAAGGATGATGAAGGAAATGACATTCCTAAGACTGTCATTAGCCGGGAGTACAGTTCCGAATGGAAAGTAGGGGATGAGCCATATTATCCGGTCAATGATGAGAAGAATGGCAAGCTGTATCAGGAATATAAGAAACTTGCAGAAGACGAGAAGAACGTGATTTTTGGCGGACGTCTGGGTGAGTACAAGTATTATGATATGGATGCTGTTATTGCATCGGCACTGGGATTATGTGAGAGGGAATTGCAGTAGTATTTAGGGAAAACAGCATTGAAATGAAAGAACGTATTGTTTATTACGATATTGCAAAGGGAATAGGAATTTTTTTAGTGGTTTATACACATATATATGTCAACACTGATTCTCGCTTAAATGAAATAATATACGCATTTTATATGCCCTTATTTTTTGTTGTATCCGGTTTGACGTTTAAGTCGGAAGAAAATATAAAAAAATATGTTGCCAAAAATTTCTATTCAATAATGATTCCGTATTTTATATGGAGTATCTTATCCTTTACTTATTGGGCTGTATTTGAAAATAGATTTAGATCAGAAGCGGCAAGGTTAGCGGTGGATAAAGCTTTTTGTGGAATATTTGTGGGTAGTTACTATTGGTTGCCTTTTAATTATGTTTTATGGTTTTTGCCAGTGCTTTTTACGGTTAAAGTAATATATGGAATATTGCAAAAATATTTGCAAAAGGCAGGGATTGCTGCTGCAATTTCGGTATGTGCAGTTTTAGGTATTAGATTGATGAATGTAGAATTGGTATGGGGAATAAATCGCGCATTACGTTATATTGTGTTTTTTGCTTTTGGAGTAATTATACAAAAAATTGATTTTAGAAAATTAAAGTATAAAACAGTGATTTGGTTAGTGCTGTTTTCTTTCTTGAGCGTTGCCGCTTTACTAGGATATTCGATAGGTATATTTTATTACATTTTAGGTGCTATAGGAAGCGTTGCATCAATTCTTATAGCGGCTGATATAGAGGTACATACTCGATATATTGCTAAGATTATGGGAAAATTAGGAACTATAACATTGGGAATTCTAGTGATGCATGGACCATTGTATCGTGCGTTGATAGGCGTGATATCAAAAATATTCTGCATAGATACAGGATATTTACGGAGAAATGTATTGTTTTCTTTAAGTTTATCTATAATTACTATTTTGCTTATTGTGTATCCGACAAGAATAATATATAAACATATTCCATTTTGCCTTGGAAGAAAAATGAGATTCGATTCAAGGGGTACTTGACACAATAAAATTTGAGAGAAACGAATTTTTTTCTTGAGAGCTAAATACAGTGCTCTATCTTCTACTCTCCTAGAGACACTGGTCTTGGTTGCTAAACCAACGCCCGAAACAAAAGTTATGATTGTTACAATGTCCACAATCATTGATACACACATATTATTGTCTCCCCTTAATTATAAATCAGGGATACATCTTTTCTTACATAAAAATTAATTAAATATTACATATAATTTGAAAATAAAGTAGAAATTTTTGAATAAATGAACTATAATAAGATG
>OHUN01000245.1_pt1 | contig 41548 bp, 28 predicted proteins | sample 1579211 | NCBI WGS metagenome assembly OHUN01 (sample SAMEA3879560, study PRJEB24766) | human gut metagenome | biome: human-associated habitat; feature: feces | place: USA | collected 1985/1987
GCAGCAAAAAATGTCCAGCAGAATTGTCCATGTTTGCAACAGATTTCTGCATTATCAGAATGCAAAAAATATGGTACTTTGTAATAGCAGACAGCAAAAAACAAAACGTCGTTTGTATAAAATGACAAGGAGGAAAACCAAAAATGAAGAAGATTCTTGCATTGATCCTCGCGGCGCTGATGGTGCTGACGATGTTCGCCTGCGCGGCCAAGACAGAGCCCGCCAAGGAAGCAGAGCAGACCACCACGACGGAACCGGCTGAGGAGACGACTCCCGAAGAAACTGCTCCCGCTGCCGAAGAAACGACGGAAGAACCCGCTGTCGGCGGCACGATCTCCGTTTTCGCAACCAGCTACACCGATGCGAAGCTGGAAGTGTTCCAGGAGATCATCAATGACTTCATGGCCGAGACCGGCGTTCAGGTCGATCTCATCACTCCGGGTTCCGAGGGTGAAGCGCAGCTCAAGACCATGATGGCTTCCAACTCCCTGCCTGATGTCTGGATGACCCACGGCTGGTCGCTGCTCCGCTACAGCGAATATCTGAAGGTCGTCAACGATCAGCCCTGGTTCGATTCCATCGACAAGGACTCTCTCGCTGGCGTTATGGCCGACGAAAACGGCAACTTCTACGCGCTCGGCATGTCCATGAGCATTTCCGGCCTGATCTACAACAAGGACATCCTCAACAAGTACTTCGCGCTGGATGGCGCCAAGGCCACGTCCATGGACGAAATCGACAACTTCGACACCCTGAAGGCCGTGGCCGACGACATGCAGGCCCGCAAGGACGAGCTCGGCATCAAGGGCGCGTTCACCTCCGCCGGCTTCGACTCCAGCTCCGACTGGCGTTTCAAGACCCATTTGGCTAACCTGCCGCTTTACTATGAGTTCAAGGATGACAACGTCACCAAGCAGCCGGAGACCATCAAGGGCACCTACCTGCCGGAATATAAGAACATCTTCGATTTGTATCTGAAGGACTCCACCACCGAGCCGACCCAGCTGAGCTCCAAGACCGGTGATGATTCTACCTCCGAGTTCTCCCTCGGCGAGGCTGTGTTCTATCAGAACGGCACTTGGGCATGGACCGATCTGCAGAAGGCTGGCATGAAGGCCGACTCCCTCGGCATGCTCCCGATTTACATCGGCGTCAAGGGCGAAGAGAAGCAGGGTCTGGCCACCGGTTCCGAGAACTACTGGTGCATTAACTCCAAGGCTTCCGACGCGGATAAGAAGGCCACCAAGGACTTCCTGAAGTGGGTCGTCACCAGCAAGACTGGCATCAAGTCTCTGTCCAGCGACATGGGCTTCACCACTCCGTTCAAGTCCTTCAGCGATGTCAAGTCCGACAATCCGCTGGTGCAGGCCGCTGTTGAAGATCAGAACTCCGGCAAGACTGCAGTCTCTTGGAACTTCACCATGATGCCGTCCGAAGAGTGGAAGAACAAGCTTGGTTCCGCCCTCCTTGAGTACGCTCAGGGCACCGGCGACTGGAACGCAGTCAAGAAGGCGTTCGTGGACGGTTGGAAGACCGAGTACGACGCTGTTCACTGATCACCGCTTGATCAAACCAATAACTGAATAGAACAACTGCGGCCGAGAGTTTTTCCTTTCCTTCTCTCGGCCGCAGTTGGTTGTGACGACATACACGAAGGGCCGTCATCGTAATTACTTGCGATGACGGCCCTTCGTGTATGTCGCTACGTTCGCTGTATGTTGCCGGAAAATCAGCTATGCAGACGAGCGGTGGTCGAACGGACGATCAGCTGCGCGGGGAACGTCTTGAACGGTTCGTCGAGCGGCTGCTTCTCGATTAGCGCGAGTGTCATGCGGGCCGCTTCGCGGGCCATCTCGACAGGGGTCTGACGGATGGTGGTCAGGCCGAGGTCGCGCGCGTAGACGCTGTCGTCGTAACCGATGATGGAGATGTCGTTCGGCACGGTGAAACCGTTGCGTTCCAGCTGGAACAGCAGCGGCACCGCGATGCCATCCTCCTGGCAGGCGATGGCCGTCGGCATGTGGTCGAGGCTGAGCAGCTGCGTCACGACCTTGCTGATCCTGTTCCTGCCAGCGTCGGTGACAAGCACGCGCGGTTCGACGCCGTTGGCCTGGCAGCATGCCATGAACGATTCGTAACGGCCCTGCACGCTGAAGTGCAGCGTCACTTCGCGGTCGGAACGAATGTAGACGATGTCGCGGTGGCCAAGCATCATCAGATGGCGTGCGGCGAGTTCCGAACCCTGCTTGTCGTCGATGCGGACGGCCGCGTTGAAGCCGCGTTCTTCCGGCAGGCTTGAGTTGATGCCGATGATCGGCACGTCGATCGACCTGAGCTGTTCGATTTCGTTGCTGGCGATGTCGAAGGAAATGACGATCACGGCGTCGACGTTGCGGCGCACCGGCAGCATGTTGAAGAACTCGCTGCGTTCCTCGGTGCTGGACATCTGGTAGATGGAGATGTCGTAGCCCTCATCGTGGAAGACCTCGTTCAGACCTTCGATGATGGAGGAGCTGAACCATAGGTTGAGCCGGCCTGAGACGAGGACCGCGATACGCAGCGCACGGCCGGTTTTCAAGGCCGCGGCAGAACGCGAGATGGAGAAATTCAGCTCGTCCGCGGCCTTCATCACCTTGTCTCTGGTGGCTTTCGACACCAGGTCAGGGCGCGTGAAGGAACGAGAGACGGTGGAAATGGACACGTGCGCGAGTTGCGCAACATCCTGAATGCTACTGCTTTTCATCGAGTCCCCTGTACAGTGATTGCTTGAATAATGTAATGCTACCTCCCCTCACCATTAAGACCGTGTTCTTGTCCAATTTGCAACTTATTCATTACAAACGTTTTCATAAAGTGGTGGTAGTTGGGCATTGCTTGGAATATAAGCGTTCTCTAGAGATGGTTTTTGGTGACAACGTTTCATATTTTGCCGTGCGTGACATGCGAAAATGACAACGTTTGACATTTGCAGTCATGCCGTTTATCATGACTGATGTAAGCACTGGAGAAACAGGAAACAATGCTGTGGATGGTTCCTCTGGGGAATGGAATTCCCGCCCGCGTTGACGCGGTACGCGGAATGGAGAAGGAAAGAAAGCAGGCAGGCTATGATCAGCATGGCTGGCAAGGCGATACGAAAGTGGTGGGCGCTCTTCGCGCTGCCAACGTTCGCCGCGTTCATCATCGGGTTTGTGATCCCGTTCATCATGGGTGTGTATCTGAGCTTCTGCAAGTTCGCCACCGTCACCGACGCCGAATTCGTCGGTCTGAAAAACTACAAGAGGGCTTTTGTCGATAAGGAGTTCCTGCACGCGCTGGGCTTCTCGACGGCACTGACCATCATCACGACGATCGTGATCAACGTAGTCGCGTTCGCCATCGCATACATGCTGACCAAGGCCATCAAGGGCTCCAACATCTTCCGTTCGGTGTTCTTCATGCCGAACCTCATCGGTGGCATTATCCTGGGCTACATCTGGATGCTGCTGCTCAACGGCATTCTCGCTCACTGGGGCCGCGCGTTGACGTATAGCGCAACCTACGGCTTCTGGGGCTTGGTCATCTTGGTGTGCTGGCAGCAGATCGGCTATATGATGATTATCTACATCGCAGGCATGCAGTCGCTGCCGACCGACGTGCTCGAAGCGGCTTCCGTGGACGGTGCGAACGGCACCCAGACCATGTTCAAGATCATCATTCCGCTGATGATGCCGTCGATCACCGTGTGCTCGTTCCTGTGCGTCACCAACGGCTTCAAGCTGTACGATCAGAACCTTGCATTGACCAACGGCGCTCCGTCGAACATGTCTGAAGGTCTGGCAATGAACATCACCCGTACGTTCTACGGCCGTATGGGTTGGGAAGGCGTCGGCCAGGCGAAGGCAGTGCTGTTCTTCATCCTGGTGGCCATTGTGGCGCTTATCCAGAACAAGCTCACCACGAGCAAGGAGGTGGAGGCATGAACTCCGGAGAAAAAGTCAAGCACGGCGCACTGTGGTCCGTACTGTTCGCGGTGGTTTCGCTGGCGTGGATCTTCCCGATCGTGCTGGTGATCATCAACTCTTTCAAGCAGAAGGCGTACATCTCCCGTAACGCGTTCTCCCTGCCGACCGGTAAGGCGTTCGTTGGACTTGAAAACTATACGCGTGGCCTCGAGACCACGAACTTCTTTGCCAGCTTCGGCTGGACCCTGCTGATCACGGTCGGTTCCGTGGCGCTGATCCTGGTGTGCACTTCGATGTGCGCATGGTGGATCGTCCGCGTGAACAACTGGGCCGCGAAGCTGCTGTACACGCTGTTTCTGTTCAACATGATCGTGCCGTTCCAGATGGTCATGTTCACCCTTTCCAAGCTGGCCGATATGTTGAAGCTCAACACCCCGTGGGGTCTGTGCTTCGTGTACCTGGGCTTCGGAGCTGGTCTGGCCGTGTTCATCTTCACCGGTGTGGTTAAGGGCATTCCGGAATCGCTGGAAGAGTCCGCCATGATCGATGGTGCTTCCGTGCCGCGTATCTTCTTCCAGATCGTTGTGCCGATCATGAAGCCGTCCATTGTGTCCGTGGCCATTCTGCAGGCCATGTGGATCTGGAACGACTACCTGCTGCCGTACCTGACGCTCGACCTGGGCAAGTACAAGACCATTTCCGTGGCGGTGCAGTATCTGAAGGGCGGTTATGGTTCCGTGGATATGGGCGCCATGATGGCATGCCTGGTCATGGCCATCATCCCGATCATCATCTTCTACCTGATCTGCCAGAAGTACATCGTCAAGGGTGTTATGGCTGGAGCCGTTAAGGGCTGATCTTCGATCAGCCCTTAGGGAACAGCGCAGTGCGCTGTTCCCAGGCTCCAGCCCGAGCGGCTATGTCGCGAGGGTAACGTTGAGCCCGCGCGTAGCGCGGTCCTTAATTGCAGGGCCGAAGGCGGCGCGGTGAAGGGCTGATTTTCACCCAGAAAAATTTAAGGGACTGATGCGAATCAGTCCCTTTTTTCGTGCCTAATTACTTGCTGATGTACTTGCGGAAGACATGCTCGAGAATCGGCGAATGCAGCATCAGCATCGTGCCATACCCCAGTATGAGCAGCAGGAACAGGCCCTGCGGCATGTAAACCCAGCTGGCCACGAGCAGCGCCACGTACACCGCGTCGATCGCAACCAATGCCAACGTGTGGCCGATGTTGCTCACGCCGAACACAAAAGCGTTGCCAAGCGTGCGCCAGAACGAGTTCTCGAACCGCGCCTGCAACGCCCACACCCATTCGAAACCGATGAGCCACACAATCGTCAACGCGAATTTCGGAATGAGCAGCGGCGTGATCTGCAGCACGATCCACGAGTAGACGCACAGCGTGCCGGTCGTGCCGAAAATCAGCCAATAGCCGGTCGATTTCGCAAAATTCGAACGGAACGCCTTGAAATAATTGCGCGTCGCCGTGCCTTCGCCGGACAGCGTGCGACGGACGGCGTCGTGGCCGGCGGTCAGTGCCGCGCCGATCGTGATGATCGGAATGCTGGTGACGAGCATCAGAATGTTGATCCAGATCGCGTCGACGGCGTCGCTCAGGCCGCGCATAAAGCCGGAATCGGGGGAGAGGAACTTCATAATCGCCTTTCGTATGGCATCCGTATAGCAACGTATGCAAGTCGAATCTTCTTGCGATTCTACTCGACGCACGCCATCTTGCGATTGGCCGGTTTGCGCCGTGCGGTCGATCGTGTGGTCGGTCGGTTTGTGCGGCGCGTTCGGCTGTACGAACGGCGATGCGGCTGACCGGTTTGTGTGGCGCGGTCGGTCGTGCGGTCGGCGACACGATCTGATGGTTTGCGCAGCGCGAACGACGGCACGAACGATCGCACCGCCGGCCGGTCTGCGCAAACGGAAACGCGATTGCCCGCGCGCCCCCGCAGCAGACGCCCTGCAATGCTATCGTTGTCAGCGGTACAACGGTTGCAGGCACAGACGAAAGGGGCATAATGACCGCGAACAACATGCGTGACGATTGGTGGAAGCAAGCCGTCGTCTACCAGATCTACCCGCGCAGCTTCAAAGACGTGAACGGCGACGGGTTGGGAGACATCGCCGGCGTCACCGAGAAAATGGATTACCTGAAGAATCTCGGCATCGACGCGATTTGGCTGAGCCCGTTCTACCCGTCCGACCTGGCCGATGGCGGCTACGACGTGATCGACTACCGCAACGTGGACCCGCGCCTCGGCACCATGGCCGATTTCGACGCGATGGCCGCCGCCGCGCATGAAGCCGGCATCAAGGTGATCGTCGACATCGTGCCGAACCACACGTCCAACAAGCACAAGATGTTCATCGAGGCGCTCGCCGCCGGCCGAGGTTCGGCCGCACGCGACCGCTACATCTTCCGCGAAGGCCGCGGCGAGCACGGCGAGCTGCCGCCGAACGACTGGCAGTCGCTGTTCGGCGGCCCGGCGTGGCAGCAGGTCGATGACGGACAGTGGTACCTGCACATGTTCGCCAAGGAGCAGCCGGATCTGAATTGGAAGAATCCGGACGTGCACGAGGAATTCAAGAAAACGTTGAGATTCTGGTCCGACCACGGCACCGACGGCTTCCGCATCGACGTGGCGCACGGCTTGGCCAAGGACCTCGATTCCGTGCCGCTGGCCGACATGGATCCGGCCGCGGTGCAGCATGTGCTGCCGGCGGACGGCGCGTTCAGCCCGCTGTGGGACCGTCCGGAAGTGCACGACATCTACCGCGAATGGCGTCAGGTGTTCAACGAGTACAATCCGCCGCGTTTCGCCGTCGGCGAGGCGTGGGTGAAGGCCGAATCGCAGCATCTGTACGCGTCCACCGACGAGCTTGGCCAGGTGTTCAATTTCGAGTTCGCCGAAGCCAACTGGTTCGCCGACGAGTTCCGTACGGCCATTGCTGACGGCTTGCGCGCCGCCGAGGAAACTCACGGTTCCACCACGACGTGGGTTATGAACAACCACGATGTGCCGCGCAGTCCGTCGCGTTTCGGTCTGCCGCAGGTGAAGGATGCTCCGTACCACCAGCTGGCGCACGATTGGCTGTTGCGTGACGGAGAGACCTACCGCGAGAATCGTGAGCTCGGCACCCGTCGCGCCCGCGCAGCCGCGCTGATGGAACTGGGCCTGCCGGGTTCCGCCTACGTGTATCAGGGCGAGGAACTGGGCCTGTTCGAAGTGGCGAACATTCCGTGGGATCGTCTTGAGGATCCGACGCCGTTCAACACCCGTCGCAACTTCACCGACAAGGGTCGTGACGGCTGCCGTGCACCGATGCCGTGGAAGGCTGCCGATTGCGGCGAACCGGCTTCGTGGAGCCCGGACTTCATCACCGGCGGCACGTTCGGTTTCGGCCCGGAGCAGGGCGATTCCGCCGACGCGCACCTGCCGCAGCCGGCCTGGTTCAAGGATTTCGCGGCCGACGTCGAGGCCGATGACAACGGTTCCATGCTGCACTTGTACCGCAAGCTGTTGCAGTTGCGACAGACGGTGCTGACGGCAACCGGAGACACGTCCGCCGACCTGCTGGACATGGGCGATACGGTGGTCGCCTACTCGCGTCCGGCCACGGAAGGCCGTCGATTCCTGTCCGTCACCAATTTCGGCGACGAGCCGATCGCCCTGCCGGACGATGCGGTCGCCATCGCAAATTCCGTGCCGTTGACGGATGACGGCAAGCTGGATAGCGACGCCTCAGTCTGGCTGCTGCTGGGCTGATCGACCGCTGAATCTGGCCGTTGCACTGCTGGCTGAGGTTGCGATTGTTCTCAGGCGGCCTAACCGCTCCCAAATCGCCTTGCATATATGAAAAATTCCGGCCCTCCACAAGGAGGACCGGAATTTTGGTTTGTAAGGAAAGGGGAATGGTAAGTCTAAACGCTACTTCTCGCCGTTCATGATGGCGGCAAGCGATTGCACGCGCGGCAGATCGAACACCTCATCGGTGTGCACCACCTTGAGGTCCGGGCCTGCCAGCGGCACACGCCAGTTGGAGTATTCACTGGACGTGCCCGGCTGGTTCTGCGTGCGCGTCTCGCCCACGCCATCCACCAGCGCGGCCTGCAGCAGCACGGACGGCGACTTGAGCAGCATCTTGTGCATCGCCTCGACGATTTCCTGGATGTGGCCTTCCACATCGCCCGCCACTTCCGGCGTGATCAGGCCGGACTCCACGAGACGGTCCATCATCGCGTTGCGTTCGGCGGTGGCGGAAGCCTGGAACTCCTCGACCGGGCCGGACAGCAGGTGCAGCTGTTCGCGCAGCTTGACGTGCTCGAACTGCAGGTAGCCGGCGGTCGGCGGCAGGTCGTGCGTGGTGACGGAAGCCAGCGCGTACTTGCGATACGTGGCTGGATCGGCGTACGGGTCGCCTGCGTTGGGGGAGTCGTCCACGCGGGCGAACCATTCCACCATGCAGCCCAGCAGACCGTGCTCGCCGAGCACTGTGCGCACGTAATCCGGCACGGTGCCCAGATCCTCGCCGACCACCAAACCGTTCACGCGGGACGCTTCAATGGTCAGGATCGCGATCATCGCCTCATAGTCGTACGTAACGTACGCGCCACCGCGCGCGCCTTCGCCCTGCGGAATCCACCACAGACGGAATAGGCCGAGTACATGGTCGATGCGCACCGCGCCCGCGTGCGAGAACATGTTGTGCACCATCTCGCGGTACACGCCATAACCAGTTTTGGCCAGATAATTCGGATTGAACGGCGGCTGGCCCCAATCCTGACCCTGCTGGTTGTAGAAGTCCGGTGGGCAGCCCACGGTTACGCTGCCTACTGCGAAACGTTCCGGATTCCACCACACGTCCGCGCCGAGCGAGTGCACGCCCACGGCCATATCCTGCATGAGGCCGAGTGCCATACCGCTGTCACGGGCGGCGTTCTGCGCGGCTGTCACCTGCTCGTCGGCGATCCACTGCAGCCAGCATTCGAAATCGACCATATCGGCGTGCTCGCGCATGAGCTCCACCACTTCAGGCGAATCGCGGTTCGTGTCCTTGAACCACGTGCCTTCCCACGGCGCGCCCCACACCTGGAACGCCACCGACCATGCGGCGAACGCGCGCAGATCCGGACCCGCGGCCTCCTTGAACGCGTCGAACGCGGCCTGACGCTCGACGGAACGCGGCACGTTGTACACAAGCTGCAGCGCCTGGCGCTTGTGCCACCAAGCGGAATTGATGTCGAGCGGCTCGATACTGTCGTTGGCTGGCGAGGCTTCCGCGTGCAGACGCGCCACTTCGGCCTGGTCCGCCTCGTTGAGTTCCGCATATTCAGCGATATCCTGCGGACGGATGTACGTCACATTGAGAAGACGACGCGATTCGGGAAGATACGGCGACGGCTCCAGCGGCGGCACCGGCGCGGTGGCGTGAATCGGGTTGATAAGCATGAAATCGGCATGCGATTTCGTTGCCGCGTCGGACAGCAGCAGCTTCAGATCGCCATAGTCGCCCACGCCCCAGGATTCAGCGGAACGGATGGAATACATCTGTGCCATCCAGCCCCAACGTTGCTTTTCCGCTACTGCTGGCGGCAGTTCGATGCGTGCCGGTGCGCAGATCAGCGCGGCTTCGGCGTGCAGCGGGCCGGCATCGACGGCCAGCGTGTGGTAGCCGGCGGGAATATCGTCCGGCAGCGTCAGTTGCAGCGAGCCGTCATCTGCGTTCGAGCCCGTCAGATACGCGGTCAGATCGCCCGCATATTCCGTGCCGTCTTCCAACGTCAGCTTCAGCGCCACGTCGTTTCCTTTCGCGCGGATTGGCGTGACGGCTTCCTTGCCGATGAACTTCACGACGGTCGGCTCAACAAGTGTGTCTGCGATGCGCTGCTGGGTCGCCGCATAGGAGGCGGTGATCGCTTCGTCGCTGGATGCGTCCACGCCGAGTGCGGCCAATACGGAGACGAGCACTTCGTCGCGGATTTCCACATAGGTGCCGAGCTGGTCGATATACGACGTGGAAATGCCATTGAGCTTGGCGAGCTGGATAAGAGGCCGTGCGATGCGTTCTGCGCTTTCGGTCTGCTGGGTCTGTGTCATAGGTCCCTTCTTTCCGCGCCGTTTGTGACGGCTGACATGCTACATTGCTTGCGATTGCCGCAGCTTCGATGCTGGTGGCATTCGCACCAAAGATAACTATATCACGGTATGATATCGTTTTCAAAGCGTGTTTTGCGGTAAGAGAGTGTTGCTATATTGCGATTTTGCTCTAATTTCAGGAATATAGATAACCGGAATTGTTTTTCCATATTGACTATCGTTTGCAATACGAAGGCGCAGCGCTCCGCATTGCAAACGATTATTCCAACGGGGCATTGCTCGTCTGCTACTCGGCTTCGAGAATTGCAAAGCTTTGCAGACCTAGACGCAGCGAAGTGCCGCTAATTTCGTTTTCGCCGATGCTGAAAATCGTCCGATAACTACCATCTGGTAACTGCAAAGCTTTGCAATCGCGGCTTGGATTGACGGCTATGATCAGCTTCTGCAGGTGGGTGGAACGCTCGAAAACGAACACTCTATCGCGTTCGATTGCATGGAACGTAGCCCCCGACCGCAAGGCGTCGCATTCCCCCTTGACGTGGAGTATGGAGCGCACCGTATGCCACAGTGATTCGGCGTCGGCCTGCTGTGCGGCGACGGTCGGGGCGTCGGCGGACGGGTCGGTGGGCAGGTAGCTGCCACCGGTCACATCACCAGCCCGAGTGTCCGATTCTGCAGAATCGGACACGTGAAGTGCTCCGGATGCGTCGTTCGCACCCCACTGCATCGGTGTGCGCGAACCGGTGCGCACGTAGCCGCCTTCTTTGCCGGGCAGTGCGCGGTATCGCATGCCGATTTCGTCGCCGTAATACAGGAACGGCACGCCCGGCATCGCGAACAGCGTGCAGTATGCCAGGGCGATTTCGCGCTGCGACAGTCGCGGCGCCACGCGTGCGGTGTCGTGGTTGCAGGTGATGAAATTAAAATTTCCGTCGGCCGTTTCCGCTTCGCGCAGACGCGGCTCGTACTCGTCCAGGAATTCGCTGATCGGCGTGCCGGAATCGGCGTTGAAATAGCTCTTGTCGCCCTTGCGGCTCAACGGGTCGTCCACGTTGCGCAACAGCATGTTGTAGCCGTTGGGAACGCCGTCCCAACGCCAATCGAGATAGAAATCCATGTCGAAGCCGGCGGCCATCGACTCCTCTGGCCGTCCCCATTCCGAAACGAACGCGGCTTCGGGGAAGGCCGGGCGGATCCGGGCGAACATGTACTGCCAGGTGCGGATGGTGTAAGGCTTGCCCTCATCGTCCTTTTTGACGAGGCTGTCGGCCATATCCACGCGGAAGCCGTCTGCGCCACGGGAAAGCCAGAACCGCATGACGTCCACCATCGCGTCGCAAGTGGCCTTCGCGTCCGGACCAAGGGCTGGCTTCTGCCAGCTACGTTCGGGGTGCGCGAAACCGTAGTTGAGCGCCGGCTGGCATTTGAAGAAGTTCAAGATGTAGGTACCGTTGCGGGGCGATTCGCCGCCGATGAATGGCAGTCCGTCGCCACCGGAGATCCATGAGTCTGTCCAGATGTAGCGGTCGGAATAATTGTTTCGCTCGACCTTGCAACTGCGGTGGAACCACTCGTGTTCCTCGCTGGTGTGGCCTGGCACGAGATCGAGGATCACGTGCATGTCGCGCCGGTGGGCGGCGTCGAACAACGCAATGAGATCGTCGTTGGTGCCGTAGCGTGATGCCACCTTTTTGTAGTCGCGCACGTCGTAGCCGGCGTCTTTGAATGGCGAGTCGAAACAGGGATTGAGCCAGATCGCGTTGCATCCGAGATCCTTGATGTAGTCCAGTTTTAAAGTGATTCCGGGGATGTCTCCGATGCCGTCGCCATTGGAGTCGACGAAGGACTGTGGATAGATTTCATAAAAAATTGCGTCGGCAAGCCATTTGGGGTGGGGGTGTTTCGCGGGGGGAAGCATGAGGGTGTGTCTCCTTGATATTTCGCGGTTTGCGGTGTTTCTTTGAAACAATCATAACGCTGAATTGCAAACGTTGGCAGAAACGTGCTACACTAACAATCACTGATACATTTTTGGTGGCCCCAGTGTTGTTGGTAATCATCCAAGAACGATGATGTGAACGTATGCAGGGTTTTGGTCCGTACCATTTAACCGGAGATGTTGAGGAACACAAGGTTATGTGAGGAAAGGAAGATCAATGAAGATCGATTGGAAGAAGGCAATCGGACTTACTGCTGCCGTTTCTATGCTGGTTCCGCTCGCTGCGTGCGGTGGCTCCTCCGACGGTGGCGATAAGAACGCTTCCGGCTCCACCGAGGCCGTCACGCTGAGCGTGTGGGCCCCGCAGGAAGACCAGGCCAAGGACACCAACTGGCTGGGCAAGGTCGAAGAGAACTTCGCCAAGGCGCATCCGGAATACAATATCACGTGGAAGAATGACGTGGTCTCTGAAGGCGATGCTTCCAAGCAGGTCAGCACTGATCCGTCCGCGGCGGCCGATGTCTATATGTTCGCTTCCGATCAGTTGGGTGTTCTAATGGACGCCAAGGCCATTGGCCAGCTGGGCACCGACGCTGAGAAGCAGGTGAAGGAACAGAACGGTGACCTCGAAGTCAACTCCGTCACCGGCACCGATGGCAAGCTCTATGGCGTGCCGTACACCGACAACACGTGGTTCATGTACTACAACAAGTCCAAGATCACCGAGGATGAGGCCAAGGACTTCGATACCATCCTTTCCAAGGCCAAGGTCGCGTTCTCCCTGCAGAATTCTTGGTACATCAACGGCTTCTATGATGGCCTGAGCCTGTTCGGCGAGAAGGGCAATGATGCTGACGCAGGCATGGTCTTCCCGAAGGACGGCGCCGATATCACCTCTTATCTGGTTGATGTGGTCGCCAACCCGAACTTCTCCAACGACGATGGCGCTTCCGGCCTCGCAGCCATCAAGGATGGCTCCGCCGACGTGCTGTTCTCCGGTACCTGGTCCGCTAAGGACGTGAAGGAGGCCCTGGGTGACAACTACGCCGCCACCTCTCTGCCGACCTTCACCGTGAACGGCCAGAAGAAGCAGATGAAGTCCTTCGCCGCCACCAAGGCCGCTGCTTACAACCCGAACGCCAAGAACCCGAAGGCCGCCGCTCAGTTCGCGGCTTACCTCGGCTCCACCGAAGCTCAGAAGCTGCACTACGAGATGCGCGCCATCCCGCCGACCGACAAGTCCCTGTCCGACCTGACCACCGACGACATCGCAGCCAAGGCCCAGGCCGACACCATGGCCAACACCGCCCTCCTGCAGTCCGGTCTGTCCGGCATGAACGATTGGTGGACTCCGGCCGAAACCTTCGGCAAGGCCCTGGTCAACAAGGAAATCACCAAGGACAACGCTGCCGCCAAGTACCAGGATTGGGTCAAGCAGGCCGGTGGCAAGATCGCTGAGTGAAATCAGTAATCCTAAAAATCCAATAACTGAAGAATGCAGGTGGTTGGCACTGCCAAATCCCCCAGCCATCCTGCAGCTTTGAGAGACGCTTCGAGTCGCGGTGTCTCTCTCCACTTTGCATAGTGGCTCACTCCTCCTCCGAGCTTTGCATTCCCGGGCAAGGTTTTTAAATTCTCCTTCCCCTTGTCCGGGAGCAAAGCTTTTTTTATCTTTCAATATCCATATGAGAGGGCAGTCGAAATGACAGCAACAACTCTTTCCCCGCGGGAGATGAAGCGCCTTCGGAAGCAGGGTGCTGATTATGTTTCTCCGTCGCCTTACACGGTAAGGGCGGCGTTCCGGCGTGGTGACCTGTTCACTAAGCTTTCCGCAGTGGTGTTTGGTCTTGGCGATATCGTGCGCAAGCAGTATGTCAAGGGCACTGCCATGCTGGCGCTGGAAATCGCATACTTCGTGTTCATGGCAATCAGTGGCGTGGACTATCTTTCCAAGTTGCCGACCTTGGGCACCAATGCAGGCGGCAAGAAGCTGGTCGACGGCTTCTGGGTCTACACCGAACCTGACCGTTCCGTGGTCATCCTGTTGTACGGTGTCGCCACTCTGGTTATCACCGCTGCCTTCATCGGCCTGTGGGTCATGTCCGTGCGCTCTGCATACAAGTCCCAGGTGCTGCTCGAGGAGAACGGCAAGGCTCCGAGCTTCATGGACGATGTCCGCGAGCTGCTCGATGCCAAGGCGCACGTTCTGCTGATGTTCCTGCCCACGCTGGGCATCGTCGTGTTCACCGTGCTGCCGTTGATCTTCATGATTTCAATGGCATTCACCAGCTATGACCACAAGCACCTCGTGCTGTTCCACTGGGTCGGCTTTGAGAACTTCGCCAAGGTTTTCTCCAACAGCGGCGGCACCGTTAACGCCGTACTGTTCGGACGTGTGCTGGTGTGGACATTGGTCTGGGCCTTCTTCGCCACTTTCCTGAACTTCTTCCTCGGCATGTTCGTGGCCATGATCATCAACCGCAAGACCACCCACTTCAAGGGTTTCTGGCGTGCCTGCTTCTCCATGTCCATCGCCGTTCCGCAGTTCGTGTCTCTGCTGGTCATGCACACCATGCTCCAGCCGCAGGGTGCGGTGAACCGCATGCTGCAGACGTGGGGTTGGATTGACGGCCCGTTGCCGTTCTTCACCAACGCCACTTGGGCCCGTGTCACCGTAATCATCATCAACCTGTGGGTCGGTATCCCGTACACCATCATGCAGATCACCGGTATTCTGCAGAACATTCCGGCCGATCAGTATGAGGCGGCGAAGATCGACGGTGCCAACTGGTGGCAGATCTTTACTAAGATCACCATGCCGTACATTATCTTCGTGCTCACCCCGTATCTGATCACCACCTTCACGGGCAATGTGAACAACTTCAACGTCATTTACCTGCTGTCCGTCGGCGATCCTACGCCATTGGGCGATTCCGCAGGCTCCACTGATTTGCTTATCACCTGGCTGTACAAGCTGACCGTGGACAAGCAGGATTACAATCTCGGTGCCGTGATCGGCATCATGACCTTCGTCGTGTTGGCCATCGTTTCGCTGATCACCTACCGCAATTCCGGCTCCTATAAGAATGAGGAGGCATTCCGATGAGCAACAAGCATTCCGCAACCAAAGTGGAAAGCCACGGCCTTCTGCACGACCAGAAGATCCGCCGTATCACCGGCGACGTGTTCGCCCACTTGTTCCTGGCCATTCTGGCCGTCATCTGGCTCGTCCCAATCGTATGGGTGTTCGCGGAGTCGTTCAATAAGAACACCGCCCCGTACACCAGCTCCTTCTTCCCGAAGGAGTGGACTCTGGACAACTATAGGGTGCTGTTCACCGACCGCAACGTGTTGGACTTCCCGAAGATGTTCGGCACCACGTTCATCATCGCCTGCTTCACCTGTGCGATTTCTCTGATCTTCGTGCTCTCTGTGGCATACTGCATGAGCCGTATGCGTTTCCGTGTGCGCAAGACTTTCATGAACGTTGTGCTGATTCTTGGCATGTTCCCGGGTATCATGGCCGTCACCGCCATCTACTTCATCTTGAAGGCCTTGGGCCTGTCAAGCGGCACCATGACTACCGTGGCGTTGATTCTCGTGTACTCCGCCGGTTCCGGCGCTGGCTTCTACGTGATGAAGGGCTATATGGACACCATTCCGACCTCGCTGGACGAAGCCGCCCTGCTCGACGGTTGCACCCGTTTCCAGGTGTTCCATAAGATCATCATCCCGATCTGCAAGCCCATGATCGTCTACCAGGCCATCATCGGCTTCCTGACCCCGTGGCTCGACTTTGTCATGGCCAAGGTGATCTGCCGTACGCAATCCAACTACACCGTGGCATTGGGCCTGTGGCTCATGCTGCAGAAGGAATATATCCAGAACTGGTTTGCCCGCTTCGCCGCGGCCGCGGTCGTGATCTCCGTTCCGATCGCCATCCTGTTCATTGTGATGCAGCGCTTCTATCAGGAGTCCATGTCGGGCTCCGTGAAGGGCTAAAGAAAGGCAAAGGATATGACGCTCGTAGACAGCTTCGCACAGCCGAACACGAGCGTCGCCGAACCGTTCCCGCTGTGTCTGGAACGGCCGCTGGGTGCCGTTGTTACTGAAACCGGCACCCAGTTCGCTCTCTGGGCTCCTTCCGCACAGAAGGTGACCCTGAGACTGTTCTCGCGTGGCTCCATGGGGGAAAGCGGCGACGCTCTGATTGGACAGTACACGATGCGTCCGGAATCCGATGGTTCCTGGACGTACGATTTCGCCGACAACATGCACGGCGTGTATTACGACTTTTTGATTGAACGCGATTGCGGTTCCGTGGACCGCGTCGCCGATCCGTGGGCGCGCGGGGCCGGTGTGAACGGCCGGCGCAGCATGGTCGTGGACTTCAGCCGCACCAATCCGGATGGTTGGTACCGCGACCATATGCCGGACGTGCCGCTTGCGCAGACGGTGGTCTGGGAAACCCATGTGGGCGATTTCAGCAATGATCCCGCCGGCGGTTTCCCCGAATCGCATCGGGGCAAGTATCTGGCGTTCACCGACGACGGTACGTCTCTGGACGGGCATCCCGACTTTCCCACGGGCATCGCATATCTCAAGAAACTTGGCGTCACCGCGGTGCAGCTCATGCCGATTTACGATTTCGGTTCCGTGGACGAAGAGACCTGCGATCGCTACAACTGGGGGTACGATCCGGTCAATTACAACGTGCCGGAAGGCTCGTATTCCACCAATCCGTTCGACGGGTCGGTGCGCATCCGCGAAGTGAAGCAGATGGTGCAGGCGCTGCACAACGCCGGCATCAAAGTGATCATGGACGTGGTCTACAACCACATGTTCTCGCCCGATAATTGGTTTGAGCGGTCGGTGCCGGACTATTTCCTGCGCCGTAAGCCCAACGGCGCGCTGGCCAACGGATCCGGCTGCGGCTGCGATATGGCCACCGAACGCAAGATGTTCCGCCGGTTCATCGTGGAATCCGTGACGTTCTGGGCGCGCGAATACCACATGGACGGCTTCCGTTTCGACCTGATGGGTCTGATTGACGTGGACACCATGAACGCCGTGCGCGCCGCGCTGGACGAGATTCCCGGCCGTGGACGCGACATCCTCATGTACGGCGAACCGTGGTCCGCGGGCGCCACCGCGCCGCTGCCCAGCGACACCGTGCTGGCTGACAAGTCAGGCCTGTCGAAGCTTGACAGTCGCATCGGCCACTTCTGCGACACCACGCGAGACACCATCAAGGGCCATGTGTTCTTCTCGGACCGCCCGGGTTATGTGAACGGTGGCATGCACGAGAACGTAGCGGCTGCGCGTGAGGCCGTGGACGCGTGGCGTCGCGGCAAACATTCGGAAGGAGTGGCAGGCCAGGTCATTCAATACGTGTCCGCGCACGACGACCTCACGCTGTGGGACAAGTTGTGCGCGAGCTTTGCGGCTGGTTCGTTGGGCAGCACCGTGGCCGAAGGCGTTAACGAAAATACCGTGGATGTGCCAAAAGTCATGTATGACGCCGATTTCTCGGCGGAAGGGCTGGCCGGTGTCGGTCCGCAGATTGCGGCCGCGCTGACCGACGTGATGGACGCCAACAAGCTGGCTGTGGGTATCACGCTTACCTCCGCTGGCATCCCGTTCATGCTGTCCGGCGAGGAGTTCGCACGTACCAAATTCGGCAGCTCTGATTCTTACGATTCCGCCAAAGAGCTTAACTGGCTCGATTGGAACCGTGCATGGCAGAAGCGCGATTTGATTGAGTATTACGCGAAGTTGATTGCATTGCGCAAGTCTGATCCACAGTGGTTCGACGGCAATCGCAATATCGTCGATACGGAAGGCGACGAACTCGTGTTCCGCGTCGGCGATTATCTGATGGCCGCCAATCCAGGCAGACACGTCGGCGTTATTGACGTGGCCGTAACGGGTTTGGAACCGATTGGCGGAATACGGAGATACTGGTGTGGTCTCGGCTCGTCCGTCAGTCCGGTGGAAGGCAATGTGAGCGCAGGTGATGGCGATTATTTGATTGTTCCACCGCATACGTTTGCAATCTGGCGGTTGCAGTAATACTCTCAGTAGGGAAGCTACAAAACGGCGACCGCAAAGCTGCGGTTGCCGTAACAGATACGGCAATGGGGCAGGAAAACCAGAAAGGATACGACAGTGGGAATCGGAGCGCGCAATCCGCGGTACGAGGTGGTGTTTTTCGACCTGTACGGAACGCTGATCGACATTCGTACCGATGAGCAGAGCGAGGCCGCATGGCAGGCGCTGTACGATTGCGTGACCGAATTGGGCGCGCAGTACGAATCCGTCGACGTGATGCGCGACCAGTTCGAAAAGCTCGAAGCCCGCGAAATGGTCCACCAAGCCGACCGTGCAATCGTTCGCAACGGGTGGGACGAATTCGACATCCTGCCGGTCTACCGGTCCCTGCTCATGAATCGCAGCGAGGAAGCGGAAAAGAAACTCGCGCTACCGCAGGCCGCGCTGAAAGCCGCATGGGCGTTCCGCCAAGGCAGCACCAGCCTGTTCCGGCTGTACCCCGGCGCGCTCGACATGATCGAACAACTGCAGGACGCCGGCATGGTCGTGGCGCTGCTGAGCAACGCGCAGGCCTGCTACACACGCCCCGAACTGGAAGAGACCGGCCTTGCCGGCGTACTGGACGACGTGATCATCTCCAGTGAAGAGAAAATCCGCAAGCCCGCACGCGACCTGTACATGCTGGCGCTCGACCGTGAATTCGTCACCGCCAAGCACGCGCTCATGGTCGGCAACGACGAGCGCAACGACATCATCGGCGCCAATTCCGCCGGCCTCGACGCGGCATACTTCCGCACGGAAATTTCACCGGCGGACGACCCGGACGTTTCGGCACATGCGGTATGTTCGTTTACCGGAGCCGACTACGACGGGCTGCTGAAATTCGTGCTGGACGCATAAGGCGCGCGGTGGGCGCTGAGCTTAAATCGCATGGGACGTGCGGGAAGCCGCTGTGGCGTGCGGGAAAGTCGCAAGTCGTAAAAGGCATACGTGCGTAAGGCGTGCGTAAGGTGCACGTGCCACGTGCGACGCGCGGAAAAATCGCAATAGGAGGACATATGGAAGGCTATGCCGAGCAGGGAGCTCGAACCGATTCGACCGACCAAATCGGATTCGGCGGCGCTCGCCGCAACAGGAAAAAACGTCGCGGACTGACGGTGTTCCAACTTAAGGTCATCGGCGCGGTGGCGTTGGCCTTGTCCTCCGGCAGCACCACCATCGTGCCGCTGTTCTTCGGCTCCGATACCAACAATATGACGTCGCTGACGGCGATGGTCCTGAGCGAAGTGGTGTCCTGGTTCGCCATTCCGATCTACGCGTGGCTGCTGGTGCAGGGTTTCCGTGAAACGCACAGCCGGGTCGCGTACGGCCTGCAGCTGTTCATTCTCGCCGTGGTGTGCGAGGTGCCGTACGACCTCGCCACATCGCATAAGGCTTTCGACCTGGGCTCGCAGAATCCCGTTTTCGGCCTGTTCGTTGCGTTTGTTGTGCTTGCCGCGCTCGACTGGGTGGCGTCGCGCTATCAGAAGGCCATGAAGGTGCTGTTGTCGGTCGGACTGGTGGTGATTGGTCTGCTGTGGGACCTGCTGCTGCGTATCGGCCTACGCCAGCACATGATGAGCATCGGTTCGGTGACGCTTGGCTTCGTGCTGATTTTCGCTCTGATGCGCCAGTATGAGAATTCGATGATGTTCACAGCCGGCCTGTTCGGCGCCGTGATGATGATCGCGCCGGGCGTGGGCGTGGCGTTCGTGCACTACTACAACGGCAAGCTGGGCTATAAGCATCAGTGGACGAAATGGGCTTTTTACGCGGTTTACCCGGTTATTTTGATAATTTGTGCGATTTGTGCAACACTGGCGTGATTTTTGACAACGTTCGCAGTATGATAGAAACAGATTGAGAGAGCATCGCCGCTCAAGCGAGTGTTTCCAAGGCTGGGAACGTTTGTGATTATGATGCAGAAACCGCAAAGGGGTTGAGAGATGGATAGAGCAGGCATTCGCGAGGTGGCCAAGGCCGCGGGTGTGTCGATTTCCACGGTATCGCGCGCGTTCACGCGGCCGGAACTGGTGTCCGAACGTACGCGCCGCAAGGTGCTGGAAACGGCGGACAAGCTTGATTTCAACATCTCACGTTCCGCGACATCGTTGAAATCGGGTCAATCGTACCGTGTGGCGATGCTGATGAATGAAGAGATCACTAGCTGGTTCAATACGGAAGTGTTCGCTGGAATCGAATCCGTCATGCATAATGCCGGGTATGACGTATCGCTGTTCCAGCACGTCGACACCGCCGAAAACCGCCGCGACTTCTTCACGAATCTGCCGGTCCGCCGCAACGTGGACGCAGTATTCGTGACATCGTTCGGCGTGGAGCCGAAGGAAATCCAGCAGCTCAAGCGCATCCACGTACCGATTATTGGCATCAATACGCCGACGCAAAACGGCTTCGACGCCACCATCTCCATCGACGATGAGGACGGCATGTTCACCGCCGCCCAGCATCTGATCAATCTGGGGCACAAGAATATCGTGTACGTGTGCTCCGATGCGGTCGATTCCATTAATTCCTCCATCGATGCGCGAGGACAGGGCTTCATCCGCGCCTGCAAGACGATGGGGGCCTCCCATGACTTCAAGTGGCGCGTCGTCTCTGTGCCGCGTGGCAAGACCTTCGCCGACTCGGCGTTGACCGCGCTGCTTGCGTTGGACGAGTTCCCGGACGCGATCTGCTGCCAGATGGATATGATGGCGATTCCGCTGGTGTTGCGTTTGGAACGTTACGGCCACCACACGCCGAGTGACTATTCGATTATCGGCTTCGACGATTCGCCGTACGCCGACACTGTGAACCTGACCACCATGCGCCAGGATCCGTATGCGATGGGTCGCGCGGCCGCACAAAAGGCCATGAAGCTTATCGAAGGCAAGCCGCTTGAGAACGCGCATGAGATTGTGCGCGCCCAGCTCGTACTACGCGGCACCGATTCCGTGTACGGCACTGGCCGCTGAGAGCCGAGTCTCATTACCCTTCCGCAGCCCGTCAATGCCGACGGGCTGATTGTGATGGCCTGGGGTGGATTGATAAGGGATACCCCCACTGTAGTCACGGTGTGTGGCATACGTTTTCAGGAAAAAAAATGAAACAATTTGCAGTGATGTGTTTCATGACACGCCAATCGGGGGCTGATGAATGATGAATTTCATTCAATGATCAGCATGTGTTTTTTGATTTTGCAATCGTTGACAAACCGTTGAATATCAGGCTTTAAAGCGTTGTCCCCGTGAGAGGGGACGAAAAAACGTATCGGGGGAGGGGGTGTGGGTTCTTTCTGTTTCATTTTGTTTTCATAACTGCAAAGGTTATCATAGTAAACCGTAGGTCAGAGAAAAAGGGAAAACAGAGGTTTCCGGCTGTGTTGCCGGAGATGGGAACAGCGCAGAAGCTATACGTAAAACAGAAGTGATAACGGCATTATGCAAAGGATATCAACCCTCGAGTTGAGGGACTCAGAAGGGTGAACACTTTGCGGATAGGGGACAAGATGAGGCAATGGCGTAATGGTGTCGGCAACGCACCACGACACTATGCAGGAACGCGATCGGCAACCGGTCGCGTGCTTTCGCGTACCCGCTCCCTGACCGCCGCCATAGCGGTAGCCATGATGGCCACCGTCGCCGTCACTTCCCTCATTCCCACCTATAATGCCAAAGCTGACGAAAGTCGCAAGGACGGCGCAATCTGCACACCTACCACAGAACCGTTAGGCGATCAGACCTCCGGCAGCGGTAACGATGAAGGTATCGCTACTTTCGTTGGCGGTGACATGTATGTAGGTGGCAAGAAGTCGGGCATTACTTCTGCCAATAACAACAATGCGCCTGAGGGTTCTTACGCTGTTGAGGCCGAAGGCTTGACCGCTGTGAACGGAAAGCTTTTGCTTCATCCAATGAAGCAGGCTTGGAACATCTGGAATAAGGATGGCTCATTCAATCGTTCGCGTGGTTTTCGTTGGGGCATCGTCGGTTTTGGTTCGCAGTTCCGTCCAAAGGACGGCTCGACCGTGCTTTCGGTCGGTGGCAATAGCACCAATTCCGAGTTGAATTGGTTCGGTGGTGCTCAGGGCTGGACGGATGACGCTAATCAGGGATCCAGCTGGCTTGGAACCGGAGCGGGGAATGGCGCTACCGGCGAGACGAATGGCCATAACTTTAGCGCGAACATTGCTGGTAATCAGACCACAGTGCAAAGCCGCAACACTTGGACGAACGGTGAACAGTATTCCGTATATGCCATGGGCGGCAACGGCAAAGTCAACTGGAATCACAGCAACACCGTTATTTCCGGAGTGAAGAATCCTTCGACGGGTTCGGATTACACGTATTCCGACTATAAGAATTATGTGGCTACGCTGTCCGGCAAGCTCGCGAAGATTTCTTCCAGCAACACTGTTGCGAAAGGCAATGAGGATAATTACACAGGTTCTCGTTACTCGTACAGCTACAACACCTACGAACACAACGTCTATCGGTTCGATATTCAGAACAATTCCAGGCAGACGGAAATCACGCTGACTGGCAACGGCAAAGACGAGTTGCAGGTGTTCAATTTGGACGCATCAAGGCTGAATAACATTGGTGATGCCGGCGTGGTGTTCAACTTCAAGAACATTTCCGACAATGCTTCGGTTGCCGTCAATATCAATGGTAATGGCAACGATGTGAAGTTCCGCAATGGCTGGCAGTTCAAATGGAACGACATTGATATCTCCGACGGCTACGTCATGATGAATTCGACGGGCACAAACCGCTACAACAATACGCATGGGCAGGAGTACGTCAAGCGCGCAAGCCAGCTGATGTGGAACTTCTATAACACCAATACCCTTACGATTCTTGGTGGTAAGGGGTCGGGGCGCATCAACACCGGCTGGTACAAGGATCAGAACCATGGTGATAAGGAAGACTGGTACAACGTCAACGTAACCGATGATCCGTCTGCCGCATGGATGGGTTCCGTTATGGTAACGGGCAACGATTCCGGTGCTGCAGGTAACTTCCAGTCGCATGTTTCCACCAACGGTCGTGTGTGGACTACCGGCGATTTCGAAATGTACAACAAGGATGTTGTTACCACAGGCAACGGTAATTTTGTCAACTCCGAAGGTAAATATTCCACCTCTGCAGTGGATATGGACCAGGAACGGCATAACCTGTCTTGGTACGGGCAGATGACCACCTCCTGCGCCGCGATCAAGTGGGATAAGGTCGATGCCGAGGGCAAGACGCTGAAGGGTACTTCGTGGACCGTGTACGGCACGAGGAATAATGCCATGAATGGCACGAACTCCATCACCACGGTTGCTGATGGCGGCTGGAATGATGCGGATGATGCGGATAACGGTAGCGTCACCCTGGGTAGCTTGGCGAAGAACGCCACATATTATGTGAGGGAAAGCGGCACTGGCAGCAGCCAGTATGCGTTGAACACGAACATCTATCGCATCGTCACGCACGACAGTACGGATACTGTTTCAACCATCGACAAGGTGTACGATGCCGACGGCACTGAAATCACCGATGACACCGCCAAGCAGCTGAACAATGGCGCTATTGTCAACAAGAATTCAGGTACGTCCATCGCATGGTCGAAGGTCGATGGCACTGACGGAAGCACGTTGCTCGCGGGTTCCACTTGGGAATTGACCAAGAAGGGCGATCCCGACCAGTCGTGGACCATTACGGACGATGATTCAGGCAGCGAGGTTGCGGGCATCAAGGTCACGGTTAATGGGCAGGAAGTCACTTCGTGGCGCTTTACCAATTCGACTCCTGCAAGCATCACCTACGTTGCCGTGGATAAGGATGGCAAGGAGCTCGCCACGAAGGTGCAGTGGAGGTCCGAGGATCCGGCCATTGCCACCATTGCCAATAATGGCACGCAGCTGCAGCCGAACAGCAGCGGCTTCACGAACATCGTGTTCACGGCAGGCGACAAGACCGTGACATTCCCCGTTACGGTAAGCGGTGTAACCGTGGAAAGCTCCGTGAGCATCGGTAACTATACCGAAGGCCAGAAAATCAGCCTGGAACAAGGTAAGACCATGACGCTGACGGCTACCGTGGCACCTGAAGGCAACACGGTGAACTGGTCTTCGAGCAATACGGATGAGGTTTCCGTAAGCCCCTCAACCGGTACTGCTGTTACGGTAACCGCTAAGAACGCGACTTCAGGCTATGTGACCATCACTGCCACCGAGCAGCGTAGCCAGAAGAAAGCCACCCTGAAAATTAAGGTGACAAAGCCTGCTGCGACCACCACCACTGTGTATTTCAAGATGCAGGATGACTTCAACCAAAATAACGGTCAGAAGCTATTTCTGGAATGGAAGTACGCCAATGGAAGTTGGCCTGCAGACAAGGGCGATCAACCGAACCGAAAGCAAATGACCACCGCAAGTGGGTGTGGCGAATACGTCTCCTACACCATCAATTCGGTGATGCCATCTGATGCCATCTTCCGAATTCGCAGGGATAAGGCTAACTGGACCACTCCTCAATCCTTCTATCGCCCGAATACCGATGGCGGATACTCGTTCAACGGTGGAGACGTGGTGACGCTGGAAAGCAACACTAACGTGTATTACAGCGCACCTTCCGGCTGCACGGTGACCAGCGCATATGTGGAGAATCGCTCCCATCGTTCCACGGTGAAGAACGCGGTGTTCTATGACCAGCCGGTGGTCCGCGCTATTACCAATACGACTGCCAAGGCAGCTGACACGCGGCAGGATGAGGATCCGAAGGGCGGCCAGTTCAAGGTGTCCGACCTTACGGATGGCACCTACACGCTGAAGGAAACCAGCGCCCCGAACGGTTTCGATGTCAGTAAGACGAAGACTTACACCATCGTTATTGAGAATGGGCAAGTCACGAGTTCCGGTCTTCCTAGCGCGGGCAACATTGAGAACTCGCGTCTTACCGGTACGGTGAACTGGAAGAAAACCGACGAGACTGACACCAGCAAGCTGCTGGCCGGTTCCGAATGGAAGCTGTACAAGACTAGGAACTTCTCGTGGGATAACGGCAACGCGGTTTATACCGAGACCGGCAGTGCTGATCCGGTCGCAACCATCAAGGATTGCGTGAACAGCAGCGAGAAGACCTGCTCCGCGCAGACGGGACAGTACACGGATCGTGACGGCGAAGCCGGCAAGTTCTCCATCGTCGGCCTTGAGTGGGGCGAATACCAGTTGGTCGAGTCCAAGGCTCCTGACGGGTACAACATCGATACGACTCCGCACGTGTTCCGCATCGGGCCGGCCGAAGGCGCGAACGTGAAGGGCGAGTGGTATACGTCTTCCGGTTTCAAGCCGGAGACTACCGCCGGCTATCAGAAGTCTGCCGCATTCACCGTTGACGGTGGTTCCATTACCAACACCCCCGGCGTCGTTCTGCCTGGTACAGGCGGCGAGGGAGTAAACAAGATGTACGCTGCGGGATTCCTCGCAGTGGCGATTGCCGTGGCCGGTCTGGCCTTGAGCCTCAGGAGGCGGCAATGATGGAAGCGTCTAGGAGAAGGGGGAGTGGTCCGTAGCGTAGCGAACTCGCTGCCCTCTAGGCAATAACTGAATACGAATAACTCAAGATTCCAAAAATTTCAAACAAGAAAGAAAGGGAGAACAATGAACAAGGTTCTCAAAGGCCTCGTAGCCGTGGCAGCCACCGCGGCAATGGCCGTCGCCGGTTTCGCCGGTGCCTCCACCGCAACCGCCGAGGAGTCTACCTCTGCGAAGTATCAGATCACTGTCCCCGAGACTGATACTCACACCTATGATGCATACCAGATCTTCAAGGGCGATCTGAATGATGCTGGAACAGTGCTCAGCAATATCACTGCTGGTTCCGACTTCAAGGAAAAGAATGCGGCCGGCACTGACGGTGCTAATCTGACTGCTGCTCAGGCTGCCGAACAGATTGCTACTGGTATATATGCGGATGACACTGCCAAGCTGGCGGCAATTCAGGCTTTCGCCAAGCTGTCCACTGTGTATGGCTCCGTTTCTAAGGACAGCCCGCTGTCTGCCGTACCGGGCTACTACCTGTTCAAGGACAAGGATTCCACTGCAGACAAGAATGATGCAGCCACGCTGTTCATCGTCAAGGTTGTTGGTAATCAGGAAATCGAGCGTAAGGCCGATCAGCCTTCTGTCGAAAAGAAGGTCCAGGATACCAACGATTCCGATGGAACCACTTCCGGTTGGCAGGATTCCGCCGACTATGATGTGACCGACGAGGTTCCGTTCCAGCTGACCGCCACTCTGCCGACCGACGCCGCTGATTTTGCGGCATATAAGACCTACAAGCTGGTGTTCCACGATAGCCAGTCCGAAGGTCTGACTTTCAACAATGACATCACTGTCAAGTACGGCGATAAGGTCGTTTCCTCCGGTTCCTACACTGTTGATACCACTGGTCTTAACGAAGGTGAAACCTTCCGCGTCACCATCAACGATGTGAAGACCGTCAAGGATACGGATGGTCAGCCGATTGCTGTTACTGCAGGCGGCAAGTTCACTGTTGCATATTCTTCCACTCTGAACGAAAAGTCCATTATCGGCGCTCAGGGCAACCCGAACAAGGTCTCGCTGGAATACTCCAACAACCCGAACGTGGGTGGCGAAGGCGAAACCGGTAAGACTCCGGAAGATACCGTCATCGTTTTCACCTACCAGCTGGATGTCAACAAGAACTTCAACGCTACTGTCAACGACAACGATCTGCCTGAGTTCACCCTCTACAAGAAGGTTGGCGCTTCTGACGACTACACCAAGAAAGTCGCTAAGGTCAAGGTTGTCAAGAACTCTGATGGCAAGTACGTCGCTTCCTTCCCGCGCGTGGACGACGGCCTGTACAAGCTCGTCGAGACCAAGGTGCCGGACGGCTTCAACAAGGCAGACGATACCTACCTTGAAATCAAGGCTACCCATGATGAGACGGCTGAGAGCCCGGCTCTGAAGAACCTGACTATCACTGTCAAGAATGTGGAGACTAAGGGTGACACCGCCACTGGTACCGTTGCCACTAGCGTCGTGAACAAGAAGGGCTCCAACCTCCCGTCCACCGGTGGCATGGGCACCGTGCTGCTGTACGTGGCTGGTATCGCCGTGTTCGTGCTTGCTGGCGCGACCCTGGTGATGGCTCTGCGTCGTCGCAACGCCTGATCCTCCGGATTCCATAAGAATCTGAAGTAACCATGCGAAACCCGTGAGCCGCGTTGACGCAAGTCAGCAGCGGCTCACGGGAATCGCAATACATAATTTAAAAACTAAAAGTTAAATAATAACTGAACCCACATATGCTGGGCTGGACCACCTCAATCCCTTGTACACTGCCTAATTTTCTTGAGTATCCAGCCTGGCTCCATATATTTTCCGGTTTGCCGTTGGGGGCGAATCAAACATGCTTACTTTCCAATCCACAGAAGAGGGGTCGGCAATGAAGGAACGCACGATCGCAAGCCGCGTCATCGCCGCATGCTGCGCAATCGCCGCCACATTCGCCGCGGCAGCCTGTGCATTCACTACTCGCGATGCCGTCGCGGCGCCAACAACAGACTCTGCCAGCGGCAGCATCGCCATTTCGTACCACCATAAGAGCTCGGACTCCGAAACTGGCGACGATTCTACCAACTTCGCCATTTCGGACGCCAGCTTCAACCTCTACAAAGTCGGGCAGATCCCGGCAAGCGGCGGCGCCACCTTCGAGCCCGTCGCACCGTTCACCGACTCCACCGCCTACCCCGTCGACTGGTCGAAGATGACCGGCAAGGACGCGCAGGTGTGGCGAGACATGGCCAACACGCTCGCCGGGCTCATCGCGGTGAACAAGCCCGACGCCACGGCAACCGGTGTCACCAACGCTTCCGGACACCTGACCTTCACCGGACTGTCCGACGGCTTGTACCTGGCCGTGTCCGACAGTGTTGACGTGAAGGTCGCCAACGCTGTCGGAAAGAACCAGACATGGACGTGCTCTTCCGGCAGCATGCTCGTCGCAGTGCCCGAAGACGGCGTCTCCGGCGGGTCGCGTGTGCTGAGTATCGAACCGAAAACCGAATGTGTGGCGCAACCGCCGAAAACCGTGGAACGCACCGTGCGCAAAATCTGGAATGACCGGAACAATTCTGACGGCAAGCGCCCCGAATCCATCACCGTGAAACTCCTGTGCGACGGCGAGCCCGTGGAAAACGTGAAACTGAACGAGTCCAACAAGTGGACGCACACGTGGACGGATCTCGACGCGGACCACGAATGGACCGTGGTCGAAGCGGCGGTGCCCGACGGCTACACCACCATCTCCGATGTGGAAGGCGACTCCACTGAAATCACCAACACGCACACGCCACCCACCACGCCGGACCAGCCGCACACCGGCGCCGACGTGCAGCAGGCCGCTTGGATTGCCGTGGCCATCTTGGGCGCGGGTTTGGTGCTGCTGATCGTTGCCAAGACGGCTTTGCGGAAGCGGGCGTAGCATAAATAACGTGACGGATGAATCGGACGCCAAGCCAGCTGCGCAAGTCGAATTGGATGCGCAGGTTAAACCGGGTGCGCAGGTTAAACCGGCTGCCAAGCATAAGAAATCGAATGCGCTGCTCAATGTGATGATTGCCATTTCCGCAATCGCCATGATCGGTGCGCTGGGTCTCATCGCGTATCCGACATTCAGCGACTGGTGGAACCGCATGCACCAGTCATACGCCGTGGCAGGCTACGTGGAACAGACCAAAGACATGTCCGGCGCCGAACGCAAGGCCATGCTGAAAGCGGCGCACGAATACAATGAACGGCTCGCCGCGAACGGCGATCGGTGGCACATGACCGACGCGCAGAAGCGCGAATATGATGAAACGCTCGACGTGACCGGCACCGGCATCATGGGATACGTGACCATCCCGCGCATCAAAGTGAAACTGCCCGTCTATCACGGCACCAGCGACGGCGTACTGCAAATCGCCGCCGGACATTTGGCCGGAACCTCGCTGCCCGTAGGCGGAGCGACCACGCACGCGGTGGTCTCCGGACACACCGGACTGCCATCCGCGCGACTGCTCACCGGCCTCGACGAACTGAAAAAAGGCGACACGTTCGCCTTCCACGTGCTCGACGAAACCTACACGTACCAAGTGGACCAGATCTCAGTGGTGCTGCCGAGCGAAATCAGCAAGCTGAATATTGAGTCCGGGGCCGATTACGCGACGCTGATCACGTGCACGCCGTACGGTGTCAACTCACACAGGCTGCTCGTGCGCGGGCACCGGATTCCGAATCCGAAAGTGCCAGACAAGACGCAATACGACGAGCCGGGCGAAATGACAGCCGTGGCGGCTGCGGTGATCGGACTGCTCGTGTTTGTGGCTGGCTGCGCTTTTGTGGGGCTCGCGCGGCTATGGCGACGCTCCTGGATTGTGCGGCACGGGTTGTGCGCCGGGGCCGGCGCGCGCCATTCGTCTGGTGTTCGGGGGTAGTGTCTAGCCTAGCGCCGCCGCAGGCCGGTGACATCGCTTCTCCGGTGTGCGGGGGTGTGCGTCTGGTCGTGCTTGGTATGTGGTGCGTGGTGTTTGTGTGCTTGTGGTACGTGTTGCGTTTCAGTGTGTGTACTTGTGTTTGCGTGCGTGTGCATGTCTGATGTTGCGCAGGGGTGTTGTTGCGGTGCGCATATGGCCTGAATCGTGCTGAAGCATGGGTTGTGAGCGGATGGGGGTATTATTCGGCCTGTTTCGGACGCTTTTGATGCCCCTTTTCGCTCATGACTTGCGATTTTGCCGGTCCGCGCGCGGTCGTGTGCGTACGGGGGTGCGGGCAATGGGACTTGCGTGGTTGTAGGCGTGCGGGTGTGCCGGTGTAGGCGTGGGTGTAGGCGCGCGGGTGTGCCGGTGTAGGCGTGGGTGTAGGCGCGCGGTCGTGGTTTTGGCTGGATATCTGGCTTATAGATGGCGGATTTGGCCGGGCGTCCGGTGGTATCTCGCTTATAGGTGGCGGGTCGGTTTGGGCAATAGGTCGTTAGGGGGTAGCATGCATGCCCCCTAGATGTCTTGTTTCCGCAAGGGGCCGCCATCTATAAGCGAGATACCATCCGTCGATCCCGCGAATCCGCCATCTATAAGCGAGAAAGCGCGTGAACCGGGCGCTGCGGCGGCGAAATCGCAAAATTATGGAATCGGCTGATTGCTGCGCGCGGCAGGTGGGTAGTATCGGGCGCGGAAGACGTGGAAGGAGCTGCCATGTGTGATGAAGGGGAAACTGCGGATCGGGCGGATGCCGTACGGACGGAATCGCAAAAGATGGAATCGCGAGCGGGGGAGACGGCGCTTGACGGGTCGGCGCGCAGCATCATCGTGCTGATTGTGGTCGGCATGTTGGTGGGCGTGCTGTCGGGCACGTTCGGCATCGGCGGCGGCACGGTGATCGTGCCCGCGCTCGTCTGGCTCGGTCTGTCGCAACGCAACGCGGCCGCCACGTCCACGCTGGCGATCGTGCCGACCTCCATTTCCGGCGTCATTTCGTACGCGACCGGCGGGCACGTCGACTGGCTCGCCGCAGCTCTGCTGTTCTGCGGCATGTTCGTAGGCGGACAGGTCGGCAGTTGGTTGCTCTCGCGGTTGCCGGAATTGGCGTTGCGGTGGATTTTTGTGGTGTTTCTTGTTTTTGTGGTGGTCGACCAGGTGAGTTTCGTGCCGTCACGCGACCACCAGATCGCCATGACGGTGGCGACCGGTGTCTGCCTGGCGCTACTGGGTGTGGTCATCGGCATGCTGGCGGGATTGCTGGGTATTGGTGGCGGCGCGCTGGCGGTGCCGGCGTTGTCGATTCTGTTCGGCGCATCCGACCTGATCGCGCGTGGCACCTCGCTGCTGGCCATGTTCCCGAATTCGATCACGACCAGTGTGGCGAATATGAAGCGCAATCTGGTGCATGTGAAGGCCGCGCTGATCATCGGGTTGGTGGCGGCTGTGACCGCGCCGCTCGGCACGTGGATTGCGGGGGAGGTTTCGCCGCGAGTTGGGGCGATTATGTTCGCCTGCTATCTGTGCGTGCTGCTGGTGCGGTCCGTGTTCGTGGCCGTAAAGGCCACGCGCGCGGCGCGGGTTGCGCGGGGCTGAGTGGCGCGGGCATTTTTCCCAGTGGCTGGATGATTTAGTCGCGTGAGTGGTGCGTCAGAGGTGGTTTTTATCCAGTCACTGGGATTTTTGGCGTGTGAGTGGGGTCTGAGAGGTTGGATTTATCCAGCCAGTGGGGGATTTTGGCTTGTGGGGTGCGGTGGGGGTGTTGTTTGACGGAATATGGCGATTTTATTGGCCGTATTCCCCCTGTTCATGCGGTGGATATGTTGCGGTCATCATATGGCGATGAGTGTTCATCTGCCGTTCTTCTGTAGTGCGGTGTGCGTTGGCTTGCGGCGCATAGCGTGGGCGGTGGCATCGAAAGATCCAAGCAATGCAGCCGCGGAAAGGTTCCGCGCAGCCGGAAAACATGGTCGAAACGGGCGTTACCTAACGGGCGCAACCGAAACGGCAGGTTGGACGGCACGGAAGAAACTGCATGGAAGAAAGAAGAAACATGAGCAAGCACAAGGCTCTCACGGGCGCAATCGCAGCACTCGCCTCCGTCGCAACGCTCGGCGCGCTCGCCGCACCGGCGCTCGCAGCTGACACCACCTACAGCCCCAACGGCAAGCCGGTCGCGGAACTCGCCAAGCATGGCGGCGCGCAGCGCATCGCCACCATCGGCAACAAGAACGCGAAGAACGTCATCCTGTTCCTCGGCGACGGCATGGGCGATTCGGAAATCACCGTCGCCCGTGACTATCTGAAGGGCGCCAACGGCCACTTCGACGGACTTGACGCGGTCGGCCAGCCGAGCGCGCTTGACGACGTGCAGGCGGGCACCGGCCAGTACACGACCTTCTCGGTCGGCAACGGCAGCAAGGACAGCGCTGTCGGCAAGGATGGCGACGGCAAGCTGGTCGCCAACCCCAATCCGGGCAAGCTTACCCCCGTAACCGATTCCTCCGCATCCGGTTCCGCATGGGCCACCGGCACCAAGACCTACAACAACGCCGTTGACGTTGATATTTACGGCAATCCGCAGCTGAACCTCTTCGAGCTGGCCAAGGCGGCCGGCAAAGCCACCGGCAATGTGACCACCGCCGAAATCCAGGATGCTACCCCGGCCGTGCTGGAATCGCATTCGTCCGAACGTGCCTGCTACGGCCCACAGGGCAAGACCGACGGCACGTCCAACAATGCCTCCAAGCAGTGCCTCATCAACCAGCTTAAGGAAAACGGCGGCATCGGCTCCATCTCCGAGCAGCTGCTCGACACCCGCGCCGACGTAACCATCGGCGGTGGTTCCAAGTACTTCCGTCAGACCGTGCAGGGCGGTGAATACAAGGGCAAGACTGTGTGGGAGCAGGCCAAGGAAATGGGCTTCCAGACCGTCGAGAACGATCCGGCCGCGATGAACGCCCTGCAGTACAAGGACGGCCAGCCAGTGCTCGCCCTGATGAGTGACGGCAACATGCCGACCAAGTTCAACCCGTCCAAGGCCACCGACAAGGATCCAGCTAAGGACGCCAACCCGACCGTGTGCACCCCGAACGCCGACTGGCTCGGCAATCAGGGCTCCTCGCTCAAGGACATGACCAAGAAGGCGCTCGATTTGCTGAATGACAACCCGAACGGCCAGAAGAACGGCTTCTTCCTGCAGGTCGAGGGCGCCTCGATCGATAAGCAGGACCACGCAGGCAATGCCTGCGGCCAGATTGGCGAGACCGACGACTTCGACCAGGCCATTGCCTACGCCATGCAGAACGTGGACCTCACGAACACGCTGGTGATCGTCACCGCCGACCACGCGCACACCTCCCAGATCCTCAACGCCCAGCCGGCTTACGCACTGTCCACCGTGCTGAAGACCGCTGATGGCAACAACATGGTCGTCTCCTACGGCACCGCCCAGGACGATTCTCGCGATGCAGACGGCGGCTACAACGGCGGCGACATGGAGCACACCGGCACCCAGCTGCGTATCGCGGCTTCCGGCCCTGGCGCACAGCGCGTCATCGGCCTGACCGACCAGACCGACAACTTCTACACCATCGCTGGCGCTCTGGGACTGGCCACTTCCACCGAATCGCAGAAGGCACTGTCTGACAACGGCACTGTGAAGGTCTCTGCTGCCGACGGTAAGTTCACCGCGGACGTCGATGGCTTCAACGGCGACGCTGTGCTCAGCTACGAGCTGAAGGACAAGAACGACAAGACCGTGGCCGCGTCCGATTCCTCCACTCCGCTCTCCGGCGTGCGCGTCAAGACCGCACAGACCACTCCGATCGCGCTGGACGGCGTCACCGAAGGTTCCGAATACAAGCTCACCGTCACCGGCCGCCAGTCCGGCAAGGCCGTGACCGTCGACTTCCAGGCTCCGGCCGCCAACTCCGCCGATAAGAACAACGGCAAGCCGGGCGCTGGCAACGCTGACAAGAACGGCGTGATCGCTTCCGGCAAGGTCAACAACGATACGAAGGCCGGCCCGTTTGGCGCCGCACTGCTCGGCAAGACCGGCACCGCTGTGCTGGCTGCGGCTGTTGCGATCGCCATGCTGGTTGCCGTCGCGATGCTCATCAAGACCGCGAAGGCCGCCAAGAACGACCGCTGATTGGCTGAATAACCTCCGATAATCCCCGAAACCGCCGCCGCTGAGATGCTCCCCAGCGCCGGCGGTTTTGGGTTTTGCGCAAAGTTGAGTGAGGTGTGCTCAAGAATTTTTGCGATTTCGGGAATAATAACTTGCGATTCAAAGTTGAGTGGTGTAGGCTCAAGTTTTGGAAAGTTCGAGAGACGGCAAACCGAAACTCGGGCGAAAGAACGAACAGAACAGAAAACGCATAGCGAACCTATCTACAAAGGAGACAAGTTATGGGACGCGCAGTTGGCATTGATCTGGGTACTACCAATTCCTGCATCGCAACGCTTGAAGGTGGCCAGCCCACCGTTATCGTGAACGCCGAAGGCGCTCGCACCACACCGTCGGTCGTGGCATTCAGCAAGTCCGGCGAGATTCTGGTCGGCGAAGTCGCCAAGCGCCAGGCCGTCACCAACGTCGACCGCACCATCAGCTCCGTCAAGCGCCACATGGGCACCGACTGGACCGTTGAGATCGACGGCAAGAAGTGGACCCCGCAGGAGATTTCCGCCCAGGTCCTGATGAAGCTGAAGCGCGACGCCGAAGCCTACCTTGGCGAACCGGTCACCGACGCCGTCATCACCTGCCCGGCATACTTCAACGATGCCCAGCGTCAGGCCACCAAGGACGCCGGCACCATCGCGGGCCTGAACGTCCTGCGTATCATCAACGAGCCGACCGCTGCGGCACTGGCTTACGGCCTTGAGAAGGGCAAGGAAGACGAGCGCATCCTGGTCTTCGATCTCGGCGGCGGCACCTTCGATGTGTCTCTGCTGGAAATCGGCAAGGACGACGACGGCTTCTCCACCATTCAGGTGCAGGCCACCAACGGCGACAACCACCTGGGCGGCGACGATTGGGATCAGAAGATCATCGACTGGCTCGTCGGCGAAGTCAAGAACAAGTACGGCGTTGACCTGAGCAAGGACAAGATCGCCCTGCAGCGTCTGAAGGAAGCCGCCGAGCAGGCCAAGAAGGAACTGTCCAGCTCCACCAGCACCTCCATCTCCATGCAGTACCTGGCCATGACCCCTGACGGCACTCCGGTGCATCTGGACGAGACCCTGACCCGTGCCCACTTCGAGGAAATGACCTCCGACCTGCTGGGCCGCTGCCGCACCCCGTTCAACAACGTGCTGCGCGACGCTGGCATCGGCGTCTCCGACATCGACCACGTGGTCCTCGTCGGTGGCTCCACCCGTATGCCGGCCGTCAAGGAGCTCGTCAAGGAGCTCACCGGCGGTAAGGAAGCCAACCAGTCCGTGAACCCGGATGAAGTCGTGGCCGTCGGCGCAGCCGTGCAGTCCGGCGTCATCAAGGGCGACCGTAAGGACGTCCTGCTTATCGACGTGACCCCGCTGTCCCTCGGCATCGAAACCAAGGGTGGCATCATGACCAAGCTGATCGAGCGCAACACCGCCATCCCGACGAAGCGTTCCGAAGTCTTCTCCACCGCTGAAGACAACCAGCCGTCCGTGCTCATCCAGGTCTACCAGGGCGAGCGTGAGTTCGCTCGCGACAACAAGCCGCTGGGCACCTTCGAACTGACCGGCATCGCTCCGGCTCCGCGTGGCGTCCCGCAGATCGAAGTCACCTTCGATATCGACGCCAACGGCATCGTGCACGTGTCCGCCAAGGACAAGGGCACCGGCAAGGAACAGTCCATGACCATCACCGGTGGTTCCGGCCTGCCGAAGGACGAGATCGACCGCATGGTCAAGGAAGCCGAAGCCCACGAGGCCGAGGACAAGAAGCGTAAGGAAGACGCCGAGACCCGCAACCAGGCCGAGTCCTTCGCCTATCAGACCGAGAAGCTCGTCAATGACAACAAGGACAAGCTCTCCGACGATGTGGCCAAGGAAGTCACCGACAAGGTCAACGAGCTCAAGGAAGCCCTGAAGGGTGAGGACATCGAGAAGATCAAGTCCGCCCAGAGCGAGCTGATGACCTCCGCCCAGAAGATCGGCCAGGCCCTCTACGCACAGCAGGGTGCCGCCGACGCCGCCGGTGCGGCCGGCGCTGCTGGCGCAGGCGCTGCTGGCTCCGCTTCCAACGGCTCCGACGACGACGTGGTTGACGCTGAAGTCGTGGACGATGACGACAAGGACAACAAGTAATCATGTCCGATTTCAACAAGGACGAGTACCTGAACGACCTGCCCGACATGGATGACCTGTCCGGGCAGGCCGCCCCGGCCGCCGCTTCCGCTGCTGACGGCGCTTCCGCCGATTCCGCCGCTGCCGCCGCTGGCGCAACGCAGGAAGGTGCAGCTCAGCCGGCTGCCGCGCAATCGCAAGAAAACGGCGATTCCGCTGCCGCTGACGGTGCTGACAAGGCAGACGCTGCCGACGGCAAGGCCGACGATACGCTGACCCCCCTTGGCCAGGCCAAGAAGGAAGCCGCCGAATATCTGGAGGCGCTGCAGCGCGAACGCGCGGAGTTCATCAACTTCCGCAACCGCGCGCAGAAGGAGCAGGAACGCTTCCGTCAGCACGGCATCATCGACGTGCTGACCGCCCTGCTGCCGGCCCTCGACGACATCGACCGCATCCGCGAACACAGCGAAATGGACGATTCGTTCAAGGCCGTCGCCAACAAGATCGACAAGGCGTTCGAGAAGTTCGGCGTTGAGAAGTTCGGCGAAAAGGGCGAGGATTTCGACCCGACGAAGCATGACGCGATCCTGCACAAGCCGGATCCGAATGCCGAGAAGGAAACCGTCGACACCGTGGTGGAAGCCGGCTACCGCATCGGCGACCGCGTGATCCGCGCGGCCCGTGTGGTCGTGGCTTCTCCGCAGAACTGATCGCGCATTCGCACAATCCGCGTATCCGCGCGAAACGCATGTGACGAGTAATCGGGCCCCTCTGAAAAACGAGGGGCCTTCGATTACCTGAAACAACGGTTCAACGACAACTGTTTGAAAGTTTGAAAAACTGTACTTTTTACTGCATGAAAACCTCACGAAAGGAGGCACATCATGGCTGAGAATGAATGGCTGAGCAAGGATTTCTATAAGGTCCTCGGTGTCTCCAAAGACGCCACCGACGCCGAAATCACCAAAGCGTACCGCAAGCTGGCGCGCAAATACCATCCCGACCTGAACAAGACGAAGGAAGCGGAGGAGAAGTTCAAGGACATCTCCGAAGCGTACGACGTGCTGAGCAACAAGGAGAATCGTCAGAAATACGATGCGATTCGCCAGTTCGGCATGGGCGGCGCGCGTTTCGCCGGCGGTTCCGGCCAGGGCGGCTTCGACGCGGGCGCGTTCTCCGACATCTTCGGCTCGATGTTCGGCGGCGGCGCAGGCATGGGCGGCAACGGCTCGCGTATCCGCTTCCAGACCAATGGCGGCGGCAATCCGAACCTCAACGACATCTTCTCGATGTTCGGCGGCGGTGCGGGCGGCCCGGGCGCAGGCTCCGTCTACGAACGCTACGGCGCTGACGATTACGAGCAGCCGCAGCCGGAAAACGGCGAGGACCGCAACTCCAAGATCCGCCTGACCTTCCGCCAGGCCGTCAAGGGAGCCACGGTTTCGCTGTCCGCGGACGGCAAGAAGTTCAAGACGCACATCCCCGCCGGCGTGCGCGACGGGCAGAAGATCCGTCTCACCGGTAAGGGCAAGCCGGGCCGCAATGGCGGCAAAAACGGCGATCTGTACCTGCATATCACCGTCGCTGAAGACCCGAAATTCACCCTGCGCGGACGTGACATCATCATGCCGCTGCCCATCACCGTCAGCCAAGCCGTGAACGGCGCGAAAGTGACGGCGAAGGACATCGACGGCAACGAAATCACCTTCAAAGTGCCCGCCGGCTCGTCCAGCGGCGCGGAAGTGCGCATCGCAGGCAAGGGCGTGGCCAATCCGCACGAGAACGGCGATTTGGTCGGTCGTGTGGAGATCCGCATTCCGGAGCATCCGAACCTCGTTGCCAAGCATGCCGCGAAGGAATTCGACAAGGCGTGCGGTGACTTCGCCGACGAGCTCGCTCGGGAGCGCTGACCGCCATGGCACGCTCATCGCGGACTTCCCAAGCCTCCCAAGCGCGCGCCGCACGGCAGATCAAGCGGCTGTATGAAATGTGCGCCATGGCGATCGTGGCCGGCCGGGCCGACCTGGACGGTGCCGCCGAAGTCGGTTTCGACATCGAGCTGCCCGTCTTCTCGGTCGGTGCGGCCGGCGAGCTCGCCAACGTGCATCCGCAGACGCTGCGCCAGTACGATCGCCTTGGCTTGGTCGTACCGCAACGTACGGAAGGTGGCGCGCGACGCTATTCGCTGCGCGACATCTCCCGCCTCGCGCAGGCGCAGCAACTCAGCCAGGAGGAGGGCATCAACCTGGCTGGAATCACGCGCATCCTCGAACTTGAGGAGGAGAACCGCGAGCTGCGCCGCCAAGTGGAGCGACTGCGCAAGCCGGCCGGTTCCAGCGTGTTCGCCGCGGACGCGGACGGTGGCATCGTGGAAGTCGAGCGGTCCCAGCGCGCGCGCATGTGGCGCAGGCAGCTGCGAGCCGATGCACGGCAGCTTCCGTCGCGCGAATCCGTACGGGCGGAACGTGCGGAAGAGGGGGACGATATGGGCTCCAGGTCAGTGGTAGTTTGGGGAATTCGCTGACAGCCCATTCGCTGACTTTCCTGAAAAGCGCTGGAAAACCCTAAAAAAAATCTAAAAAAACAGCAAAATCGGGCATATATCGCGGGGGTATGCCCGATTTTTGGTATGCAACTACTCATAACGCCGCATCTGTCTCGCAATGATGTCTCTATTGTGAGGAATAATATTACGTATCCGCGTTGAAGTTCGTATTTCTTCCGGCTGGCCCACAGCTTCGATGAAATATGACTGCTTATTTCCGCGAAGAATCGGGGGAGGGCATGCGGTGGATACAGAAAGGTTAGGAGCGTACAGTGCCAAGAGTTGCGTTCACCGCAAAGACCCGCAAATACCTGGGGTCTCTCGATGCTGTGGAATCAGTCACTCAGTATCGAATTTGCTATTCCAAGGAATTCCGTGACGACTGCATGCGCAGGTATGCCGAGGGTGGCTCGCCTGCCGCGATTTTCCGCGAGGCCGGCTTGGATCCGAAGATCATCGGCTACAAGCGCGTCGAGCGTTGCATCGCCCGCTGGAAGGCGGAGAATGCCGAGAAGGCCGCTCAGGAGCAGGAGGCTCAGGAGTAGTCGCACGCAAGTCTTGCGATTCGTCTAAAAGGGGTCTATGACGGATTGCTGCGATTGCGGCCGACCGATTTCGTCGGATGCGTTGTTCGTTGCGGAGGCACTTGGGGGATTTCCAAGTGCCTCCGTTGCTATGGGTTGGTTGCTGCGTTGGCTTGCGCGAATTGGCTTGTGCATGAGTCGGTTTGCGTGAACCGATTGGTGCGAGCCGATTGGTATGAACCGATTGGCGGACCGGCTTGATGGAACCGTCCTGTTTTTTTCTGCGCGCTGAAGCGCTTCCGTCGTGCCGCTCTGCTGAAATGGTCGTAGCTGACGAAGAATGTAGCTATCGGAGAACGAAGCGTAACGATTGCGAGGAAACGTAATGACCGAGCTGAACAACGGTATCCAGAACGGCGCCCAGGAAGTTTCGAAGCTGATGCTCAAAGCCGTGTTCTGGGACATGGACGGCACGCTGATCGATTCCGAACCGTATTGGCATGAAGGCGAGCTGAAAATCGCAGCCGACCACGGCGGATACTGGGATGAGGACCTCGCTTGGCAGGGTTCCGGCACGCCGGTTCCGGACGTGGCCCGCCGCATGGTGGAGCACGGCTGCAAGCTGTCGATCGAAGAAATCGGCAAAGGCATGATCGATTACGTGGCGCAGAAGGAATTCGAACGCATTCCGTGGATCGATGGCGTCGAAGACGTGCTGCTGTCGCTGAAGGAGGCGGGCGTGCCGTCGATGCTTGTCACCACATCGCCGCGTCATCTGGCGGAAAACCTGATCGCGCAGGCGCCGGCCGGCACGTTCGCCGGTTACGTGTGCGGCGATGACGATGTCGAGAAGAAGCCGTCGCCCGCACCGTATCTTGCGGCGGGCCGCAAGCTTGGCATCGCGCCCGAAGACATGAAGTATTGCATCGCGGTGGAGGATTCCATGTCCGGCCTGCGCTCCGCGGCCGCATCCGGTGCCACCACGCTCGGCCAGACCGGCTTCATGCGCATCGACAATTCCAACGGCCCGCAATTCGCCTCAATCAACGGCTACGACGGCATCACCGCCGCCACGCTCGACGCCTACATCCGCCGCCGCAACGCCTGACGCCTCCGCAATGCGTGTGGTGCGTCTGCACAACCGGCGCGCCACACGACATAATCGCCATTATTAATGTTTAATCGAAGTCGATATCGCCGTCGTTTTGCAGAAATTCCATGAGATTGAGGTGACGTACGCCGTCGCGCTGCAATGGTAGCGGATCCAATGTGAACAGGTATTTCGGATACCCGTCCGCCAATTTGCTGAACGGGCGATATTCGCGTTCCTCGACCTGCGGATCCTGAACGCTCATAGACATTTGGATATAGGCGTACTGGTTGCGCTTTCGGACAATGAAGTCACATTCAAGTTTGCCGATGGTGCCGACGCTGACGTCATAGCCTTTCGACCGCAGATGCGTATATAGCGCGTTCTCCAGTGACGGACCGTAGCTGACTCGCGTATCGGTATTACGGGCGAACCGGATACCGGGATCGGCAAGATAGTATTTTTCCCCGCCCCTGAGCGACTTGCGGGATTTCAGATCGAAGCGAGGACACTTGTAGAGGATTTTGGCGCTTTCCAGCAAACGGACGTAGCTGGCAAGCGTTTCGCGTTTGATGCTGATGCCTTCGCTGTGTTTCAGATACGCGATAATGCCGGAAAGATTCGTGGGCGCTGCGAAATTATTGATGAGATAGTCCTGCACACGGGTGAAAGTATCGCGATTGCGTACTTTTTTGTGGGCGGTGATGTCCTTGTTGAAGATCTGCCCGATGACGTCTTGAATATATGCGGCTTTTGCGTCGGGATCGTCATATTCCAGCGATTTCGGGAACCCGCCGTATGTGAGATAGTCGCGGAAGGCTTGCGATACCGGAATTTCCGGTTTGTTTAGGAAATTCCGCATGCCGAGGTATTCCTGAAAGGAAAGGGTGAACATTTCCAGCTTGATATAGCGGCCGGTAAGTTTCGTGGCAAGCTCTCCGGACAGCAGATAGGAATTTGAGCCAGTGATGAAAATGGAGCAATTGCCTTCCTCCCGCCAGCCGTTGATGACGGTTTCGAAGCCTTTCACGTTCTGTACTTCATCGATGAACAGATAACGCAGTCCTGCACCGTAGGCATTCGACATGGCTTGTTCGATGAGTTGATCGAGTTGGTCCGGAGTGGTCACATTACGGTATTCGCGGCGATCGAGGTTGAGGTAGATGAGATTGGTTTCAGGGATTCCCTGCTCAAAGAGCTCGTTGAGAACTGTGATGAGCAGGCTGGATTTGCCGCATCTGCGGATGCCGGTGATTACTTTGATGAGACCGGAATCGTTGTAGAAAGGACGGAGCTTGGCCAAATAGTGCTCTCTGCGATAGGTGCTCATGTGGTGCTCCTTGTGACTTTTTAGATACCGATAATCCCTGAGATGTGGTTTAACGGGGTCAAAATTGCGAAAATTGCAAAAATGACCCCGTTAAAACGCTAGTTTAACGTATTTTTGGGTTTGTGTGAATATTTGCTCGTTTCAAGGCCACTGTTATTGCCGAAGAAG
>OHUN01000274.1_pt1 | contig 38371 bp, 37 predicted proteins | sample 1579211 | NCBI WGS metagenome assembly OHUN01 (sample SAMEA3879560, study PRJEB24766) | human gut metagenome | biome: human-associated habitat; feature: feces | place: USA | collected 1985/1987
GCAGCATATCCAATGCCTGCTGGTTGACGGCGCTGCCGCAGAACACGGGGGTGATCAGGCCGTCCTTAACGCCCTTGCGCATACCCTCCACGATCTCCTCGGTGGTAAAGGGTTCGCCGCCGAAGAACTTTTCCATCAGCTCATCGTCGGTTTCCGCAATGGCCTCGCTCATGGCCTCGATCAGGCCCTGGAAGCGGTGGCCGATGTCCGGCAGATCTACCTGAATCTGCTTGCCACCCTCGTACTTGAAGGCCTTCTGGCTGAACAGGTTGATGTACACAGGGGTGCCGTCATCCAGCTTTGCAGGCACGACGCAGGGGCAGATGGTGGAGCCGAAGCGGATCTTCATATCCTCAAGGATCTTGAAATAGTTGGCGTTTTCCAGATCGCACTTGGACACGAACACCATGGTGGCCTTGCCGTTCTTGCGGGCCAGCTGGAACGCCTTTTCTGCGCCCACGGTAACGCCGCTGCGGCTGGACACGCACACCAGCACGCTCTCGGCGGCGCGGATGCCCTCGTACTCGCCTGCTTCAAAGTCGAACAGACCCGGTGCATCGATCAGGTTGTACTTGATGCCCTCGTACTCCACCGGCACAACGGACGCCGACAGGCTGGCCTTGCGCTTTGCTTCCTCGGGATCAAAGTCCGAAATCGTGGTACCGTCCTCAACCCGGCCCATACGCTCGGCAGCGCCCGAAAAATAGACCAGTGCTTCGGTCAGCGTGGTCTTGCCGCTGCCGGCATGGCCGGCAATCAGAATATTGCGGATGTTGTTGCTTGCGTATTTCATATCGGTTTTTCCCTCATTTCCGCCGCACGGAGCGTTCTCTCCGTTTTTGTGGCATATTTTACAAAGATAATACCACATCTGAAACGATTTTTAAATATATCGTTTCAAATTTTAGCAAAAACGCCTGCCAAACTTCCGGGCACTGTTTTGTGCAAGTTGACATTCGGGTGCAAAACGGGCGGGCAGAAAAAGCAGAACTCCCGGCAGCGCGTACAGGCGCGGAACCGGGAGTTTTCGTTGCAAATATGCGGTTTTTGTGATATGCTGTAAGTGCCGCTTCGGCGGTAAGGGCGTTGATTGCATAATCGGTGGTTTAGCTCCTTCCGGCTGCGCGCCAGAGGGGGACGAAAAACTTTTTGCTTCCCCTGACGCGAAAGCGGAAAGGGGGATGCCTCATGACGTTTGAACAGGTCGTGCTGTTGCTCACGCTGCTTGGCGGAGCAATCTACATTACCTTCGAGATCACATGGACGATTTCCAACGGCAAAAAGAAATGACCGCTCATGCCCTCAGAAAGCAAGCGGTCATTCTTTACGACTGATTAGCCGGATGAGGAGCTGACCATTGCAGTCAGCGCTCTTTCTATTCGTAGTATAGTCTATTTTTCCGGGTTTGTCAAGTCGCAGACCCGCCGGAAGAGGCAGGAGGTTTTACGCGATGAAGCGCGAGGATTATATCAACTGGGACGAATATTTTATGGGCATTGCGCTGCTTACCGCCATGCGCTCCAAGGACCCTAACAGTCAGGTGGGCGCGTGCATCGTAAGCCCGGAAAATAAGATCCTTTCCTTAGGCTACAACGGGATGCCCATGGGCTGCAGCGATGACGAGATGCCCTGGGAGCGGGAGGGTGCCCCCCTGCAGACCAAGTATATGTATGTCTGCCACGCCGAGCTGAACGCCATCCTCAACAGCGCCCACAACAACCTGAAGGGTGCCCGGGTGTATGTGACCCTGTTTCCCTGCAACGAGTGCACCAAGGCCATCATCCAGTCCGGCATTGCCGAGGTGGTGTACTACGGCGACAAGTACCACGACAGCGATTCCAGCATTGCGGCGCGGTTCATGTTCGAGCACGCCGGTGTCCGGCTGACCCCCTATAAGCCCACCGGACGCCGGGTAGAGTTGGAGCTGTAAGCTCCCTCTTGACCTTCCCGATGTAACGTACTATAATAGAGCCATAGCTTGAATAAATATTCAAGAGCGTTTGCATAGAGAGGGAAATATACAATGGAACTGAAAAATCGCAGCTTTTTGAAGCTATTGGACTACACCCCTGCCGAGATCGGGCAGCTGCTGGAGCTGGCCGCTGACCTGAAAGCCAAAAAGAAGGCCGGTATCCGTCACGACCAGCTGCGGGGCAAAAACATTGCCCTGATCTTTGAAAAGACCTCCACCCGCACCCGCTGCAGCTTTGAGGTAGCCGCCCACGATCTGGGCATGGAAGTGACCTATCTGGACCCCTCCGGCAGCCAGATCGGTAAAAAGGAGTCCATCGCCGACACCGCCCGGGTGCTGGGCCGGATGTTTGACGGCATCGAGTACCGTGGCTACGGCCAGCAGATCGTGGAAGAGCTGGCGCACTACGCTGGTGTTCCGGTGTGGAACGGCCTGACCAACGAGTTCCACCCCACCCAGATCCTGGCCGATTTCCTTACCATTCAGGAGCATTTCGGCCATCTGAAGGGCATCCACTTCGTTTACTTCGGCGACGCCCGCTACAACATGGGCAACAGCCTGATGGTAGGCTGCGCCAAGATGGGCTTACACTTTACTGCCTGCGCCCCCAAAAAGTACCAGCCGGATCCCGCACTGGTGGAGCAGTGTCAGGCCATTGCCGCCCAGACCGGGGCGACCCTCTCCTTTGAGGAGGATCCCGTCAAGGCAGCAAAGGGCGCGGACGTGCTGTACACCGATGTGTGGGTGTCCATGGGTGAGCCGGTTGAGGTGTGGGCGGAGCGCATCCACGACCTTGCCCCCTACCAGATCAATCAGGATCTGATGAATATTGCAGGCCCGGATGCAGTATTTATGCACTGCCTGCCCGCCTACCACGACCACAAGACCACCGTGGGCAAGGAGATGGGTGAGCGCTTTGGCCGCGACGCCATGGAGGTGACTGACGAGGTATTCGAAGGCCCCCAGAGCATCGTGTTTGACGAGGCCGAGAACCGGATGCACACCATCAAGGCGGTCATGGCAGCCACCTTGGGATATCAGGAATAACGAGATAAGCCCGGAAGGTTCGCAGACCCTCCGGGCTTATTCTATCTGAAAATAATTTTCCGCTTAGCAATCATTCCGAAACTGCATTCTGCAGTTTCAGCACGCCTGCCTGCGTCAGGCGCTTACGCAGCAGCGCACCCACGATGCAGGACACCACGATCTTTGCAAGATCCAGCGCAATAAAGGGGTAGACGCAGACGGTCAGCGCGTAGCCCAGCTCGCACTGCATCTGGAACACGAACCATGCCGTGCCCAGCACATAGCAGGCGGCATCGCCCAGCACCAGACCCACAGCGGAGACCACCGGGTTGCCCTTGCTCTTTTCAATGAACATCCCGCCGATGAAGGCCAGCAGCAGATAGCCCACCAGATAGCCGCCGGTAGGGCCTGCCAGCTTGGCAAGGCCGGCACCGTAGCCGGAGAACACCGGAATACCGATGGCGCCCAGCACCAGATAGATAACCACGCTCAGGGTACCGAACTTCGGCCCCAGCAGCCATGCGGTCAGGCAGATGACAAAGTTTGCCAGCGAGATGGGCACGGCTCCGATGGGCACGGTCAGCGGGCCCAGCACGCACAGCACGGCAGCCATCACCGCGGTGACAGCCATCTGATAGGTAGTCAGTTTTTTGTCTTTCATGGTCAGTTTCCCCTCTGTTTTTTCGTTTTGTAAGGCATCCGTGCCCGAGTATACCGCACCGATGCGCCGCAGGTCAACGGAAAAGTTTGCAAAGGGTTTACAATCAATAGATATATTGTAATCCGCCGAAAAATATGATATTCTAAGAATACGGCGCTGATTGCATAATCGGTGGTCATGCTTTCCCATCCCGCAGCACTGCTTCTTCCTGTACATGGAACGAACCAGCGGCTTGTGGGAGGAGAACTTTTTTGAGCCAAGTCTCCCCAAGCCCTGAAGGCGAAGGGAGGGATGTCAGATGGATCTGTCGGAGATGCTGAACCTGCTGATGGTCATTCTTACGCTGTTGGGATTGATCATTGAGGTAATTCGCCTGACCTTTGAGGTCATGGATAAAGCTTCGCAGAAGAAAAACGATGACAACAAAAAAGATTGACCGCCCCAGTCTACCAAACTAGCGGTCAATCTTTTTGACTAATGCGGGATGGAAAGCTGACCTTTGCAGTCAGCGCCCCTTCTGTTTATAGTATAATCGCACCATCGTGTTTTGTCAAGGAGGTTCCCATGGGTGGAGGTCATGTATCGCGGCCAGATTTCGGGATGCCGCAGCCGGACGCGGCGTACCCGCTGACCGAGTTCTATCTGCTGGCGCAGCAGGCGCTGGAAAAAAGCGGCAGCTTTATGCTGCCCGCCCTCTACGCAGGGCTGCAAGCTCCTGCCCGGCGCATCTACCGGGAGGAGGCCGCCGGGTATTTACAGCTTGCGGCTGCTCCGGCAGAGGGCCTGACCCGGCTGCTCTCCCCTGCCCGGATGCAGCTTTTATACAGCAGCTTGCAGGTGCAGCCGGACGGCACCCCCGCCGCCCTTTTGCTGACCGAGGAATGTACCCGCCTGACCGTGGCGGTGCAGCTGCTGCCGCCCTTTGTGTGGGAGGACCCGCTGCCGCCGCTGCCGGATGTTCCGGCGGCGCTCACCCTGCAACTGACCATGCAGGACGTGATGGCCATCGACACTTCTCCTGCCGCACTGGCGCAGAAACTGGTGCACAGCACAAGCGGCAAATGCTGGCTGCATCACCCCAAGGCCGAGACCTTTCTCTCCGAGCGGCTGGCGCTGCTGCAAAGGGTCTATAAATAAAGAAGGAGCACCCTCCCCTCTTTTACTTTCTGCGATTCCGTGGTATACTGACCGGTAAACCGGCAGGATATCCAACCTCTGTCGGAGAACGTGGACACACCTTGCGGTCCGGTGCGTCCGGTACACAAAAAATGGAAGGATCCGGGTTTTGTTCTGCAATAATCGGGGATGCTGAGCCGTATATTGAGTGAACGTCCCCGTGAGAACCACAAACATTCCATCGAGAAGCCCGCTTCCGGGCATCCAAGGAGAGTTTATACAATGGGACAGCTGACCAGAAACGAAGTATTTACCTTGGCGGTGCAGCGTTACAGCGACACCGTCTACCGCACTGCGGTGCATAATTGCCGCTGCACAGCCGATGCTGAGGATGTGGTGCAGGATGTGTTTGAAAAACTGCTGCACTACAACGGCATCTTTGAGAGTGAGGAGCATCTCAAAGCATGGCTGCTGCGGGTGGCCATCAACCGCTGCCGGGACCTGACCCGCGCCGCCCACCAAAAGGACACTGAACTGGACGAGAACCTGCCCGCCCCCGATGCTCTGGAGGAGGACGGCAGCGTGCTGGATGCCATCCGCACGCTGCCGGAAAACTACCGCAATGCCATCTATCTGCATTACTACGAAGGATACACTGCGGCAGAGATCGGGCGGATGATGGCGGTGCCCACAAACACGGTACTAAGCTGGCTGCGGCGCGCACGGGCACAGTTACATACGATGCTGAAGGAGGAGATCGAAGATGAGGTGGTATGAATATAAGATGGAGGTCGATGACCTGACTGCCCCGGACGATCTGAAAGCAAAACTGCTGGCCATGACCGACACCCTGACTGCGGAGGAAAAGGCCGAACCCATGATGGCTGCCCCTGCCCCGCAGACCGCAGCACCCCTGAACACCGAAGCCAAGAAGAAAAATCCCATCCACTTCCCGGTAAAGCAGCTGGGCACGCTGGCTGCCTGTCTGGCCGTGTGCGTGCTGGGTTACAGCACCCTGCATCTGGGCATCGGGATGGGCAGCGCCAAAAGCAGCGCGCCCGCCCTGTACGCAGCCGAAGGCTCTGCCGACAGCTCCGCTGCTTCTGTGGCAGCGGGCGGGTTTGACCTGCAGCACGCCGCGCTGGACAGCACCCCCGAGGCGGTGAATTACAGTCTGGAGGCAGACGACCGCTCTCTGGAAACGGAATACAGCGGCACCGGCAGCGCCGAGGCTGCTGCCCCTGCGGTGGACAGTGCCAAGATCATCTACACCGCCAACCTGACACTGGAAAGCAAGGACTACGAAACAGCCCGCAGTGCGCTGGACAGCGCTCTTGCCGAGGCGGGCGGCTATCTGGAATCCAGCAGCGAGTACACGCGCACCGGTTCCAGCCGCTCCGTAAGCCTGACCTACCGGGTGCCGCAGGCCAATTACCAGAGTTTTTTGGACGCTGTGGCCGCTGCCGGTAATGTGACCTATCGCAGCCAGCAGGCCGATGATGTGACCACCCAGTATATGGACGTGTCCGCGCGGCTTTCTAATCTGCAGGCACAGCGCACCCGCTTACAGCAGCTGCAGGCACAGGCCGAAACTCTTTCGGACTTGCTGCAGATTGAGGACTCTCTCACCGAGGTGCAGTCCCAGATTGAGAGTTGGCAGAGCCAGCTGGACTGGTACAGCGATCAGGTGCAGCAGTGCACCGTGTATATCGACCTGAACGAGGTGCAGACCTACACACCCGCCGACGAGGGCTTCTTCTCCCGCATCGGCACGGCCCTTGTCTCCGGCTGGGGCAACTTTGTGAATGGCTTGCAGCAGCTGGTAGTTGCGCTGGCCTCCGTCTGGCCGCTGGCAGTGCTGGCGTGCGCTGCTGTTGCCATGGCGCTTGCATGGCGCAAAAAGCACCCGAAGAAGTGACCCCATAGAAATCCATTTTCCGCATAAAGGCTTCCCCCGGGCTGGGGAAGCCTTTTGTTCAACCCCGTTGAAAAACCACCCCTGTCCCGCCGGGCTGCTGCACCGGGAGGCAGGGGTGGTTTTGTATATTTTACAGCACTTATTACACGCCGGAATAAGCCGAGAAGCCGCCGTCCACCGGCAGGCAGATGCCGGTGATGAAACCGGCTGCATCATTGTTCAGCAAAAACAGCAGTGCGCCCACAAGGTCTTTCTCGCTGTCGCCGAAGTGTCCCATGGGGGTGGCGGCAAGGATCTTTTTGGTGCGGTCGGTGGGGGTGCCGTCCTCGTTGAAGAGCAGCTTTGCGTTCTGCTCGCTGGCAAAGAAACCCGGAGCGATGGCGTTGACCCGGATGCCCACCTTGCTGAAGTGCACCGCCAGCCACTGGGTAAAGTTGGTCACAGCAGCCTTGGAGCCGGAGTAGGCAGGGATCTTGGTCAGGGGCAGGTAGGCGTTCATGCTGGAAATGTTCAGAATGTTGCAGCCCTCGCGCCCTACCATCTGCCGTGCAAATGCCTGCGTGGGCAGCAGGGTGCCGATAAAGTTCAGGTTGAACACCATCTCCACGCCGCTCTCGTCCAGATCAAAAAAGGTAACGGTGTCGCTTTCCAGATCGGCCATCTCAAAATATTCCTTGTCCGTATTGGCGCGGGCGTTGTTGCCGCCGGCACCGTTCACAAGAATATCACAGGGGCCAAGGTCTGCCAGCACATTCTCGGCTACCTGCAGGCAGTTGGCCTTGTTCATCACGTTGCAGGTGTAGCCCTTGGCGGTGCCGCCCTCGGCTTCGATCTCATCCGCAAGCTCCTTGAGCTTATCCATGTTGCGGCCCAGCAGCGCCACCTTTGCGCCCGCCCGGGCCAGCGCCTTGGAAAAAATGGAGCACAGCGTGCCGCTTGCGCCGGTGACGACAGCCACCTTGCCGGTGAGATCGGTGTTCAGTACATTCTTTTCCATAACATCCTCCTGTTACAGCTGTATTCATTGGCTAGAGTATAACAGAAAAAGACGGTCTTTGCCAGAACGTTCTTATTATAAAATGGGAAAGTTTTATTCTTTTTGCCGGGCAACAAACACGATATCCTCCGGATGCAGTGCAGACGCAATCGCGCAAAATTGCAAAAATGACCGTTTTTACCTTGAAGATCTTCTAACTCTTCCAAAGCAAAAGCAGTATGATAAAAGCATGACAAACACATACTGACTTCGGCTGCGCTGCCCGCAGCGGGCTACACTGTTCAAGCCGCAGCGGGCTGCGCCTATGACCCACAGAGTTTTGAACAATGTGGGCATTCAGACCTGGAAACACAGCATTCCGCACCCACAATGTTCAACCCGAACGATGTGAACATTTAACGTAGGACAGTTTCTTTTTGCACACTGATCAAATATAAAAAGTTATAATAATATTCTACACTGTTCACGCTGCACAATGTGCAACAGCGGCGGCGCTTCCCACTTTGATGTGAACACAAAAAAACAGGTTGAATTTAAAAATTCAACCTGCTTGGTGGTTGCGGGGGCCGGATTTGAACCAACGACCTTCGGGTTATGAGCCCGACGAGCTACCAGACTGCTCCACCCCGCGATATTTACTTTTTTGCTTTTCAGCGGCTCTCGCTGACTGCTCAAGTATAATACCACAGAGCGGGTAGAATGTCAACCCTTTTTGAGAAAAATTTTCGTATTCTCCTGCCGCAGCTTTTAACGCACCATTGTCCGGTGCTGTGCGCGGTATTCGGCGGGGGTGATGCTGTACAGACGGCGGAAGGTTTTCAGGAAGCTGCTGTAATCCGGAAAGCCGCTTTCGGTGCAGGCATTCAGGACGGAAACGCCCTCTTCCAGCGCCTTGCGGCAGTGCTGCATCCGCAGATAGATCAGGTAGTTGTGGATACTCTCCATGGTGCACTCCTTGAACGCACGGGAAAGGTGCTCCCGACTGGCGTAAAGTTCCTGCGCCAGCTGCGCGGTGGTAAGGGTCGGGTTCTGATAATGCGTTTGCAGGTAGACCACCGCGCGCGCGACCAGCACACTGGTGCTGCTGGGTGTTCTAAGCCCTGACTGTTCCGGGTAAAGCAACGAATACGTTGCCCCCATTTCTCTGAAGATATCCTGCATCTGAGGGGGAATGGGGGCATTTTTTATCAAAAATCAACTGAGAGGAGTAAAAGCTATGGAGATCTGCTCCCGTTTTACCGGCATGGAGCGCAAGGACGGCGCTTTCCTGCTGCATACTGATAACGCTAATGTCAAGGTCTGCTTTGTGACCGATGAGATCGTCCGCGTCCGCGCAAGCTTTGACCATGAGCTGGCAGAGGAGTCCTACGTCCTGATGACCACCGCATGGGAGGATCGGATAAAGCTACTTCCTGATGCAGCCCTTTACAGGTCTACACGCATCCACCACACGCCCGATTCTTACACCAAACGCGAACTTGTCGGGGCGGGCCCCCCCTCCATCTTGCTGCGCAAGACCGTTCGGTCGCTTAAAAGCCCCACTGGGGCTTTCATTGCTGCGCTACGCTTCGCAAACGCGAACTTTTGAGAATACGTCACTTTCGGCAGTGTGCAAGAAAAAACAATGAAAACTTTGGCAAAAAGAGAGAGGGCTGGACGGTGCCAGCCCTCTTGACAAGAAAAAAACACAAGGCTCTTTATTATGATAAAGCTATAAGAACAGGATAAAGACAATTATTTGAGATTTTTGAAAAAACGGAAATCATTTTGATGATATGGGACGTTTTAATAGACAGGAAGGGGGGTGAACCGTATCCAGACAGAATTATTGCTGCGGAAAGCGCAGAGCGGAGATACAGGTGCGTTGGACACTTTGATTGCAGCGTACTATCCACAAATTCTGAACTATTGCCGTTGGCATACAGCGGACGAGCAGCAGGCGCAGGATGCAGCACAGGAAACCTTTTTGAAAGCGGTGCGCTGGCTGGATTCCTGTGGTGGATTTCAGGGGGCATTCCGTCCCTTTCTGTACAAAATCGCAAAAAACATTTGCATCGATCTGAACCGTACGATGAAGCGGACGGAGGTATCACTGGAGAGCTTGCCGGACGAACCCGCCTATCAGGAAAGCGGCTTTGCTGCGGCAGAGGAAAAAGCAAACCTGCGAGCGCTGACGGCCCAGTTGGAGCCGGAACAGCGGGAACTGGTATTGCTGCGGTTCGCACAACAGCTTAAATTGCGGGAGATCGCGCAGATCACAGGTCTGCCCCTGCGCACGGTGCAGTCCCGCCTGCGTGCCGCATTGAAAACCTTGAAAATGCAATTGGAAAAGGAGGACTGGAGATGAATCGAGCCTTTGAAAAAGAACTGTCCAGAGCACTGGCGGCAGAGCCGGACACAGCTGTCCCGGAAACGCTGCTGCGCCGCTGCCGGGCGGAACATGTCGTAAAACAACGGAGTGATTGGCGTGATTTGCTGCACTGCCAGTTCAAATTGCTGGGCTGGAAGGTCTGGGCGTTGGAAGCAATGGCGGCACTGGCGTTGTACAGTGTGGGTCGGGAACTTGCCCTGTGGGAGAAGGCATGGACATTACGCAATGCACTGTTTGGTCTGAGCACACTTGCCATGCTGACAGCCCTGCTCGGTCTGCCGTTTTTATACCGGGCAAGTCAATATAAGATGCTTGAACTGGAACATGCCACATATGCAGGAGTCGGTCGTCCGCTGGTGATGCGGTTTTTGCTGCTGCTGGCGGGGGAAACAATCCTGCTGGGAGTGCTGGTACTCAATGTGCGGGCAGCCGTGCCATGGAGCATCGGGCGACTGCTGGCGGTGCTGACCGTGCCATTCCTGACCGCAAACAATGAGCTGCTTCTGCTGCTGCGCTGGGTGCGCCCGGAATGGATGATGACCGGGGCTGTACCACTGTTTGCAGGGCAGCTGTGTTTGCTGCGGTTCGTGCAATTATCGGAACTGCCGAAAGGTCTGCCACTGGCGGCGGGCGTGCTGGTGCTCTGTATGGTGTTGCAGTGCATCCGGCTTGCCGCCCGGTCAGAATATATTGCAGAAGCTTGAAAGGAACAAGTCATGGAACTGAAAATTCAGAATATTACAAAGCGATACCGGGATAAAACGGCGGTGGATGATGTGTCCATCACTCTCACACCGGGTGTGTGGGGACTGCTGGGGGCGAATGGTGCAGGCAAAACAACCTTAATGCGGATGCTGGCGGGCATTCTGCGGCCCAGCAGTGGCCGGATTTTGTGCGATGGGGTGGAGATTGGGACGCTTGGTGCGGCCTACCGGGAAAAGCTGGGGTATCTGCCGCAGGAATTCGGGTTTTACCCGGAATTCACGGTGCAGGACTATCTGGAATATATGGCGGCACTCAAGGGTCTGCCGCGCACAGAGGCTGCCCGGCAGATCGACGCACTGCTGGAGCGGGTAAGCCTGACTGAGGTGCGCCGCAAAAAGATCGTGAAGCTTTCCGGCGGTATGAAGCGCCGGGTTGGTATCGCACAGGCACTGCTCAACGACCCGGAAATTTTGATTTTAGATGAACCTACGGCAGGGCTGGACCCCGGAGAACGGGTGCGCTTCCGCAATCTGCTGTCGGAGTTTGCGCAGGAGCGGATCGTTCTTATTTCAACGCATATCGTTTCGGATGTGGAATACATTGCAGCTGAAAATGCCGTGATGAAGGCTGGCAAAATCATTGCACAGGACACCACCGAAGGGCTGGTAAAGCAGATCGAAGCCAAAGTCTGGCAGGGAAATATCCCGATGGAACAGCTTGCCCGGTGGGAATACCGGCTGCGGGTGGTGAACCTGCGCAACGAGCCGGACGGAACGGTAACATTGCGGTATCTGGCGGATGCACCGCAGCTGCCGGACAGCGTCCCGGCACAGCCCCGGCTGGAAGATCTGTATCTGTGGCTGTTCCCGGAGGAAATGGAGGAAGCAAAATGAACCTGTATCGTTTGGAATTGAAACGTGTGTGCAAAACCCGTATGACAGCTATTCTGCTGGCCATTGCGCTGGTGCTGGCTGTGGTCATGGCATATCTGCCGGTGACCTTTATCGGCTGGACGGAACTGGATGCCAGCGGAAACGAAGTGCGTTACACGGGTCTGAAAGCAATCCGGAAACGGCAGGAGCAGCAGGTATCCGGTACCATCACGCCGGATGTCATGCAGGAAGCACTGGAAGCCTATCAGCGGGTGTACCGGCAGTATGATGCAAGCTCCATCAACGATATCCCGGTCGAGGTATTTTATAAAGAACTTGCCCGGTACCAGCCTCTTGTGAACAACGCAAAGGAAGCCTTTGCCGACCCGAAAACCGGCATGGCACCGGGCGTGATGGGGCTGACCGCAGAGGATATGCAGAACTTTTACAGCCAGCTCCCCAAACGGCTGGAATCGGTGATCTGGCTGGAACAAAGCGGAAAGCCCGGCTATGAGCAGGCGCAGGCCATTGCACAGAAAAAGTTCGATGCTGTACAAAGACCGTTCACCTATTCATTTGGGGTCAGTCCAGACGCAATGGATTACCAGACCCTGTTGAGCTTGCTGCTCACCCTGCTGTGCGCGGTGATTGCGGCCCCGGTGTTTGCATCGGATGCACAGACCGGGGCGCAGGACATCCAACTGTGCACAAAAAACGGCGGTCTGCGGCTAGCAGCGGCAAAGCTAGCGGCGGCGTTTAGTATCACAGGGGCGGCGTATCTGCTCTGCGGCGTGGTGTGGATCATGGTCACGAATGCTCTATTTGGTTGGGAAAGTACCCAAACTTCCGTGCAATGGCTGTTTTCTGTGACCAGCCTGCTGCCGTATACCGTTGGCCAGATGGAGTGGGTCATGCTGGTGGCAAACTTCCTGATCTTCTTTGCGGAGGTGGCCTTTGTGCTGATGGCATCCGTATGGGCCAAGAACAACCTGACCGCTTTGTCTGTGGCGCTGATCAGTGTGGTGGCACCGCTGATTGTTTATATGGTCGTGCCGGGCTCCTTTGGAGAATGGCTGTCCACCCTGATTCCGGCAGGGGGCATTGGGCTTTCCAATGCATTGCTGTATAAAATGATCAGCTTTGATTTTCTCTATGCAGGCGGGCATGCCTTCTTTCAGGCAGATGTACTGCTGGCATCGGCACCGATCAAGATCGTTCTGCTCGTTGGATTGGCAGCATGGGGGTATCTGCGAAAGACCAAGGTGGCTTAAAAGGAAACGCTACTGAAAAAGTTCATCGGATGCATAGAAAACTGCATCGGATGAACTTTTGTGTCCTAAGCTCCCTGCCATGAATCATAGTTGTTGATGTACATTTGATGCGTGGTCTAAACAGGCAAGATTGCAGCTGCCGTTTTGGGCTCGAACCCGACCGTTTTCCCGGCTTTGAATAAAAATCCGATACCTGATCCAGCGCAACTGGTCAACCTTGCCAAGCAGATCGCCTGGTGCTGGCATTCTGTCTGATCACCTGCTTCGTTAACTTCATCAACCGCGTGTGAGCGGCGGTTGCGGGCCTGCTGGTGCCGGACTTTATCTATAACATCGGAACCACGATGCTCAACGGTGACATTTTGATGCTGATCTTCTTCTTTGTCAACAAAATCATCTTCCCGGAGAGGGAAGCAAAAAAGTATAGGGCAATACCGCATAATTCTAAGTGCCGATACAGCGAGCGAGGTGCCGCAGCCGCCGGAGCGGTGCTTAAGCCGTAAGGCGGGAATTATGCGGTGTTGCCATAGGAATAATTTTCGGTATTGTGTGCAAAAGCCCTCTGCTGTAAGGCGGGGGCCTTTTTGTATGCAGGTATAGCAAAAGCGGGCGGCCCAATGGGCACACATTTTGGCTGAAACGACTGTTTTGTGCAAAAAGCCTTTGCAGCGTTTGCGCTTTTGGAGACACTATGCTATAATAACTTATAATGTGTGTAGTATACCCTGCATACAATACTGATAACGCTGCCGCACAGGCAGCCAAAAAACAAAAGAAAGAGTTGATGGTTCTCCAATGGACGATGGCAGTAGTATATTTATGATCACCGCACTGATCGTTTTGATCATGTTGTCGGCCTTTTTTTCGGCATCGGAAACAGCATATTCCTCGCTGAACATGATCCGCTTAAAAAGCCGCGCGGAGGATGGCGATAAGCAGGCAGCCAAGGTTCTGGCCCTGGCTGAACGGTATGACAGCCTGCTGAGCACCATTCTGATCGGCAACAACATTGTAAACATCGGTGCGTCTTCGCTTGCAACGGTGCTGTTCAGCCGGTTGTTGGGCAATGCTTACGGCCCCACGGCTTCCACCATTGTCATGACCTTACTGGTTTTGACGTTTGGCGAAATCACCCCCAAAAGCATGGCGAAGGAAATGCCGGAATCCATTGCAATGGCCTTTGCGCCGGCGCTTGGTGCCCTTGTGGCGGTATTTGGGCCGCTGAACTTTATTTTTGGCAAATGGAAAAGCTTTTTGGCCAGCCGCTTTTATACTGACGAAAAGGACACCATTACCGAAGGTGAGTTGGTAACCATGGTGAGCGAAGCCGAAAAAGACGGTGAGCTGACCAACCGCGAAAGCGAGCTGATCCGCAGCGCCATTGAATTTGACGATGTGGAAGCCCAGGACGTTCTGACCCCGCGCGTGGATGTGATCGCCGTGGCGGATGATACCCCCATGGACGAAGTGACCGAAACTTTTGCCGACAGCGGCTATTCCCGCCTGCCGGTATACCACGAAACCATTGATAACATCATTGGCGTGGTACATGAAAAAGACTGTTTTGCCGCCATGCGCAAGGGCGATGAAGATATCAAGCTGGAAAGCCTGATCGGCCCCACGCTGTACACAACCAGCGTGACCCCCATCTCTGCTTTGCTGCGCACTTTGCGGGAAAGCAAGCACCATATGGCAGTTGTGGTGGATGAATACGGCGGCACTGCGGGCATCATCACGCTGGAGGATATCCTGGAAGAGCTGGTTGGCGAGATCTGGGATGAACATGATGAAGTGGTGGAGGATATCCGCCAGCAGAGCGATGGCAGCTGGCTGATTGCCGGCGGTGCCAGCGTGGACGATGTGGCCGAGGAGCTGGATATCCGCGATAAAGAGGAAATCGACGCGGTGGCCATCGGCGGCCTGGTGCAGGAAAAGCTCAGCCGCCTGCCCAAAGTGGGTGACCATTTTGTGTGGGGCAGCTTTGACGGTACCGTGACCCGTGCCACCAACCGCCGCGTGCAGGAAGTACGCCTGGTAAGCCGCCCGCCGGAGCCGGAAACCAAAAAGCCAGACCGCCGCGACCGCGACAAAGACTGAGAACGCGATAAATAATGCAACAGAGAACCTGGGAAGAACAAACTTCCCAGGTTCTTTTTTGTGGATTTTCGAGGCGGGTTCTGGTATGATGGAGATAGGAGTTAGTCAAAAATAACGCAGGGGTCTGAGGAGGGAACGTTTATATGGAAGTACAGGAATTTGGCAAACAAAACAGCCGCAAAATTATGCTGCTGCCCGGCAACATGATGAGCTGGCGCCAGTTTGAAGCGGTGATTCCGCTGCTGGAAAAGCAGTACCATGTGATCGACACTTTTGCCCCTGACCCGGAAGCAAAGGTGGCCATCTGGTACGGTTCCAACGAGCCGAACATGAAAAAAGCGATGCAGAAATTAAAACGCGCCTATCCCAACGCGCAGGACCACCCCTTTGCCGGGTACGGCCACGGCGACATCATTGGCCACCCGGATGTGATGGCAAGGGACATCATCGCCTTTATGAAAAGCTGACGCTCGGCGAGGTATCCGGCACGGCGCATTGCAACCCATTGACGCGGTAGGAAATGGTGGTATAATTAAATTTCAGGCAACAAAACAGGGGGATTTGCGCATGATATATCTGGATTATTCGGCCAACACGCCGGTGGACCCCCGTGTGCTGGAAGTATACTGCCGCACCGAGCAGAATTTTATCGGCAACCCCAATTCCACCCACTGCGCCGGGCAGGCCGCCCGGCAGGAGATGGACCGTGTGACCGGCCTGATTGCGGCACAGCTGGGGGTGCTGCCGGAGGAAATCATTTATACATCCGGCGCAACGGAAGCCAATAACCTTGCCTTAAAGGGCACGGCCCGCGCGGCCCGGCATGTGGGGCGGCATATCATCTCCACCCCGCTGGAGCATTCCAGCGTGGGGGCAACATTGACGGCCTTGCAGCAGCAGGGGTACGAGATCGATCTGCTGAACATTGGCCGGGATGGCAGAATTGACCTGGAACAGCTGGAAGAGCTGCTGCGCAAGGATACCGTACTGGTTTCCATCTGCGGGGTGGACAGTGAACTGGGCACCGTGCAGCCGGTGCGGGAGATCGCCGCGCTGGTGCACCGCTGCCCCAACTGCCGCCTGCATGTGGATGCCACCCAGGCCGTGGGTAAAACGGCCCTCTGGCTGGACTGCGTGGATACCATGAGCTTTACCGCCCACAAGTTTTACGGCCCCAACGGCATTGGCGTGCTGTACAAGCGCAAAGGGCTGGTGATCGAACCCCAGATGGACGGCGGGGCCAGCACTACCATTTACCGCAGCGGCACCCCCACCCTGGGCCTTGCCGCGGCTTTGCAGGCGGCGCTGGCCCTTGCGCTGGATGAACAGCCCCAGCGCTGCGCCCATGTGCAGGCGCTGCACGATGCCCTGTGCGCAGAGCTGCAAAAGCGCCCCGGCGTGCGCATCAACAGCCCGGCGGGTGCGGTGCCGCACATTGTAAATGTGAGCGTGGCGGGCATCAAGGCCGGAGTGTTCCAGCAGGCGTTGAGCGGGCAGGGGGTATGTGTGTCCGTCAAATCGGCCTGTTCCACCGACGGCACACCGTCCAAGGCGGTGTTTGCCGTCAGCCGGGATCGCAAAAATGCGCTCAGCTCATGGCGCATCAGCCTGAGCCACCTGACCACCGAAGAAGAACGGAACGGATTTTTGGCAGCATTTGACCGCTGCCTGAAGGATTTGCAAAAGGAGAAATGACCATTGGAACGCCAGATGGAACCCTGCCAGCTGATTGAACGCAGCATTATCAAAAAATACCGCAAAGAGTTGTGGACCCCTTTTATTGTGGCGGTCAAGCGCTATGAACTGGTGCAGGCGGGAGATAAAATTGCCGTGTGCATTTCCGGCGGCAAGGACAGCATGCTGATGGCTAAACTGATGCAGGAGCTGCAGCGCCACAGCGATGTGCCCTTTGAGTTGGTGTTTTTGGTGATGGACCCCGGCTATAATGAGATCAACCGCCAGAAGATCGAAAGCAACGCCGCACTGCTGAATATCCCCATCACAATTTTTGAGACGGATGTGTTTGCGGTCGCCAACAACAGCGATAAATCCCCCTGTTACCTGTGCGCCCGCATGCGTCGCGGCTACCTGTACAAGAAGGCTCAGGAGCTGGGCTGCAACAAAATTGCACTGGGGCACCATTTTAATGATGTGATCGAAACAACCGTGATGAGCATGTTCTATGGCTCCCAGCTGCAGGCTATGCCGCCCAAGCTGCACAGCACCAACTTTCCCGGCATGGTGCTGATTCGTCCGCTGTACTGCGTGCGGGAGGAAGATATCATTGCCTGGAAACGCTATAACGACCTGGAATTCATCCAGTGCGCCTGCCGCTTTACCGAAAACTGCACCACCTGCGACAACGGCGGCGGTGGCTCCAAGCGGCAGGAAGTCAAGGTGCTGCTGCGCCGCCTAAAGCGGGATAACCCCAACATTGAGAACAGCATTTTCCGCAGCATCCACGGCGTTGCGCTGGATACCATGCCTGGCTACAAGACCGAAGGGCAGGAACATAGCTTTTTGGAGCGCTTTGACCGCGTGGAAGCGGAGCTGCAAAAAGAATTAAAAGAAAAGCAGAAGCAGGAAGCAGATAAAACCGAATAAAAGCAAAACACATCCCCCGGCGGGCCGCCCAATACGGCGCTGCCGAGGGATGTGCTTGGTTTATAAAGATATAAGGCAACACCGCACAATTCCCGCCTTGCGGCTTAAGCACCGCTCCGGCAGATGCCGCACCTCGCTCGCCGTATCGGCACTTAGAATTATGCAGTATTGCCATAAAATCAGATAAATTTGCCGGTCTGGCTGGCGGGGGTGTGGCGGATAACGTCCGGCGTGCCGGCGGCCACCACCGTGCCGCCCTGGGCACCGCCGCCCGGGCCCATATCAATGATGTAGTCTGCGTTGCGGATCACATCCAGGTCATGCTCAATGACGATGACGGTGGCGCCGTGCTCGATCAGGGTCTGGAACACGCCGAGCAGAACCTGCACATCGGCGGGGTGCAGGCCGATGGTGGGCTCATCAAAGACAAACAGAGAGTCCGACTGGGCTTTGCCCATCTCGCTGGCCAGCTTCAGGCGCTGGGCCTCGCCGCCGGAAAGGCCGGGCGTTTCCTCGCCAAGGGTCAGATAGCCAAGGCCGAGTTCCTGCAAAACAGTCAGCCGCTGGCGCACCACCGGCCAGTCGGCACAGGCGGTCAGGGCAGTGTTCACATCCATATCCATCAGCTGCGGCAGGGAATATCTGGTTCCGGACTTGCTGGTGTAAAAAATCTGCCCGGCCTCCTTGGCATAGCGGGAACCGCGGCATTCGGGGCAGGGAATCTCCACATCCGGCAAAAACTGTACATCCAGGCTGATGCTGCCGGTGCCATCGCACACGGGGCAGCGCAGCTTGCCCGTGTTGTAGGAAAAATCGCCCGCTTTATACCCGGCCTGCCTGGCATCCGGGGTGGCGGCAAACTTTTTGCGCAGCTCATCATGCACATTGGCATAGGTGGCCACGGTGGAGCGCACATTGATGCCAATGGGTGCGGCATCGATCAGCTTGACCTGGGTGATGCCGTCCGGCACAATAGAGCGTACATGCTCCGGCAGCTTTTGGCCGTGGATGGCGGCGTTCAGGCCGGGAACCAGGCTTTCCAGCACAAGGGTGGTCTTGCCGGAGCCGGAAACCCCGGTCACCACAGTCAGCCGCCCCTTGGGAATTTCGATGTCCAGCGGCTTTACGGTGTGGATGGCGTTGGTGGAAAGCTGAATGCGCCCCAGCGCGAACAACTCGCTTTGCGGGGCCTGGGGTCGCAGGCATTGCGCTTTGCCCGCCAGGAACGGCCCAATGCGGGAAGCAGCGTTTGCTTCAATGGCCGGGATGCTGCCCTGGGCAATCACCTGGCCGCCGCCCGCACCGGCCTGCGGCCCCATCTCAATCAGCCAATCGGCTTCGGATAGAATCTGGGTATCATGGTCCACCAGAATGACCGAGTTGCCGTCGTGGATCAGGTCCTGCATCACGCCGGTCAGGCCGGTGATGTTGGCGGGGTGCAGCCCAATAGAGGGTTCATCCAGCACATACAGAACGCCGGTAGTGCGGTTGCGCACCGCGCGGGCCAGCTGCATACGCTGGCGCTCGCCGGTGGAAAGGGTAGCCGCGGCGCGGTCCAACGCCAGGTAGCCCAGCCCCAGGTCCATCAGCCGCTTGGCCACCGTTTGGAACGATTCACAGATGCTCTGCGCCATGGGGCGCATTTCTTCCGGCAGGGCGGCGGGAACCCCGCTTACCCAGGCAACCAGGTCGGAAAGGGTCATGCGGCAGGCTTCATCCAGCGGGATACCCTGCAGCCTGGGCGCGCGGGCTGCAGCGCACAGCCGGGAACCGCCGCAGTCCGGGCAGATATCCTGACGCAAAAACTTTTCCACCCGCTTCATGCCTTTTTCGTCCTTGACTTTGGAGAGTGCGTTTTCCACCGTGCGTACGGCGCTGTAATAGGTAAAATCCAGTTCCCCGGCCTGCTCGCTGTTTTTGGAGTGGTAGAAAATGTGCTTCTTCTCAGCCGGGCCGTCATAGACGATCTCTTTCTCCACATCGGTCAGGTCGCGGAACGGCACATCGGTGCGCACCCCCATGGCGCGACAGACATCGGTCATCAGCGACCACATCAAAGAGTTCCAGGGGGCCACAGCGCCCTCGTCAATGGTCAGGCTTTCGTCCGGCACAAGGGTGGCGCGGTCAACGGTCTGTACGGTGCCGGTGCCGCCGCAGGTGCGGCAGGCACCCTGGCTGTTAAAGGCAAGCTCTTCCGCCGAAGGGGCGTAAAAGCGGGCCCCGCATTCGGGGCAGATCAGCTCCTGCCCGGCGGCCACGGCCAGGGTGGGCGCAAGATAATGCCCGTTGGGGCAGCGGTGGCTGGCAAGGCGGGAATACATCAGCCGCAGGCTGTTCAGCAGCTCGGTGCCGGTGCCAAAGGTGCTGCGGATGCCCGGCACCCCCGGCCGCTGGTGCAGCGCCAACGCGGCGGGAACATACAGAACCTCGTCCACATCAGCTTTGGGGGCCTGGGTCATGCGGCGGCGCGTGTAGGTGGAAAGTGCGTCCAGATACCGGCGCGAACCTTCGGCATACAGCACGCCCAGCGCCAGCGAAGATTTGCCGGAACCGGATACACCCGCAATGCCGACGATTTTGTTCAGCGGCACATCGACATCAATATTTTTTAGGTTGTGTACCCGTGCCCCGCGGATCTCAATATGATCGACCATACAAACAGCAGCCCCTTGTTGGATTTATTATAAAACCATTATACCACAGGGGCGCAACAAAACAAAAAAAGCGGTGCCCCGCCCTGACCGATTGGGGTCAAGGGCGGGGCACCGCTGAGACTTATTCAGTTATGCCGCAAAAGCAAATCGGTTATTCACCAATTTCAACGCGGGTCACATCAGGTTCCTTCTTGGGAGCTTCCTTCGGGAAGGTCAACTCCAGGATGCCATCGGTGAACTTGGCGCTGACATCCTTGGGCTGCAGGTCGGTGCCAACATAGAAGCTGCGGCTGCAGGCGCCGGTGTAACGCTCCTGGCGGATATACTTGCCTTCGGGGGCCTTTTCGTCTTTATCCAAGCCCTTGGCGGCGCTGATGGTCAGGTAGCCGTTTTTCAGCTCAATGTGGATTTCATCCTTCTTGAAGCCCGGCAGATCAATGGCCAGCTCATAGTTGGTATCGGTCTCGCGGATATCGGTCTTCATCAGGTTGCGTGCATGCTTGCCGTACAGCGGGCTGCGTGCGTTCATCATACCAAAGGAATCGTCAAAGAAATCATCAAAAAGATTTTCACCAAAAACAGTCGGCAACATAAGTCATAACCTCACTTTGTAAAAATCTGGAATTTTATTTGGTGCCTCTCCGGGAAGTCTGACGCTTCCCGAGCCTTGCGGCTCCTTGGCGGTGTTTCCCAGAACGCTCTTGCGTTCCGCACCCCCTCTTTCAAGGTACGCCTTTATTATAACCCTAAAATTAGCACTGTCAATAGCAGAGTGCTAATGTTTACAACCTATGCAATGATTGTTCACAAAATATACAATATTGAGAAATGACGGAAAAACCCGCCACAAAATAAGACGAACGTTCGATATAAAACCGTGGCACGATAAAGTGAGAAACAATGCTGGATTTTGAATGACATAAGAAATTGGCAGAGAAACTCTTCGATAAACAAGACTGTGACAACGTAAGGCGGGGAGAAACAGCGGAATAAGGCTGCCGGACTGGGCCGTCCGCTGCCCGGCATAACCCAGTGGTGCGGGGGAAAAGCTGTAATTTTGAAGTTATTTAGCCCAAAGGACAATTTGACGGAAAAAAAGAAAGCAAAAACGGGGATGCGAGATGAAAAACGAAGAAACAGCTTAATAGAATAAGGCAATCGGCGGCAAAAATCCACCTGATGCCGACAAAAAGTGCTTGCAAAATTTTGGCAGTATGCTATAATCAGAACAATCCAAACACGGAGCAGGGACAACGGGGTCCGCAGTGCAAAAGCTGCGGACCCCGTTCTGATTCCGGAGACAAAAGCATAAAAAGAACAAAAGAGATTTTGCTTTTGCACAAAGGCGTGCGGCACCCGCTTGACGGCGGGGCTGCGCGCTTTTTGTTTGGTCAGGAGATATCTGAGAGAAGAAAGCAGAACGAACATGAAAGAAAGAGGGGCTTACGATGAAAAAGGCAACACGGGTTCTTTCTCTTACCATGGCGGCAGCGATGGCGGCAGGCGTTTTGGGCGGCTGTTCTTCCAGCGCACAGGGCGGCACAGCCAGCACGGCAGATACTTCCAGTGCCGCTTCCACCACAGCATCCAGCGCGGACAGCGGTAATGTGATCCGCGTTGGTGTGGTCTGCTCCATGACCGGCGGCTCCGCCATTTACGGCGAGGGTGCCCAGAACGCGGTGGATATGGCTGTGGAGGAGATCAACTCCGGCGATTCCGGCTACACGGTCGAGATCGTCAACGGCGGCAAGGTGGCTGACGATGCCAAGGATGCCAAGCAGGCCATGAACGCTTACAACAAGGTCATGGCAGATTCCCCGGCCGCTATCGTGGGCAGCTTCTTCTCTTCCGTTACACTGCCTATGGCGACCCAGGCTGCCAATGACGGAATGCTGCTGCTGGCAACCGGCGCTACCAACGTGGATGTGACCCAGAAAGGCTCCACGATCTTCCGTAACTGCTTCATTGACCCGTATCAGGGCAAGATGGCCGCCCTGTTTGTTAAGAGCAAGGGATTCAGCAAGGTAGCCGTGATTTATGCCAAGGATGATGACTATTCCAACGGCCTGAAGGACGCTTTTGTAGAAAACTGCGAGGCCAACGGCATTGAAATTACCTATACCGGCGAGTGCATGAGCACTGATACTGACTTTTCCTCCCAGGCAGCACAGGCCGTGGCTTCCGGCGCAGAGTTTTTGTATTATCCCTGCTTCCTGGATACGGTACCGCTGTTTGTAGGCGCAGCGCGCAACGCGGGCTTTACCGGTACCATCATGGGCGGCGATGCCTGGGATGGCGCGGATACCACCGGCCTGGAAGACAAGTTTGATGACTGCTACTTTACCAACCACTACTCCAGCGAGGATACCGCCCCCGCCGTTCAGAACTTTGTGCAGAAGTACACCGAAAAGTACGGCACCGAAAGCCTGAACGCCTGCGCGGCTCTGTACTATGACGCCATCTACATGCTGCTGCAAGCTGCCGAGAATGGCGGCGGCACCGATACCGCAAGCCTGGTAAAAGGCATGACCGGTATGGAGTTTACCGGCGTTGGCGGCAAGATCAAGCTGGACGAAAACGGCGACGCCATCAAGAGCATTGCATTCAACACCTTTGTTGACGGCAAGGTCAAATGGTCTGAGACGCTGGATTCCGATGGCAACCTGGTTTCCTCCGCTGAGTAAAGTTTTTTAGTTTCCCCTAAACACCCCCTCCAGAGCAAAGGCGCAATGGTGCGCGCGGCAATGCAAGCAGCCGCGCGCACTTTTTTGTTTTTTGGATTCCCCCGAATCAAACATTCACAAAAAATGATAGGAAAGGTGAATGGACCATGACTGCATCATTATTTGTTCAGGGCCTGATCAACGGCCTGAACCAGGGCGCTATTTATGCGCTGATCGCGCTGGGCTACACCATGGTTTACGGTATCATCCGCATGATCAACTTTGCCCACGGCGATTTTATCATGATCGGTGCTTACACATTGTTTTACACCATCCCGCTGATGGTCGATGCGGGAATGCCCGCCTGGATGGCCGTGATTGTGGCCGTTGCGGTGTGCGCGCTGGTTGGTGTGCTGGTTGAGATCCTGGCTTACCGCCCGGTGCGCAAGGCCGGGCCCATGTCCGCCTTGATTACCGCACTGGCCATGAGCATCTTTTTGGAAAACCTGGCCATGGTGCTGTTTGGCGCCAAGCCGCACAACGTGCAGGCCATTTTCAGCCTGCCCACCATTACGGTCGGCGGGGTATCGCTGCCGCTGAACGTGCTGCTGACCATTGGCATCGGCGTTGCGATGATGCTTTGCATGCAGCTGTTTGTAAAAAAGACCAAGCTGGGCAAGGCCATGCGCGCCGTCCCGCAGGATAAGGATGCTTCCACCCTGGTGGGCATCAACGTGAACAAGATCATCACCCTGACCTTTGCCATCGGCTCCGGTCTGGCGGCGGTGGCAGCGCTGATGTACTGCTCTACCTACCCCCGTGTTACCACCGATATGGGCTCCATGATGGGCATGAAAGCCTTCATCGCCGCAGTTCTGGGCGGCATTGGCATCATCCCCGGCGCCATGATCGGCGGCATTCTGGTTGGCCTGATTGAAATTTTTGTCAAGCTGTTTGCCCCCGGCTGGTACGAAGCCGTTACTTACGGCACATTGATCGTGATCCTGCTGGTCAAGCCCGCCGGTATCCTGGGCAAGAACACCGGCGAAAAAGTGTAAGGGAGGGAGCAGAGCAATGAGTAAAAAAATAAAAGGCTCCTATCTTTTGAACGCTGTGGGCGTGGCGCTGGTGTTTGCCCTGTTGACAGGGCTGTTCGCCGCCAATGCGTTCGGCACCTCCACCACCTATATTCAGGGCATCTGCACCACCGCCTGCTACACCATCATCATGGTCACATCGCTGAACCTGGTAGTTGGCTTTATGGGCGAGTTCTCCTTGGGGCATGCGGGGTTTGTTTCGGTCGGCGCTTATGTCTCCGCCATTGTATCCGGCGCGCTGGCAGGCAAAGGGCTTTCGGATCTGGGGCTGTTCCTGATCGCGCTGCTGGTCGGCGGCCTGGCTGCGGGCATCATGGGCGTACTGGTCGGCATCCCGGCGCTGCGCCTGCGCGGCGACTATCTCGCCATTGTCACCATGGCGTTTGCCGAAATCATCCGCGTCTGCTTCTGCAACTTTTCCATCACCGGCGGCGGTAAAACAATGAGCGGCATCCTCAAGCTGTCCACCTTCCCGCGGGTGTTCTGGATCATGGTGGTCTGCGTTACCATCATGTACCTGTTCGTCCGCAGCAAATATGGCCGCACCGTGCAGGCCATCCGTGAGGACTACATCGCGGCTTCGGCTTCCGGCATCAACGTGACCTATTACAAGGTCATGACCTTTGCCATCAGCGCATTCTTTGCCGGCATCGGCGGCGGTATTTATGCCCATTACATGACGGCAATGATCCCCACCAACTTCAACTTTAACTATTCCGCAGAGCTGTTGAGTGAAGTGATCATCGGCGGCACCGGTTCGCTGACCGGTTCCATCATCGGCGCAGCGTTCCTGAGCGCTTTACCGGAACTGATGCGTGAATTTTCTACCTACCGCATGCTGGCCTACTCGGTGGTTCTGGTGCTGGTCATGCTGTTCCGTCCCGGCGGCATCTTTGGCCGGTGGGAGTTCAGCCTAACCCGCGCGCTGGAAAAACTGACCGGCCGCGGCACGGTAAAAGCAAAAGCAGAAAAGGGGGCCTGAACCATGGCACAACCCGTTTTGAAATGCCAGCACCTTGGCATCCAGTTTGGCGGCCTGAAAGCCGTGGATGATTTTAATATGGAAATCGGCGAATCCGAGCTGGTGGGGCTGATCGGCCCCAACGGCGCAGGCAAAACCACCGTGTTCAACCTGATCACTGGTGTGTATAAGCCGACCGAAGGCTCCCTTTACCTGAATGGTGAGCGGATGAACGGCAAAAAGACCCACCAGATCGTTCATGCAGGCATTGCCAGAACCTTCCAGAATATCCGCCTGTTCAAAAAAATGACGGTGATCGAAAACGTCAAAGCTGCCATGCTGGAAGAACTGACCTACAACATGCCGCAGGCCATCTTCCGCACCAAGGCGTACTGGCAGCAGGAAGCCGCCGCCACCGCACGCGCCAAAGAGCTGCTGCAGGTGGTGCACCTTTCCGGCAAGGAGGACCTGGAGGCCGACAACCTGCCCTATGGTGAGCAGCGCCGCCTGGAGATTGCCCGCGCGCTGGCCACCAACATGAAGCTGCTGCTGCTGGACGAACCGGCCGCCGGTATGAACCCGACTGAAACGGAGGAACTGCTGGAGATTATTGATTATATCCGGAGCGAATTCAAGGTATCGGTGCTGCTGATCGAGCATGACATGAGTTTGGTCATGAAAATCTGCGAGCGAATCCAGGTGCTGGACTTTGGTACCACGATCGCTTCCGGCACACCGGCAGAGATCGCCAATGACCCCCATGTGATTGAAGCATACCTGGGCAAAGACAAAGAGGAGGAGGTCGAAACGGATGCTTGAAGTAAAAGACCTTCATGTCAATTACGGCGCGGTACACGCGCTGAACGGCATATCGCTGCATGTGGATGACGGCGAGATCGTATCCCTGATCGGGGCAAACGGCGCGGGCAAAACCACCACCCTGCGCACCATTACCGGGCTGGAAAAAGCTGCGTCCGGCAGCGTGATGTTTGACGGGCACGACCTGCGCAAGGCGGAACCCAGCAAGATCATTACCTACAAGCTGGCCCATGTGCCGGAAGGGCGGCATATCTTCCCCCAGATGACGGTGGAAGAAAACCTGGAAATGGGCGCTTATGCCGACCCGGCCGGGATGGAAGAGACGATGAAGGATGTGTATAAGCGCTTCCCCCGTCTGGAAGAGCGCCGCCGCCAGCTGGCGGGCACACTTTCCGGCGGCGAGCAGCAGATGCTGGCCGTAGGCCGCGCCCTGATGGCAAAGCCCAAAATGATTTTGATGGATGAACCTTCGATGGGCCTTTCGCCCCTGCTGGTCAAAGAGATCTTTGCCATCATTCAGGAAGTAAACAAGCAGGGCATCACGATCCTGCTGGTGGAACAGAACGCAAAGATGGCGCTGGCCATCTCGGACCGCGCCTATGTGCTGGAAACCGGCAACATCAGCATTGAGGGCAACGCCGCGGATCTGCTGAACGACCCGCGCGTGAAGAAAGCCTATCTGGGCCAGTAAGGAGGGGTGGAAAATGTATCCCAATTATCCGTATTTTGCAGTCGCCATTACCCGCACCTGTGGTTCGGGCGGCGGCAGCTACATTGGCAAGCAGCTGGCAAAGGCATTTGACATTGACCTGTATGACCGCAAGCTGCTGCGCCTTGCCTCAGAGGACAGCGGCATCAGCGAGGAACTGTTTGCCCACGCCGATGAGAACACCCGCAAAACCATGCTGTACCGGGTTTCGGAACGGGTGTATGACGGCAGCATCATCCCGCCGGAAAGCGGCAACTTTATCAGCGATGAAAACCTGTTCAACTACCAGGCCAAGGTGCTGCGGGAGCTGCTGAACGAGGAAAGCTATATCTGCGTGGGCCGCGCGGCGGACTTTGTTCTGCGGGATAAGCCCAACGTGCTGACCGTGTATGTGGATGCCCCCTATGACTGGCGTGTGGAGCGCGAGATGAAGCGCCAGGGCATTGGCAGCAGCCAGGCCAAGCACTATATTGACAAGCTGGACCGCTACCGTGAAAGCTATTACAAATACCACACCGGCCGCCAGTGGAAGCGGGTGGAAAATTATGACCTCTGCCTGGATTCCGCCGCCATTGGGCTGGATAACTGCGTGGAGCTGATTAAAAAAGTGATTGAACTGAAATTTGATGGGAAAGCCAAATAACGGCTGAACATAAAGGCAACCAAGATGAGAGGAGTAAGGGAAAATGGAATCCATTGCATATTATGATGGCAAAATCGGCGCACCGGAAGAATTGATGGTGCCGTTCAATGATCGCGTTCACTTTTTTGGCGATGGCTGCTACGATGCCACCGTTGGCGCGAACGGCAAGGTATACCTGCTGCAGGACCACCTGGACCGCTTTTTTACCAGCGCCAAGGCACTGGATATCAACATCCCGATGAGCAAGGCCGAGCTGGGCAGGCTGCTGACCGACCTGCTGGCCAAGGTGGACAGCAAGGTCAACTTTGTATACTGGCAGGTCACCCGCGGTGTGGAGCCCCGCAACCATGTGTATGAGGAAGGCGTGCCCGGCAAGCTGTGGGTTTCCATCCGGCCCAACACCCTGAACGACCCCGACAAGCCCATCCGCCTGAACTCTGAGGAGGACACTCGCTTTTACCACTGCAACATCAAAACGCTGAACCTGCTGCCCAGCGTTATGACCGCCCAGCGCGCCAAGCTGGCCGGCATGAGCGAGACCGTGTTCCACCGCGGGGATATTGTAACGGAATGTGCGCACTCCAACGTTTCAGTGCTGAAAGACGGGATTTTCTATTCCCACCCGAACGATGAACTGATTTTGCGCGGCATTGCCAAGACCCATATGCTGCAGGCCTGCTACCGTCTGGGCATTACCGTGATGGAAAAACCGTTCACGGTGGATTTCCTGCGCGATGCGGATGAGATCATCGTGACCTCCTCCTCCAACTTCTGTCTGCATGCCTGCGAGTTTGAGGGCAAGCCCGCCGGCGGCAAGGACCCCGCTACCCTGAAAGCCATCCAGGACGAAGTGCTGAAAGAGTTCTATGACTATACCGGCTGCGAAAGTCTGTGGGGCTGAAAAGGGGGAAAACACCATGACCCGTGACGAACTGGAAAAACGCAATGTAGGCGAAAACCTGGATGCCATCATGTGTCTGGACCCCCGCGGTTACGGGGTGTGCCGCATTTTGTACGCGGGCAGCCGGGCATATACCGGGGAGCCAACCGCCATGCACGCAGCCGAAGCGTTGTGCAAAGCCATCCACCCCGGCGACCCGGTGTATATCCTGGTCGGGTTTGTATTGCTGCCCCACAAGGTGCCGGAAATGGACGGCTCTGTCAGCGCGATCCTGCTGGCGCGGTCTCTGGTATTGGCCTTTGGGGCAAAGCCGATCATCGTCTGCCCGCAGGACAGCGTGGAAGCCTTTAAGAAATGCGGCAATGTGGTGGGTCTGCATGTGTATGAGGACCTGGATGCCGCCATGGAGCTGCCGCTGAGCCTTGGCGTTGTGGCCTTTACCAAAGATAAGGCCAAAGCCCCCGCCCAGGCCAAAGCGCTGGCGGATAAGATTTTACCCGCAGCGGTGATCTCGGTGGAAGCCTGCGGCGGCAACGCCAAGGGTGTTTACCACAATGCGGTGGGCAAGGATGTGACCGCACTGGAAGCCAAAAGCGATGTGCTGTGGAACGAACTGCGCGCCCGCGGCGTGCCCAATGTGGCCATCGGCGATCTGGGCAATGAGATCGGCATGGGCACCATTGGGGAGCACATTAAAAAATATGTGCCCTTCACCGCCCCCGGCGAATGCCAGGACGGCTGCTGCGGCGGCATTCTGGCTGCAAGCAGCACCGATAACATCATCACGGCAACCTGCTCTGACTGGGGCTGCTATGCGCTGATGGCCGCGCTGGCCTACCTGAAAAAGGATATGGACATCCTGCACCGGGAGGAGATGGAAAGCGAGGTCATGCGGGTGCTTTCCCGCAATGGCATGATCGATATGACAGGCTCGCTGCTGCCGGGTGTGGATGGGTTTGATACCCGCATGAACGTCGGCATTGTCAGCATGATGCGGCAGTGCACGGCGTATGCGGTGCGGTATTCCCACAATTCGGACCACTGGTTCGGCCCGGTGCTGGCAAAGAAATTTTTTGAGCAGGCATAAAGCAGGTTGTGCTATAATAGGCACATTGGCCTTGGTCAGGAAGCAGTGAACCCAAAACGGCACGTTTAGGGACCGTAGGGGCGCACAATGTGCCCTAAAGATACAGCATACTTCCTGACCAGCCCCAAAATACCGGACGCAAAGGGGATTTTTGTTATGATCCAGTTTACCCCCGTGGGGGACAGCGGCGTGCTGGCCGTCTGCGGCAGTGAGATCAGTGAACAGGTGAACGCGCAGGTTATGGCGCTGGATGCCGCTGTGCAGGCGGCGCAGCTGCCCGGCGTGGTGGAAACAGTGCCTACCTATGCGGCGCTGCTGGTCACGCTGGACCCTTTGCAGACCGATGCCGATACCCTGATCCCCGCGCTGCGCCGCCTGTGGGACGCTTTGCCCCCGGTCAGCAGCACCGCGGCCGGGCGGCTGGTGGAGGTGCCGGTGTGTTACGGCGGAGATTACGGCCCCGACCTGGCCTTTGTGGCACAGCACGCCGGGCTGACCGAACAGCAGGTCATCGACATCCACTGCGGGCGGGACTACCGCATTTTTATGCTGGGGTTCCTGCCGGGGTTCCCGTACCTGGGCGGCATGGATGAACGCATTGTCTGCCCCCGGTTGCAGACCCCGCGCACCAAGATCCCCGCGGGGGCGGTGGGCATTGGCGGCAAGCAGACGGGCATCTACCCGCTGGCTTCCCCCGGCGGGTGGCAGCTGATCGGCCGCACGCCGCTGCGCCTGTTTGACCCGGCTGGCGGCGGCAAACTGCCTTACGCGGCGGGGGACCGCATCCGGTTTGTGCCCATCAGCCCGGAAAAGTTTGAAACCATCCAGAAAGAACAGGGGGCGGCACTGTGAACTTGCATGTGATAAGCCCCGGCCCGCTGACCACCGTGCAGGATGCAGGCCGCACCGGCTATGCCGCGCGGGGGTTCCGCACCTGTGGAGCGGCGGATGGTTACGCTATGCGGACCGCCAACCTGCTGGCGGGCAACCCCCAGGCAGCCGGTGCCGCCGTGCTGGAAATGACCCTGCAGGGCGGCAAGTATCAGTTTGACGGGGACGCTGTTTTTGCCCTGGCGGGGGCCGATATGCCCGCCGCGCTGGATGGCCGCCCGGTGCCCGCCTATACGCCGCTTTTGGCCCGCGCGGGGCAGGTGCTGGCAATCGGCGCGGCCCGCAGCGGGCTGCGCGGCTACCTGGCCGTGTTTGGCGGCGTGGATACCCCGCCCGTGCTGGGCAGCCGCTCCACCGACTTAAAATGCCGGATGGGCGGGCTGGATGGCCGCGCACTGAAAGCTGGGGATGTGCTGCCCATTGGGGCGGCACCCGCCATGGTGGAACAGCGCTGGCAGCAGATCTGCGCCAAAGGGGCAAACCGCCCGCTGGGCACGGCGCGCACCCCCGCAAGGCCGTGGCGCTTTTTGGGCGGGCGGAAGCTGCCGCTGTTCCGTGCGGTGCCCGGCCCCCAGACCGATGCCTTTACCGCAGTGGGGCAGGCCGCATTTGTACACGGGGTATATGCTTTGACAGCAGACTGTGACCGCATGGCCTGCAAATTGCAGGGGCCGCAGATCGAGACTGTGGATGGGTCGGACATTGTATCAGACGGCATTGTGGCGGGTTCGGTGCAGGTATCGGCCAACGGGCAGCCCATTGTGATGCTGGCTGACCACCAGACCACCGGCGGGTATGCCAAAATTGCAACCGTCATCAGCGCTGACCTTTCGGCCATGGCGCAGCTGCGCCCCGGCGAAAAGCTGGCGTTCCAATATGTGACCGCGGCGCAGGCTGTTGCAAGAGCCAGGGCGCAGGCGGCCGTGCTTGACAAAATCAGGGAGCGGATGAAATAATGGACTTTGCAGCCATGAAACCGGCCGACCTGCGCGGGCTGATCCGCAAGGGCGAACTGACCGGCCCGACCACCGGCATGTGCAACGGTTATGCCCAGGGCAACCTTGTAGTGCTGCCCAAGGCGCTGGCGTGGGACTTTTTGCTGTTCTGCCAGCGCAACCCCAAAGCCTGCCCGCTGCTGGAAGTGGCGGACGCAGGTGAGCGAACCTTTGCCCAATTTGGCAAAGGCAGCGATATTGCTACCGATATCCCGCGCTACCGGGTGTACGAACACGGCGAGCTGACCGGGGAATACACCGATGTGAGCAAATTCTTTGAGGAGAGGAACGACCTGGTCAGCTTTTTGATCGGGTGCAGCTTCTCCTTTGAATCTGAACTGCTGGAAGCGGGCATCCCGGTGCGCCAGATCGAAGAAGGCGTGAATGTGCCGATGTACAACACCAACATTCCCTGTACCCCGGCGGGGGTATTCAGCGGAAACATGGTGGTCAGCATGCGGCCCATCCCGTACCGGCAGGTCCCGGCGGCAGCTGCCATTACAGCGGGCATGCCCCGCGTGCACGGTATGCCGGTGCAAATCGGTGAGCCGGAAGCCATCGGCATCCATGATTTGGCTCACCCGGATTACGGCGATGCCGTGACCATCAACCCCGGCGAAACATCGGTGTTCTGGCCCTGCGGCGTGACCCCGCAGAACGTTGTGATGCACTCCGAGCCGGAGTTCTGCATCACCCATGCGCCGGGGCACATGTTTGTGACCGACGTAAAAAATGTGGAGCTGAAATATTAAGAGCAGATAGTAAAAAACGCAGGGGCGCACACTGTGCGCCCCTGCGGGGCAGAAGCATTGCCTTATGCCTGAAAGTGGAGGATTGAGCTATGCCGCATATTGATTTGAACTGTGACCTGGGCGAAAGCTTTGGCGCGTATACCATCGGAATGGATGAAAAGGTGATCCCGTTTATCACATCGGCCAATGTGGCCTGTGGCTTCCATGCAGGCGATCCGCTGGTGATGCAGCGCACCGTGGCGCTGTGCAAACAGAGCGGCGCGGCGGTGGGGGCGCACCCCGGTTTCCCTGATCTGCAGGGCTTTGGCCGCCGCCAGATGAAGCTGACCCCGGCGGAAGCCAAGGCCTGTGTGCAGTATCAGATCGGTGCGCTGAAAGCGTTCTGCGATGCCGCCGGTGTGCCGCTGCACCATGTAAAGCCCCACGGCGCTTTGTATAACATGGCGGGCAAGGACCGCGCGCTAGCGGATGCCATCTGCGCCGCAGTGAAGGAGAGCGCCCCCGGCGCAGTGCTGCTGGCACTTTCCGGCAGTGAGATGGTCAAGGCGGCCCAGGCCATCGGCCTGCCGGTTGCCAACGAGGTGTTTGCCGACCGCGGCTACCGCCCGGATGGCAGCCTTGTGCCCCGCGGAACCCCCGGTGCCATGATTGAGGATGAGGACGAAGCCATTGCCCGTGTGATCCGCATGGTAACCGAGGGCAAAGTGACCGCCAACGACGGTACGGACATTGCCATCCAGGCAGATTCCGTCTGCGTACACGGCGACGGCCCCAAGGCTCTGGCCTTTGTAGAAAAGATCGGCGCGGCCCTGCAGGCAGCCGGGGTGGAATTGAAGGCGTTTTGAGAAAATGAGCAGGGGCACCGTTCAGCAAATGCCGTTTTCCCCTGTAGAGACCGTAAGGGCGCGCAGTGTGCGCCCGCAGGTGTGCGCCGGGTGATGAGGTGAAATACCCGGCAAAGCCCGTCATGCGGGACGATGCAGGTGTCGTTCCCTGCAAATTTTTAGCCTGGCAGCGGGAAACCGCCCCTCAGGCCGCTTCGCGTCCAGCTCCCCTCCAGGGGAGCCAATATCCTGCCTTAGGTCGTGCTTGGCTCCCCTTTGAGGGGAGCTGTCTGCAACGCAGACTGAGGGGTGGTTCCCCGCACAGAGCCTGAAACTAGCAATAGATTCATGTTTCGGAACGGTCAAGACCGTTCCCTGCAAATCGGGCTTATGGTATGCAGCTGCCCCTGTAGGGGGCGCACATCGTGCGCCCGCGGCCTTAACATGACAGTCACACCAAACAGACACAGGGCGGCCATGCCCCGGAACATCCGGTTTCCCGGCTGCCAGAGGGCTGGCCGCCCCATGTTTATGCCCGCAGATGCAGGCCAAATATTACGTCAGATGTCCGGAATTCGATTACTTCTTCATCCAGCTCATCATGCCGCGCAGTTCCTTGCCGACCTTTTCGATCAGGTGCTCGGACTGCATACGGCGCTGTGCCAGGAAGTGGACCTTGCGGCCGCCCTTCGGGCTCATCTCGGTCAGGAACTCGGAAGCGAAGGTGCCATCCTGGATCTCGGTCAGGACCTTCTTCATCTCCTTGCGGGTTTCCTCGGTGATCAGGCGCTTGCCGGTACGGTAGTCGCCGTATTCAGCGGTGTTGGAGATGGAGTAGCGCATCTTGTCAAAGCCGCCCTCGTTGATCAGGTCAACGATCAGCTTCATCTCGTGGCAGGTCTCGAAGTAAGCCATTTCCGGTGCGTAGCCAGCTTCCACCAGGGTATCAAAGCCAGCATGGATCAGCTCGCAAACGCCGCCGCAGAGCACAGCCTGCTCGCCGAACAGGTCGGTCTCGGTTTCCTCCTTGAAGGTGGTCTCCAGGATGCCTGCACGGCCGGCACCGATGCCGGAAGCGTATGCCAGGGCGATCTCCTTTGCCTTGCCGGTGTAATCCTGCTCTACGCAGATCAGGGACGGGCAGCCTTCGCCTTCAGTGTACAGGCGGCGGACAATGTGGCCGGGGCCCTTGGGAGCGATCATGATAACGTCAACATTTTTCGGGGCAACAATGGTCTTGAAATGGATGTTGAAGCCGTGTGCAAAAGCCAGTGCCTTGCCCTCGGTCATGTAGGGGGCAACCTGGCTGTTGTAGATGTCAGCGCACAGTTCATCGGGAACCAGCATCATAACAACATCGCCGGCCTTGGCAGCCTCTTCAACTTCCATCACCTTAAAGTTTTCATGGGTTGCAGCAAACTCGGATGCCTTTTCCCAGTGGGCAGAGCCCTTGCGCAGGCCGACAACAACGTTCACGCCGCTTTCAGCCAGGTTTTCGGAATGGGCATGGCCCTGGGAGCCAAAGCCGATAACAGCAACGGTCTTGCCGTCAAGCACGCCGAGGTTGCAGTCGGAATCATAATACTTTTTGATTGCCATGATAATTTCTCCTTTGTTTTGTTTGTATGGTTTGTAAAAATAAAAACATATCTATCTTCAACCCGCCGCCGGGGATTCCTGAAAGGGCTGCGGGCCAAATGCAAGTTCGTTGAACCGCAAAAGCTGCTTTATTCTTCGTCCTGCGGGCAGTGGGTGCCGGGCAGCGGCAGCTGAGCGGCGCGTACTTCCTGCGGGGGCTTTTGCATGTGGGGATGCTTGCCGCCGCGCTCCAGCGCGGTAATGCCGGTGCGGCACAGTTCCAGGATATCGTATCCGCTGAACATTTTCAGGAAGGCGTTGATCTTTTCCGGGCGGCCGGTCAGTTCAAACACCATAGAGTCCGGCGAAAGATCAATGATCTTGGATTTATAGATCGTAGCGATTTCCCGCATTTCGGCACGCTCGGCGGTATTGCAGGCCACTTTCAGCAGCAGCAGTTCCCGCTGCAGGCTCTTATCCGGGGTCAGTTCAAATACCTGGCGGGTCACTTCCAGCCGCTCGGTCTGTAAAATCAGCTGGCTGATGGCGGCATCGTCGCCATGCAGGGTAACGGTAATGCGGCTGACCGCCGGGTCGTTGGTGGCGGAAACCGTCAGGCTGTCAATGTTGAAGCCGCGGCGGCAGAACAGGCTGGACACGCGCGCCAAAACACCGTTATGGTTATCCACCAGCAGACTGATGACCCGCCGGGGTGCCTCTGTTGCGGCAACTTTGTTCGGATTTTGATTTTGCTGCATTGCGTGCTGCCTCCTTACTCCATGATGATGTCGTTGATATCGCCGCCACCGGGGATCATCGGCAGAACCTTTTCATCCTTGCCGATGCGGCAGTCAATCCAGGAAGGACCTTTCTGCTTCATGGCGTCGGCGAACGCTGCCTTGAACTCGGCAATATTAGTAGCACGATACCCCTTTGCGCCAAACGCTTCAGCCAGCTTTACAAAGTCGGTGCGGCGCTGGGGATCGGTGTTGGAATAGCGCTTGCCGTAAAAGCTGGTCTGCCACTGGCGCACCATGCCAAGCACCTGGTTATCAAAAATAACGGTGATGATGGGCAGTTCATAGCTGACGGCGGTGCAGCCTTCGTTCAGGTTCATGTGGAAGGAACCGTCGCCGGTCAGCATGACCACGCGGTGGTCTTTGCCCAGGGCAACCTGTGCGCCAATGGCCGCGCCGTAGCCAAAGCCCATGGTGCCCAGGCCGCCGCTGGTCAAAAAGCCGCGGCTCTTGGTGTGGTGCAGGTACTGGGCAGCCCACATCTGGTGCTGGCCGACATCCGTTACATACACGGCCTCGGGGCCGGCCTGCTCACAGATCTCGTTGATGATCTGGTGGGGTTTCAGCTCGGTGAAGCTGTCCTTCGGGTGGTAGTCATTGCGCTGCCATTCACGGATCTGCTCCATCCAGATCTTATGTTCGGTCTTTTCGACATACGGCAGGATGGCTTGCAGGATATAGGAAGCATCGCCTGCCAGTGCCAGATCCACATCCACATTCTTGCCCAGTTCACTGGGGTCAATATCGATCTGGATGATTTTTGCCTTGCTGGCAAACTTATTCGGGTTCAGCGCCACACGGTCCGAGAAGCGGGCGCCGACGGCAATGACCAGATCAGCTTCCGAAATAGCCTTGTTGGCGGCATAGCAGCCGTGCATTCCCAGCATACCCAGGTTGTGCGGCTCGCCATAGCCCAGCACGCCGGCGGCCATCAGGGTGTGGGTGGCGGGCATACCGGTCTTTTCCAGCAGGTCACGCAGGGGCTGGCAGCCCGCCGCGCTGCGCACGCCGCCGCCAAAATAGACGATCGGGCGTTCCGATTCATTGATGAGCCGTGCGGCTTCCTTGACCTCTTCCTCATTATAGCGGGTCACGGTTCGGATCAGCTCCGGCTCTTTGTGGGTGAACTCGCAGGAGTTCGCGGTGACATCCTTGGGAATATCCACCAGCACGGGGCCCTTACGGCCGGACTGTGCAATGCGGAAGGCTGCCCGCATGGTGTCGGCCAGGTCTTCGACCTTGCGCACGGTGAAGTTGTGCTTGGTGATGGGCATCGTGATGCCCTCAATGTAAGCTTCCTGGAAGCTGTCCCGGCCCAGCAGGCTGGTGGCAACGTTTCCGGTAAAGGCAACCATCGGCACGCTGTCCATATAAGCGGTGGCGATGCCGGTGACCAGGTTGGTGGCGCCCGGACCGCTGGTGGCCAGCACCACACCGGTGCGGCCTGTTGCGCGGGCGTAACCGTCTGCCGCATGGGAAGCGCCCTGCTCGTGGGCGGTCAGGATATGGCGGATGCGGTCAGAGTTTTTATATAGTTCGTCGTACAGGTTCAGAACTGCGCCGCCGGGATAGCCAAAAATTGTATCGACCCCCTGCTCCGCGAGCACTTCGACAAAAATCTGCGAACCATTCAGAATCATTGAAAAAACTCCTTTCCGTTTCTTAAGCAGCAGCCTCTATCCAACGCGTTTGAGTAACAAAAAAGCCCCTGCCGCTTGTAGCACGGAATGCCAAACGGCTTCCGTTTTCACAAGAGACAAAGGCGTAAAGCTCTCTGCGGTACCACTCTTAATTGGTATAGTACTATACCCACTCAACAGGCTTCCAACAAAGCCCTGTGCTGTAACGGGCACTCCCGGAACCGCCTATTCACCTTGCTTTCGGCGAAACTGCTCGGGAACCAGTTCGCGGCGTACCTGCCCGCTGCCTTGCACCAACCGGCAGCTCTCTGGGGGCGGCAAAAGCCGTTACTAACTTTCCTTCGACACATTTGATTTAGTATGTGGTTGATTGTACCGCAATTTTTTGCCTTTGTCAACACAAAAACAACAAATTACACAAATGGAGAATTTAGCAGGCTAAAGTCCTGCGTTCTTTCGTAAATACAAGGTCATTTTGTCACTTGCACCACAGCGGCAAAAAAGCTATACTGAGTAAACAGAGCAAGCATTTTTGCACTCCTGGAGGAATTGGGAATGATGAAGTTGAATACCATGCGCACCCGGCTGGACGGCCTTGTGATTTTCCGCGGTATTTTGCAGGCCAACATTGTGCCTGCGTTCCGCGCCATGCTGGCCGCTGCGGGGAGCGAGGATTTTGTAAGCGCTGCAGCTGATTTTGAAAACCAGCTGTTTGAACGCGGCGGCAGCTGGACCCGCGTGCTGCTGGACGCCGTTTTGCAGGATGAGAACATCTGCATCCGCAAAGCTGCCAGCGGCGGCGCCGGGCAGGCCGCTGCCCGCTGCATGGACAGCGAGCTGGAATTTTTGCAGCAGCTCAGCCGCGTTACGCTGGTTGATTTGACCGGCGGCGAGGAATCCCTTGCCTTTCTGCCCCGCTGGGAAACCGAGGAAGTAGATTTTGCCGCCGCTTACGCTGAGCGCCTGGCTGAAGTTGGTCAAAAGGGCTACGGCATGTTTGCCCGCCACCACATGTTCACCATTGAGGATGGCAGCCTGATCCCGGTGCGCTTCCCGGATCCGCAGCGCTTAAGCGAGCTGCCCGGTTACGAGCACGAGCGCGAAAAGGTAATTGCCAACACCAAGGCTTTGCTGTCTGGCAAGCCTGCCGTGAACGTTTTGCTGTACGGCGATGCGGGCACCGGCAAATCCAGCAGTGTGAAAGCCATTGCCAATGAATTTGCGGCGGATGGTCTGCGCCTTGTGGAAGTGAAAAAGAACCAGCTGTATCAGATTCCGGCCCTGCTGGATAGCCTGGCCCAGAACCCACTCAAGTTCATTTTGTTCATTGACGACCTGAGCTTTTCTGCCAACGACGACAACTTTGCCGCGCTGAAAGCCATTTTGGAAGGTAGCGTGGGCGGCCGCAGCCAGAATGTTGTGGTGTACGCCACATCCAACCGCCGCCATCTCATCAAGGAAACCTTGAGCGACCGTTCCGGTGATGACATCCACGAGGCAGATACCCGCCAGGAATTGATGAGCCTTTCGGCCCGGTTCGGCCTGACGGTCACCTTCCAGCGGCCGGATAAAGTTCGGTTTGAAGAAATTCTGCTGGATCTTGCCAAGCAGTACGGCGTGCAGATGCCGTCTGATCAGCTGTTCATCAAGGGCGAAGCCTTCGCCATCCGTGCCGGCGGCCGCAGCCCCCGTGTTGCCCGCCAGTTCATCGAGCTGCTTTCGGCAGGAGTGAGACTGTAAGAGAGTTAGG